>Ga0209641_10001763_pt1 | contig 19059 bp, 13 predicted proteins | sample RifCSP16_1_FD_184022 | JGI IMG/M metagenome (GOLD analysis project Ga0209641, IMG submission 184022) | Soil microbial communities from Rifle, Colorado - Rifle CSP2_sed 16_1 (SPAdes) (version 2) | ecosystem: Environmental > Terrestrial > Deep subsurface > Rock core/Sediment | place: Rifle... | reverse complement strand
CGTCCCTGAAATCCTCCCGATTCTCCACCCCCTGAAGAACCTCCAGATCCTCGATCGAGATTAATGCGGCAACGTCCCTCCCCCGGCGACGCAGGACGATCCTCTCGCCCTTGTAGATCACCCGATTGAGGGCGTCCGCGAATTCCTCCCGTATCTGGCTTGCACTCATGCGGGTCATGGTTCCCTCCTCCCTACCTTTCTTATCGTACAAATTATACTATTGGTATGTTTTATACAAGTAATTTTACTACACCACCTCCCGCCAACAGCATTCGCGGAATGTGGAGTGGAATCCGGTGGAATCGATTCCGACAATATCTTGAACGGTGTTCACCTTCAGTTCGGAATAGTTTCCACCATGGGTTGAAATACGCATTCCATGAAACGCCCGGTTCTTGGGCCGGAGTTCTTAGACGATATGACTGACCGGCCCCGATTGCGTTAACGTGGGTTTAGCCGTCAGGAGAGATGGCATACCACAAAGCAAAGGAGGCCGGTCTATGAACAGATTATTCGTTGGCATGGATGTGCACAAGGAGAAGATCGTGCTTATCGGGTTTCCTAAAGATGGGCATATGCCGGTGGTTCGAGAGACTTTTCCCGGGGAGGCGACCCGGGTGGTCAAGCGTCTTGTGAAATTGTCCCGGGAATGGAAAATCGAAGCCTGCTACGAAGCGGGCCCCTCGGGGTACGGTCTGGCTCGAGATCTGGTCAAGGCCGGCCTGGATTGCCGGCTGGTGGCCCCTTCGTTGATTCCCCGCCGTCCGGGGAACCGCGTCAAGACCGACAGCCGGGATGCTCTGGAGCTGGCGCTTGCCCTTCGGGCCAGGACTCTGGCATTCGTCCGGATTCCTTCCCGGGAGGAGGAGGAAGTGCGCGGCCTGGTCCGATGCCGGGAGGATATCGCCCGGCAGGCCAGGGTCCTGAAGATGACGATTTCCCACTGGGTGTTTACGCGGGGACACCGTCTTCCGACCGGGTTGAAGCGCTGGACTCCTCGGCATTGGAGTTGGCTCCGGTCGCTTCCCCTCTCCGCACTGGAGCGGGAGACGCTGGATCATTATCTGGACATGCTGTTCCTTCAGGAGGAGCGGCGCAAGCAAATCGAGGCCCGGATTTGCGAGCTTGGGGATCTCCCCGAGTACCGGGAGCGGGTGAAACGACTGATGGCCTTGAAAGGATTCTCCTGCCTGGCAGCCATGCGGGTGATCGCGGAAGTCATGGAGTTCCGCCGGTTTAAAAACGCATCCTCGTTTATGAAGTTTACCGGATTGGTCCCGTCGGAATATTCCAGCGGAGAGCGGATCCGACGGGGAAAAATCACCAAGGCGGGCAACAGCCACCTGCGCCACGTGCTGGTGGAAGCGGTCCAGCGGGCCCATTCCTCGGTCCGCCCGGGCAGAGGACTGCTCAAGCGGCTTCAGGGAGTCTCCGGCCCGCTGCGCCAGATAGCGCTTCGATGCCTTGCACGGCTCCATCACAAGTTCTGGGCACTGACGCGACGGGGCGTAACGGCGGGGAGGGTACGGGTGGCCATGGCGAGGGAGTTGGCCGGGTTCGTGTGGGCACTCATGGTGTTCCCGGCAGGGGAAACAAACACGGCGGGATGAAAGAATCTTTGCGACGGGCGGGGATGGAAAGGCAACGAATTTAAGGCTCAGGAGGGAAGCGGAAAGCGACAGCCGGGAGAACCCTCGTCGATTCCTATGGGGCACCTTCAGGTGATCCCCGCGTTTAGACCGAGGCAGCTCCCCGACGGACCGGAGCATCGCACTGCGGTAACCAACCCGCGCATAGAAGGCTGATGAACCGTCGTCTACCTTGATCGCTATTACGCTTCCCTCTTGACAAGCCGGTCAGTCATAGAAGAAGGAACGTCCCTGTTCTTAGTGAATGGATTTGGAGGGGGAAGAACCGGGGGGAAGGTGTAATTGGGGGCTGGTTTCGGGGGACTCGGCGGCGAAACCGCCTTCGGTAATCGAAAACCCGTGGAAAGCGAGATCCGGACGGTATCCCTTGACGATCATGCTCAGGTTGCGGATGATTCCCTGCCGATCCCCCTTTTGAGCGAGGAGGAATAGTTCCTCGAGGTGGCGGGGCAGTTCCGGGACCAACGCGCCGTTCCCGATCATCTTCATCACCTTGGGGTGGGAGGTGCGCGTGACGTCCTCGCCTTCCACCACCAGCTCCTCGTGGAGCTTTTCCCCGGGGCGCAAACCGGTAAAGACAATCTCCGCGTCGACGCCAGGCTCTTTGCCCATCAGGCGGATCAGGTTCTCCGCCAGGCCCACGATCTTCACCGGCTCCCCCATGTCCAGGACGAACACCTCGCCGCCCTGCCCCATGGCGCCCGCCTGGATGATGAGCCCGGCGGCCTCGGGAATCAGCATGAAGTAGCGAGACGCATCCGGGTGGGTCACCGTAAGCTTCCCCGTCGTCTCGAGCTGCTTCCGGAAGATCGGAAGGACGCTGCCCACGCTGTCCAGGACGTTGCCGAACCGGACGGACACGTAGGTAGTCTCCTTCCCCTTCCCGTTCATGTTCTGGACGATCATCTCGGCCACCCGCTTGGTCGCCCCCATGACGTTCGTCGGCCGCACCGCCTTGTCGGTGGAGACCAGGACGAACCGCCGCACGCCGTACTCGGCCGCAACTTCGGCCATGATCTGCGTCCCAAAGACGTTGTTCTTCACCGCCTCGGCGGGGTGAACCTCCATCACCGGGACATGCTTGTAGGCGGCCGCGTGGTAGATCAGCGACGGCCTGTGCGCCGACATGACGGTCTCCACCCGCCTCCGGTCCCGGATGTCCCCGATGAGCGGGATGATGTTGATGCTCGGGAATTTCTCCCGCATCTCGAGCTCCAGCTCGAACAGGGGGCTCTCCGCGATCTCGAACATCACCAGTTTCGCGGGGAACAGCTTCGCCACCTGCCGGCACAGTTCCGCCCCGATGGATCCCGCCGCCCCGGTGACCATCACCGTCTTCCCGGTGATCTCGCGGCGGAGAAGCTCCTTGTCGAGCATCACCGGGTCGCGCCCGAGAAGGTCCTCGATGTTCACGTTCCGGAGCACGCTGATGCTCGCTTTCCCGTCGATCAACTCCCCGACCGCCGGCAGAATCCGGAACCGGGCGGACGATTCCTTGCAGTGCTCGACGATGTGGCGCACCTTGGAGGCGGATGCCGAGGGGATGGCGATGATGATCTCGTCGACTTTGTGGGCGCGGCAAATCGTGCCGATCTCCTCGTGGCCTCCCAGAACCCGCAGTCCCTGGATCCGGGTTCCGATCTTGGCCTTGTCATCGTCGATGAACCCCACATCGATCATCCCGAGGGCCGGATTGTCATGGATTTCCCGGGCGATCATCTGCCCCGCGGCGCCCGCCCCCACGATCAGCACCCGGCGGGTGAATTCGCCGCGACTGCGACCGAACGCTTCCCTCCCCATACGGATGAAGTAGCGCGCAGCGAGAACCGCAAGGAGGGTGATCCCCCAGTCGAGAAGGTAGACCGACCGCGGAACCGTTATGTCCGGGAGAAAGAGAAGATCGATTCCCACGAAAATGGCCGACCCCGCGGTGCAGCCCGCCGCAATCGGGAGAATGTCCCTGATGGATACAAAACGCCACCAACCCTGGAAGAGACCGAAGACGAGAAATCCAAGCGCCTTCGCAATCAGCAGATAGAGGATGGTTTCGCGTATCACCTGCCCGTATTCCGGTGGAATGAAAAATTCGAAGCGGATCAGGTAGGCGAGGTGATAGGCGCCGGCGAAGATCAACAGATGCAGGAAGAACTTCACAATCCCTCGATGACGCAGGAGGAAATCGACCGGAATGGTCAGGTGTTCTTCTACCAATTGGCGGCGGATCTCTCGTGACTTTTTAGATGGGGTGGAAATCATTTTCTTCATCCGGGATGAAAATTTAGGTACAGGTTCTTATCAGTACCAGCAAGTGTGAAAATTTACAAGCATTTTCAGAGGCCTTCAATGGGATAAAACATAATCATGAAGAATCATGCCCTAATGATCTCTCTTTATGGATCACCCATATTCCTCCGGCAATAAAACCGGAAAGAACGGCAATAACGACGATCACGCGGCCGGGGAAATCAAATCCAAGATAGCCAGTCGCAGCCACACAAGAGGCAGCCACAGTGAGCAATTCCAGGATCGTTACCTTTTGATGTGACATCCCCAGGTTCGTCATCCTCTGGTAAAAATGGCTCCTGTGCGCCATGTACCATTTTTCCCCCTGCCAGATCCTTCTGAAGAGAGTCATGGTGGTATCCATAATGAAATTGGAAAAGGGAAGCACAAGCACCAGGAGTGGGACCGAAGTGGTCAAGGGCGCCACCACGGCTTGCATCCCGTAGAACGCCCCCAGAAATGCGCTCCCCGCATCCCCCATGAACACCCGGGCAGGCGGCCAATTATGCACGAGGAATCCCATCGATGCCGCCGCAACGAAAAGGTTCGCCACCGCCCATCCCGACTCGCCATAACGGGCGAAGAGCAGGAAGAAAAACAAGGAGGCCACGGCAGCCTCCCCGCCCGCAAGCCCGTCGATCCCGTCCATGAAGTTGTAGAGGTTCACCATCCACACGATCCAGATCGCCCCCGTCAGGATCCAAAGGAACTGGGGCAGAATCATTCCTCCTAACGGGATATTGGGGAACAAACCCGCCCACGTCCAAAGAAAAATCATCACGGCGAAAAACTGGAACAGGAACCGGGTAAGGGGAGACAAGCCGGAAAGGTCCTCCCAGAACCCAAGGACGAACATGGCAATCGCAAAAAGAATTGTAGACGACAATCCCTTCAGGGAGAACACCTCCCCAGCAGCCAGAAAAGCCCAGCACCCGAACGCGAACAAGGCTGCGCCAACCATCGGAACGCCACCCATGCGAGGAGTCGGGACCGAGTGAGAGCTGCGTTCATTGGGGACGTCCAACACCCCCGCACGGCGGGCCAGGCGTATGGAGATCCATACTCCCGCAGATGAAGCCACCAGGGAGGCCGCGGTCAGGCCGAGCGTCAATGGGCCGAACGCTTGTACCATGCCACCGTCCTTGCGATCCCTTCTTCGAGTGAAAAGGGAGGAGAAAATCCCAATTCCTTCCCGATTTTTCCGCTGCTGACCCGGAATGAACCGGTGACTTTCCTGAAGTCGCCCGATAGCATTCCGCCAAGTCGCACCAGCGTTCCGGGAACCGGGAAAAAGCGTGGGGGTCTACCGAGTTCCCGGCAGATTGCCGAATATACCGTTCTCGTCGAGTAGTCTTCCCGGTCCTTTAAAATGTATGTCGATATTCCTTCGGGCGCCTTCTTGATCGACGCCAACACCCCTGCCACCACATTTTCCACATAAATCATGCTTCGCAGGTTATCCGGCTGGAACAGGGGAAATGGCAACCCCCGATTCGCCCATCGGATCATCCTGGGAATATTTCCCTTGTTGCTTGGACCGTAGACCATGGGGAGGCGCAAGATCACAACCCGCATCTTGCTTTCCGCGGCCAATGCCTTGAGCGCTACCTCAGATTCCAGTTTGCTGATCCCATATGCCGTTCGGGGGGCGCAGGGGGTATTCTCATCCATCATGCAATCCGACCCTTCTCCCATAGCCTTGACGGAGCTCAGATGAATCATCAACCCGGCACCCGCTCGGTACGCCGAACGAAAAACATTGACTGTTCCCTCCACGTTCACCAAGCGATATGCAGACAACGGGTCTTTATCCGCCTCCTTGATAACGTGATTTCGCGCTGCCAGGTGGACAACTGCGTCAACACCCGAAAAACCTTCCGCCAATCCTTCACTGGTGGTCACGTTTGCCGGAAATGTTCGAACACCCACAACCCGAGATCCGTTTCCTGGTTCGACCGACGCAGCCACTTCATGCCCCACCGAAATCAACACGGGAAGGAGATGGGAACCGATGAAACCGAAGGCGCCGGTTACAGCAACCTTCACACGGCCCTCGAAAAGAAAGCCGGGAATTTTTCGCCGAGCAACTCTTCATATACCGACAATGTTCTTCCCACAACTTTCTCTGTACGGAACTCGTTCACCGCCATCTCCCGTCCGACGGAGCCCATTCGAGCTCGCTCCTCCGGGTTTTCGACCAATCGCCGAATCGCATATGCGAGAGAGGAGCCGTCCCGGGGAGAAACCAAAAGTCCATTTTCCCCATCCTTTACAATTTCTCGGCATCCTGGGACATCAGTCGCCACAATAGGGCGTCCCACCGCAGCGGCTTCCAATAGAACCTTTGGCAACCCTTCCCGATACGAAGGGAGGACAATTATAGATGCCAAGGGAAGAACCCGCTCCATTTCGGTTTTATGGCCCCACCACTCAATCCATCCCTGTTCTTCCCACGAAAGAAGCTCTTTTTCCGATATGGAAGCGGGGTTCCCGAGATCGGGAGCCCCCACCAACACAACCCGGCATGAAACCTTCCAATCCCGTAAGAGGCGGGCTGCCTCGATAAACTCGATCACGCCCTTGTCCTTTAGTAGCCTTGACGCCAGCATCACCACCGGAATTCCAGGGGGTTCAGGGGCGGGAACAAACTTTTGCACATCCACTCCCGATCCTCGGATGAGGGCGATTTTTTTTTCTTTGACCAATCCGTTTGAAATAAAGCTTTCTATATCGTCCGGATTCTGGAATATTACTCGCGTCCTCGATCCCGCAAGGGCAACCCTGTAAACCAGATTGATGGGGATTCGGGCAATTCGCCCTTTCAACCCAGGTGCAATAAAAACATAACCCATACCTGAGATCGCATTTACGGTTGCGGGGGAATGTAAGATCCGGGCAACAAGGGAACCATATAGAACAGGCTTAATCGTCACGTTGTGAATAAGGTCGGGTTTTGCCGATCGCAACAGGCGAACAATGGCCCGGATGGTTCCCATTTCCTGGGCAATATTCCTGCCACTTCGGGTGAATGGGATGGGATTAAATTGGAATCCTTCCCTTTTTAATTGGGATTCACATCCCGTCGATGCAGCCCCGATCCACACCTCTGCTCCAAGGTCTCTCACCGCCCGTGCAATCGCAACGCGATGAGACAAGAAAAACCAATCTACATTTACGAGATATAAAATACGGGGGGGAAGATTGATTGGAATTCTCTTGTCACCGTTTTTTTGTCATGACAAACAGGCCGGTAATATCACTTATTGTGCCTCCAACCATGCCTGATACATCAGTACATCCCACAGGTGGTAAGCCCAATTGCGTCTACCGGATAAATGCTCGCGCCATTTGACACGGATCGGTTCGGGATCGAAAAAACCTTCCCGTTTCAAACGGGCTTCATCCAACAGATTCTCCGACCAATCCCGAAGCGGCCCACGCAACCAGGCATCGATCGGCACACCGAATCCCATCTTCGGTCGTTCGATCAAATCCTTTGGTACATATTTATATAGCACCTGCCGCAAGATCCACTTATCCTGACCATCGCGAATTTTCATAGTGAGGGGCAACCGCCATGCAAACTCAACAACCCGATGATCCAGAAGCGGCACGCGTGCCTCCAAGCTTACTCCCATGCTCGCACGATCTACTTTCACCAAGATGTCATCGGGCAGGTAACTCACAAGATCGAAAAACATCATACTCTGGGTAAAATTAGAAACGTCCGCCCACTGTGCATGATCGGTCAGCGCAGTAGGGGGTTCCGATGCGCCCAACACAACTGATTCCGGTAGCCAGTGCGAAACCAATCCACGATACATCTCCTCAGGTGACATACACCCTAATATCCCTGCAAGTTTGTGTAACTTATCGCCTGGTACTGTAGCACGCAATCTGCGGGGCAATACTGGTCCTATCATCTCAAATAGTTTATCCCAGCCCTGTGGCGGAATTACCGTGATTCCACTCGCCATTGCCGCTCTCGCTGGCTTTGGCATCCAGCCAATTTTGTTCCAAATTTCGCGTCCCCAGGAATATCGATTATAGCCACCGAAAAGCTCGTCCCCCGCATCACCCGAAAGTGCCACCGTCACATGGCAACGCGTCATTTTCGCAACAAGAAAGGTTGGAATTTGGGAGGAATCCGCGAACGGCTCATCGTAAAGTGACGGAAGGCGCGGAATGACTGCCATAGCTTCTTCTGGCGTCGCATAGAATTCGGTATGCTCCGTGCCAAGGTGACGCGCCACTAATTTGGCACGTTCTGCCTCATTGTAGCCCGCCTCGTGGAAACCGATGGAAAAAGTCCTTACCGGGCGCACCGATTGTGCCTGCATCAGCGCCACAACAGTGGATGAATCAATGCCGCCGGAAAGAAATGCCCCCAAGGGCACATCTGCCTCCATGCGCATCGCCACTGCATCACGCAGCAGACCATTGAGCGACACAATCGCTTCTACGTCATTTCCAGCAAATGGGTGACGAACACCCTCCTCCACAACCTCTCTAGCCGACCAATACGGACGAGGCTGAGGCAATTCCCGCCGTCTGCCCCTCCATGGCAAGCTCAGCAGATGGGAAGGAAGCAACTTGAATATTCCATGATAAATCGAATATGGCGCTGGAATGTAGTTATGCCGCATGAAGAGCGCCAGCGCGCCACGGTCAACTTCGCCGCGCCAAGCAGGATGCGCCTTGAGCGCTTTCAGTTCGGATCCGAACAAGAATGCATCACCCATCCATCCGTAATACAACGGCTTCTCGCCGAAGCGATCACGCGAAAGATGCAATATGTGTTCTTGTTGGTCCCACAAACCGAACGCAAACATCCCATTGAGTCGCGGAAGCGAATCTTCCACTCCCCACATATCGAATGCGGCAAGCATCACCTCGGTATCGGAATGTCCTTTCCAAGCCGGCGCAGCGTTCTCTTTTTCCAATTCTTTCCGCAATTTACGGTGATTATATATCTCGCCATTAAAAGCAATAACATACCGCCCGCTGTTTGAGATCATTGGCTGGTGGCCTTGAGGAGATAGATCCAGAATTGCCAATCGCCTGTGCCCAATCGCTATGCCCGCCTCGCTATCAACCCATACATCCCCATGATCTGGGCCCCGATGAACCAAGGTCTTGGTCATACAAACTGCAACGTGTTTTATTGAGTCACGGGCTTGGGTAGTTGCCTCTAAAAATCCGGAAAATCCGCACATCAACGTTCCCCACATTCTTCAGAAATCTGCACGTATAGCTGCTCATATTGTTTCACAACAGCTTTAAGAGAAAATTTCTGGATCACCCTTTGCCGTGCATCTACACCCAATTTACAACGTGCCTCCATGTCGAGATCAATCACCTCCTTCAATGCAGCGGCCAAACTGACATGATCCCGCGAAGGCACTATCTTGCCCGTGTCTCCAACCATCTCCGCGCAATCTCCAACATCCGTTACAACGCAAGGGACACCACAACTCATCATCTCGCCAATCACATTCGGAAACCCTTCGCCGTAAGATGATAGGCAACCGATATCAAACCCGGGCATCAAAAATGGTAAATCCCGACGTGCGCCGAAAAGATGTACACGTTCCCACAAGCCAAGTTCCCTGATCATCTGAACCAATTCGCCGTTATTTTGATCCACATCGGGGCCAATCAAGACGAATTGCACGTCTGCGCCATTCATCACCAAACGGGCAGCAGCTGTTAAAAAAATGGAGTGATCCTTCATTGGATCGTATCTAGCCACATGCCCAATCAATGTGGCTGTTGGAGCGAGATTAAGGGAAAACCGCAGTTTATCCCGAGAAGCGGGATTTGGTTTGAAGACTTCTGTGTCGAACCCATTCGGTATAATCACCCACCTGTCGCTTGGATAATTCAGCATGCGCTCATGTGTTTCAGCACTAGCTTTTGAATTATTGATTATTCTTAAGGGAAATCGAGAAAAGCAACTAGTTAACCAATAGATGGACATATTTTTAAACCTACGGCTCAAATAAGTACCTGGGCCGCGAACATTCCACAACACGGGTATTCTCCGATGTATAAAGAAGGAAGCAAACGTGGCCAGCAAGTTTCCGTGGTACATCCACCCCTGGATGATATCAGGCTTCAAGCCATTCAGGAGGAGGATCAGCTTCCTAATTTTTTTTAGGCTCGACACTCCGGAGCGCATACCAATGGTATGAACAGGTACACCGAGCGCATCAATGTCTCTGCCGATTTCGCCCATATCCCCCAGGCAGACGACTGACGGTTCTATCCCGTTTCTATCCATTAGACTAAGCAACATATAAAGTGCCGTTTCCGCCCCGCCGATCTCCAAGTCCGGGATTATGTGTATAACGCGAACTGGGCCAAAGGAGCCAGGCATAAGCATCGCTCCGCTCAGGCCTTGATGCCAACCGCACACCAATACGGAGGCATATCGGAAAACTTAATATTTTCGAATCCGGCGGATCGTAACATCGCCTCTATTTCGCCCTTGGTGAACCGCTTTTCGAGGCGGGTACCAAAGCGGTCCAAGGCATCCGTTCGTATGACGTAAAAGGACTTATCCCGATAGAAAGAGAGAGGCCATGATGCAGGCAAGTGCCCAGCATTCTCCAACACCTTTGCCATTCGGGCAAGCGGCCAATAAATGCAAAATGCAATCACTTGGCTTGTGAAATACCTGAGAGAACCCGGCAATCGTGAGATACAATATCGTCCAAGCTCTGTCGCCTTCCAAAGCCACCGATACCAAAACGGTCTACTGTCAAATGCATAATACAAATAGACAAGAAAAGGGGCTCCAGACTTCAATTTCTTCGCGATTGACCGGATGGCTCCTGAAGGATCAGGAACATGATGGAGAACCCCGAGCGAATAGGCAAAATCGAGTGATCCATCTCGAAATGGCAACTCATCAACACTTGCACAGTGTGTTTTAACATTGCTGAAGGCCGACAAATTCGATTCAGCGACATCCAATGCCGCAGAGCTCGCATCAACACAGTGAAGGAAAGCAACCTGTGAGGCCACAACCGTCGCCCATCGTCCGCTTCCGCACCCTACATCCACACCGACACCACCATCATCAGGAAGTAAACCCCATGGAAAGATATTAAAATACCCATTAAATATCAGGTTTTTCTCTGCTGTGTCTAACTTGGCTTGGGTAAATCGCTGCCATTCATCACCAAACCCGGCCACCGTATTAGATTCGATATTGACTTTCCTTAAGTCCCTACTAGTCATATACTTGCCTAAACTTGCAACAGCGTTTTGGCTAATTTTGGAGCTATGACATTTACAGAATATTTTTCGAATACAACTTTCCGTCCATTTCTTCCCATTCTTATTCGCTGCTCAACATTATCCAATAAGAATAATAATGCACCCATCCAGTCTCCCGTAGACTTCGGGCCAAACCCGACCTGCCCATGTGACAGAACTTCGGCATTCATACCAATTGGTGAAACCACAACAGGGATACCACACGCCATATATGTCAACATTTTCAAACTGCATTTTCCGCGCGCCCATAGCGAATCTTCCAACGGCATAATGCCGACAGCCATCCCCTGAATAGCCCTTACTTCTTTCTCGGGAGACCAGCATATAAATTCTATTTTATCCCACGGGATTATCCGAAAAGATGGTATCGAATCGGAAACAATCCTAAGTCTGGCTCCCGGGACTTTTTGTAAAACAGCTGCCAAAGCAGATTCGATGCCATATAGATACTTAAAGCCCCCACTCGTACCAGACCAGCCAATAACAGGCTCTTCAACAGGCTGATCTTGAACATAACGATCTGTATCGACAGCTGATGGAATAATGCTCACACGAGAGTTCCACTTGCTAAATTGCTCAGATAAAAAAGCATTCCCACAAATTACCGCCTCGCAATTCAAGGCAAGTTTCTCCGCAAACTTCCCGCTACGTAACAACCAAATAGCATCATCTACATCCAGCACTCGCGGGGACTTAGTCAGGTACTCTAAGGTTAAATAGGTGGAAAACATTTCCCGTTGTAATAAAGTCAGGTCGTAATGATATGAACGAAATACATCAGGCATCCTGCTAGATAGGGTAGCAATGGCCCATAAAGGACGAAGGACCAGATTATGGGGAGGATAAACACCTAACTGCGAAGAAAACTCAGTAATATCAACCCCTTCTTCCATCAAACGCCTGATATATTGCCTAACCCGAAATCTGGCGCTTGGGACATCGACTCCACCCGTGAAGGCCGCGACCCTAAGCACTCCTCCGCCCCCCCAGGTGCGGGCGTTTCCCAAAAGAAAGTCGCGCGAAACCATAATACACAAGATAAAAGAATATCAGCATCTTGATGTATAAATTCAGGCCTAAAACAAAATGTTCAGCGTGTACGCTTAACACGATCCCCGCCGCGTTTATGCCGTAGAACGCCATGGCAAGAGGGTTGCCACGTCGCCCGCGGCCATAAATCCATGTCAACACCCACCCCAACAACGACATTCCAAGAATCACGCCAAGCCAACCATGATCTTTGAAATAGGAGAAATAGATGGTATACACGTTCGTATCTTGCGATGGAGAAATGGGCGTGTAATCGGCATGAATAGATGGCAAACTAAAACTTGCCCCAAAACTATTCGCCGTTTCCAGGAAAAACCTGTTTAAATTTTGGTTTGATGCTAAACTTAACGGTGCTTCCACGATTTGGTTGAATGCAACCAGACCACCGAGCCAATAATTTTGGACAGTTACCGCGATCAATCGGAACGTTTCGAATGAAATCTTTGCATCAATGTAGACATAATTAACCAATAGGAGCATACTCGCAAACATTGAAAGCACCAATACCATCACCCCGCCCAGCGCAATAAAATTTATCTTTCTTGAACGTATCGATGAAATAAACGCTAGGGTCAGTAATAAAATCACCATATTGCCCTTAGTACCCGTCAGTCCCCCATATAATAGTGCCAGCAAGATAGCCAAATAAGCCCGCCATTTTCTTGAGAATGTACCATCATTTTCAAAATGCAAAGCCATCGCAAGAAACATCGATAAAACAACCAGGTTGTTGAGCGGGTTGAAGATACGCTGGCTTGATTCCGAGGCTTGGACAGACAAAACACGCTGCGTGGAAAAATAAAGTGGATCGAAAAAATCCACATCTGCAGTGACATACTGCCAGTAAAATGGCAGCCCAATCACAATGACGAACAAAACAATATCGAGAATCCGGTGGATTTTCGCTTGCCGCATTGGAGTAAAAGAAACATGCGTCGCGATTTTAGCCGGTTTCCTCAAAACAATAACGGCTAATCCCCCGATGCTGAAGGCGATAGCGCCATAAAAATATACAATCAATGTCTCGAATGAAACCGAGTATAGGGTATCGCCGGACAATATTAAACCTATAAAACTTAATAACCATACAGATACAAACAATGCGGGAGGGTATAGAAGGTTTTTCAAAATAGCATAATTGCCAGCCAATAAAAAACAAAAGAGCAAAACGAAGAAGTAAATCATAACTCTTTATTGTCATCCTTGAATAAGAAATAGCCAAAAAACAATAGCCCCGAAGTAGTAAAAGGGGCCACCGATTCTTTGATGATATATGTTAACTGAACTTTTCCGTGCAAAGAGAATCTAATGTAGTTAACTAACGCTTTAACTTTTTGCCATATTGGTATATTCAAAACACTTAATTCTTTGTAATATAGCCTTGCGCCTATAGGGTTTTGGGCACGCAATTTAATGGAAGATACGCTGAGGCCATCAGGTAGATACTCGTGGATTAATAGTTTTTTGTTTATAAATCGTGCCTTATACAGCTGAGACATTCTGTTCCATACAATCCCCTCTGGAATAAATTTCTCTCCAGATATTTCAGGAAATGGGAAATTCTTAAGAACGTCCGTCCTGTTTGCGCCCCACCGGTCGCCAGATGAGCGAAGCATGATTTGTTGCCAGACCGAATCTTCATCGACGATTTCGGCCGGGAATTCTTCTCCGATCACCTTGCCATTTAAATCCATGCATAATGCGCTAATGGTTGAATAATATTTCTTTTCCTCCTCTGGTATTTTTCCCCAGTAAAACCTGAAGCATTCCAGTGATTCTGGGACACAAGAGTCGTCTGAATCAAAAATTAAAAATAATTCTCCTTTGGCTTCTTTTACACCAATGTTTATTGCAATATGTTTGCCCTGGTTTTCTTGATAGATATATCGAATCTGGAAGGGAGCATTTCGTTGCCAAGATTTAACCAATTCACCCGTGTTGTCCTTTGATCCATCATCGACAATAATCCATTCAAAATTACGGAAAGTTTGAACGATAAGACTATCGTAAACTCTGTGAAGTGTATGTGCCCTATTATACGTAGGTGTAAAAACCGTAAAGAAAGGGGTCTTCACAAAGTCACATTCGCTGGTTGCAGATATTCCTTGATTTTCCTGAAAAATGAATCCAATTTGAGTCTTAACTGTGCAACGTTGAGAACAATCAATAAAGTAACGTATATGCTGCATCCAAGAATAACTTGGGTAAATAGCATAAAAGTGCCATGCCAGTTCAATGTTAACCCGAGACCGGCTGCCATCCCCCCTGAAGCCAACAACACCTTGTATGTCTCTTTTGGCAATGGGGGAAGAGTAAAAACCTTACGCCCCAAATACATGCTGACGAACAACCCCACCACAAATGCCCCAAGAGTGGCATATGCGGCCCCAAGCACACCGTAGACTGGGATCCACCACAGGTTGAAACCAACGTTAGCAAGAGCCGCCACCAGAACGGTTACTATTAGGCCACGTACTTTGCAGGCCAATTGAAAGCTGTAATCAAAATAGTACGACTTGATCCCACCCACGAAGATCGCCAATGCCACGATAGTAATTATGTGGCCAGCCCCCTCACGAAATGCTGCACCCAGCACCACAGCAGCAATGTTACCGGCCAGCAAGACAAAGCCAATAGTTGCAGGTAAGGATATCGCCATCAGCAGGAAGGCATTCTGCCTGAGCTGGTTACGTGCCTCCTCGTCACCTTTCTCCTCCAGCACTCGAACGACCAGCGGAAAAGCTGCAAGATGTACAATTCCCATCAGCATCCCCAAAGACTGCTGCGACAGATCATATGCTGCGGCATAGACGCCAACCGCTTTCGCGTTTATAAACCATCCGAGAAAAAAACGATCGGAAACATCCAACACCAAAGTCAACATAACCGTCAAAGTCAGCGGGGCCCCGTAGCCAATGAAGTCTTTGAGCAATCGTGCATCGTGCTTCTTTGCCGAAAAACCGTGCCAATGCTTCCAAACAAGAAGCGGAGAAATCAATAAGCTAATCATTAATCCGAGTAGAATGCCGATGACACCCAAACCAAGAAAAAAGAGGGCTGTCCCCGCGCTAACCGCGATCAATGCCTTAACCGAGGAGAGGAAGCCGTAACGGATCGGTGCCAACCGTGCGTTGACAATTTTCAGATTTAAATCGAACCACGCTTGCGCCCAAGAAATAATAACAGCCAAGATAATGAGCCAACGCAATGTCTCGTCAGGCCACAGCCACGCCACCGCTCCTCCCAGCGCTCCTGTAGCCACAACTAACACCAGGAACCCCATTAATGCTGTGGAAAGCAACGCTTGCGGTTGCCTCTCGTGGGCCGGCAAATATCGCCCAAGGCTTAAATTAAGCCACTGAAAACACACGGCATTTATCATGCTCATTGCCGCAATCGCGAGGACGTAAAGACCGTATTGGTCGGCACTCATCAGCCGAGTAAATAGTGCTAGAGCCAACAGGCTGACAGCACCGGGGATAATGCGGCCCAAGAAATACAAGATGCTATGCTGAATCACCATATGGACTAAGATCTTACCCCAGTTTTAACCGGACGCTTTCTTTTAGGATAATAAGTAATAGGGCACGAGTGGTGGTATGACACCGAGGTTGGACCCTGCAGGAAAAATTGGCAATTATGGAAGAAGACGATCAGAAGGGAGATGCTTGGGATTCTCAAGTGGGTACTCATGACGGACCAAGTGCTGGAGGCCACCGTTTGTGCCTCGAAGTTGATACGCGTATCTGGGAAGTGGCGGGTAATCGCAAACGCTGACTTCAAACGGCGGCAGATGGAACGGTTGTGAGGGCAGCCCGGGGAAAAACTTCAATAATAAAACAAGCAGGTCACCGGAACGGTCTCGACATAGCTCAATGTACAGCGATGATTGGACTTGACTATCCGGTTTCCGAAGACGTCCGCAATGATGAAGACTTTCATCGGTTTATTCCCCCGGTGGTTATTTCTGCTTGTGGATATTCATTCTTGCGGACATTTCCGCGTACCATAAAAAATCCCCTTCCCGCGAAGAATGATAGAAAGGCGGCTAAAATTGCGATTAAGCCCCTCTTCGGATTGTATTTTCTGTCTGGAATCCTTGGAGAGTCGATGACCCTGAAACCGAACTGTTCCCGGTTCCGGGCCATCATCTCCCGCTCGACATCCTGCCCATACAGTGAGTAGAGGCGATCTTACGTTAATGCATCCACGGTAATCCCGATCTACTCCTCGATAAATTTTTTTTATTTCCAACGGACCGCTTGAACACCTCTTCCCGAAGGCGGTTTTTCCCCTCCCCCAGAGTGTACTTTACGAACATCAGTCAATCTTTCTTCGCTCTATATAAAAGGTTAATAATATCGAGAATAAAAAAGCTATAAACGCAGAAAAAGTAACGATGATTGCCTTTTTCGGCTTCACTTTCCTTTCCGGTATTACTGCCTTGTCAATGATTTGAATGACCACGGCGTCTCTTGCTTCGTCCAACTTCGCCATTTCATATTGTTTCGCCAATAGTTCATAAAGCGTTTCATTGTATTTTACGTCCCGCAATTTCCGTAAATATTCCATCCCGACGGAAGGCATCCTTCCCGTCGGCATGAGAGGGTCGGGACTGTTCCCCCCTTTTTGTTCCAGTTTGTTCAGTTCCACCTTCAGCCCCCGCAATTCCTCCTCGATTCTTTGCAGATCGGGATTCTGGGGGGTCGCAAAGGTCTGCGCCACTTTATACTGGACCTCCCTGGCGGCTATCTGCGCCCTCAAGTTCCCGATCCCCTGGATCGCGGCTCTCGCCTGGTCGTCGATCTTCAATACGCCGGTCTTTTCCTGGAAGCCTTTTATTCCTTCCTCCGCGCTGGCCAACGCCAGCTTTACATCCTTTAATTGTTCTTCGAAAAACAGTCTTCTCTGCGCCGCCTCGGTGAGGGCGAGACCCCTGGAGACTCCGATCATCTCCTCCACGAATGCGTTCGCCATGTCCGAGGCCCTTTTCGGATCCCGGTCTTCTACGCTGACAACGATCATCCCGTCCTTCCCGCTTTTCGCAGCCAGTGCCTTGGCGAGATCATTTCTCGCATCCTCCCGATATTTCGCGTCGTAGAGTTTCATCAATCCGAACCGGTCGATGATTTTGTCATAAACCGTTCTGCTGCGAAGGATCCCGATATACATCTCGTTTGGACTTTTTATCCCCGTGACGCCCGACGCCAGGTTTGCGAATCCGCCCATCTGGTTCAATAATTGCGCGGCGATACTGGAGGACCCCTGCTGCGGAGGAAGGATTTTCGTCTCCGCCCTGAAGATCGGCGTCATTAGGAGGCTGATCAGCAGGGAAACGACGGCGGCACCGGCGGTTATCCCACCGATTATTTTTTTATGCCTGGCAAGTTTAGCCAGCAGTTCGGGTATGTTAATTTCAATGTCGTCTTTATTTTCTATTTCATCCAAGGCGTGCTCCCTGAATAGAATTCGTATCGACTTGTAGATGTCCTAGAATGCGACGAAGATCACCCCAGCCGTCACCGCAATCTGGTAGAGGATCTGGGTGATATCCTTGAATTCCCGCAGCCAGGCGATCCTTTCCAGTTTTTCCGGCACGACGATCGTGTCCCCGGGTTCCAGGTCCTTCCCCGTTCGATATGTATCCTCGCCGAACAGGAACAGACCCCCCCCTTCCGGCTTCACCGCGGTCCCGTCTGCCTTGAACACATAAAGTTTTTTCTTGTCCGCATTCTCCGTATATCCGCCTGCCAGGTTCACGTAACTTTCGATGTTTTTCCCCTTGTTGTAAACGAAGGCCGTTTGATTGAAGACGGCCCCTATAATCTGGACACTTTGGGGATTTTGTGGAATGAACAGGATGTCCCCTTCCGTCAGTTCGATATCCGATGGGGATTTCTTCAGCTCCTCGGGTTGATCCAGGGCGATCACCATTCGCCCGCTTGCCTTGACAGTTCGCATTTTTTCGATGAGATCCTTCATCTGCTTTGACTCCGTTTCCTTGATCCTTGCCTCTTCCGGAGAAGCCGCCGCCGAAACGGAGGAAACCCCTTGGACCAGCAATTCCTTTTCCAGCCGGGTGACCATTTCGTCGATTCGCTTCTGCTGGAGCTCTTTCACGGGTTCCCGCGTAAACACCGCCCCTTTCAGGTACGCCTTGTTCGTGAAGCCTCCCGCCCGCTCGAGCAGGGAGGAAAGCTTCTCTCCCTTTGCGATCGTATAAGCGCCGGGGAACCGGACTTCGCCCGTTATATTGACGATGTTGTAGAGCTTCCATTCCGGGACCGTTCGAACGAATAAATAGTCGTTTTCCTGGAGCGGGACGTTTGCCGGCCCATCTCCCCGCATCGCATTTTCCAGGTTGACGATGATCTTGGTGGTTTCCGGTCCTTTCTCCGTGATGGTCAGGCGGGTCAACTCCGCCTCTTTATCGTAGGCGTAGTATTTGACCCCTCCGGCCATCGAGACCAGGTCCTTCACGGACATCCCCTGCCGGTACCCGTATTCCCCTTCCCGCTGGACCGCCCCCGAAATCCTCACGACCCGCCGGTCCTGAACCACCTGGAACACCTTGACGATGTCCCCCGGCTCCAGCGGGATTTCGCTCTCCTTGACCTGTTCCCAATCGGACTCGAACACTGTCTGCCGCCGGTTCTCGACGATCCTTTCGACCTGGACGCGTCCCCGGAAGGCGATCGTATTGAGTCCCCCCGCCAACCCGATGAGCTGGGATATCGTCTTCTCGTCCTTCAGTTCGAACACCGCAGGGTTGTTCACGTTTCCCGCGACGGCG
>Ga0209641_10001762_pt1 | contig 19064 bp, 29 predicted proteins | sample RifCSP16_1_FD_184022 | JGI IMG/M metagenome (GOLD analysis project Ga0209641, IMG submission 184022) | Soil microbial communities from Rifle, Colorado - Rifle CSP2_sed 16_1 (SPAdes) (version 2) | ecosystem: Environmental > Terrestrial > Deep subsurface > Rock core/Sediment | place: Rifle... | reverse complement strand
CGCGCTAGAGTCAGACGCACTGGTATATATTGCCAAGCATCGTAACCACGTCGTAACCTTTGGTACAACTAGTATAGAGTTCTTTTATGATGCTGGAAATCCTACCGGGAGTCCATTAAGTAGACGCTCCGATATTTATTATAAAGTAGGACTTGTGTCGCATACTCTCGCAGAAACAGAAAAAAATTCTAAATCAAGAGTTGCCGAGTATGGTGATACCTTATTTTTTGTAGGGAAACCAGATAAAGGGGCAGTTGGAATATTTGCTTTAGATAATTTCCAACTTAGTCGTATTTCAACTCCCGCCATTGACTATGTTTTACAACTTGAGGGGGATACAGTAATCCGGGGAATAGTAATTTTTAATAATAAAGCATTTCTAGTTCTACAAGCGGATTGGGAAGATACCTCTTCTCTTGTGTATGATATCTCAGAGAAGGTCTGGTATGTTTGGTCTGTAGTATATACCCGGGGTGTCGTCAGTGGTAGACTAGCTGGTGGGACTTCTAGTAGGGGGGTTATTGATGCAAACCCCATTGTCTACACGGTAACCGGAGTACAAGATGCTGGTACTAACCCTGCCTTTACTATTATTACCCCCAAGGTTGATAACATAGACCCGAATAAGAATACCTCCCATCTTCGTAAATTCAATTCCAAGTTATCTATTGGGTCGGATAATCCTGGGAGTGCTACTCTAATAAGTGTGTCTTATGCAGATGACGATTACCAAACTTATTCCACAGCGCGTACTTTAGATATTAATAATTACGCTGCTTCATTAAGTGGATTGGGGTCTTTCTTTGAGCGGGCGTACAAACTAAGTTATACTGGTAGTAATAATCTAAAGTTATATACACTTAATCTAGACCTAGACTTAGGTATGAAGTAATGACAAATGAGTTTATTAATCTCCCTCCTCCCCCTGTAGGGGAGGACATACCAACCATTCTTCACTGGTTAAATAAAGTATATATACGTTTAGGTGGTGGCCGTAATAATATTATCTATGTTCCTTCATTCGCCTCTACAGACTTACCTACAGCAGACCTAGAGAATGGACTTGTATTTTTAACTGACGAAGGGGCTTTAGGAGTAGGAGTTGGGGGTGCGTCGGTTACTGTTTCTTCTAGTGTGGCCCCTAGAGGGCATATAGGTGGACTTACATTATCCAATAATGTAACGGATGCCACAAATGATATTGATATAGCTACCGGAGAGGCTACATCTTCTGATACTGGCATTACTATGATTTTAGTAGATGGTATAACTAAACGCTTGGATGCTTCCTGGGCAGTCGGGACAAATCAAGGTGGCTTAGATACTGGATCAATCGCTAATGCTACATATCATGTATTTTTAATTAAGCGGTCTGATACGGGAGTAGTAGATGTTCTATTCTCTACTTCTGCAACTGCCCCTACTATGCCGTCGTCCTACGATCTAAAACGTAGAATTGGCTCTATAATGAGAATTAGTGCAACTATAGTGCCATTTTCTCAGTTCGGAGATGAATTTTTATTAAAACTTCCTGTCAGAGAAGTTGCAACGTCTAATCCAGGAACATCTGCTGTTGAGAGTACATTAAGTACAAGTCCTTCTGGCATTAAAGTTAATGCCCTAATTACAGTAGTACTTCTCACCGATAATGCTACTGAAACTAATCATTGTTTAATAACGTCTTTAGATCAGACGGATACTGCTCCAAGTTCTTCCGTTTATACTATAGTAGGTAAAAATACTATAGCAGCCTCTACCGTAACCGCAGATAGTGTATATTTAAGTATTAGAACTAATACAAGTAAGCAAGTCCGATATCGACTAAGCACTTCAGTAGCAGATGTAAGAATAGAGATAATGTTACATGGATGGATAGATTATCGTGGTAAGCATAATTAAGATTCAAAAGCACACGTACCAGTATACAAAATAATTTCGCTATAATTTACAGGTAACACCTATGGGAATTTTAAAAAATTTAGTCAAGAAGTCATTAAAAGGAAAGCCAGTAGGGCTAAAAGAACTTAAGGAAGAGGAAACGAATGCTGAGGCGGAGGCCCTGGCGAAAGCAAATGCCGCTAACTCTGGTAAGGGGGCTCTACAAGAGTATACCGCGTTTGGACGACAATTCCTACCTGGGTTAGGGGCATTAATGGGTATGGGTGGTCCTGGTGGTGCAGGAGCTACTCCCCCTGGTATGCCGCAAGCTGCCCAACCCTCTGCCTTTAGTGGGGGAATAAGTCAAGAAGAACAATTAGCTAAGGCTAGGGCGCAATACGTCAAAGAATACGGAGCTGGTGACCCCGCAGGTCTGGCACAAGTAAGTGATGAGTGGTTAAGAAGTACATACCCCAGCATCTTTACTCAGGGTACTCCTACTACCCCACCTGTTCAACCAGGAACTACTGCTCCTGGAGAACAAGTTTCGGGTATACAAGCAACATTAGAAAATCTTCCTGGTTATCAGTTTCAACGTGACCAAGGCATGCAAGCTATCACAAGAGAAGCTTCCGCAGCTGGATTCCGTGGAAGTGGTAATGTTCTTTATGACATGGCTAATTATTCTAGTGGTTTAGCTTCAAGTAACTATAGTAACTACTTTAATCAAATGTATAACTTAGCCAATATGGGTCTAAGTGCTGCGGGTGCTCAAGAGGGTGTTGCTCTACAGCAACAACAATTAGCTCAAAATGCAGAGGCGCAAAAGGGCCAGAAAAATTCTGGTATAGGTAGCCTTCTGGGGATGGCAGCCGGTGCTTACTTTGGTGGACCTATGGGGGCACAAGTAGGTGCTGGAATTGGTGGTTCAATCGGAGGTATGTTCTAATGGCCGTACCAATGCCGCAATTTGCACAAACTAATATTCAATCTCCTGGACAGATTTATATTCCCTCAGTATCTAGCAGCCGTGGTGGGGGAGGTCCTAGTAATCCAGGACTCGATCTTGCATTAGGTATTGGAAAACTACAAGAACTTAATGAAGAACGTCAAAAGAAGACTGCCCTTAAGGATGCGATTAGTTCCTCGTACCAAACCAAAGAAGGTCCTGATGGACAAACTTTGACAGAGTTTGATCCAGGCCGGTATGTGCAAAACCTACAAGCTATTGATCCTAAAGCAGCGCAAGCATACGCCCAAGGACAGCAAACTATTCAGCATAATGCAGTTGCATTACAGAGTGCTGATATTGATTTAAAAGATAAGCAACGCCATCAAGCTGCTATAGGTCTGAATGAGGGATTTCGGTATTTTAAAGCAACTAGTGGAGAGGATGTCCAAGGCACTATTAATATGATTAACCCCATGCTTCCTAAAGATGCGGATAGTCAGATTAAGAATCTTAAACTTCTTAAGAACGGCAATGTTCAAGTTGAGCATGTAGATGGAAGTAAGATGACTTTGAATGATGAGAAGATGCAGCAAATTGGTGTTAAAGCTGAGACTGCTTCTGCTCTCTGGACTAATCTCCAATCTGATAGGGAAAGGTTGGCGGCTGCAAAAGACAAGCCAGGAGCCAAAGCAATTCCACGGACACCTACTAACCGAGAAGTAGCGATAGAGGCTGAGAGCTTGGCTAATACCCCCGCATACACGTCTCTTTCTAAAGAAGATCGTGATGTGTTTGCCTCAGACTTAGCTCAAGGAATTATTCATGCGCAAGTTGCGGCAAAAAATAATAATGAAGAGATTCCAGATGCGGCAACTGCAAGACAACAAGTGTTATACCAATTAGAGAAGAGATATGTTCCATCGGTTACATCAGAACATTCCTTTTTGGGAGTAAAGTACAATACAACGTCACGAGATGCTATGTACTTCCAAAATGTAGCACAACTAAATGGGGCGGTAACCGCTGGTAAACTTGATAAAACAGAAGCAGCGAGACTACTTAGAGAAGGATTCCCTGAAGAAGCTAAACGTCGTTTAGCTGAACTAAAGGCGAAGAAATAGTGCCGACAGATGATGAATTACTAGCACAATCCTTTGGAGCACCCGATGTTGCTTCTCCAAAGGATGATGCTGCATTAGCTGCTACATTCGATAAGGTTTCTTCTGGAGAGATGCCAGAGACGGCCTTACTTGCATCTTCATTTCCTGATGCTGTTCCAGCCTCTAAGAAGGTCCCATCTAGCTTAACGAAACTAGAATACGGATTTGAAAAAGCAGAAACTATTTATGGTAATGTTCAGAAATGGGTAACTGCTCATGCTCCAGCAGAAACTATGGAAATCAGTAATAAGATTTCTGGGTATCTTCACCAACTCAAACAAGATAATCCCATGTTAAAATGGTCAGTACTGGGCCTGGCACGCAACTCAACTACAGCAGAGTACGGGGAAGATTTTTTAAAACTTGATCCAGATCAACGAATTGTTAGAATGAATTTAGTTGATAAGGCCAAGTTAGTTGCGGAATTTCCTAATATGCAGGGACATGAGGGATTTGTTTCTGGCACTGGGGAAGTAGTAGGTTCTATAGTTAAAGACCCTTTTACCTACGCAGGTATCGGAGTAGGTGGTGCGGCAGTAAAAGGAAGCAAAACTTTATGGGATTTTATGAAAGCAACTTCTCCAGTGGGTGCAGCTTGGGGGGCTAGTTGGGAAGGGATGCACGAACTAGCTAATGAAAACCAACTACATCTAATTCCTGTGGGCGTAGCTGCGTTAGGTGGGGCTATCCTTGCCCCTACCCTACCTTGGGGCATAGGTAAACTGGGAGGCGTTGTTGGTAGACAACTAGATAAGGTTGCTACCAAAAATGCAGGGGCCTTAGTAGATGATGTACAGACTCGCCTAGTTGCAAAGATGGTTGATGGGGGTCCACGAATGCAGGCCCTCCAAGAAGTCTTGGTGGAAAAAGGGATGACTATGAAAGAACTTAATCATGCCATGGCTAGGACTGAAACTAAAACTGCTGGACTATTTATACCTAAAGATCAAGCCGCAGCACAGCATCTTGCGGTAGATGCCCAACCAGTAGGTTGGAGACCATTTAAGTCTGGTACTTGGATGGATGATATCATTCAGCCTATATCCTCACGTATTGGTGAGATAAATCAGGGCGTTAAGTTACGACTTAATAAAATGGAAATGAACATCCATTCTCGTACCCATAATATCCCCCTGGAGGGTGACAAACTATTCTCCGCCATAGATAATATGTCGTCGGAAAGCCAATTACTGTTTAAGAAAGCTTGGACTTCTAGAGACTTAGTAACTATTAAACGATTAGTGAAGGACAATCCTGCGGCACTTCGCGGGTTAGATTATATTCGGGCCACTCTCAATGATTTGCATGGCGAATACTCTAGAGTTGTTGATCCAAAACTAACATATTTAACAGAGTATTTACCACGACTTGTAAAAGATTACCCTGCTCTCCGAGAACAGTTAGGTAAGGGTCCTAGAAATGTTTTGGATACTCTTCTCGCCCAAACAAGCCAAAAGAAAGGTAGAGCTTTAACAGAACTGGAACAAGTAGATATCGTAGGAAAGTGGATGCGTGGGTATCCTCGTTCTGAAATGAAAGCAGGATTTCGTAAAGCTCGTGAATTACACGATGTACTCCCTGACAATATTCTTGAAACGTATGCTTCTCCTAGAGATGCCTATCATGCCTACGTGCGCCGTTCTATAATGGATATTGAAAAGGCTAAGTTTTTTGGAAGTGGGAATGTCAAACTTAGTGTACTCAATAACACAATTGATACCGAGGGTACTTTAGCCAATTATATTGCAAAGGACCCTGACCTACTTAAAGATGGGAATAAGTTAGTAGAACTTCGTAAACTTCTGCAAGCTAGATTTGATGCAGGAGAGTCTGCTCCTAGCGCAGTAGTCTCTAATTTACGTAATATAACTTATATGGCCACTATTGCTAATCCGTTCTCTGCAATGACTCAGGCCACGGACATTGCATTTAGCGCTGCTCAAGCGGGATTACCAAACCTACTTCGTACAGTAGGAAGAGGTTCTTTAAAAGAGATTAACGCTGGCTTGTTCGGATTACAAAAAGCATCCGAAGAGTTGGCGGAGGCTTCAATGGCCAGCGCCCGTCTCCTTGATCGAACACTTAAATTAGCACAATTTACAGCAGTAGATTTATTTGGCAAGACTCGTAATTTACGTACCAACTTTGTAAAGTATACTCGACTAGCGCAGACAGAAGCAGGTATTGAGAAACTTGCTAAAAAATACTCTGCTGCATATGGTGACGATTTCGCCCATTTAGTAGATGATCTTAGGAACAAGCGGGTAACCGAGAATACTAAATTATTGTTATGGTCTGAGTTGGCGGAGATTCAACCTATTAGTAAATCTGAAATGCCTCTGAAATACCTGCAAGCTCCTAATGGTAGAATATTCTATGCACTTATGAGTTTCACACTAAAGCAATTTGATTACGTTAGACGTAACATTTACGGTCAATTTAAAGCAGGTAATATCGTAGAGGGTTCAAAAAATCTAGCAACCTTTTCAGCTTATTTGAGTGCAGCAGGGGTAGGGAAAACGGCCCTACAAAATTGGATACTAGGAAAAGAGATGAATGCAGAGGATTATCGTACTGCTGCTATTGTAGGTTTTTGGAAAAACTTTGCTGTTACTCCGGGAGTTATTTATAAAATACTGTCTGCTGGGGAAAAGAAACAAACTATATCAGGAAAGCTAGTAGCAAAGGGACAAGCTGCTACACGAGAACTGGCAGGGGGCATAGGTGTTCCTATCCTAGATATAGTATCCGCAGCAGGAAGTGATGCTTTGGGAATGTTAGATGAGTCTGATCCATATGCACCAAAATCTCAACAGAAAGGTAAAACCTATAAATCATTACGCTATATACCCCTAGGAGGACCTCTCCTTTATAATTTTTTTGGCGGGGGACTAGAGAAGTGGAACCAAGAATCAGAGAAACGTAGACTATCTAAATATGAACCCAATGGTTAATCAACAAATTCAACAGAAAGTTCCTCATGTAGTAGACTTAGTGGCAGTAGGTAGTGCTGCTAGTCTTACGTGGGTAGCCGCCATACCGCAAGTCTTGGCGTCTTTAGTATCTTTAGCTGCATTAGTATGGTATGCAATCCGTTTCTACGGGATATGGAAAGAGTACAAAGCGAAGAAGAATGAAAAAATATCTGATTAAAAGGCAGTATGAGGAAGGGGGTACTTATGGTGAAATGTTACGTGAGGATGGTTCGCATGTGGCTTATACGTGTGAGCGCTCTGAGAACGACAAAACTAATCCTTGTATCCCTGAGAACATTTACCTCCTAGAGAGATATAATAGTCCTAAGCATGGTCCTAATACCTGGCAATTTATGGACGTATCTGGACGAACCTATATTCAAATTCATATAGCTAACTGGCCAAGTCAGTTACTAGGTTGCATAGCATTAGGAGTATCTTTCGGAGATACTCCAGATGAATCTGAACATGGGGTATTGTCTAGCGGAGTTGCTGTAGGTCGGTTTATGAAAGAAACCGAAAATGAAAAACATATTGTAGTCGAGATAACAAAAGAATAAATCATGAGTGCAATAACAAGTATACTAAGTTCATTACTACCAGGAGTGTTTGGGGTTATTGATAAGATAATTCCGGATGTGAATAAGGCTGCGGAGATAAAGGCCAAACTTCAAGAGTACCTCTTCAATGAGGGAATGGAACAACTAAAATCTCAGACTGCGGTAATTATCGCAGAAGCTCAGGGAGGGGGTTGGTTACAACGTAATTGGAGACCCCTTACTATGGTCTCCTTTGTGGGATTAATTTGGTCCTACTGGCTTGGATATGCTCCTCCGAACTTAAGTCCTGAAACTCTCGCAGATATATTTGCTTTGATTAAGATAGGATTAGGTGGATATGTTGTGGGAAGAAGTGGAGAAAAGATTATGCAAATGTACACACAAAAAGGTAGTTAAAAAGAAAGGGCCGAAAGGCCCTTTCTATTACTCCTTACTAATCAAATGCTGAAATCGCATTTCCTCTAGCCCGATAACGCGAATACTGCGAGCGAGAGCAAGATCAGTGCAAGTTACCTTGTGAATCTTAAATCCGTAATCATTAACTTCTTTACGTACTGCTTCTGTAAGGGCCTTGTCTAAGTCAGCATGAGTTAACTCATCGTAGTTTCTGGTCATTACGGTACTCTTAACTACTCCCATGGTAACATCCCGCAGTACATCTTGGGCATCCCATATCTCACAGAAGTACGGCTTGACATCCTTAATCTGGTATTTAACGATTACTGATACTACAATACCCCGCCCATCTAGTGTGGTTAGAGTTTGTGGAGACAGATTCGTGGTAGTGATTACTGTATGAACTGTCTTTTCTACTTCCATTAAGGGCCATTTCCAATTCCATCCAGGATAAATAGTACGATTGTATTTTCCCCAACGGAAAATAACCCCACCCTCGAACTGATCGACAATAGCCCACCATCGTACATGGTCCCAAAACTGTGCAACCCACTCGGTAAGTTTACTTAGAGATTCCGTCATACACATCCCCATTACTTATAATCTTCATATCTTCATAGGGTATTGCAACTCTTCGGTAGAATTCTAACTTTGCTCCTTCGAGGGCACCTACCACATCATTAATAGATTGATAGGAAAGTCCATTCTCCTTAATATATCTAATAAGTAAACAAGTTATTAAATAATTTAACTCACCTGCAATCTGAATTTTCTGGTCATCGTAAGTAAGGGCAGTTCTACGGGCTTTAGAAATGTATGGAATAACACCTACCTCCTCCATCGAAAAATCCTGCTGCCCATGCTAATTCCTCTCTGTTAGGTTGGAAGGGCACTAATGGTTCTCCTTAAAATAGGTAAATAACTCTTCCCAGGTACTAAAGTTCTTATCGGCCAGTAGCATAAAAATACTACCTTGCGGTATTTCTCCAACGGTATAAAAGAGTTTATGTTTTGCTAAAGCAAATCCTGCCTCAACCATCTTACCCATAGTTTTAGAAGGATTACTTAAATCAAGAATTAAACAGTCCGCAGCAGCTATCTCTTGTAAATCTTTAGCTGCCATCTTACGCCCAAACTGTGCATCATTCATACCAGTAGGTTTAATCTGCTCTTCGACCCAAGTAGCTAAAACTGAATGCCCCAACGTAAATAGTATTTCTTTATATTGGCGTATTCTGGTTTGCTCACTAAATGTTGCTGCGGTATAAATCCGCATTATCCTATCTCCGCCTTCTTGGTAGAAGGTACAAGAATCCCTGGAGCTGTAGGACCCTTAGCTACCTGTGGTGTACGAACACATCCCCAAAAATACCAATTATTAGGGACTGTGTTACTACATATGCCAGGAGGCATTCTAAACCCCCCCTTAAATTTTGTAGCATTACCATTAACATTAAAGTCTATGTACGTTCCCGGCTCTAATGCCTCTACAGCTTTGGTAAATACCCACACACTACCATCAGGTACGTGCAACTGACTGCCTACAATAAAATCTTCTGTTGCTGATGCTTTCATTTTACTCCTTTGGTTCTGCTTTAGTTTCACGATCCCACTTACCACAAGATGTACACTGAAATCGTCGATACTTGTTGTTACTGGTGTAAGTAAATCCTCGGTATTGAATATGCTTACTACCACAACTAGGACAAACAGCACGATCTCCGAATAATCTCATATTAATCTTGGCAGGGACATGCGGACGAACTGCTGTAAATACCTTTTCAAGTAAGATTACGTCCCATATATTATACTTCTTCATGGTTGCAAGGGCCTGCTCATCTCCCACCATACACTTTTTCCATAAAGAGTAATCTGTTTGAAGCTTACTTCCAATCCCCAGATACTTTGCAATGTAATCTAACTTATTGGAATTCAAATGGAAGTGGGTTTTACATAACTTTTTAGTATCAATTTGAAACAACTTCGGAATAGGCGGAAGTTTATGGAATAGTATCCTCGCCCGAATCCAACGTAGATCAAACTTATCCCCATTATGGGCAACAACAGCATCAGCCTCACAAAGGACCTCTTGTAATGTACTAGCTACATTAAAGTCATTAGTAGGAGAGTTACTGTCTACGTACACCGTACTAACTCCTTTTTGCCCATACCATTTCCACGCAGCCCCAATAATATATTTTTCCTGAAGAAGATTTTCATGGGATAGGTATTGCTGAGGAATCCACAATCCCCATGATGTAACTATATTAGGGGCGGTTTCAATATCAAGGATTAATATCTTTGGTTTTTGTTTTATCAAGATAATTGCTCATTAGTTGTACGAATGTGTCCCACTTTAAGACTACCATAGCTTCCTGGTGATCTCGCCTAATAAACATTATAGGCTTATCCTTCATCCACTTTTCTATAACTGTGAATCCTGTTCCTCCTGCACGAGCCTTAACTTCACACACAAACTCAACCCCATGGACCGCAGGGATGGCCAGATCACCGTCATATTTGCCTCCAAGTAGACCAGAAAGTGGCACACGCTCACAAGGAATACCAACTTTATTAAGCTTATCACGAATAAGAACCTCATTCCGATAGCCCTTTATTTTACTTTTGGCTGACATTAAGTTCTCTTAGTAAAAGTTCTAATCTCGCTAATGCATTCCAGGCTACCTGGGATGCATGCAATATCTCAGCAGGATACTTAGGATCATTTCCAATCTCTAAATCGTAGATTCCTTCAATATCTTCCTTAACTAAATGCCTACAAAGCGCATCGCTATATCTAGCATACCCGTTAGGAACCTTTTCCCAGCCTTTCCAGGAGTATTTATTTGCCCCGTAGAGAGATACGTCCGCCACCTTTAATAGCGCACGAGGAAAATAAGAAATAGCGCCTTGCCAAAGAGGGCTTTTTCCAGCATCTAATTTAGCTCCAGGCTCTTTACTGCCCATACCTAGTGGGTCTTTTTCTTCTAATTTTAATAGTTCTTGGCACAGCCCAAAACCATCTTTATAAGATGATATCATTTATAGAGTCCTCTCATTCATATATTACGCCTTCTCCTCCGCAGGTACCACATAGGCTATTAATAAATACATACTTATTAATATCTCTACGACCCATACAGGTATGACATACTCGTGGTGATTTTTTCTGTACCTTATGGGGTCCAGTTTTCCTATGTATCTCAGAAGTAACTAATTCTTTTTTAGTATACTTCTTCCTAGTATCACTCATTACTTACAAACCCCCCGCCATCTTTACAAATCCTAAATTAGCCAAACTATAACAAAACCATACCCAAGCCATAGGATATTGTTTTTGGTATATAAACCCAACACTACCTACCAAGCAGTTTATTACTTGTAAGTACATAAACCAGGCACCCATTCTATTTTCGTCTCCACGTCATAGTAACACTACCATTGTAGGAATACTCACCCAGCAATGGGTAAGTCTCCTTACCAAGTGTAGTGGATACCTCATCAACTTGCCAAGAAGCACACCCAGACAGCAGTAATACTATAATGGAAATGTAGGCACGCACCATTCAACTCCTTTCTCTTTTACCATATACACTAATTTAGCTGTTTCGGTAATAATGTCCATGGCAACCTCTTCATTCTTGTAATACTCAACATACTTCTGCTTCACTGCATTCCATAACTGTTCTTCGGTAACACAGTCCTTAAGAATTTTCTTTGCTGTAATAGCACCTACTCCGGGGATACCTTGTATATTGTCAGTAGGGTCCCCAGAGAGTAGTTGTTCATAAAAGAACCTGGTAGCTTCTTGCTTCGAGACCCAGTATTTTTCCTTTTGCCGGAAATGATAGTGCCACCCAGGTACTTGGTCTAGGTCTTTATCAATGGTACAAAGAATAGTATTTAATTTAGGGGGAGAAGTTTCTTCCCACGATGTTTTATAATCCTCCCACTGTGCCATAGCCAAAGCATCATCTGCCTCATAGTAATCTACTACTTCGGCATTCCATTGGTCTATTAAATACTTCTTAATGTTGTCGTAATGAACTGGCTTATGGAATGGATCGCGATTACCTTTATAGGGCTTAATGGTAGCTACTTGTTCCCTGAACTGCTGTTTCCCTGTCAGGAATCCCGTATAAGAAGTAGCTCCCACAGCTTCCAGAATGGACTGAATAGTAATTTTTACTGAGTGTAGACAGTACGCCAAGGGTTCTGGTTGAATGTCCTTTACCCAATAGTAATCCTGGTTATCCGCTATAAACTGTCGTACCTCTTTCATGGACTTACATACGCAGACAGCACCAAACTCTGCTTCCGTTCCACGTAAGTATACTTTAAAGGTACTATGCTCGGAAGCAAAACCGACTAAGTATGTTATTACATCGTAATCAATGAGCGCTCGCATAGTGTCCTCTTAATGAACTGCTGCCTCTTCTTGTACATCAACTGGAGGATTCTGCATCCAATCATACTGCTCATTGTATACTCTCAACATCTGAGCAGCAGGGATATATGCCTTAGTTGCAGCCTCTACAGTTTGCTTTGGTAAAAAGATTATATAATAGGAAGGAAGAAGCATGTCTGTAGGATCAGCATCTTCATCTAATGCCAATACAAAATACTTCTCTTCCTGTACAATTGTAAATGGCTTACCAGTTAGAGCATTAACAAAAGTCTTATTCAGCATAGTTGTCATCTTCCTCCCGTACTTCTTTTGTACTAACAGACGTTCCTCGTAAACTCTCTTGCGTTGCATCTAGTAGTTGTGTGGCGAATACACCAGTGTAATGATCTACATGCTGGTGTAGGACATCAATCTTATTCTTAGCTTTAGAGCCCAAACTAATAGCCTCACGCTCAAGAGCAAGCCTAACAAACTCAATAGCAGAATTACGCGCACCAGCAATTGTAATTCGGAGATCACGTAGCGCAGATGGAATATACTCTTGTACCCTAGATGTGGTAGATTTGGGTTCAGCTGCGGCAGGTGCTTCCGCTGCTTTGGAAACGAGAGTGACTTTCTCGATGTTAAGAAAGCGTCCATCTTTGCTCTTCGCAAAGTCGATCGAAACTGTATCTCCCTCAGCAGCTTTAGTACGATCATCTTCAATCTTGTCTGACTTTTCTGAAATAAAACCACCGTACCATTCTCCACGTACCTTCAAGGAAACCTTCTTCCAAGTAGGACCCTCACGAAAATTAACTTGTTCTACTACACCATTAACGGTTGCCACTAGTTACTCCTTTCAATAAAAATTGAAAAATAGTAGTTTTAAATTCTTTAGTCTTGCACAGATTATTCAATGCGTCGTCTATCCCCTCCTCTATATACCCCTCCTGCACAGACCTCTGTATAGAGGATATAATTCCTTTTTCCAGGATGGGGTACAATTTCATAGCCAGAGCATCTTGATCTATATGTGCTAAAGCTTTCTTACCAATTGCATTAACAACCTCATCAACAAATGTTGCCATTTTTATTCCACCTCTTCTGTCCAATCCCAATGTTCGCAAACGTCGATTTCTGTTTCAAGGGGATAGTTAATTTTAAACTTAATTACCTTCTTTAGGAAGTCTACTACTTCTACTGTCATACATCTATCAGCCACTTCTTTTACTATCTCTATTTCATCTGGATGAGTCTCCGCTACTCCTGAATCATGTACTTGAGCAATTAGGAATGATTGTAATTCTAATGATTTCATGTGGTGCCACCACAGAGCTACCCCGGTTGGAGATATATCAGCAGTAGCAAACATTTGAATGGGGTAATTCTTAATATTAGTGCTATTAGTTACATACCCATTAGACGTATACTGCGTACCTGGAAAATAAAACTTAAGCCCCGTAACTGTGGTTAAACTATTATCAGGGCTTTCCAAGACCTCATCTACCCAGCCCTGTTGCATATCCGTCATCGTTTGGTACTTAGAACGAAACGCATCAAAGTATTTTACTTGAGCAGGAGTACCTCGCACCTTTCCATACATAGGCCCGAACGTGAATTGCTTTGCCGAGTAGCGGAGTGCCTTTCCTTCTGTAGTTTTTTTCGTAGCCCCCGCACCAAGCCACTCCTTCTCAAAGATGATAGAGGCAGTATATGAATGAACATCGGCTTTATTGATAATATCATCTAGAATCTGTGGGTCTTGGCTAAGAATACCACCAACTCTGAATTCAATTCCTGCCTCATCGCAACTAAGTATCTTCCATCCCTTCTTTCTCGCCATAACAACCTTCTTTAACCCACGATCTATATTCTGTAGATTTGGGTGGGAAGAAGATAAACGCTGAGTACCTACTATTGTCTGATTAAAATCTCCATGTAGAATACAGTCTGCCTTACATGCTTCTTCAAACAAATGTACGTAAGTAGTAATCTTTTTCCGTAACTTACTTTCTTGCTTTTTAAGTTCGACAAAACGTTCTTGAGTTTGGTTCTTTGGTTTAAGGAGGGCAATGGCCTCCTCATTAGTCTTTGGTTGCCCTTCTGGCCAATTCTTAGTTGGCTTACCTAAGATAGGATTACCTCGATAATCTTTTGGAATAGAAAATCCCAACGTATTAAATAAAAAATCAGAAACTTGTTGAGAAGATGCCATATTAATTCCATTGGTAATGGTGTCCAATTCTCTCGTTATCCCATTATACTCTGTATTCAATTCCAATGAAATCTTTTCAACTAATTCTTTATCTACATACATTCCCTTCATTTCCATATCGGCGAGAACAGGGGTAGTCAAACACCGTAGGAAAAATACTGGCAGAAGTCCCTGTTCTTTGAGCACCTTCCTTTGCTTTAGAAAAACTTGGTGCGTAATTTCAACATCTGTTTTACAATACGCTTGTAGATCAGCAAGAGGAATAGTACTAGGACACACGCCGTTGGCAATAAGACTGTGTACATAACTCTCTTTAGTCTTAACTTCATATCGTCTACAAATAGAATCAAGGTCTAATCTCCAATGTCGTTTATCAGGATGCTCTTTAGCACCCCTGTTCCCTGCTCTAACATAATCTCCTAGCATGGTGTCGTATACTAGAATCTTGGATACATCAACTCCAGCGCGTATTAACCACTTTAATTCAAACTTAGCATTTTGACAAACAATAAAGTCACATTTACCCCAGTTAATATCCATATCAAGTAAATCAGCCAATGAGTTAAATCTAAACTTACCTCCTCTAGGAGAAGAAGCGTAACCAAAAATAATTGTATTATTACTATTGCGAGCATCCCCGTGGTCATAGTTGGTAGTCTCCAAATCAAGGACTAGATAATTGTCACTAAGATAAATTTCAGGATTAGGGTCAGTTATGAATTTAGGAAGATACAATGTTCCAGCCCTTTTGTTTTATATAACTTACTACTTTAGGATAGGACCAACCTATCATATACCGTACGATGGGAGCAGCATCAAACACAAAGTCATGTTTGATTACTACTCCCGCTGTGAAGTACGGGGATAGTATCGTTAGAACTTTTTCTAAATTTAAATCCTGCTCGCTCAAGGGTTTCTCCTGCCGCCAGTAACGTTCGTACTTCAGCTTTCGTGTAGTCGCCCTCACCAAGAGCCAAGAACCCAACAGCATAATTAAGGGGCACTACTGCCCACGTATCTGGATCATCTTTTGGGATACTACATTCTATCTTCATACCTGTTCCTCAACTAAATCTCCAGCGCTATTACTATAGATAATAGTTCGTACACCCGCTTCTAGTATAGCAGACATGCATATAGGACAAGGCTTAGCCATGCCCAAGGAACCGTTTCCACGAACCCGTATAACAAACAAACTATGTGGCTGACTTCGGCATTTAACAAGTGCTGCGATCTCCGCGTGAAGAAAAACCTTATCCGGCTGATTGGTACTCTTAGCATGGTGCGCCTGTAGAGGATGAGTTTTACGGATATTAGTCCCGTATGCTATTACCTTGCCCCTCTCATCTAGTGCAGCAGCAGCGAGCTTATACTTAAAGGAACCAAAGCCCACAGCCAATATTCTAAGCGCGGATAGTATTAGTTTCATAATCTATTTTAGCATGAAAGGGAAGAATAGGGGCACACAACTTATTCTTTGGGAAGGACAGCATGACCTTACCTTGGTCTTTAAAGTCTTTATTCTGCCCCATACCCACCATTAAATCCATCTGGGCAGCGACACCCGTGTTCGAGTACTCAACATCGTTATAATCTAAAATCAATTTGTGATGTGCCTCTTCGCCCGCCTGGGTCACTAACACAGAAACAAAGTTAAACTCTTTAGCTAGATTACGCATACCTATAGCGCCCTGTTCTAAATTAACCGTCATTCCAGACGACATAGCAAAATCACAATTACGGATTTGGTCTACGATTACCAGATCTGGTTCAACCTTTTCCACATAGTTACGAATTTCCGGTAAAGTGCCTGGATGCATAGATTTAAAATATATATTCTCATATCCGTTTGCTAGTGCCTCTTCATAATACTTCTTTAAATTTTTCTTTATTGCTGCTTCGGGGGCACCTACTAAACGCGATACAATCCGGTACATAAGCCGGGCAGTTGGGTCCTCATTACCTATGTATAGTACTTTATAGTTATTTTGGGCCGCACCACCTGCCAGATTAATAACAAATGTAGATTTGCCAACATCTGGTCGGGCGATAATACATACCTGTGACTGCCGGGGGGCACCCCCATGAATTAAATTATTCAACTTTGTGGGGTATAAAGGAATAATATTCGTGCCCTGAAAATAATTATCTAATACATCCAGTGGGGTAGCATTAAATAATTCATCCTCTTCTACAGGACTTATGGCTAAATATTCTTCCATCGCCTTCTTTGCTCGTTCATCTTTCTTAAAAGACAATGCTTGTACTATCTCAGTAGCCTTGGTCTCACGTTGTTGGCTAGCGAATAGATCAAGAAGATTTGGTAATGAGGAGGGGGCAGGGAGTCCCTCAATATATTCGTGAGCAAGTGAATAGTTTGTTCCTAATTTTGATTTAAGTTTTGCATCTAATAGGCCTAAGTCTACTAAAACGGTATCCTTATCCGCCGAATAGTACTCTAGAATATACTTAAAAAGAATCTGACCAATATCAGAAAATGTTTTAGCATCCACATGAGTAACAATTTTATTAAGTGCCTCCCTGGAGGAAGCTATTGTACTTATTATTATTGCCTCGCTCATTCGTTAATTATGTCCTGAATAATCGTATTCAACTCATAAATATTACGACTTACAGTTCCTACAGGAAGTCCTAGATCAGCAGCAATCTCATTGTAGGACATTTGATCTATATAACGCATCTCGTATAAATCTTGAAGATGTGGGTGTATTACCTTTATTCCAGCTTGAATTTTTTCTAAGGTCTCCGTCCCTTCATAGATTAGTTCGGGGGAATCCTGGTCTGTAAATGCTTCCTCAACCTGAGTATGAAGTTCGGCATACTCTGGATCATCAGTAATGTCGTCACGGTAATACTCTAAAAAATTCTCATAGTTAACATCAACATAGGGGGGCTTTCTTTGTGCATCCCGCAATTGACTCAACCAGATATTTCTAGCTATGGATGATGCCCATGTAAGAAATTCAGACTTATTTTGAAAAGAGTTAAGGTTCTCATAAATCTTAATTATTGCATCATGCACAACATCCGTAACTTCATCTGTATTCTTACGCATTAGTCCTGACACAAAAGACTCCAGCGCTTTATAGTGTCTCTCTATAAGTTGACTAAAATAATAATTCTTTTCTTCTTTGGTCTTGGAGGAGTTAGCCTTAACTATTAATTCAGCATCCGATATCTTTGGCTGCATATGTTTCTTCTTCTTTAAATTTGATTAGTACTTCTTTTACTCGTTCCCCTTGAGAGTATAAACAATTATGCTCCGCGTAATTGGGAGAAAAATAAATTGCTAAAGTAGAATGTAACAAGTCACCACAAATTTGACCTCCCTTATTAACTATTGCCCAAGCTTTCTGCGTCATGGAACTCCACCTCCGGTAATCCTATACTAGGAAATTTAAGATCAAGAATTTGTGCTAGTGTAATAGGGTGTTCTCCAATTACGTCTAGACCAACATCAAACGTATTATGCTTCTCCGCCCCGAAGCCATGTGTATGCCCATGTAGATTAAGGATACAACTAGCTCGATTAAACCAGCGTTCTCCTTTACGCATAAGACCTTGAAATCTATCATCATATGCAGTTCCTACCGACTCAAAGGTAGGTACATGAGATAAAATTATATTGCCGTAGTCTGCGGTGCCTACTTGTGTGTCCTTTAATAGGAGCCGAAGATAGTAGAAATTTCCAAAAGGAATAACCATACTAAATCCAAACTTACGATACCAATTCTCTCTGTTCTTGTCGTGATTTCCACAGACCAGTACCTTATGCCCAGGAAGTTTTTGGATACGATGAAACCAGTACGATAATCGGCTAAATGCGATATCTCCTAGCAAAAAGAACACATCATCCTGTTTAATAAGCTGATTACAGGCGGAGAAAAATCTTTCCTCGTACCCCGGCTTACGCCATGTAGTGCCATCTGGTCTACGCTGCGTCATTGCTACGTGTTCTAAATGTAGATCAGAAGCAAACCACACATTGTTAGAATTCATTTGGTACCTCATTAGTTCTGACATGTAAGTCACACGAAGTATATACCCACCCATACTCACGTAATTTGCCTGGTTCTCCACACGTTTCACAAGTAAATTCCGACTGTCTCTCTGCCGCATCTATTAAACTATATATTTTATCAGAGGCAGAACCAGTGTAAATCCGCAATGTTCCATACTTTTCTTTAATCTGGGTAATCTTTACACCCTCTGCTGTGCAGGCATCCAACACAGGCCGAATCAACTTATACCACCCAGGACCGCACCCTACTTCAAATAATTCTAACGAAGTTTTCATAGTCCTCTCTAGTATTAGACTCCAAAAAAAGGATTTTCTTCTACTTGTTATATATCAAGCACTTGTAGTAATTGGAGGCCGGGCGGGAATCGAACCCGCCCAGAAGGCCCGCTTCACAACGGCGTCCCGAAGTGACGGACATCCTTCCTTCTACCATCGGCCATATTCATTCCTATATTAGGGACTTGTACTTACGTGCACAGAAGTTCCCTAGTTCTTC
>Ga0209641_10001761_pt1 | contig 19068 bp, 18 predicted proteins | sample RifCSP16_1_FD_184022 | JGI IMG/M metagenome (GOLD analysis project Ga0209641, IMG submission 184022) | Soil microbial communities from Rifle, Colorado - Rifle CSP2_sed 16_1 (SPAdes) (version 2) | ecosystem: Environmental > Terrestrial > Deep subsurface > Rock core/Sediment | place: Rifle... | reverse complement strand
TATGTCAAAAGCTCCGCAACGCCTGGCTCTTCCGCTTCGGGTGCCGACCTCTCCGCCTCTTTCTCTGACATAGCTTCCGAATTTTCCGAGGTCTTCCGTTGGCATAGGACCTCCGCCAACCCGGGTTTGATATGCTTTTATGGCGACAACAACCCTTACAACCGCTCTTACCGCTTTTCCACCGAAGGAGCGATGGAGACCACCGAAGGAGGTGTTGACTCCCGTGGTAAACGGCCATGAACCGTGGCTTACATCGAGCATGCCACCATGGGAGTCTTCAAAAAGAACCTTTTTATTTTGATCCAGTGCTTTCCAAACAATTTCTGTTGTGTTATCGGTAAAGGAAGTCAAAAACCTTCTGGTTTTTTTGGCTATCTCGAAAATTTTCTTTCGGGAAAGAGCCGCCTTCACGACGCTTCTTTTGCCCGTTTTCCTTTTGACGTCCTTTTGCATGTCTTCGAGTACCCAGGTCTGATTTTTCATCTCTTTTGCGATCCTTTCCTTCCAGTCCGGGGCAAGTAAATCCATAAGCCTTAGGCCTCTTCTATTAATCCTGTCTGAATAAGTCCAACCGACACCCAAGTGGAGTGACCCTATTGCAGCCTTGCCTCTGGCTTCTTCCGATAAAGCATCCCTTGTCTCGTGCCATGGCATAACCAGATGCGAACGGGCATCGAGCATCAGGTTTTTTGGAGAAATACTGATACCGCGCTTTTTCAGGTTTTTAATTTCCTCGATAAGAAAAACGGGATTGATGACAACTTCCTGGCCAATAATGCTCAGACACCTGGGTAACGAAATTGTTGAAGGGGTAAGGCCAAGCCCGAATGTTCCCAGGTCGTTAACAATGGTGTGGCCGGCATTATGGCCTCCGATAATTTTAGCAGCGATTTCAGGGCCAAGGGCGCTTACGACCTTACCTTTACCGCTGTCGCCCCATCCGGCGTCTGTTAAAAGAACAGCCCCGGCTTTCCAGCTCTTAAAAATAGAAGTCATCTTATATGAAAGGCAGGACCCCAGGCGCCTCTTATTTTTCGCGACTCCTCCGAAAGTTCCCACAAAAATTCCAAATCGGCCTCTCTGTGCATATCGGAAATTGAGAAGAACCGTCTCCCGCTTGATGTTCCTTGAAAAACAAAAGGAGGAATTAAGAAATTAATGATGGTATCAAGGATATTGTCCGGAATGCTCGCAAGCCCGAGATCTATTTTTTGAAATCCTCCGAGGCCTTCGGGCGCAAAAGGCCTTCCGTTTTTCATCAGTTTTCCGACGTGTTCTTTGTTTACGACCGAGGCTTCGCCGTTATAAGGGACGAAGTAGCCCGTTCCGTTGACAAAAGGGAATCTCCCGCCGAGTGACTCAATGCCGACAAAGTGGCTGGGCTTAACCAGCATCGAGGCACCCAATAAATAGGCCAAAGACCAGAAATAGGAGACGCTGCTATCGACAAAAATCGGGGCGTCAACCTTGCCTCTCATTCTCCAGAGATCCCTTAAAACCGAAACGGCAACACCGCTGACAATCGAGGTGGTACAGCGGAGACCCCCGGCAATTCCTTGTCCAACCGCATCGGCTCCGGCATCGATAAGTTCTTGGGCCGCTTCGACACTATTTGCCTGGCCCGCAAAAATTTCCAAGGTGTCTCCGAATTCTTTTTTGAGTCTTTTAACTGTGTTGACGGTTTCTTTTGAGACCTGGGGATTATAGATTCTGACCGCAAGAGAGGAAAGCCGCCTCTTCTTAATAAGGGGCATAAGTAGTTTTACCCTTTTAACGGCTTGGCGTTCGTCGGTTTCAACGGTTATCCCAATTTGGGAGAGCCAGAAGGAAAGAAGTTCTTTTCTGTCGGGCCGATCCTTCCATAAAGGATCTTTGGCAATTGCCTCATGGATGATTTCTACGGCGGCGCTAGTAACCTCGGCCTGAATTTCAGGAAAGGCACACAAGCCTTCTTTATAGGTAGTTGCCAGGACTCCGCACATGGCCGAGACCGCGATCATTTCTGGATTTCCCGTTGTCATTGAACCGGTTGTTAGGGGCAGCCTTACTCCCACCCCTTTTTTTCTGCTTGTGGGAATAAATGGCCCCTGGGCAAGAAGTTTTCTTCTATGGAGTCTTTCGGAGGTTAAATCAGGCTGAACCGGGGCTACATCGGAAAACGTTAACAGGCGATGCTCAACCTCGGCCCTGTCGAGGACGCGGCTATGAGCCAAGGAAGGTTTTTTAAACTCCTGTTTTTTGGCTTCCCTTAAGATTTTTATTCTTTCGGGGTGGTTTAAAATTGAAAGGGCAAACATTCTGCTTTTTTCGGCTTTAGCGATAATTTCTTCGGGCATTCTGGCAATTTTTAAATTTTTGTAAAGGTCAGCTGGAGCAGAAATGCTTGGAAGCGGTTTTATCCCTAATTTTGCCTCCTCCCAAGTTATGTCGTCTCCATCGGAGAGTTTTATATATAAGGTTCTTTGGAGTTGAAAGCGGTCTTTTGCTGTTGAAAGATTTTTGGGGGGGCTAATTAGTTCTTCAAAACTTTTTCCTTTTACTTCTTCTAAAACCTCCGGGTATTTTTTACCCGAATCTACTAAAGAGGTAGGGGCCTTGACCTGGTTCATCCGAGATTAATGACTGAAACCATTACGTATTACTTTTACAGTCGGTGAAAAGGTTTGTCAACTGGCAGTGAAAATGACTTGGATGATATAATATTGCTTCAAGGTCGCTTGGCTCAGCTGGTTAGAGCGTCGCATTCACATTGCGAAGGTCGGGGGTTCGAGTCCCTCAGCGACCACCCTTTTTGTTGCCCTTAAGACCCCAACTTATCTTAGTGATATGATATTATGAAGCTATGAAAAAGTTCCTTTTTTATTTTATCTGGCTTCTTGTCCTCTCGATTGGTCCGATTACTATTTTAAAGGTAACTCCGCTAGATTTCGCATTAAGCACGCCCGTATTGACCATTAACTTCATCCAACGGATAGTAGCGCTTTTGGCATTTTCGATGCTCTTCTGGCAGATAATTTTGGGTTCCTTCATGGACAAGTGGATTGAAAAATTGGGAGGATGGGTTTTTAAATTCCATGTTCTGGAGGGAGCTGTAATTTATAGTTTGGTTTTACTTCACCCCCTTTTGTTTGTTCTTTTAAGATTTAAATCACTTGGAATTTTAGATCCTTTTTATGTTTTTACGGATGTCTGTGTAATTTGTGCAAATAAAACAGAGTTTCTTTATACATTTGGGAGAGTCGGATTTTGGCTAATTACTTTGGCAGTTCTTGCCGCTAAGCTTCGGACACAACCCTGGTTAAGGGTTCACTGGAGGAAATTCCACATTCTCAACTATTTGGCCTTTATTTTTATTAGCATCCATAGCCGTTTTACCGGTACTGACACCCTTACCCCTCCCTTTGTTTGGTTTTGGTGGATAGCAACCATAGTAATAATAGGAATAGTTATTTATAAACTTTTAGCATTATATCGCCCAAGGTTCCTTAGAGGGAATTAATAAGAGACTGAAGATTAGTTTGAAAAATTTGAGATACAAGGTGGTCCATGAATTTTGGTGATTTGTGTTTTATTTGACGCAGGACTGTACCCAGTATCTTTTTGGCTACAGATATTCTTCCTCGGCTTATAAATTTTTTGACTGCGAGAAGTTGCAATCTAATGGTTTTATATAAACCACGACTTGGGACAAGATTTTGATTTCGAGCCGAATCCCAATCTTCGATAAGGCTATCGATTGTTATTTCTTGTTTTATTCCTTGTGTTTGCCCAGTACTAATTAGAAATTTATCTTTATACCCGTTAGTGATCAGCCCTGGAGTTGAAGATTGTGTCACTTCCCCATGTTGATTATAAAGATAAGAATCTAAGCTGTAACTACCTGACGAACCAGAAACTTCCACATTATAATTTCCCCCTGGAGGATTCGGAAAGAGAAAGATGTTCAAGGAATCCCCACCTGTTACGATCCCAGCAACGTCATCGATTAAAGGTTCGTCTAGAAAGGTAAATCCGCTAATTTCGTTTTGATCAGTATCGAAAACAGCAAGATTTACGCCTGGATTAATCGCTAAGAGAATATAGGAAAGGTCAGTGTGAGTTGGTTGATAAGATCCAATTGCAGAATAAGAGTTTCCATAGGATGACAAGGTGGTTCTATCAGAATGGGCTGGGTCATTTATGCCGAAAGAACCAGAAAGTTGTGACTTAGCCACCACAAAATGACCTGGTTCTTCCAAAATGGCTGGTCGAGATCGAGTCAGCTCATTTATTAAATTGGCGCTACTCGGTGCTAATCGTCGGTAAAGAAGTGTGGGAGATTCTGGGTTGTCATTTAGTCTTGTATAACGAGAAACAGCAAGCCAATTTAAAAGTCCGTTTCTTAAATATCCATCGGGTTGAATCTCTAGCCAATTGTTTAAAGTGTCTGGGTTAGCCAAAGAATGCCCGTGAAATTTTAAGACCATTGAGGCAGATGTCAATGCGCACCCCCACCTTTCTATGGTCGGATTCAATGACCAATTATTGGCATGATCGTAGACATCGTTATTCCAGGGCGTATCATATTGTTTTAGGTCGGGAACATTAAGAGACGGAAGTGGAGGCTCTAAAGATTTGACAACTATATTATCAAACCAAACTTCTGTGGGGGACACAGCACCCGTTCCGACCCTAAGGCCTATTTTGCCGCCTTGAATTTTCGGACCAGAACTGTCATGAATATCAAACAGGGGTTGATCGTTTTCAAGTATTTTTAGATGATCCCCATCTACTATTATTTTGAAATGGTAGGTTGTGCCGTTTTGCAGGGGGTAATAGAGGGGATCTGCAAATCTATACTCTGAGTTATTAATATATTTTGCGAAATAAAGATATCCCCCAGTATGGTGAAGACTATAAAAACTTGAGTTGTCTATGAAGTGAAACACCAAGTTTTTATCTGTGCCAGAAACTCCTCTTAAATCGACCTGAAATATGTATTGGTTCCAATTTTGATCCCAAAGGTTATCTGAAGGAACTGAATTACTCACGCCCGGCTCTAGATGAATGCCATACTCTCCGTTAACAACACTCCATCCTGGAAGTCCTATCACACCCCAACCGCTTGCGTTGGCATCATCGAAATTATCTTGAAAGAGAATTGTTTGAGCCAAGGAATTTGAGGGAATTACTATAAATAATACTATTTGGGCCATTATTACGAGTAAAAAGAGCAGTATGGCCTTTTGCCTAAAGTGCATATACTAATTTTAGTGTCATATCTGTTCTAAAGATTGTCAATAAGAATTTCACGAATGAAAAACGCCTTGGTAGAGTAGGGAATACCGGTATCTTTGGGAAAGTTTGCGAGAAAAATTTATGGGTATGCGAAAGGCGATGTAAAAACAAAAATTTGTTTATTTCCCGGAAAAGGATTTTGGTCGCACAATATAAAAGATCTTTCGGTATTTGGGCGATATATAGCGGGGTTAAGTCTATTATTTTTCTCCGCTAATCCCCCGTTTCTCTATCTACTAATTTTGGGAATTTTGCTGTACGGATTTTGGGCATTCAGAAAAATTTATTCGGAATGTAGGAACTGGAGAGTTTCACTTTGGGACTCAATCATTCAGATTGTTTCCGACTCTGCTGTGATGAGTGGCTTCATTAAAGGTATAATCAGTTAGCCGTGGGATATTTTAAGGACACTTTTAGGGGAATCTCCTGGATGGCACTTCTTCGGGGGTCTACTCGGGGGATGACGCTTCTTAAAACCATTATTCTGGCCCGAATCTTAAGCCCTTCGCAGTTTGGAGTTTACGGCATAGCGGTTTTGGTTTTAGGCCTCTTGGAAATTTTAACCGAAACCGGAATCAATATAGTTCTGATTCAAGAAGAAGGTAAGACCGACGAATATATTTCTACGGCCTGGGTTGTTTCAATAATTAGGGGCATTTTAATTTCTATCGTCATCCTAATTATCGCGCCTTTTATGGCTTCTTTTTTCAATTCTGCAAACGCGCTCAATTTAATCCGGTTTGCGGCTCTTATTCCTTTGGTCCGAGGCTTCATCAATCCCTCGGTCGTAAAGTTTCAGAAGGAACTGGCCTTTAATAAAGAGTTTTGGTTTAGGTCCTTCATTTTCTTGGTGGATACCTCCTTCGCAATCGCTTTGGGAATTTTAACAAAGTCTGAATACGCCCTTATTTGGGGAATGTTCGTAGCAGCCATTTTCGAAGTAGTTATTTCCTTCTTTGCGGCCAAACCCAGACCTTCATTGGAGTTTGATTCTACAAAGGTGAAAAAGGTGATCGGCCGGGGCAAGTGGATTACCTTTGCGGGAACATTTGAGTACCTTTTTCAGCATATCGACGATATCGCTGTTGGTAAAATTCTGGGAACTGGACCCCTGGGACTTTACCAGCAGGCATATAGAGTCTCTACCTTACCCATTAGCGAAGTGGGAGAGGTTTTTAACAAAGTAACATTCCCGACTTATTCAAAGATTTCCGAGGATAGACACAGACTGCGGAAGGCCTTCTTAAAAGTAACGGCAGTAATTCTTCTTTTTGTTATTCCCTTTGGGTTGCTTCTTTTTTTCTTTGCTAAAGAAGTGGTGTTAATTCTACTGGGAGAAAAATGGCTGGGGGCAGTCGGAGCACTAAAAGTTTTGGCTATTTTCGGAATACTAAAATCAATTTCCAATTCCGCCTATTCGCTTTTTCTTTCCGTCAGAAAGCAAGAAATTGTTACGCTGATAACCTTGGTCGGAATCTTGGCCATGGTTATTCCCCTGATTCCTTTGGTAAACCGGTTTGGAATAGTCGGGGCAGGGTACGCGACGATAATTGGGGCCGCAGCGGGCCTGCCTGTGGTTTTTTACTATCTGGCCAAGGTTTTTAAAAATGAAAAGGTCTGAAAAAATCATTGTTTTTTTAATTATCCTTGCCGCTTTTATCCTGCGGGCGTATAAAATTGCGGACAACTTTGTTTTTTCGGGAGAGTTTGGAACAGAGCTTTTGTATGTCAGAGATGCGCTTGCCTCCAATAGGCTTCTGTTGATAGGTCTCCCAACTTCTCATAACTGGATCTCCTACGGCCCTCTTTACTACTGGTTAATGATGCCCCTGATGAAAGCTCTCGGGCCAGAACCCTTAATGGGAGCTTGGGTCGGAATTGTGGCTGGGACATTGGCAGTTGCGTTTAACTATTTATTTGTCAGGAAAATTTTTAACGAAAAAGTTGCTCTTGTTTCATCCGTCCTAATCGCCATTTCACCGATTTGGATTTGGTTTTCGAGGATGGCCAGACTCTATATTTTCAACTGGCTTATCTGGTATCCCTTTGTATATTTTCTTTGGCAGCTTTGGAGGGGAAAAGCAAAGAATATCTTTTGGTTGGGATTTTTCTTCGGTCTGTTTTTTAACTTCCACTTCAGTCCGATTTTGATTTTGCCGGTTTTGTTCCTGGTTTTTGTCCTGAAAAGAAGATTTCTAAAGTTAAAACATTACTCTCTGGTTTTTCTGGGGGCTATCTTGGCCAATCTCCCCAGCGTGATTTACGACGCCCAACAGGGTTTCTCAATGCTGAAAAGCTTTGCGGTCTGGATTCCCTATCGAATTGCCGGATTTGTCGGATTGTATCCCAAAAATAATCCGACCGCCGAATCATTTAGCGGTTCTTTAAATATCATCAACGAATTTTTCGGAAAGATGTTTGTTCTTAACGAGCCTTTGTGGATTGTCTCCACAATTGTGTTTTTTGTTCTGGCAGGGATTTTATTGAAACAAAGCTACAAAAAAGTCTTTAAGGATTTCGGAATCTTTCTTATATTTCTAAGCCTTGCAAGTGTTTTGGCCGGGGTTTTTATTCATGGAGCTCCACCCATACACTATTTCCTGCCGCTATTTACAATACCCCCGATCGTTATCGGGATGCTGGCCGATAAGTATAAGTCTGGTCTTTGGACTGTTGTTTTTTTGCTTCTTATCCTTTTCAACCTCAAAGCTTTTTTCGGCCACTATATTTTTTATGGGAAGGTTAAAGACGCGACCCTAACGCCGGACTTTGTTCCCTATAAACTGCAAAAAGAAATTGCCCGTTATATCATTTCGGATGCCAAAGGGGAAAAGTTCACACTTCGAAGAGTGGGCCCCTGGGATTACTTTTCCGAAGAATATTCGCAAAACTATCGATATCTTTTGTGGAATTTGGGCAACGAACCCATCAATGGAGCCAGTCTTTCCTACACAATCTACGACGATATTTTAAGGTTGCCCCAGGGAACAAAAGATATAAAATGGCTTAATAATGTTGCCGTAGTCAAAAAGGTGCAGAAATGAATTTATCCGCCGTTGTCTTGACAAAAAACGAAGAAGAGAATCTTAGAGATTGCCTCGAATCTTTGAAGTTTTGCGACGAGGTGATAGTTATCGACGATGAGTCAAAAGATAAGACAGTAAATATTGCAAAAGAATCGGGAGCAAAAATATTTATCAGACCTCTTGGTGGAGATTTCTCGGCCCAGAGAAATCTCGGACTTGAAAAAGCCACTAATAGATGGGTTTTATTTGTTGACGCAGACGAAAGGGTTAACCAAAAACTGGAAGAGGAAATACTTGATGAGATAAACCGTCCGGGGAATCCCCATGTTGGCTATTATATGAGGCGCGACGATTATCTTTGGGGCAAAAAACTTAAATTTGGAGAAACGGCAAACCTTTTGTTCTTAAGGCTTGCCAGGAAATCGGGGGGAAAGTGGGAAAGATGCGTTCATGAAGTTTGGAAGGTAACGGGGCGAACAAAGACACTTAATAGTCCGCTTTTGCATTATCCCCACCAAACATTAAGAGAATTTATTAAAGATATAAACTTTCATTCGGACTTGGACGTTGATGCAAAGAAGAAGGAAGGGAAAAAGTCGAACTTAATGAAAATTATCTTTTGGCCAAGAGGGAAGTTTATCAATAACTGGATTTTTCGGTTGGGTTTTTTGGACGGGAACAGAGGTTTTTTGTTGGCCTTGATGATGAGTTTTCATTCGTTTCTGTCCTGGAGTAAGTTATGGATTTATCAAAAACAAAGAAACTGAAAGAGTTCTTGCTTTTTGCGTACCTGGCCCTCTTTCCGTTCGGACAACTTTTAAGCATAAGAACAAATGTTTTCGGATTTTCTGTTCCTTTTCACCCCGCCGATATAATAGCGGGACTTCTTGGGATAGGAGTTTTGATCTACAAGGAAAAGTTGCCAACATTTTTCGCTCCCATCAAAAATTTTCTCTGGGTTTTGTTTTTCTCGCTTGTTTTTTCTCTGAGTATTTTTAAGCCCGTCGAGGTTTTGCCCGGAGCACTTTATGCCGTAAGGTTGGCCGCATATTCGTTATTTTTCGCTGCCTGTTTTAGGATTGTTCAAAAAAGCGAAAAAGTTAAGGCCTTCGTTTTTAGCTCACTTGCCTATATAGGATTTTTTATTGCGATTTTTGGTCTTTTCCAATATTTCTTTTATCCGGATGTTAGGCCTTTTACGGTCTGGGGATGGGACGACCACCTTTTTAGAATTGTGGGAACTTTTCTGGATCCGGGTTTTACGAGCATATTTTTGGTCTTCGGGTTTTTGGCAACACTGGCAAAGTTATTTATAGGCAGAGACAAAAAACTCCTTGTGGTTCTGGCGGTTTTTATTTTGGCCCTGGCCCTGACCTATTCAAGGGCTGGTTATGTGGCTTTTTTGGGGGGGATATTGACCTTTCTTTTGGCCAAAAAAAATCTCAAAAAAGCTTTGGTTATTATAGGAATTTTTGCATTTATCGTGCTTTTTATTCCCAGTTTTGGCAGTGAAGGGGTTCATCTGGGAAGGACAAAAAGCATTTTCGCAAGGCTGGAAAGCTATTCGGAGGCCATTAAGCTTACCGCCAAATCTCCAGTCTTTGGTGTCGGCTTTAACAATTTATGTGTTGCTAAGGATAAATTTCTGGGCCAGACGGCTAATTTCCAATCCCACGCCTGCTCAGGAATTGAGTCAAGCCTTCTTATGCTTCTTGCAACAAGCGGAGTTGTAGGAATAATAGTTTTTGTATACCTTATTTACTGGATTATTAGAGAGATTCCCAAAGATATTTACGGGTTGACCTTTATTTCTTCCCTGGTGGCACTTTTGCTCCACAGTCTTTTCGTAAATAGCCTGTTTTATCCTTGGGTCATGGGCTGGATGGGACTACTTCTTGGGGTTTCTTTTAAGGAGAAAAGTTAACACTAATCGTTTTTTCGGTTTGATTGCCTGCTTTATCCGTTGACTTAAGGTTGAAAGAATTTGCTCCCTCTCCCAATGTGGTTAGAAAAGTGAAGCTTCCGTCCTCTTCGACCTTAACTATTCTGTCGTTGATTGTTAGTGTGACTCCTACCTCGGTTTTTCCCTGAACCGTTACCTGTCTTTGTTTTTCCCCAAAGAAGGAAGTTCCATCCGCGGGCGAAGAAATTTCAAGGTCTGGTTTCTCATCATCAAAGGTAACGCTATAGACTTTTGATTCCTGACTTTCGTTTCCGGCCCTATCTTTGGCCTTCGCCGAAATTAGATTTTCTCCGTCCTTAAGAGGGAAGGAAAAAACAAATTTTCCTTCTGAATCGGCAACAATTTCCTCTTCTTTCCCATTAAGACTAAGAATAACGTTTGCACCCTCCTCGGTGGTCCCGTTTATTTCGATTTCAGTCTTGTTGGTTGCCTCAGAAAGCTGTCCAAGTCTGGGGGGAGCAGGCGGGGTGGTGTCGTTTTTATCAACCGGCTGGGTACTGCCCCTTAAGTCGGAAAGAAATGCGGCAAACTTGGCAACAGAAGGAAGACCGAAGAAAAGAAGACCAATAATAGCAGCAATTGTAAGAAGACCGAAAAGGAGAGCCCGGCGCAGGTTGCGCCTTTCTTCCGTAGTTACATACCTTGAATAGTATCTTGCCATCTGGGAGCCAACGGGTGGAATCGAACCACCATCTGCGCTTTACGAAAGCGCTGCTTTACCACTAAGCCACGTTGGCTTAATTGGAATTATATCATTGAAAGGAAGGACAGGCGAAGCGCGCTAATCGCAAGCGAGTGCTTGCGGTTAAAGTCCTTCCTTGGACTTACTCGAACAGAGTCTGGTAGCCGAGCCGCTTGGCGAGATGGTCGTAGCCCTCAAAAAAGGCATCCAGATCCTTTGGCGCAGAGATCAGCCAAAGCTCGCCGTCCGACGGCTTTCTGATCCTGGGATCGGCCGAGACCCGCTTTCCCCAGTACTCCAGGAAGTAGTCGGTGGGCATGATCTTTTCCCCGCCATTTAGTTCAGATACGACGGAGAAGTACATGCCTTTCACGGCCAGAGACCCTTCGGGCAGACGCCTTAATGTCAGGCGTAGCTCCAGAACCCCAGGCGGATTGGAGGAGTGGAACCTTTTGGCAGCCCTGAACTCCTCGTCGTCCCCCAGAGGATTGCCTCCTGGCCTTTCCCAGCCGTGGGCCCGGCAGAGCCGTTCAAAGAACTGCCGGATCTTTCTGATGTCCGCGGGGGAAGTTTTAGACATATTTCCCTCTTTTCTTTTGCGCTTCGCCTGTCAACGTACGGCCATGATTATACCTAAACCTATAATGAGAAGCAAGATTAATAGCCGGTGAATTTTTCGCTGCGGACGTGGCCTGAGGAGATATTTAATTTGCCCAATACCTGTTCCATGGCAGAAACCATAGGGGGCGGGCCGCAGACCCAGAAAGTAGAATTTGGGATATCAGTTATAAGCTTACTTATCAGGTTTTCATCGATCCTTCCGGTTAGTCCGGTCCAGCTCTCTTTTGATTCTTCGGGTTTGGAAATAGTCATTGAAAGCTTAAGCCAGGAACCTTTTGAGGCAATTGCCTCAAGCTCGGCTCTAAAGGCTATTTCCTCTGGAATTGAATTGGCATAAATAAGGTGGATGGGAACATTTAGGCCCTTGTCGGCTACATATTTAATCATGCTTCTAAAAGGGGTTATCCCGATTCCTCCTGCCAGAAAAACCTGGGGCCCTTTTTCATTTTCGTCCAAGATAAACTCGCCGTTGGGGCCCTCGCCGTCGATTAAGGTTCCGATTTCGAGCTCATTCAAAGTCTTTTTATAGCCCGACTCCTCACGGATTCTGGTAGTATTCCTTAAAATGTTTCCTTCTGTTGGAGAAGATGAGAGGGTAAAGTGCCGGGTTGCGCCCCGAGCATCAGGATACTTAAGGGCTGGGAGAGTGAAATAGAAATATTGACCGGCCAGATAATCTATCGGTTTTTCAGGCTCCCAAAGGAATGATTTTGTTCCTTTAGCCTCCTCCCGCTTTTCAACAAGCTTAAGTTTCATATAAAAATAGTATCACAAAGTAGTTCTTTAATTGACAGTTACCTTCGAGGCGCCGGTTGAGGGGATGACTTTTCGCCGAAAAATTCACTCACCGGTTTATTTAAGCTGGCCTGGAAGTCAAGCTGTGCACGGAGCTCCTGTAAAGATTTTTCCTCCAGCCTCGCTCTTTCCTGCGGGGTTAATTTGTCTAGTTCTATGATAGGGACAACGTTTAATATCTCCCACATTCTTCGATCGTCAGGGGCCTCTGCAGGCGTTTCAGGGAGTGGAGTTGGCGGGCCGAAGATTCTATTTTTGAGGCTAGCCACAATTTCTCTAAAATTTCGTCTACCGAGGAGTCTTTCTCTCATTGGGGAATTATTATATCTTTGCCACAGGTTGTCAAGTGAGCTGATTTTCGAAAAAACTCGACCCCGATGGCCGATGATTAATGATGAATTATTCCCAAGATAGACCTTTTTACGTTCGGATGAATGCGCTTTTCCAAGATATTCCCTTCATAGACAATAAAGTAGTAGAAACTAGCCAAAATTCCATGGGTAATTCCCAAAACATAGATATTCGGACTGGTTAGGAACAGCGTGGACATCACTATTCCCCCGAAAAGGGTCATCAAACCGAATTTAATTCCCTTCGAATCCCATCCCCAGTGAAAGGAGGAGAAGAAAACGGAAGAGAAAAGTATTACTAAAATTTTCTCATCTACAAGCTTATTTATTGTATGTGTAAATATTGCTTGGAAAAAGAATTGTTGAAGAAAACCGAATACCAAATAAAGAAAAATCAGCGCAAAAATCCACCTGAAAGCTTTAAATTTTTTGGGTTTATATCGCATGGTAAATAAAATTGCGACTGAAAGGGCAAGATAAATGGAAGTGGGAAGAATAGTTGTACTTATATTGTCAGTACGAAAACCAATTTCGGAGAGGTTTCCAATAGTGAGGTATTTTAAGAAAAATAATACTAACACCGAGACGATTAGCGAGAGCCCCCCGATAGAGAGGTAGGATCTAGTTCTTTTGAAAAAAACCAGAACGGAAAAGGAAAGGAAAACAATTGCAATGTTTAACGCCTGCTCCACAATTTAGTATAAAGTCAGATTTATTGCTCACGCAAGGTTTAAAATATTCTTTTCTAGAAGCAATCGTGAAAATAGAGGATTTGAGGCTTCTTTTGTGAGCGGGATAGGGGAGTCGAACCCCTCTTTCTACCTTGGGAAGGTAGCGTTGAACCGCTCAACTAATCCCGCAGGGTATTAAATTAAAATTATACCATCCAAAGGTCATGAAAATAAATTCTTGACTTATTTTTTGCCGCTGCTATTCTGATATTTGTGACGGTAGAGACTGCAAACCAGCTGGGCTTGGCTGGGCCAACAAGCCGAAGGGTAGAAGTAATTGCTTCGGAATCATCCCCAGAAGTTGCCTTTTCCGAATCAGAACCGATAAGGCCAGCTTACTGCACCCCCGAGTTTATGGAATTTTGGAGAGCCTACTGCAAATCCCTAATGGAAAATCCTCCCCGATCGGGCGGGACCTAAAATTTATCTGGGCAAAATCAAGATATTACCCGCGTGTATAAGATTGGGATTGGTGAGTTTGTTTTCCCTGGCGATTTCCACCCACTTGTATCCGTCCCCATAAGCCCTGACTGCGATTTTCCAAAGGCTGTCGCCTCTGACAACTTCATAGGTAGCTCCTGATATTGGTTCTTCGGTTTGCGTAGAGACCGAAGTTCCCGTAGCCTTTTTGGCTTGAACATCGGGAATGCTTAGTACTTGTCCGGCTTCGATTTGCCCGGCATCAGTAAGCTTATTGGCATTTGCAACATCAACCCAGTTATATCCTGAACCGTAGTATTTTTCGGCTATAGCCCAAAGAGTTTCGCCTTTGGCGACGGTGTGGGATTTTACTGTGCCTTCGGTTGTAAGACCCGGAATGGTTGAACCTTTTTCTTTGAAATAGTTGACAATCAAAACTCCGACAACAACGATTACGATTGCGCCCAAAATCATGCTAATGGTTGACTCGTTTAATTTGAGGGATTTAAGAATGCTTTTGAGATTCAATTTTTTCACCTCCAATCGGGGGACAGGAGGGCAAGAAGGCAAGGTAGGAAGAATTTAGATTATAGGAAGGCTCAAGTCAAGGGGGATTTATACCTTTTGGTGCTGGGGATTCTGTTTTATGAGTTCTGCTGTCCTAGTTTTTAAAGCTTCTCGTCTTTGTTCTCCACGCCAAACGGGATTCCGGAGTATCTCCAGTGCTACTTCGCCGATAGGCGGATCCGAAAACAACCGATCCTCAAGGTCTTTAATTTTTCTCGCAAACTGTTGATCAGATTCAACCATTGTTGGTTCTCCTGCGGGGTCGAAGGGATTCGAACCCTCGGTCTCCTCCTTGACAAGGAGGCGCGATAACCGCTACGCTACGACCCCAAGTGAAGTGAATTATATCACAAAAAAGTTGTATGATGAATATAAATGAAGCTGGGGAAAGACATGACCAACACCCAAATTGCCGAGCTTCTTCGGGCAATTGCAGCTTCGTATCAGCTCAAAGGTGAGGAAAAGAACAGATTCAGGATCATTGCTTATCAGCGGGCTGCCGATGCGGGAGAACACGCCTCGAGCGAGCTTAAGGACCTCTGGGACGACGGTAAGCTCAAAGAAGTGCCGGGGATAGGGGAATCAATAGCTTCGCACCTCGATGAGATTTTTAGAACCGGGACATCCAAGCACTTTGAGGCTGTTATGAAAGGTCTCCCTCCTGCGATGTTTGAGTTGATGGAGGTGCCTGGAATAGGGGCCAAAACAGCCCAAAAGCTGGTTTCCGAGCTGGGCATAAAAAGCCTTTCGGAGCTGGAGAAAGCGGCCAAAAAGGGAAAGGTTGCAGGACTGGGGGGATTTGGAGAGCAATCCCAATCCGATATTCTCAAATCCATCGAAGAGACCAAAGGCCGTACCAAAAGACAGCTTTTGCCATACGCCGCAGCCCACGCGGGAGCAATAATCGAGTGGATGCTCAAAAATAAGCTTGTGAAAAGAGCAGATCCCTTAGGTAGCCTCAGGCGTGAAGCCTCGACCGTGGGGGATATAGATATAGCCGTAGCTACGGACCACCCGGTAGAAGCCCTAGCCCACTTCGTGAAATATCCCAAAAAGTCCAGGATACTTGAAAAGGGAGACAGAACAGCTTCAATTATTCTTCCTGGAGATGTTCAGGTGGATTTGATGGTTCAGCCCCCCGATGCCTACGGAGCCCTCTTGCAGCACTTTACAGGGTCTAAACACCACAACATAGCCCTAAGAGAGTATGCGCTTAAGCACGGAATGAGCCTGTCTGAATACGGAATCAAGATAAAAGGAAAGCTTAACAAATTCTCGACAGAAGAGGATTTTTACAAAAAACTGGGAATGGACTGGGTTCCACCCGAGATCAGGGAAGATACGGGGGAGATAGAAACAGCCTTAACACACAAGCTCCCCAATCTTGTCGAACTCAAAGACATAAAAGGGGATTTGCAGATACATTCGGATTTCGATATCGAAACCAGCCACGATTTGGGGGAATCCTCTATGCAGGATGTGGTTAAGGAGGCTGACAAGCTGGGCTACGAGTACATAGCCTTTACGGAGCACAATCCCAGTAAGTCCAAGCACAATGAGCAACAGGTGATAGATATCCTTAAGCGTAAGAAGGAGGCTATCGAGAAATTAAATTACTCATTTGTGAAAAACCATTGTAAAAGCGTAAAAAAAGTGTTCAATAGCCTCGAAATCGACATTTTACCAGAGGGAGGGCTGTCTATACCCGATACTGCCTTGGACCTTCTTGATTTTGCATTGGTTTCCATCCATTCCAGCTTCAGAATGGAAAGAAACTCAATGACCAAAAGGGTTATATCTGCCCTAGCCTACCCCAAGGTCAAAATTTTTGCCCACCCTACAGCCAGAAAACTCAACGAAAGGGAAGGAATCGAGCTTAACTGGCAGGAAATTTTTGAATATTGCACGAAAAATCGTAAGTTTTTGGAGATTAATGCCGAACCCTCCAGGCTTGATTTGCCGGATTCAGTCGTTCGTGAAGCCGTGAAAGCAGGCGTGAAACTTACATTGGGGACCGATTCGCACCACAAAGACGGGCTTAAGAACATGATATTCGGAATTTCTGTTGCCAGGCGCGGTTGGGCCGAAAAGGAAGATATTGTTAATACCAGAAGCTTGAAAGAGATTGAAAAAATGCTAGAGTAATTAAGGATTAAGGGAGGTGATTAAAAATGTGGTTTTAATCTTTTTAGTTCTTTGGGTCATAGGTACCTATAACTTCTTTGTTTCCAGCAAAGCCAGGATCAGGGCTGCCGTCCAGGAAATTGGGAATCAACTCAAAAGACAGGCGGATCTTATTCCGAACCTGGAGGCCTCTGTTAAAGGCTATCTCAAACACGAAACAGGAATTTTTGACAAATTAACTGAAGCCAGAAAAGCAGTTGCCGGAGCCTTAAAAAGCCAGGATGTAGCCAAAATGGCTGAGGCCGGAAGCAAACTTGCCCAGGTTTTGCCCAAAATTCAGGTGGTTGTTGAGGACAATCCGGAATTGAAGGGTTCTGAGGTTGTGGGAAAGCTGATGGATGAGCTTAGGGACACATCTGACAAAATAATGTATGCCAGAAGGCTGGTAATAGATTTGACTGCTGACTACAATGTGCGACGAGTCAATTTTCCATCAAGCCTGTTGGCCAACATGTTTAAGTTCGAGGAGCAGCCGGGTTTGATTACTCCCCAGGAGGGAGATCACCTGAAGGTTAGCGAATCCGAGATGAAATCTCCCAAAGTGAAGCTTTGAAATGGTTAATATCTACGAGGTTCAATCCGCGAACAAGATAAAAAGCGCGCTTATAGTGGCGGGCTTTATAGTCTTTGTGACATTGGCCGTATATGTTTTGTCCTTGGCATTCGGATCCTATATGGGTTACCAACCTGGAGGCCTGGGCATGGTCGGTCTAGCCTTCATTGTATCTGGAATAATTAGCTTTGTTGGCTATTATTTCAGCGACAAGATTGTTCTTTCCATCTCATCCGCAAGGCCGGCAGACAGAAAGCGCGACTTTGACTTCTATACCGTTGCCGAAAATCTGGCCATAGGAGCGGGGCTACCCAAGCCGAAATTATATGTAATTCAAGACTCCGCTCCCAATGCCTTTGCCACAGGGCGGGATCCGGAGCATGCCGTGATCTGTGCAACGACCGGACTTCTGCAAAAACTCAATAGGACGGAGCTGGAAGGAGTCATTGCTCATGAGCTGACTCACATCAGAAATTACGATATCAGACTGGCCTCGGTTGTTTCGGTTCTGGTTGGTATCGTTGCTCTTTTGGGAGATTGGTTTTTGAGGGTCAGCTTTAGGGCTTCCCGTAGGGATAGCGACAACGATAAATCCGGAGGAATTTTGATACTTTTGGGAATCGTCTTTGCGATTCTTTCGCCCTTTATATCCCAGCTTATCCAGCTTGCCATATCAAGAAGGCGGGAATTTACTGCAGATACGGAATCGGTTGGAATTACCAGACAGCCGCAAGGCTTAATTTCTGCCCTGGAGAAGATTTCGGCGGACCATGAACCCCTGGAGGCTGCAAATAAAGCAACCGCGCATCTTTACATTGTCAATCCCTTCAAAGAAAAAGGGCACGGGACGGTTGATTGGTTTGCGGGGCTTTTTAACACCCACCCACCGATTTCTGAGCGTATTAAAATCCTCAAGGGAATGATGTAAGATAAGGCCATGAGTAAACTGACAAAAAAGGATGTCGAGCATGTGGCCCGCCTCTCGAACCTAAAATTAACTCCCCAGGAAACGGAAAAATATCTAAAGCAGCTTTCGGAAGTCATAAACTACGTGGAGGAGCTGGGCGAAGTGGACACGAGCCAAACCGAACCGACCAGCCAAACAACGGGATTGGAAGATAGGCTAAGATTGGACGAAGTCAAGGCCGAAAGGACCCTTACCAAAGACGAGGCGCTCTCAGGAACGGATAAAACCCACAACGGTTATTTTGTAGTCCCGGCTATTTTGGAAGAAAGGTCGGACAAATAATATGGATACCCCCTTGACCATAAAAGAAACTCAGGAAGGACTTTTAAAAGGAAAATTTACAGCGGTGGGCTTAGTAGATTCGTATCTAGAAAGGATAAATAAACACAACAAAGACTTAAATGCTTTTTTGGCAGTTTGCGAGGAAGAGGCTTACAAAAAGGCCAAAGAGGTGGACGAAAGGATAAAAAGCCTCAAAGAAAAGGCATTTACCGACTTTCCTCTTTTGGGAATCACAGTTTCCTACAAAGACCTTTTTTTGACCAAAGGAGTCAGGACAACTGCCGGGTCTAAAGTCTTGCAAGACTATGTTCCGCCTTACTCGGCAACGGTTGTTGAGAGATTGGAAAAGGCAGGCTGTATAATGCTGGGAAAAACCAACTGCGATGCTTGGGCTCACGGCGCATCAGGAGAGAATTCAGACTTCGGTCCCACCCGAAATCCTTGGAATAAAGATTTCGTACCCGGAGGTTCCTCAAGCGGTTCGGCCGCATCGGTTGCCGCAAATCTTACGCTTATTTCTACCGGAACGGATACCGGAGGCTCCATCAGACAACCCGCTAATTTCTGCGGTGTGGTGGGCCTCAAACCCACCTATGGAGCCGTTTCCAGATACGGAATCGTTGCCATGGGCTCTTCCTTGGATTCGATCG
>Ga0209641_10001759_pt1 | contig 19083 bp, 18 predicted proteins | sample RifCSP16_1_FD_184022 | JGI IMG/M metagenome (GOLD analysis project Ga0209641, IMG submission 184022) | Soil microbial communities from Rifle, Colorado - Rifle CSP2_sed 16_1 (SPAdes) (version 2) | ecosystem: Environmental > Terrestrial > Deep subsurface > Rock core/Sediment | place: Rifle... | reverse complement strand
CGAATTCGCGAGCGGTCTGCGACGGCCCCTGCGTCAACCCATGGCCCTCGAAGAGGAGGACCATGGACCGGTAGCAGCGCAACACGACCGCGCGAAAGTCCTCTCCGGACTCCAAGTCCGCGATCGCCCGCCGAACCGTGCGAGCGAGCGCCGCCTTCCGACGCTGGATCGGTGGCCCCTCCCCCGACGCGGAGGCGAGAAGGGGCGGGAGGAGCCGGCGCGCGAAGAGGAGGACGAGCGCGCCGAGCGCCCCGAGCAGGACGAACAGCATCCAGGACGAAGGCGTGCCGAACGGAAGGCGCGGTGGTTCGTCCGACCCTCCGCCGGTGCCGCCGGAGGTCTCCTCGGTCGTGCCGCCGCCGAGAACCTGCTCGAACGCCTCCCGCGTCTCCGTCCAGAATAGGAGCGCGATCAGCAGAAAGGCGATCGCCATCGCGAATCCCACGAGCTCCCACACGGAGAGGAGCTTCCAGGGAGGAACGCCCCGCCGCCACAGGATGATCACGCCGACGGCGACGACGAGCGCGAGCGACACGAGGACGACCACGTACAGGACGCGCAGGGCATCGCCCGCACCCTGCTGGACCGCGGCCGCGCCTGGGTCCGGCTCCCCGACCGGCGGGGGCGGGAGCTCCTCCGAGCCCGGGTCCAAGTTCCGGAGGTTGAACGCGAGGAGGCTCAGGAGCGCGATCGATGCGAGGACCAGGAGGGGCACGGACGCTCGTTGGAACCGCCGCTCGACGTCCGCCACGCCCATTCCAAGCCGCGGCGGATATTTAAGAAAGCCTCAGGTCGCGAGCTGGAGCCGGGCCGCGTTGATCAGCCCCCGGCCCGCGCGCCAGTACCACAGCGCGAGCAGGAGCGGGATCACCGCCAGGATCGCCACGATGACGCCCCACGGTCCCGGGGCCCCCGCCGCCATCGCGTCCGGGAACGTCTCCTGCCCACCGAGGAAGCGCTCGAACGGGCCGTCCGTCGTCGCGGTGCCGCCCGTCGACCCCGTCCCTCCGCTGAATGTGACGGGCGTCGTCGCTGCGGTCAGGATCGCGACGAGGCTCGCGGAGAACAGGAGCACAGAGAGCGCGAGGGAGATCATGATCTTGACCTGATGAGGACGGAGGATGTTCCGCCCCCGCCTCGTGAGCTCGTAGTAGATCCACTTCCGTCCCTCGTCCTGTTTCGTGACGAGGCCCGCGGTGACGAGCCGGTCCAGGTGCTCGAGGAGGGTGGGCTTCGCGAGGCTCATGGCGTGGGACAGGTCCGTGACCGTCATCCGCCGGGCCTCAAGCTGCTTCAAGACCTCCACGCGGACCTCGGAGGCCAGGGCTTTGAACGCCTCGCGGTCGAGGGTGATCGTCCCCGGCTCCATGTGCGTGGTCTATGCGTGCGACCCGTATTTAACCCGTGCGCGTTCGTTCGGGAGGAGGCGAACATCGACGCCGGCATGCCCCTGTCCTCACGCGGGAGTCACTGCGCCCCGATTCCCATTCCCGCCTGTCGTTCGCTCGATCGGCCCGTTGCACGCCCGGTCCATGACGGGGTCGTCGCGAACCTGAGAATACTCGCCCGGAAGGAAACGGGAACATGTTCTTCGCGTCTTTATCCCCCGAACGGCCCATTTGATTTCGTGCGGGGACCGTGGCAATCATGCCTCATATTGATGAGCGCAGCTTTATTGACTTGGGGCCGGCTAGATACGACCCGGCTTGCGAGGCGCGAACGCCCCGAGATGAGGTAGCGAGATGGCGGGACCCCCCGGCGAGGGCGACACCATGAAGCTGAAGGTCTGCGTCGTCGGCGACGAGGGCGTCGGGAAGTCCTCCCTCATCCGCCGGTTCGTGGTGTCCGAATTCGACGACCGGTACATCCGCACCGTCGGGGTCGTCGTCCACAAGCGGGTCGTCGTCGTGCCCGTCGACGGGGTCGCTCACACCGCGAACCTCACCGTGTGGGACGTGATCGGGCGGGACGAGTTCGTGGGCCGATACGGGGCCGCGTACCTCGCGGGGACCGCGGGCGTCTTGGCCGTGTGCGACCTCACGAGGCCGCAGACGCTCGATAACCTTGGCCGGTGGATCGCGCGGGTGAAGGCCGTCGCGGGGCAGGTGCCCACGATCCTGCTGGCGAACAAGAGGGACATGACCGAGCACGTGCAGGTGACGGAGGACCAGCTCCTCGCGATGTGCGAGCTGCACGGCGTCCCGTTCATGGAGACGAGCGCGAAGACCGGCGAGAACGTCGAACTCGCCTTCGGGAAGTTGGCGGAGATGGGGGTCCGGAACGCCCTCTCGCGGCGACCACGGCCGTTGGCGGCGGAGGAACCGTCGCTTCAAGAAGCCTCGTAAGGGCCCAGAGTCCCGCGGGGTCGGATGCATTCCTTCGCGCGGCTGACCTCGCTTTGCGCACGGTACATGCATCACCGGCGCCGGAAGCCTGATATAGCCGGTGGAATCCGTTCCAATCTTCGCTAATAACGCCCCGTCACTGCGCGACCTCGAGGCGAACTGATGTTCGACTTGGGCGAAACGACAGGGCGCAAGGGTGTGGGAGTCGAGGCGTCATTGGGATTGGAGATCTCTCGCGTGGGCGGGTGCGTCGGATGGTAGGTTCCATGAGACTTCTCCATTTGTGGGCCGTGTTTGTCACATTGGGAACGCTTGTGGCCTCGGGCATCTTCGGCGCCGTCGCCGAGGGTCCGGGTTTCGAGTTGGGCGATGCCGGCGCTTCTTTGGGAAGCGACGCGCTTGTCGCACCGGATCCTCGGCCATCACCACGTGCGGGACACCGAATGGTCTACGACTCGGAGTCGGAACGGGTGATCCTCCTCGGCGGGGGATCCCCCTTCGGTGGGGGAACCGACCTGAACGACCTGTGGGCCTATGACGTCGAGGACAACCGGTGGAGAGAGCTGCGTCCACCCGTGATGCCTCCTGCGGCGGGGTCGGTCCCTGCGGTCGGCCCAATGGCCTACGACTCGGAGTCGGAACGCGTCATCCTGTACCAGAACGGCGAGACGTGGGCGTACAATTCCGAGAAGAATCGCTGGACGAACATGAACCCCCTGCTCTCCCCTCCAGGAGCGCCCGGCCGGATCTTCATTCGCACGGCGTACGACGCGGAGTCGGACCGGATCATCCTCTTCGGGGGCCGCACCGCTCCTAACACCTTCTGGCTGGACACGTGGGCCTACGACTACGACACGAACACCTGGACGCAGATGCATCCCCTCGTGAGTCCCCCCGGTCGCATGAACCCTGGCATGGTGTACGACTCGGCCCATGATCGAATCGTCATGTTCGGAGGCGCATTCGGCGGCCAGCGCCGGGGCGACACGTGGGCCTACGACTATAACGGCGACACGTGGACCCTCCTCCTTCCCGGGTCGGGGCCCTCGCCCCGAGGGTTCCCCGGCATGGTGTACGACTCCTGCGCCCGGCGGTCGATCCTGTTCGGCGGCGTCGGCCCGGTTCCGACGGAGATCACGGACGACGAGACCTGGTCGTACGACTACGACACGAACGCATGGACCCAGCTGAGCCCGAGCTTGGCGCCGAGCCCGCGTGCATGGCACGGGATGGTGTACGTCGGGGACGACGACGATGATGATGATGAAGATGATGACCGGGATGGGCCCCGACACGGGACCCGCGGAGCACGGGACGAGGACTGTGACGACGACGATGACCGCGACGGGACTGAGAGAAGTCGGGATGACGACGATCACGCGGCCGCAGGTTGGACAATCTTGTTCGGAGGGGCGGCCACACGCACGGGTCCGGCCACGAACGACCTGTGGGCGTACGACAGCGCCACGAACGCGTGGGCCCTCGTGGTCGACGAGCCCGAGGACGACGACGATGACGAGGAGCCGTGAGGCCCATGAAGCCCTGGTGGGTCCTGAGCGCCCTCGTCGTCACCGCGTTTCTGATGGCGCCGCTCGCAACGGCGCCGAAGCCGCCGGGGGCTGGGCCGAAGCCGCCTCCGGCTCCAGCAGATCCGGTCGTCGCCTACACGTCCCTCAAGGGCGACGTCTGGAGTCTCGGGGTCATGAACGCGGACGGTTCCGCGGCGACCACCGTGTACAACAACACCAAGAAAGTCGAAAACCCGACGTGGGCAGCGGATCGGAGCGCCATCGCATTCACGGTCGGGTACGTGGGCAGCTGCGACCCCTATGAGCTCTGGCGGGTCGACGTGAACGTGGCAAACGGGGCGGTCAGTGGGGCCGATCCCCTGCTCCTGCACACGATCTTCACCCCGTTCAATCCAGACTACTATACGGAGGTCAGCCCCGCCTGGTCGCCCGACGGGACGGTGATCGCCTTTCCGGATCAGGACATCGACCCCTGGCTTTACCATCCGATCATGAAGCTGTTGCGCACGATCCCCGCGACCGGTGGGACTCCGACGACGCTCTACACAGCGGAAGACACGTACGGAATCTCGGAGCCGACGTGGAGCCACGACGGCACGGAAATCGCCTGGGTGAGCACGCGATTCATCGAGCCTGACACTGAGGAGTATTTTCCCATTCCGGTCGACTATTCGATCATGGTTCTGGACATCCCGACGAACACGACCCGCACGGTCTTCGGGCCGGTCACGTACCGTCTCTACGATCTCGACTGGGCCCGGACGCAAGACACGATTGCGTTCTATGCGTACAGTCCGGTCTCCGGAATCTACACCGTGGACATCAGCCAGCCCGACCCCGTCCCCCAGCTGGTCGTCGCCGGTGGCGATTCACCCACATGGCTGCCGGACGACGCCAAGATCGCGTTCGTGGGTTCCCAGACCACCCAAGTCCGGAAGCGGCAGGTAACGGTCCGGGGCGTCTGGACGTATGAATTCTCAACCGGGCAGCAGGCCTTTGTCGGCCCCGGATCGCAACCGGACTGGGCGCGGTGCGACCCCTGCCCGTGACGAGAAGACGGGGTGACGAGGACGACGCCGAGGGCGCAGGTCGGACATGGTGAGCCGGAACTTGATACCACGGACAGGGCGGCTTCCCATAGGCGAAGTCCGCCCTGCCCTCGACAGGCCATAGGACTAAGAGGAGTCTGACACCATGCACCGAAGGGAGGCGAGGGGGCTGCGAGCCACTGCAATTGCCATGGGGCTTCTTGCGGCGATGCTTCTCCCGCTCGGACCCTTGGGTGTGGATGCGGCAGGGGCCGAGTACGCACACCTCAATCCCCCCTTCGCCGACGCAACGACAGCGCGGGCATCCCGCGACCTCGGCGCCCTCTCCGACTTCTTCACGGAGAACGCCGGTCAGGTCGGGAACCCCGAGGTCCTCTATTACGCCCGCGGCGGCGGGGTCTCCGTCGGGTTCGCCGACGGGGCCGTCGTGGTGAACCTCCGGGAGCGGCCGGCCCGCGACGATCCTCGGACTGGGGCCATGGTTCATGCACCCGCAGGGCCGGAGGCTCCCGCAGTACCCATCCGCGGCCATCTGATCCGCATCGCCTTCGAGGGGGCGAACCCGGTCTTCCCTCAGGCCCGGGGGGAGCTCCCCCACCGCGCGAACTTCTTCCTCGGGGACGATCCCGCCCGCTGGCGCACGGGCGTCCGCAACTACGCGGAGGTTGTGTATGAGGACGCGTGGGACGGGATCGACGTCGTCTACCGCCCCTCCCCCGGCGGGGTGAAGTACGACCTCGTCGTCCATCCCGGGGCGGACCTTGCAGACGTCGCGTTCCGCTACGAGGGTGTCGCGGACGTGGCGGTGACCCCCCGCGGACTCTCCGCGGAGACGAGCCTAGGGCCCCTCCGCGACGACGTCCCTGCCGCCTGGCAGGCGAGCGGGCTCCCCGTAGACTGTGCCCTTCGGCGGATCGCGGAGCGCACCGTGGGGTACGCCTGCTCGGGGTGGGACCGGACGGGGGACCTTGTGATCGACCCCCTCCTGTACGCGACCTTTCTCGGCGGGAGCGGGGATGACGCGGGCAACGGCATCGCCGTCGACGCCTCGGGCGCCGCCTACGTGACCGGTCACACGGAGGACGCCGCCACGGGCTTCCCCACGACGCTCGGGGCCTACGACACGACCCACAACGGCCGGTGGGACGCCTTCGTGGCGAAGCTCGACGCGAGCGGAGGCACCCTCCTCTACTCCACCTTCCTCGGGGGGAGCGGGGATGACGTGGGCTGGAAAGTCGCCATCGACGCCTCGGCTGCCGCATACGTGACCGGCCAGACGTTTGACGACGTCACGGACTTCCCCACGACGCCAGGGGCCTACGACACGACACACAACGGCCGGTGGGACGCCTTCGTGGCGAAGCTCGACGGGAGCGGGAGCGCCCTCCTCTACTCCACCTTCCTCGGCGGGAGCGGGGGTGACGTGGGCTACGGAATCGGCGTCAACGCCTCAGGCGCCGCCTGCGTGACCGGTTCCACGGATGACGACGTCACGGACTTCCCGGCGACCCCCGGGGCCTACGACACGACACACAACGGCTTCTCCGACGCCTTCGTGGCGAAGCTCGACGGGAGCGGAGGCGCCCTTCTCTATTCCACCTTTCTCGGCGGGAATGATCCTGACTCGGGCCATGGGATTGCCATCGACGCCTCGGGCGCCGCCTACGTGACCGGCGACACGAGGGATGACGTCACCGACTTCCCCACGACGCCCGGGGCCTACGACACAACGCACAGCGGCGCATACGACGCCTTCGTGGCGAAGCTCGATGGGAGCGGAGGCGCCCTCGTCTACTCCACCTTCCTCGGCGGGAGCGGGATTGACATGGGCCGGGGGATCGCCGTCGACCCCTCAGGCGCCGCCTACGTGACCGGCTGGACGCAAGACGCCGCGTCGGACTTCCCCACGACGCCCGGGGCCTACGACACGACGTACAATGGCGGGGGGGACGCCTTCGTGGCGAAGCTCGACGCGAGCGGGAGCGCCCTCCTCTACTCCACCTTCCTCGGCGGGAGCGGGGGTGACGTGGGCAACGGCATCGCCGTCGACGCCTCGGGCGCCGCCTACGTGACCGGTCACACGGAGGACGCCGCCACGGGCTTCCCCACGACGCTCGGGGCCTACGACACGACCCACAACGGCCGGTGGGACGCCTTCGTGGCGAAGCTCGACGCGAGCGGAGGCACCCTCCTCTACTCCACCTTCCTCGGGGGGAGCGGGTACGACCCGGCCTACGGGATCGCGATCGACGCCTCGGGCGCCGCATACGTGACCGGCCAGACGTTTGACGACGTCACCGACTTCCCCACGACGCCTGGGGCCTACGATACAACGGACAACGGCGGGGGCGACGTCTTCGTGGCGAAGCTAACTCTCGTTCCTGGTACGATGCCCGTCCTCTCCCCCACGGGCGAGCCCAATTACGGAACGGACGGCCTCGACCCGGAGGCGGGCACCATGGCCTCCCTCTACGTCTACCGGGTCGAATACTCGGACGCGGACGACGATCTGCCCGCGGGCGGCGACCCGAAGGTCCACATCCGGAAGGGCGGCATCGACGTCGCCGGCAGCCCCTTCGCGATGACCGATGTCGATCCGTTCGACGCGGACGTCACGAACGGGAAGTGGTACGCCTACGCCACTCCACTCGCCTCCCGCGGCACCGACTACGACTACGACTTCACCGCCACCGACGCCACGGGGCTCGCCGCGATGAATTGGCCCGCCCCGCCAGCGGACGCCCCCGACGTGCTGAACGCCGCCCCGACCGCGGATGCCGGCCTCGATTTGAGCGCGTTCAAGAACGTCCTCGTCGTGCTCGATGGCCGTCTGTCGTTCGACCCCGACGGGGACACCCTGACACACGCGTGGACCGCGCCGCCAGGGATCACCCTATCCGACGCGAACGTCCCGATGCCGACCTTCACCGCCACGAGGAGCGGCACGTTCCCCTTCATCCTCACCGTGGACGACGGCGACCCCGCCAATGGCACAGACACCGACACGGTCGTCATCACGGTCTGGGGCCTCCCGCCGGTGGCGGACCTCACCGCGGACCGGACGCGCGCGAACGTCGGCGGGGCCTTCCTCTTCAGCGGCGCGGGTTCCACCGACGCGGACGGTACCATTGCTGCCTACCTCTTCGAGTTCGCGGACGGCACCGACCAGCTCGGCGGGAGCGACACCGCCACGCACGCGTACGCTGCTCCGGGGAGCTACGTCGTGCGCCTCACCGTGTGGGACGATGACGGGAACGCGAGCGCCACGGACACGCTCACCGTCACCGTCAATGCGCCGCCGGTCGCCTCGGGCACGGTGACCCCCGCGTCGGGCACGCTGGCGACGGCGTTCACCTTCACGAGCACGTCCACGGACTCCGACGGGACGATTGTCACGACCACATGGGATTTCGGGGACGGCGCGACGGAATCGGGGACTGCGGTCACGCACGCGTACGCGACGCGCCAGACGTTCACGGTCACACTCACGGTCTGGGACGACGACGGCGCCACCGCCACGACCACCCTGTCCGTAACCGTCGGGAACCTCCCGCCGACGGCCGTTCTTGCGGTCACCCCGGACGGCGGGGAGGTGGGGACGGTGTTCACGTTCGACGGATCCGCCTCCACCGACGACGGCACGATCATCGTCTACGCGTGGGATTTCGGAGACGGGACCACGGGCTCGGGCGTCGTCGTGACCCACCGGTACACGCGCAACGGAACGTTCGTGGCCACCCTCACCGTGACGGACGATGGCGGCCTCGACGGGACCGCAATCGTATCCATAGCGGTGACTCCTGCCCTCGGTGACACGACGCCCGGGGACGGGGCGAACGACGGCACGATCGTCGGCATCATCGTGGTCATCATCACCGCCACCATCCTCGTCCTCTGGCGACTCCGCTTCGTATGGTTCCCCTACTTCATCATGTGGTGCTACACGAGGCTCCGGCGGGACGAGATCCTCGACAACTTCGCGCGCGGGGAGATCAATGGATATGTCCGGCTCAACCCGGGCGACTCGTACGTCGAGATCAAACGAAACCTCGGCGTTGCGGCCGGCCCGCTCACCTATCACCTCGCGGTGCTGGAGCGCGAGGGCTTGGTCCGGTCCGTCCTGAGGGGCTCGCGCAAGCTGTTTTACCCGTTGGACGTTCGCATTCCGGAGAACGGGGGCGGCCTCAACGCCATCCAGGAGCGGACCCTCCGGATGCTTCGCGAGGAGCCCGGGATGACCGTGTCCGACATCGCGGATAACCTCGGCGTGAGCCGCTACGTCGCCCTGTACCACGTTCGGAAGCTCGTCCGAGCCGACCTGGCCCGCTTGGACCGCCGGATGGCCCGGCTGCGCGCGTACCCGGTCCTCGCGATCGCCCCTTGATCGGGATTCTTCGGCACTGGATTGCTCCTAAACATGTCGGTGCGGGTCCCACGATCCTGCTTGCGAACAAACGGGACCTCACGGAGCCCGTGCGGGTCCCGAAGGACTACCTGCTCGCGTTCTGCGAACGGCTCCGCGAGAGGGATGGAGACGAGTGCGAAGACCGGGGAGACTGCGGAGGTCGCGTTCGGGAAGCTCGCGGAGATGGCGGTGCGGAACGCGCTCGCGAAGGCCTCGGCCTGCCCCCGAGGCGCCTCACTCCAGATGCTCGCGTGAGGATCGGGGGACCTCGCAGGACCCTCCCGTCTCCGAGCCCTCCATCGAATTGACCTCGCCATCCGGAACCCTAAGGTCCTCCGGACCCACGCGGGAGGCTGCGCACGGGATACGTACAATATGTGGGTTCCCTTCATGGCTCGCAAGGCCCTGTTCTCCGAGGGGCCTCCGTGCGCAGGCGATGCCCGAAGTGCGGGCTACCGGTCAAGGACGCGAACCTCGGGGACCACGTCGCCCGCCTCCATCCCGAGATTCCGCGCAGGCGGTACCAGGAACTCCAGATCCGGGCGCCCCGGAGGGGGCCGTCGTTGCGCGCGCGATGGGTCGCGTACGGCGCCGTCCTCGTCCCCGTGTTCGTCGGGGTGGGCCTGTTCGTCGCGACGCTCCCTGCGGGAGGCCTGGGCCGCCTCTCGGCGAGCCACGACTACTACGACTTCGGCTCCGTGCCGCAGAGCGTCGTGGAGCACGCATTCACGCTCACGAACGCTGGCGAAGGGGACCTGTCGATCCTCGGCGTGTGGACCTCGTGCGGCTGCACCTCCGCGCACGTCGTGATCGCCGGGGTTCAGAGCCCACACTTCGGGATGCACGACAACCCCGCGTGGACGGGGAAGGTCGCGCCGGGCGCGTCCGCGAGCCTCGTCGTGCTCTACGACGCGATCGAACACCCGGACCTCTACGTCGGGGAACGGTCCGTGTTCGTGCGGACGGACGACCCGGGCAACCCGGAGTTCGAGTTCCGAATCCGCGTGAACGAGGGCTGAGATGCCTCATTGCCACGAGGGGATGGAGGAACCCCCCGTCGCGAAGCGCTCCGTGGGGAGTTGGCGGCAATTCCTGGTCATCGCACTGGCGATTGTCGGGATTCTCGCTGCGGCGTCCGTGGCGGCGTCGTTCCGTTCCGGCTCGCCGCCGCAGGTCTCCGTCCCCACCGGCGGCACCGTGTTCTACAACGAGGCGTGCTCGGACTGCGCCACGTACCTGCGCGACGAGCTCCTTCCCGCGCTCTCGGCGGCAAACGTCACGCCCGTCGTCGTGAAGGACTACATCAACCGGCCGGCGTACCGCCAAGAACTCCGCGGGCTGAACGACGGGCTCGGGATCCCCTTCGACCTCCAGAGCCACCTCGCCACGTTCGTGCGGGACGCCCGGATCACCGTGTTCGAGGGGCACGTGCCCGCCTCCCTCATCCGCGAGTCGCTCTCCCTCGCGGACCGATCCGATCGCCTCCTCATCCACCAGGATTCGATGGGCGGCGTCGTCGCGTACGGCGCGTGGGCGTTCGGCGGGGAGCCCCAACACTACCCGCTCGGAACGCCGCTCTCCGTGTACGCCTCCTGGTACGCCGCGAATGGCGGGGGCGCTCGAGAGGTGCCCGTGCTCCTCCCGCTCGTCCTGACGACGGGCTTCGTGGACGGGTTGAACCCGTGCGCGTTCGCCGTCCTGTTGTTCTTCGTCTCGTTCCTCTACGTGTCCCGCCGTCCGCGGGTCGAGGTCGCCCGGATCGGCCTCCTGTACGTCTTCGCCGTGTTCCTCGCGTACCTCCTGATCGGCCTCGGCCTCCTCCTCGCGGTAACCGTATCCGAGGACCCGCACCTCATCGCGCGGGTCGCGGGCGTCCTCGTGATCGCCCTCGGGGCGTTCGTGCTCTTCCAGCCGTTCTTCCCGAGAATCCCGAACCCGTTCCACACGCCGGCGTTCGCCTGGAAACGGATCCGCGCGCGGATGCAGCAGGGCACACAGCCCGCCGCGGCGGTCGCGGGGTTCCTCGTCGGGTTGTGCACGTTCCCATGCTCCGGCGGGATCTACGTCGCCGTCCTGGGGCTCCTGGCGGCGCAGACCACGTACTGGGAGGGGCTCGGCTACCTGTACCTCTACAACCTCGCGTTCGTCCTGCCCCTCCTCCTGATCCTCCTCGTCGTGTCGAACAGGGCCCTCGCGCGACGCACGACGACGTGGGAGCGCCGCCACACGGACGCGATCCGCCAGATCTCCGGGGCCGCGATGATCGTCGTCGGCGTTCTGACCGTCGTCCTCGCCTAACGTAGCGGGAAATCGTTTCTGCGTAGGCACGAACCGAATCCGCGAGGACAGGCCCGGAACCACGGAGGAGGGCGATCACGCCGAAGACGGTCGTGACGCGCGCGGTTTCCTCGACGGCGGCTAAGCCCGCTACCGGATCATCTCGGGCAGGCGCCCGCTCAGTTGGACTTGCACGTCGTACGTACTCTCGTTACGATGGGGATTCATACCACCTCCAGCGGTGCCCAAGGGGTGACCAGATGAACGGCGCGGCACTCGGAGTTGCCGTATTGGCCATTATGGGCGGCGTGGGCGCTCTCGCAATCGTCGGCGGGACCGGGGGCATGATGGGCGGCGGCTCGATGGCGGCATGCGCGAGCATGCACCCCGGCGCATCCAGCGGCCATGTGCAGTGCGCTCAGGAGGCGCGGGCCGGCTCCCACATGTCGTGCGACCCCATGGGCATGTCGGCGTCCGAGTGCCGCGAGATGGAGTCGTACATGGCCGGCTCCGGGATGACGGGTCCCTGCCACTGATTGTAGGTCTCTTCCACCAGAGGGATCCGTCGACCTCAGCCCCACGGCCGATGCGCTTTCGCTGTCACGAAGCCCGCGCGCGAATTCCCCCGTGCAGCGAAGATGCCTGTCGGGCGAGGGAGCGCCGCGAGAAGCGGCCTCCGTGGCGTTGGGATTTCGCACGACGGGATGCGTATCGTACGTACCGAGGCTCCAAGTGCCCGCCCGGTTTCGGGACACCGAAATCGGTGCCATCCCCATGGTGGAGCTGTCCCTGGCCTTGGAACCCCTGCTGCGGTTCCTCCACGTGGCGGCGGGCGTTTCGTGGCTCGGCGAGGTCCTCGTCGTTGCGTTCGTCCTCGCCCCCGCACTTCAGCGACTCGCGGGCCGGGATCGGGAGAATCTTCTGGCCCACGTCTTCCCCCTTGTGTTCCGCCTCGCGACGGTGCTCGGAGGGCTCGCGGTTCTCACTGGATTCGCTCTCCTCTGGTTGCGCTCGGGGTTCTCCGGAGCCCTGATCTTCGGCACCGGGTCGGGTCGGGTACTCGTCGTGGCGCTGTCCCTGGCACTCGGGTTGTACCTGTTCCACCTGATCATGGAACGAAAGCTCCTCCGGCTCGCGGGGCGGGTGCGGGAAGGGGTCGCCACCCCGCACGAGACGGAGAAGCTGTCCGGTCACCTCACCCTGATCCCTCGCGCCGGTGCGATCGTCCTTGGGACCGTCACCGTCCTCATGATCTACGCGACGCACTATGCGTAGGCCGGGAGCCTCACAGGTTGGGCTCCTACGCGAGGGTGACAGACGGAGGCTTCGCCAGACTCGCTTGGAATCCGAGGACATGGATGGAAAGGGAGCCGCCGGTCCCTCGAGGGGAGGCCGGCTGCTCGGTCCGACTCAGTTCTCGACGATCAGCTCGCTCGTGTACGCGACCGCCCGGAGGCTGTCCTTCACCGGCGAGAGGCCCTCCGCCATCTCCTTGAGCTTTTCCAGCTCCGCGCGCGGGGCCCGGCTCCTCACGTAGATCTTCGCGTGGATCCGCTCGTACCCGGGCCGCACCACACCGGGGGCCGGGAGCCCGAACATGCCCTGCAGGTCGATGTACCCCGTGAGGTCCATGCGGACGCGCTCGACCGGGATGTCGAGGGCCGCGCCGTACGTCGTGAACCCGCTCGAGACGCACGCCCCAAGGGCCGCGAGCAGCGTCTCGACCGCCGTCGGACCCTGGTCCTGGCCGAGGAGCTCCGGCGGGTGGTCGCCCTCGAACCGGAACGTCTTCGTCCGGCCCGCGAGCGCCCCGCCGCCGAGGGTGACGGGGCCCGTCTTCGCCCGCGCCTGGAAGCCGCGCTCCAACACGGACTCCACCGCGAACGTCGCCTGCGCGATCGCCGGGTTCCCCTTCACCGCCTCGATCGTCCCGTTCAGCGCCTTCACGTCGACTCCGTTCACCATTCCGACTTGCACCGATTCCGTCTTCGTCGCCATGTTTTGCACCTGGGCGGAGCACGGCGCGCGGGGTCAACGCGTTGGCGGAAGGCGCTTTCGCGTTCTCGGACACTTCCACGCGTTCCCTGACCGGACCTGCGGTACGGATTCGTGTTTTCGGTCAGGCCGCGCGCACGCGCTCCTCGATCGCCGCGTCGATCCAGTCTGTGTACTCCGTCCATCCGCGAAAGACGAGAGCGGTGACCTTCGCGACCCCCGGGAGGGCCCGCGCCTTTTGGGGGACCTCCTCGATCTCCCCCGCGGACTCCGCGTACAGGAGGACGTCGAAGTTCCCGAGCGCCTTCGACGACGGAATGTAGTGGTACACGTACCGGTCGTCCAGGGTCCGGAGGACCTGGGCCGGGACGGACTCCGCCGCGTCGGGCTTGAGGTAGAACAGGAGCTCGTAGAGCAGGATGCCGGGCGCCTTGCCGGGGTCGATCGCGGGGACGACGAAGAAGCTGCCCTCCGCCGCCATCCGATCGAACCGCCGACGGACCGTCCGAAGGCTCACGCCGACCTCGTCCGCGACCTCCGAGAGCGGGCGCCGCCCCTTGTAGCGGAGCACTTTCAGAATCCGCCAATCCAGCGGCGTGAGCGTGCGAGCCACGGAGGGCATCTGCCGCTCGTAGAACCGCGTCGGCGCGGCGTCCCCCGTGAACTCCGCGAGGAGGCGGAGCTTCCGGCTCAGGTCCTCCGGTCCGCGGTGGGACAGGTCCACGCACATCTCCGGGCCGAGGAAGTTATGGATCTCCACGAGCCCGTCGATCGGCTCGACCTTCTGGATCGCCTCCGCCTTCCGGTCGTCGTCCGGAACGCGGAACAGGTACGCGCTCCCCTGCAGACCGAGGTGGCGGAAGTTCGTGGCGGAAGTTCGGATACACCTGGTAGAACCGGATGAACCCCGTCTCCTCCATGCGCGCGAGGCGCGCCTTCACGGTCTCCGGCTCCACGCCCGTCCGCTTCGCCAGGTACGAGGGCTTGAACGCCTCGGGGTCCTGGGGCCGGTTCCCGTAGGGCCGGAAGCCCATCTCCCGCACGATCTTGAGGTCGAGGCTATCCATGAATCATCCGATCGCTTGGGGACGGAAGTTCTCGCGGAGCTTAAAGACCGCCAATCTCGGACCGCGCGGCGGGCGCATTGGCACCTCACGCGGATGCCGCCACCATGGTCGCGAACACCCGGTCTCGCCGGTGCGAACCTTCAAGTCGCACACCCGATTCCGAACTCGCTCCGGGGGGCGCGGTGTCGTGGGCGCGCGGCGTGTGGCAGCTATCGGACTCGGCAAGATGGGGGGCCCGATGGCCCTCCACCTCCACCGCCAAGGCGTTCTGGCTGCGATCTATTCGCCGCGCACCGCCAGGGAATTCGCCGCCAAGAACGAGCTCCCCCCATCCGTGACGTTGGCGGCGTCCCCGCGCGACGCCGCGAGCGCAGCGAACACCGTCCTCGTCTCGGTGCCCATCCATCAGGTCGAATCCGTCCTCTTTGGCGGTGACGGCGTTGCCGCCGGCCTCACGGAGGGCCTCGTCATCGAGTCCGGCAACTCCGACCACCGCCGCGACCCCGAGTACGAGCAGCGGTTCGCCGCGAAGGGCACGCGATATCTCGATGCCGCCGTCAGCGGGGGCCCGAAGCGCGCCCGCGCGGGAACCCTCGTCTCCATCGTCGGCGGACCCCGCGAGACGTTCGACGGGGCCCTCGACGTCTTCCGAGCGTTCTCGCAGAAAGACGGGATCTTCCACGTCGGCCCGACGGGCCAGGGACACGAGGCGAAGATGTACCACAACCAGGACGAGCAGAACGACATGCGGAACATCGGGGAGTCAATCTCTCTCTTGATGGCCTCCGGAATGCCGTTCCGCGACGCGTTCGACGCGCTGAACAAAGGCGATTGCCGATCCGCGCTCCTGACCTACGCAGGGACCATCTCCGACGATGCGCTCCCAAAGATCCGGCCGACGATCGGCGGCGGGGACCTCCCGCAGATCGCCGTCGAGACTGCGCAGGCGATCGGCCACCCGACGCCGCTCACCCGGCTCACCCTCGACCTTCGGCGGTGGTCCCGCGGCGAGATCTTTCCGGACGAGATGGCGGCGCGCGCGAGGAGCAGCTTCACCTCCAAAGGATTCACGCACACGCTTCGTCTCTACAACTTCCTCCGAGAGCGCGCGTGGGTGCAGGACGTTCCCGGCGACGCGGAGGTCGCCCCGGTCGCCCGCGCGCTCGCCCTCGGCTATCTGCTGGACCTCGCGGAGGTCGTCGCGATCGCGCAGCATCGCCAGCTGAACACGCAGACCCTCGCACGGATCTTCCGCGCGGGGCTGTGCGACAAGAGCGCGCTGGACCCGCTCCTGACCCAAGACCTCAAGAACCTGGGCGAGTTCGAACCCGCGCTCCCGCCGGAGGACCGCCGCGTGTTCGAGGAAGGCCTCGCGTTTGCAGCCGGTGTCGGGCATCCCGCTCCGTCAGCCGCCGCGTACCTGGACCTGGGGGACGAATCGCACGTGGCGCGGGAACTGAAGAAGCTTGTCGACCCGAAGGCGCGCGCCCCGTACGGGAACGCGATCCGCATCCAGGCGGGCATCCGCGACGCGTTCGGGGAGCACGGGTACGAGGTGGCGGCGTGAAGCCACGCGCGTTCTGCGGCGGCTCGGCCTACGGGCGCTGACACCAGATCGCGACGATGGACCGCGTCGCGCCGAAACGGCGAAGGAGCGCGTCCACCGACTCGACCGCCTCTTCGGGCACGACGATGGCGCCGCGACCGAGGCGCCAGCCCCCCACCGCTCCCAATAGACCTTTCCCCTCGGACCGGTATCGCTTCCGACCCACGCGCTTCTCCGTCCGGTAGCCGTCGAGGAGACGCAGGAGGCGCGCTCGCCGAGCGGGACTCTGGCGCCGCAAGCGGTAGCTGATGAGGCGAAGAGGCTGGAGGTCGAGGTCGGAGACGGCGAACCGCGGGGGGTCGCCGAGGAGCGCGCGCCCGTGGCGGGCGATCGATTCGAGAAACTGGGAGTCGAACCGAGGGAGGTCGTCGGGCCGGTAGAACAGCGGGGCAATCCGAACATGGAGTTCATCGCTAACTTCGTGGATCGCACTGCGAGCGTCCGCCTCGCCCCTCGGGTCACACCGGATGAGCAGATCGATGTCGCTCTCCGGGGTCGCGCTCCCGCGGGCCGCGGACCCGAATAGAACGACGGACGTGACCCCTCGAATCCCGGAAAGGCGGGCCCGTACCGCCTCGATCGCCCGATCGTGTACGGTCGGATTCATCGCAGCGCCTCCGTGCAGATGGCCTCAATCGCCTCGAAGGACTGACGGGCACGCCGCAGGTCTGCGTCGGTCCCCGACCCGCCGTACACAAACTTGGCCCTTGCTTCGAGATCAAGGAACCGGAACGCCTCTACGACCTCCCTCGTCCGATCGCCGAAGATGGCGAGGTTGCGGGTCAGCTCCTCGGGGACCCTCGAATGTTTCTGGATGTGGAGACGGTTCTTCGCGGCGCACGCCTCGATGGCGTGGTAGGACGCCAGGAACCAAGACTCGACGCGTACGGCATCCGCCTCGGTAGCGGAGGCCGCGTCGCGGAACTCGCGGAACCGGGCGAGGTGTGTCTCGAGTCTCGACATTCGCGTTTATATTACGCGACTCCTACTTAAGCCCATCGCCGGCGGGATCGGGCGTCGTCGATCTGAGTGGGGCCATCCGTCCGACGAACAATGCGTCGCACGAACCTTCAAGTGGGCCGCCGAATTGCGCATCCGCCCGAAGCGCTCGGAATCCCGGGTACAAGGTGACGGCGTGACGAAGTACAAGCTCGGCGGCATCGGGGCGGGCGGCCACTGGTACGGCCGTCTCCACCAGTTCCTCAAGGAGCGCGTCGAGCTCGTGAAGGCGGTCGGCATCACCCGGTACGAGGACAAGAAGGCGATCCTCGACTCGTACGGCCTCACGAAGGACCGGTACTTCCAGGTCATCGTCGGCGGCTCCCTCCCGGATGCGTTCTTCGAGGGGATCGACGTCGTCCACGTCGCCTCGCACAACCAGTTCCACGACCACCAGACCCGGGAGTGCCTCGACCACGGCGTATGCGTCGTCGTCGAGAAGACGTTGGCGGTGACGGAGGAGGGCACGGAGGACATCCTCCGATACATCAAGGACGACGGGCACGAAGGCCGCGTCGCGCCCCACGTCCACTATCTGGACAAGGCGCTCACGCTCGAGTGGCAGAACAAGCTGTGGCCGATGGCGCTCCAGCGCGCAGGCCGCCTGGTCCATGCGATCGGCACGTTCGTCGAGGACGTGTCGGAGGAAGACATCCGCCGCCAATGGCTCTTCCGGCCGGAGAACGGCGGGATCTTCATGGATTGGATCCACCCGAGCGCGATGCTCGCGCACGTGACGGGCGCGCACTTCGAGTCGTGCGAGGAGGCGACGGGGTACGTCGTCAACGCGGCGTACGACCCCGCGAACCCCACCGGGATCGAGGCTCGGTTCCGATTACGCGGGCCGAACCTCGCGCCGAACGCGACCGCCACGATCCGCGTGGGCAAGGGATTCCCGCCGGGCGTTCGGTTCAAGCGGATGCGCCTGGAGTTCGAGCGGGGGGCGATCTTGGAACTCTCGTTCCTCGACACGGAGAAGGAGATCGAGACGGGCCAGAAGGGCACGTGGATGTTCGACGAGGATGGCCGAATCGAGAAGGGACGCGCGACGGGACCCTCCTCGTACGAACTGCTCGTTGAGGAGATGCTGATGATGATCGAGGGGCGAGGCACCCCGCTGTCCCTCGCGGAGATCCGAGAGATCTTCCGTCCCGTGTGGCTGTGCCTGGCGGCGGTCGGGCAGCCGCAGAGGGACTCTGCGGCGGTCGAGGACTTCACGAAACGGGCACTCGCGATGAAGTCCTGAGGTTACAAAGCGCCGTACCAATCTCTTGATTTCCCCGAGTCCCGATGCGACGGTCCGGAGGGGAAGATGAGGGCCCCGCTCGTCGTCGCGGCGCTGATCCTTCTGGCCGCGATTCCGCGTTCGGCCCCCAGGGCGAGCGGGGCGGACGGCGACGCGCTCACCTTGATCGTCGGTCAACGAGACCATATGAAGACCCGAAATCCGTTGCCCGACACCGCCGACGACATATGGACGCAGGATGTCCTGGAGCGGGTGTACGACCGGCCGTTGAAGGTCCTGCCGAACGGAACGCTGCTCGCCTACGTGGCGAAAGGCGTGGACGTCGACGGGGACCGCACCTTCGAGGCCTCGGAATACGACCGTTGGACGAGCGTCCCTCCGGGAGACCTCGACGTCACCGTGTACTACGACTTCAACGGCGTGGAGTGGCACGACGGGACGCCGATGACCGTGTGGGACGTCCTCTTCTCGTACCACGTCGCCGCGATGAACGCCCGGTTCAACACGGACCTGCGCGTGCTGTACTGCAGCGAGCTCGAGACCACATCGTACGAGTCGTGCGGAC
>Ga0209641_10001758_pt1 | contig 19083 bp, 25 predicted proteins | sample RifCSP16_1_FD_184022 | JGI IMG/M metagenome (GOLD analysis project Ga0209641, IMG submission 184022) | Soil microbial communities from Rifle, Colorado - Rifle CSP2_sed 16_1 (SPAdes) (version 2) | ecosystem: Environmental > Terrestrial > Deep subsurface > Rock core/Sediment | place: Rifle... | reverse complement strand
AAACGCCGTCAGGGATGCATCGTAGTTGTAGAGATAAGTCAAGGCGAGGGACGACCGCGCATTCCCAACATCCATCTCGGGGCCATCCGCCGGCCCATCGGTCTTCGTCAGCGTGATTGCCGTCGGCAGCGTCCCCGGGATCTCCGATCGCCACGGGTGCTCCCGGACGATCGTCAGCCCGAAGTTCTCGACGTACTTGTCGATCTCGAATGGATGATTGAAGACATCGACAAAGCGAAGCTCGTAGCATTCCTTCACAAGGGCGTAGCGAGCATTCGTCTCGTTCGTGGTCTGTTGCACCAGGTAGACCGGCGTCGTTTGAAAGTTCGTCGTCCAGTAGAGCTGCGCCTTGCGGAGAAGATTGATCAACGCCCGGATCTGTGTTGCCACGTTGTCGTGGCTGGATCCGATAATATTGAGCTTGAAATTCTCGGCGACGTCGCCGCCGGCGAGGACATCCCCCGATAAATTCGCGCGGTCGAGCTGGACACCGCCGAAGCCGCCCCGCGGCGGGATGATCCCCGTAACGCTCAAGAGGGAGATCGTCGTCGTACCGTCTGTAACCTGAAACGTCCGGCTCATCCCGAGAGCCTCCGGAGCATGGCCAGGAGCGCGCGTTCGTCCATGCCGTTGTTCACGTTGATTTCCCTAATGGTCACGCCTCCGCCCCCGTTTGGCGCCGGCCCCCCGACCGTGACGCCCGCTGCCTGCTGCGCTGGCGTCTGAACGATGACGCGCTCGCCGCCAGTCGCGAAGACGGGGAAATTGTCGCCTTTGACTTGCTCGGGCACCATAATATCGAGCCCATGTTGGCCACCCAGCCCTCGGCCTTCATTCACCCAAACAACGGTGATCGTGATCTCCTTGTCCTTGATCCCCTTGAACGCCGCAGCTGCATCGAAGATCGGTTGCATGGCCTTCTTGATGGCCGGGTTCGCACTTTGAATTTCTGTCGCCAGCTTGACCCCTAGCTTGTCCATCTGATCTTTGATCTCGTCGGTGGTCGTGGTCATCACGTCCTTGATATGGGCCTTTGCCTCCTCGGCAGGCATGCCATAGACTTCCGTCAGTTGGGTCTGAAGTTCCCCGGCATCGATCTCCCCCGCCTTGAAAGCGAGGTCGGCGCTTGTGACGCCGATTTGCTTCTGAATGTCCGCCGCCGCTCCGGGATCTAGTTGCCCCTGCTGCAGCGCGAGATCAACCATCATGGTCAGCTTGCCACCGGCCGCCTCGCCGCTGGCAACGCTCTTGAGATACTCGTCGATCTTGGTGAACTCTGCAGCTGGATCCGGCAGGGAGAAATTGATCGGCACGAAAGCGCCCTTGCCGGCCGCCATCGCCTCCATGAGTGTGCCGACCTTGGGCGCAGCTACCTCCGCCGCTTCCCCTACACCAGCCAAGCCCTCTCTGTAGCTCTCGATGGCCTCCCGCCGTGGATCCGCCTCCGAATCGAGTCGCTCCTGGCGAGCAATGTACTCATCGAGCTGCTGGTTGGTCAGTCGGGTTCCATTCGCCAGGCGATAGTGCCCCTCGGTCGTTTGCCGGATAACCGAGATCCCGTGCTCGCGCAGGAAGTTCTCGCGCTCGATCGCATCGGTTGCATCGATAATGGTCTTCGTGGCCCACTCGATGATGCCCGTGCTTTCAATGAGACCGATATTTCCCTCTCCAACGGCCTCCTGTAAATTCTGCCATTCGTTCTTGAGCTGTGTGATCTTCCCCGTGTAGGTATCTGCGGCCGCTGCAGCGGCGCCTCCCGTCACGCTGGCCAGATGCTCCATGAGGAGGGCTGTCGCCCCCGCCTGGTCCCCGGCCTTAGCCAGAGCTGCAACCTGCGCCTCGAGGGCAGCCGGGAGTCTTAGGCCGCTGCGCTCGAGCCTGTTGATGGCAGCCACTGGTTCATCGTAGGCCGCCACCATGACCGTCGCAGCAGCCGGAAGACTCTCACCCGTGGCCGCAGCGAGATCAAGGACTGCCTGCGTGAACTTGGGTAATTGATTGGCGGCGACGCCGGCCCGGAGAGCGATCGTCTCCACACTGACGATAGCCTCATCGTCATAGGTCGACATCCGGGAAAGGCTTAGAGACAGATCCTCCACCGACTTTGCGGTTACGCCCGCGCCCGCGCCGAGCCCTGCGATTGCATTCGTGAGTTGAGCGTGGGCTTGCTGAGCTTGAGCCGCCTGGGCGACTGATTCGCTCAGGAACTTCCCCAGCATGAATGCAGCGCCGCCGGCGCCGAGCGCCAGGCCTGCGCCAGCCGCCAGGCTCTTGAGCGACGTCGTGACGCCGTCGAGCTCCTTCTTGGCGTCCTTCGCCCCGGTACCGGTCTTGCGGGTGTTTAGAATGAGATCAAGGATGCTCGAGGGCATCAATGCACCTTCATCCGCAACTCACGATCCTTATAGGTCGGATGTCTCATGCGCCAGGCCTGCAATTCCCCCTCGATTTTCTGCTGCCCTGCCTTCAAGCCTGGAAGATCCTCGGCCAACCCGAGGATCATGTCGACAGTCGTATCGTCCAGCTGGTCGATGTCCCAGGGCCCCACGACGGCGCCCCCCATCGCTGCATTGATCTTTCTGGCCAGGAGGATATTCTGGAGGGGCTCCCAGGTTGTGCCCTTGCCCACCGATAGGGCTAGGAGCTCCCCCCCTAGCCTTTTTTTTCGCCGCTCCTGTGCTCCTCGATGAGAGCCAGGGTTTGCCTCACGAGGAAGGACCACAGCGCCTGATCCTCTTCCATGCAGCGCACGGCGAAATCCTTCACCTGGGCCGACCCGAGATGCTTCGAAACATCGGCCCCTTGCGACCACAGCTCGGCAAAGTAGGCGAAGACCCCGTCGTTGCCTTCTGCGACCTGCGCCACGATCTTTGCCCGCGCCTCTTCGTCGAGCGCCGGCGTCTCTTCAGCCACCGGCGCCTCAAGCCTGGCAACCCCCGTCCGGCTCAAGAACGCAGCCCGGGCGTACTCGGCACGCCTGCCCCGCGGCGGATTGACCCAGACGTCGAGCGTTTCCTCTCCGTACTCCTGAGCGAACTCAGAGAGCCGGAGCGGCCGGACAACCTTGCGAATCTCGATCGGCACAGCAGCCTCCCGCTAGACGCCAGCGACGCTTGTGATGACTTTGGCCTCGATCCCGTGCGCCCCGGTGGGGTCGTACATGGCGTGGAAGAGGGCCTTGTGCAAATTGTTCCCGCCGACCTCTTCCGAGAGCGCGGTCACGTGTTCAAACATCCCCCAGAGATTCACAGCCAGGCTGTGGGCTACACCGGTCCCGATCAACGCGCCGCTCACCTTCAGTCCCAGGGCGATCTTCGTCCCTGCCTGGTAGTAATCGAACAGAGCATCCGCGTTCGCATTGCCCTCGAGGGTCAGGGTCAGCATCGCCTCGATGAAGCTCTGGCCGTGGATGTCGAAGAACTTGTCGGCCGATCCCAGGAACTTCGGATGCAGCCCGGTCAGAAACTCGAGCTCCCAGGCTCGGATCGTCCCGGTCTTCTCGGTCGTGCCTCGAGCCGCCCAGGTCGTGTTCACGTAGAACCGGGAGAGCTTGGCGTTCATCGTCTCCATCGACGGCAGCGACAGCCCCCCCGTGAATGTGGTCGGCGTCACCTGGCGGGCGAAATAGGCCGCTTCCGCGGAAACGGGCGATTCGTCGGCGCCCTGGGCGATCTGGCCGGCGAGCTTGATCGATTCAAACATCAGGTATTCGGCCTCGTAGGCCTGGGTGTCGTCTCCCATCTCGAGCGTGATCGAGTCAGGGACGTTGTCGCCGGTGAGGGAGGGGAGGAACGTCCAGAGCATGTCGTTCTGGCTCGGCGTCTGCTCGGCGGGGCTGATGTTCCCCAGAAGCCCGCACGAGAAGAGCATCGGCAGCAACTGGAAGTAGCACGCCGGCAGCTTGATCGTGTTCTGCGCCAGGTATTGGTAGATCACGGAGCGGGTCGATCTCATCCGCACTCCCAGCGCGTCGTCGTAGTAACTCGGCTTGCGATCCGGGTTGATCGCCGAGATCTCGGCGCCGGCCAGGATCGTGTCGGCCGCCACCGCCGTGCCGTGTGCGGCCGCACTCTCCTTGCCCCATTGGATCTTGGAAAGAGCTCTCTCGCCAGTCATTGCTTAGACCTCCTTGGCCGCGCCCGGCTTCTTCGGCTCAGGCACCGGCGTGTAGTTGCCGGATTGGATGGCCTCCCGCAGGAGGTCCTTTTCTTTCGGCGTCAGCGTCGCCTCGTCGACCTCGTGCGGCAGGCCTGGGACGCCGAGACCCACACCCACGTACTTGTACTTGGCCATGTCAGCCTCCTAGACCTGCACCGTGAAGTCTCCGGATACGTTTTCCTTCACAAGATAGTTGAAGACGATTCCGATCAATCCTTCCTTGTCGCCGTAGCGCAGCACGCCGGGCCCGCTGAACCAGGGCTTCGACGGCAGGATGTAATCGACCAGGCCGCCGAGCTGCAGGTTACCCGCGATCTTGTTCCGCATCAGCGCGATAAAGGGCACGCAAGTACTCATCGCCTCCGGCAGGATCGACCCAGCCGTGTAGATCGTGATCTTGACCCGGACCATCTCGATGTTGGGCCCGCCCGAGCTGTAGTCCAGGTCGCCGTCGTTCGGCAGAATGATGGCGATCGGGAATTCTTGAAGCGTCGCCGGCAGATCGGTGTAGTCACGGGCGCCGCCCGTCAGCCCCGTGAGCTCGCCGACCTTCGTCTTCAGCGTCGCTGCCCAATCCTCGTAAGCCATCTCAGACCTTCAACGCCTCGGCGATTTGCCGGAGCGCTCCCGCAAAGAGTGTGTCGATCGCCGGCCGGACCTCACGGAACCCCCTTGCCAGGAACCGCCTGGCCTTCACGCCGCTCCGTGCGATCTTCCGGGCCACCAGGAAAGCTTCCATGCCGTGGCTCGAGGCCCACTGGTCGATCTTTGTTCCGGGCCCGCTGGGGGGCCAGTGAGGTTGCGTCCCGAACTCGAGCATGCGGGCGTAGAAGGTCGGGTTCTCCACGAGCCCCCAGACATCGGATCCACTGCCCGAGTAATAGCCAACCTTATGTCGGAACCCGCTGCGTACCTCCCCCGTGATACCTACCGGCGCATTGTCCCGCGCCTGGTTCTCAATGCCCTGCACGCTGTTAAGCATCGCAGAGCGCAGCTTAGGGCTGGCGATCTCATCGATCTTGCTGAGCTTCTCGAGCTGCTCTTTCAATCCCTTGACCTCGACCTCGTACCCGATCATGCCGGCCCCGGTTTCCGGTAGTGCCAGAGAAGCCGTTCCGCCTCGGGATCCATCCCACGCACGAAACGCAGCCGGCCGAGATCGACGTCGGCTGAGGCATCGGCGTAGCCCTGCAGAGCTCGCTGCAAGCGCCGGACGGCCATGATCGCCGCCGCCTCTTTCACGGGCTCCGGCGGACGCCAAACCTCGATGGGCTTCAATTTCGCATGGGCCGCGTCCGTCGTCCCGTTGCGCCCGCGCAGGACCGTCAGGGTCACCGTCGCAACATCCGTGCACTCAAGATATTCCAGCTCAAGCCGCAGGAGCATCCCTGCCCCGACCGCCGGCGAGACCTTGAACTGATCATCGCCCGTGGCGTCCGCCGATGCCGTAACCGACGTGGCGCCGGCGGCGAGCGGATCATTCGCGACCGTCAGGCCCGTCGCCTCGAAGGCCTGCGCCCGATCGTCCGCATAGGCCCAGATCCCGGTGACCTCCACGCTCTTGATGCCGGATGGCCAGACACCAAGGATCAGGCTGTTCGGATCGATCACCAGCCTGTCGTAGCTGCCCGGGTGGTTGTAGTCATCGGCCCGGGCAAGATGCCAATTGGCCAACTGCGCCAGCGCGGTGTACGTCGCTCCGTTGTCATCCGAATACCGGAGCTGCGAGATGCTGATGACGTCGTCGATCCACAAGGTTCTCTTGCCGCCCCCGTTGAAGGTCCGGACGCCCGACCACGGATAGAAGACACGCCGGCACCACCGATCGATGTCGCGGCTGGCGTTGCCGGCCATCCGGGTCAGCACGTCGTCGTACTTCGTCGTCGCCGCCCGAATGGCGTCCGGCGCGTTGTCTTTGATCTCGGCCGGCGTTACATACAGATTGCTCATCGCCTACCGCCTGGTCTTAGCCTTTCTTATGCTTCCGAGGGCTGGGCATCGCCTCATTCTCCGATGGCTCAATCGCCGCCGTTTCCGAGGCAGGCCCGCTAGCCTTCGGCTTGATTTTCTGGACTAGACCGGCGATCCCAGCGTAGGTATCGCGATCTACGTCCAATTCCTGGCCCTCGTCGGCGTGGATGGTGCGACCGCCGATCTCTGCCACAAAGCTCTTCAATGCAACGACCTTCATCTCGATCTCCTCTCAGGCCGGTACGGCCTCGGCCTCTCTCATCTCGATCAAGAGCTGATCCCAGTCTCGTGGCCAGTGTCCCGTGAGCACCTGGAATTCCGTGCCGTCGAGCCGACGATCGGCCCTGGGTTCGCGAGCGGGCTTGATCTCTAGCCCACACCCATAAATGCGATTGATCCTCTGCAGAAGCTGCCACTTACTGATGTCCTGCCCGCAAACATTCCAGATCTTCCCTTCCAGCGACTTCAAGCCAGGAAGGATGTAGAGTCCGATCACTCTCGCCAGCTCGTTCGTCGTCAGCCCATTCCAGAGGACGTTGTAGTAACCATCCACTGGGCCCCGCTGAGATAGGACCCACTCAAGTAAGCCCAGGCGCCGCTCGAGCTCGTGCCCGATGAACGACGTCCGCAGGACCGCACCATGCTCTAGATTCTCGCCGAGCCTCTTCGATGCACCATACCAGTCGTTGTCCCCAATGCAGTCCGTCGAAACATGGATAAGGCCGATCCCAAGGGCTCCACAGGTCTCGGACAGCCAGTGCGGGAGGACAGCGTTCACGAGGATCGCTTCCGCCCATTGCCCATCGACCGGCCGTTGCCGGACCCAACCGATGCAGTTGACCACGACATCTGGCATCAGATCCGCCAGAAGATTGTCGAGCGCCTCTCGATTCGTGGCCTCTAGATGCCTCTGCAGGCCGTAAGCCGTAGGCTCGGCTGGCGGCCGCCGGCACGTTCCCATGACTTCATAGCCGAGGGCCGGCAGATCGAGCGCCAGCCGGTGCCCTAGCATGCCTTGCACCCCGAGGATTAGAACTGTGGTGCCAGATCCCATCATGCCGTCGCCCTCTCAGGCCAAAGCACCGAGCCATCCGTGTCGATGTGCCCGCAGATAACGTTCGTCGACGCCTTCATGCTGTAGCCCGCCTCATAGACATCCCGGGTCCACCAGTTGTCGCAGTACGTCCCGTCCTCAACGCGAAAGTCGATGGCCTCGAGTACGTGACGCTGGATCAGGACGCACGCCAGCCCGGATCCGCTACACTCGATCACGCCCTGGCGCAGCGCTTCTTGCCATAGACCCCGGATCGTGAGACTCTCGCCGGTGTTGCGGGCTTGGCCAGGGTAACGCTCCAGGATGTTCACCACATGCGACCAAGCCTTGTTACGGAACACCGTGCATCCGTAGGCCACGTCGCATTCCAGGGCCGCCAGCTGAGTCAACGTGTCCGGCGGCGGCACGATATCCGACTCAACGATCAGCATCGCCTCGTACGAGCCCCGCAGGAAGGCCTCCCTGCCCCGCTGGTACTGGTGCAGGTGATCCCGCACCCGGTCGCCGGTCGGGTTATCCCGCTGGAGTAGGAGGGAGAGCGAACCCTCCCACTCCAGCATCATGAGCGCTCGGACCGTCTCCGGCTCGAGACGCAGAACGGGCGTGAAGATCAGGACATCACGCACTAGGCGCTCGGATGGACTCCGTAACCCACGGCCGCGGCCTGCAGGACCCCGTAGACGGTCCTGAACGAGTACTTCAGGATCACGAGGCCGTCGACCGAGTACGGATCTCGGATCAACCGCAGCGCCGGTTCCTCGCGGAAGCCGACATAGAACCAGTTGCCGAAGTAACAGCTCTTGGCACTGGCTGCGATGGCTGCCGCTGCGGTCGACAGAGACACGTCGTAGCCGAGCAGCTCGTGCTCGAACGAGCCGCCGGGGGTCTGGGCATACAGCCTCGGGTTACCCGTGATCGAGGCGATGGCGCCGAAGGTCGGATTGCGCATCACCCAGCCGACGGCCCCCCCGTCGTCCAGGTAGAACCCGAGCGCGTTGTTGAAGACGATGCTCTCGGGTTCACCCGCCGCGATCGCGGCCGCCGCTGCGAACGTCTTGAGCGAGGTGCCATTGGCGGCCACCTCAGTCAAGAGCAGGGTGTTGTGCGTCAAGCCGATGTTCCGCCCCATCCAGTCGGCGAGGAAGTCCATCAGGCCGACGTCCTCGTCGTCCAGGATCTCCTCGGTGAGTTCGACCTTCTTGGTCTTCTTGACCAGCGTGAACGCCTTGGTGCCGATGACGGGCGTGTCCCGCTGGTAGCTCTGCGCGTGCGCGTCGTCCTGCTCGGCAGTCGTCGCCAGGACGACCGGCTCGGCGTTATCGTACGGGTAGTTCACCGTCGTGCCCTTACCGGGCACCCTCAGACAACCCAGCTTTTCGGTCAGCCGGATCTCGTTCCGACGTGCGACGATCGCGCCAGCAAAGCCGGTCGGCACGAGCGATCCACCATCGGCGGCCGTGGTGATGTTCATCGTGCTGTCTACTGCGCGCAGCTCCCGCCTGCTGGGGAGATTGATGACGACGGCCGGGCCCTGCGATTCACTGTCGGGCTCCGAGAGTTCCCGCACGCCGCCGATGTCGCCGGTGCGCACGTAGTGCGCCATCGCCCGAATCTCCGAGTCGCCTCGGGGGATCCGGTTCAACGCCGGCGCCTGGCGTGAGCCCAGGCTGCCCTCGAGACCGGTAAGGGACTCGATCCGCTCAGCCCGCTGCAGCAGGCCCTCGGCCTGGCTGAGCAAGCCGTCGTACTGCGTCTGCTCTTCCTGCGTGAAGTCGCGGGTCTCCCCCTCCGCGGCGTTCACCATCTCGCCCGCCTGGATGATCAATTGTTCGCGTTGGGAGCGAAGCTCCCGAGCATTCTTCTTCATGACTTTGGTCCTTTCCTCAAGAGTTGGAGTTCCAAGACACGCCTGCGAAGGGCATGGCGCGCACGCGCAACCTTACCTTCCGCATCTTCATCCGCCGGGTGGCTCCCCTGAGCCGGCGCAGCGGGAATTTCCTTCTGAACACGATCCGTCATAGCGCGCAACATCCGCAGATCGTCCCGAGTGGCCATTCCCTTCTCGATCCGCTCGAGCGATCTGACGAACTCCGGCAATTCGCTAACCGGAACACCGAAGGTCCGCAGATCCCCCCGAAGTTGAACGGTTGTCTGCGGATAGGCCGGGAACGTGACGGGGGAGACGTCGTACAGAGCGACCTCTTCCAGCGTCCGGACGAGCTTGTCCTCGATTGTCTCCCAGCGGTCGCGCATCACCTGAAACGCGAAGCTCATCTGGTCGACGTCGCCGCGGTCGATCGTCACCATGAGATCCCGAGCCCATTGCGTATCGGGCGGCAGGATCTCGATCCCTAATCCGATCGGGTCCTCTCTGAGCGCCAGCGTCCCGCTCTTCGTCCGCCCCAGGACATAGTTCGAGTCGTGGTTCCAAAGGCCTCTGACGTCGGCCTCCTGGATCGTCTTCGTAAAGGCGCCCGGCGCGATCTTCTCCCAGAAACCCCAGAGCTCGACGCTGAGCTGATCGAATACCGCGGCATAGCCAACGATCTTCCGCTCGCCGTTATCACTAATGACCCGCATCTCCCGCAGCGGGAAGGATCTCTCTTCCCTTACCGGCACGGGCCCGGCCCGGAGATCCGGGGGCTCAACATCGGCGTCTTTCAAGTGGGCTGCCAGGTGGTTGTAGACACCCTGACGATCGGCGTCGGGGATCTTCGCCCCGCCCATGCCCCCATTGAGCACGCCGCAGCCCGTCTGGCAGGCCTTCACATTGGCGGCGCCGACGTTGCCCTCTTCGTCGATGAGATGGTGCGGAAACTTGTATGCTGCCTTAGTCTCCGGATCCCCGTCCGGATCCTGCCAGGCGAAGGCCGACTTGTAGTAAGCCTCGCCGGCGTCGGCCTTCAAACGCGCTTCATTCGCCGGCCCGTCCCAGGCGCCGTCGTCTGTCTCTGTGTGATGAACTGCGATCGCACTCATTCCCAACCTCCTAAAACGCCGCCGGCGATCCTCAGCCAATCTCCGCGGTGACCATGCAATCACATCCGTTGTGGAGTGGCGGATGCCTGACGTCGAATTCCGCTGCCATCGGCCGGTCAGCCCCATCAGGCATGAATTCGGACCCCGCACCAAGGAACGCCTGCTGGATCCCAACAACCCGACCGTCCATGCTCGAGCAATAAAGGCAACTCTTCCCGAAAGCATGCCACCGCAGCAGTGTTACGCCAGCCGCCGCGAAGAGCGACACCGCCATCGAGTTGCCCGATCGCACTGTCTCGATATCGGCGATCTCGTTCGGCCGCACCTCTTCCCACTCACCGAACCGCGCCTCGAGCGCGGCCACCGGATCCTCGCCAGCCGTGACCGCCTCCTGGAGCACGGATCGAACCTGTGCCAGGCTGATCCCGATGTGGTGGGCCGCGAAGTCTTCCACGTAGGCCTTGGCCAGCACATCGAGCTGCTCATCGGAGAGCGGATCCACCCCGATCTCGTCGGCCGCATCGGCGACAACCAGCTCGCCATAGGACCGAAGGACGGGCTGCATCTGCCGATGAATGAAGTCGCGGTGTTCCTCGTAGAACTGATCCAGCCATAGGCTCAGCGCCGGCACATCCCGTTTCCGTAGAAGCGCTTTGGCCTTCTGCAGGATCTCGTTGGCCTCACGCCGAACGATCTTGCCGGCCGTCTCGGCGAAGAGATCGTGATAGGCCCTGGCCAAGCGCCGGCGCCCTTCCGGTGACCGCTGCTCCAGTGTCACTCCTCGGGCGGGCAGTGGGTCGGGCTCAGCTGTTAGTTCAGCTGCTACGGGCTGATACCCTCGCATTGCTGCCAGAACCCGATCTGAGCCGGCCGACCTGGCCGGGATCAAATTGAGCGGCACCAGATAGACGTCCCCACCATCAACCGGATTCATGTTCTCCAGCTCGCGGATATCGTTCGCGCTCAGCCACCCATTCTGGCGACCCTGGGCGTAAGCCGCGTAGCGAGCCACAATGTCGCCGCGCAGCAACCCGTCGACCAGAAACTCGGGGAAGAACCGCGACCGATCGCGCTCGATCATGAGACTCTGCTTGATGGACTGTTCCCAACGCACGAGCCAGGGCCGGATCGAGTGCACGACGAACTCGATCGACTGATGCTCAATGTTGGAGAACGTCGCCCGATCAAGATCCGCCAGCATATGCGGCGGGATCCGATACATTCGGGCAATTTCCTGCAGTTGAAACTTGCGGGTCTCGATGAACTGCGAGTCTTCTGGCGGGATCCCAACCGCGGCCCATTTGGTACCTTCTTCGAGGATCGCAACCTTATGCGACTTGCTTACTCCTGAGTGCTTCGCCTCCCAGTCCTCCCGCATTCTCGTGTGCGCTTCGGGGCTCAGCGTCCCAGGATGCTCGAGTACACCGCCCGGGCGAGCATCATTTCCGAAGAAACGCGCGCCGTACTTTTCCGCAGCCAGACCCAAACCGATGGCCTGACGCATGAGCTGGATAGGGCTGTAGCCAATCCGCCCGTCTGAGCCGAGCCCATGCAGATGCCAGATAAATCCTTCATCGAACCACTTCATCTCGCCGGTAGGCATCTGATACTGGTAGGACCAGCGGCCCTGGTTGTTGACGATCTGCAGCATTCGGTCAGGCCGCAGCGGAAGGATTTCCTTCACATGGCCGGCGCCGTTGTAGTCGATGAGCGAGTACGCGTTGCCCCAGAGCCCGAGATGGCCCTGCAAGGTCTCCCGGCACTCGAAGGAGGTCATGTCTCCGTTGGGGCGTTCCTTGAGAAGCTCGTAGAGTGGATACTCGTCTGCGCGCCTCTTACCGCGAGGCATTCGCTCATACATGATCAGCGGCAGGCTCGCGATGGTTTCCGCCAGGATGCGGACGCACGCGAAGACTGCCGAGTGCGCCAGCGCCTTCTCGTGGTTTACCGACACACCGGAATCAGTCGGCGCCGTAAGCCCGAGCTCGACCCACTGGTCGTGATCCGTCAAGGACAGGTTCGTCCGCCTCTCCGCAACCTTCAGCGATCGGTTCGGCCAGAGCATGTTCTCGAGGATGCTCATGCGCTATGCCGCCTCCAGGCGATCACGATCCCGGTCGAGAGCAGAACTGCACCCCCGATGACGAGGCCCCATCCGACGCCGGCGATCGTCACAATACCAGCCATCAGCACGATGAAACCCGCGCCCGCGAGAAGATCCGGAAGCGCAGTACTCATAGGTCAAGAAAGCCCCGCTGCTCGTACACTGACTTCCCGCTCCCGTGCCGTACGGCTCGATCAAGAGCCATGATCCCTGCGACAACGCCGTCGATCCTTTCCCGGCTCTTCTTCTTGTCCGGCTTCACGTTGCCGGCCGGATCCTGTGAGACTTCCATGTTGTCGGCCATCCACCGCATCACCTTGTGCCCGCCGTGAGCCAGCTTGCCGTCGAGTGTGAGTCGGAGAACTTCCTTCGTCGGTGCGCTCATACTCACAAAGCCCTGGCCAAAAGCCACCATCGTGAAGCCTGCCCCCACGAGCTGCTGGCTGATCTGGAAGGCGCCCCAGCGATCGAAGGCGATCTCGCGGATGTTGTATCGTTTGCCCAGTTCGGTAATATCCTTCACAATGAGACCGTAGTCGATCACGTTGCCGGGCGTCGCCTTCATCAGTCCGTCTCGCACCCACGCGTCGTAGGGGACCCGGTCCTTGCGCGCCCGCTCGATCATGTGCTCCTCGGGGATCCAGAAGAACGGCAGCCAGATGTGGAGTTCTGGAGCTTCCGGATCCGGCGGGAAGTCGAGAACGAAAGACGCGATGTCGATCGTGCTCGCCAGGTCCAGCCCCCCATAACATTCGAGCGTTTCGAGATCGTGCGGCACGGCCTGGCCGTCGCACGCATCCCAGGCCTCCATCGGCAACCAGCGGACCTTCTGCTGCGTCCACTGATCCAGGAGCAACCTGCGAAATGTGTTCTCGTACGCCGGCGTGAGCTGAGCCCGCCGGCATTCCGCCGCCAGGAAGCTCTCCTGAACAGACACGCCTAGATTCGGGTTTGCCTTGCGCCATGTCTTAGGATCCGTCCAGTCATCTTTCTCGTCGGCCGAGCGAATGTAGGCGAAGTACTCGTCGTCCTCGATGATCCCCTCAAGGATCTGGCGGGCATGCTCGTGCTGCTCCCAACAGATCGACTCCCGGTCGTAGCCAGCCGTCGTGATCGCAACAACCAGCGGCTGCCGTCGGGCCCCGGTCGCGGTGACAAGGACATCCCAGAGATTGCGATTGGGCTGTGCATGCAGTTCGTCGAAGATGACGCCGTGTGCGTTGAGCCCGTGCTTCGTCGGGACATCTGCGCTGAGCACTCGGTAGACACTGCTAGTCGCCGGCACCACAATCGAGCGTTTGAAGCGCTCGCACCGCGCAGCCAGCGCCTGCGACTCGCCGGCCATTTGACTGGCCAGATCAAAAACAATCGCCGCTTGCTCTCGGTCGGCGGCTGCACCAAACACCTCCGCCCCGGGCTCGTCATCCATGAACAAGAGACAGAGCGCGATGCCGGCCGCCAGAGTGCTCTTGCCATTCTTCCTGGGGATCTCGATATAGGCGATCCGGTACTTCCGCGTGCCATCGGCTCGCTTCCATCCGAATAACGGGCGGATGATCTCATCCTTCTGCCACTCCTCGAGAACGAACGGCTCTCCTGCCCATTCACCCTTGCAGTGAACAAGCAGAAGCTCGAAGAAACGGACGGCGAGCTCTGCAGCGTGGTCATCGAAGTAATACCCCTTCGCCGCGGCCTTCTCGCCTTTCCCATTCTTCCGACCATTGCGGCCACTCATTCAATCGGAGCCTTCCCATTGGTCACCGCGATGCCGCCTTCTTGAAGAGCAGATCCGCAAGCGTCATCTGTTCCATGTCTGTAGCGCTTACCTTAGATCTGCTTGATGGTGTCATCCCAAACTCGACGGCGAATTTGCGCACTTCCTCCATCGCGTTCTTCGCCACAACAACGTACGGGCTCTGCTTCAATGTCCCGTGAATCGTGTGTGTCACCATTCCGTGCTTGCTCAATTCCTGCTCAGCCTTCACCCATCGCCCCCAAGCCACACAATAGGCAGCCAGTGCGGCCCGGTCGATCTGGCTTAGGAGCCCGGCATCGAACAACAAGCTCGAGAGCCTCTTCCATTCTCGCCGCGCCTCGCCTAGAAGATGCTTCGGACAATCGGGGATTGAGCGCGCAACGCGCGCCTCGTGCGCGTTGATCTTGCGCTTCCCTGGATTCCCCGCGAGCTTCTTCAGTTTCGTTGGCTTAGGTCGAGGTGCCACGATTCCGTCTCACTTTGTTTCTCGATGCGCGGGCGCGTGCGCGGTGCCCACCCCCGTTACGCGATTTGAACCTGGCAGATATTTACCCCGCCTATCCCCAGCTCCCTCGCCGATTCCGCTCATGAGCTGTCTTCCTCGAGTGACAGGAGATGCACAGGCTCTGGCAGTTGGCCCTGTCGAGGCGTGCTCCCCCTTCGACGATTGGCACGACGTGATCGACATGGCTCGCGCGTTGTGGACTGGGATGTATCTTGTCTGGATCAGCGCACCACGGATGAGCTCGGATGAATGCCTTGCGTAGTTGGCGCCATGCCCGGTCGTACCCCTTATCGGACGGCGCACCCCGCGCCCGCTCAGACTCGCTCCTGTGCTGGATGCACTTGGAATAGTTGCCCTCCACCAGCTCGGGGCAACCAGGCATGGAGCAGCCGCGGGGTGAACGCCGAGGCATCGTTCTCTACTTCTTCGCGGCAGCCCGTGCTTTCAATGCACGAAGCGTGGCGAAGCCTGCTTTCTCCAAGACGGCCCTGTAGATCACATCGTACAGCTTCGAGACTGCAGCCCATGCCAGGCAAAGGGCAGCCGCTGCAACATTCACGAAAGTGAACAGCGCAGTCAGATAGGCTGCTGTGTCCCCGCCCCATGCAGGCAACGTTGGGATCACGATCGCTGCAAAGCCTCCAGCCAGGAAGACAAAGGCCGCGCTCAGCACGAGTGACACGATCTCAATGGCCAGTCGGGGCGGTTCCTTGCCGGTCTTGGCCCGGTAGACCTTGATGGCCTGAACGATCAACGGGACGATCACGAGGAAGAGGATCGTCCCGAGGGGCTCCGGTAAGGTCACATCGAACAGGGGACGGAAGGCCATGAGCATGACCGACATGGCCACGAGGACGAGCAAGTAGATCTTAAGCTTGGTTCTCATCTGGCATCTCCTCAAAACGAAAGGCCCGGCACCGACTCCCTGAGAGAGTTGATGCCGGGCGCAAGCCGACTGTGCGATAGCCCGGGCCGGATGCCCGTTCACCGCCGCTAATTTGTTGCCGACAGTCTATCCCAGATCACCTCCGTTCGCAAGCATAGAAAGCCCCAGCCGAACAGCCGACATCGGATCTGAGACGAACCTGCGTTCTGCACCGCATCGGGGACAGACGAGCTCGGCCCGCCACACGAAGGCGTGGTCAAACCGAAGCACCGTCCGGCCCTTGTGCTCATACACTGGGGCCAGCGCCAGGCCGCAGGATAGGCAGGACAACGCAGCCATTGCCTGCCCGAGAAGAGCGGGGCTTGCCTTGGATCCCTCTGAGCCAGTGGCGTAGATCGCTGTCAATTCACTCATGGGCTACTTGCGCCTCCTCCCTGATCTCGATTAGCCGTTGCGGCGGAAACTCCGGCGGTGGTTCATCCCCGAGTACTCGGATCTGCTGGCACACGACGGGCATCACAACTCGAACGCACCGACCATGACTGTTCCTACTCAGGTGCTCGAACACCATGCCCACTGGCCACGTCCCAGCCTTCAGGGTCTGCTGCATATCTTCCGAGCTGAACCACCCATTGAGCCAGAGCCTGTCCGGGGCATCGATGCAGATGTACCCCGTCGTCCTTCGCTTGTGAAGTCGAGCATGCTGAGCCGCGCACTCGTCGCAGAAGCGCTTACGGTGCGCATCCAGGACCACTCCACAGCTCGCGCAGAGACGTTCAGGCGGGCGCCTGGGCATCCTAGAAGGCCTCCATCTGAGCGCTTAGGCCACAGGTGCATCGGTTGCCCTTCGAGATCAGATGGACACCGCACAGGTCCGCGTGGCGCAGCCACTTCATCACGGTTGCTTTGACGATGAAATCAGCAAGAGTGATGGCGACTTCGGCGTCGGCAGCCGCGCGGTCTGAGGTAAGCCAGTGGACCCTGATGACTGAGAGCCAGTCGTAGAAGCCTTCCTGGTAGGCGACACTGATCACATCGGGCGGCAGGACATCTCTGGTGAAGTCCAGCTTGGGCGCTCGTTGCATGAACGCCGTATCTGGGAACGGTGGCCGCACTCGCGCCAGATAGAGGATCTGCGATGGCCGATGTTCAACCGCGAACCAGCAAACACCGCCCGCGCGGGCGATCTCTAACAGATCGTGATACTGATGGACTCGCCGCCCGTCGAGCATCCAGGTCTTCTTGTTGCCCGTCGATTTCGCATCGAAGGCGACCATCCGCCCGTCGACGCAGCCATAGTAGTCGGGCGCGCCCTTCGCCGGCGACGGCGTGAACTCCGCCTGGCCGCCACCTCTTGAGCGGAAGCGACCCCGGATCTCGTTGTGCCTCACCCAGACTTGCCCTCGGTTCGCATAAAGCGAATGGGCGAAGTTCAGCGCGTCCTCGAGCGATTGGCCAGAGATCTGGGAGAGCGCGGGAGTCATGGATCGATCTCCCTAGCCTCGAGACGCATCTTTCCGGCCAGGAGATCGAGCTCGTCTCCCAATGCGATCAGCTTCTCGCCTAATTCGTGCAGATCATTGGTGTACACGAAGCGTAAATCCAGCTTGCCCGCCATGACGAACTTCACAGCCTCGCCCATTTTGCCCGCTCTCCAGCCGGAGAGCGCAATCCCGCTAGCTGCCTCGAATTCCATGACCGTGCGCTTCGCGGATTCTGCCTCCTTCTGAGCCTCATCCAGTTCATAGTCGAGAGTCTTCGTCGCCTCGGCTTTACCCTTCTCGTATGCTTCCCGTTGACCGTCATCGGAGAGCGATCGAGTGACTAGCGCCCGGGCAAAAGCCGCCGCGAAGGATCTGTCCACCGCGTTCCGTTTCCCCTCATCATGCAGCATCAGGGGCTTGCGCCTGGCTTTCAAGGTGCCCGATTGAGTAGGAGAGTAGAGCCCCCACTTAGCCGGCATGACATCCAAGTCCGCTACGCCGGGGGAAGCGACTATCGAGAATAGGTCGAGGTACTTCGCCCCTTCAGCGAACTTCGCTGTATCCTGCAGCTCACGCCTGAAGTCCCCCTTGGAGCACTTGATCTCGAGACCGTGCAGGTAGAGGCCAGAGGTCGGCCAGGTGTCGAACACGACCGCGTCGAGGGTTCGGTTGTATCTGAACCCGGCGCCGTTGTTCACCTGTACGGCCACGACGAATCGCGGAAGCCCTCGCTGATCCAGGCTCCACGTCTTTTGGATGGCCTTCGTCAGGGCAGCTTCGGTCCATTCAGTGTCGGTGGATACGCGGATGATCTGCGAGCGGGCGTGGGTCATTCCTGGTATCCCGGCGTGGTCGGCGCGGGCCAGTAATCATTTTGCGCCTGCGCTTTGACCGCCGCGTAGGCGGTATAGCCTTCCTCCCAACGTCTCCTAAGTTGCTCGACGTCGCCGGGCGACAACTGGCGCTCGATCACCAGCAGCCGCGCAGCAGGTACAGCGTGCCCGCATCCCGGACAGCAATCCCTTCCCTTGTGCGGTCGGCGACCGCAATACTCACAGGGCATCCGGACTGGGTACGTACCGGCTTCTGGCTCAAGACCACCTAACGGCGGAGGATGAGGACGTCTCCCCATCATCCACCTCCCACGCGCTCATAGGTGATCGTGCAGCTCCACCAATCGCCGATCTCCCAGGAGAAGGGATAGATCAGATCTGCCCGGCCATTCTTGTTCGCGGCCGTGCTGTACTTCGGGCGCAAGACCCACTCACCGCCATCTTCCGGGACCTGCTCCCACCAGATGGATCCGCCCGTCAATCCCCGCTGCCGATACCCGCGCTGGAATACACAGCTGCCCACCTCCACGGTAGGTGTAAAGGCAGGTCTGAAATCCGGCGAGGCCCAGATGTACCAGCCCCCGCCCGGTGATCCTGTCGGCTGCTCCGTGAAGCGGCCCGTGAATGTCGCGGTCACCTGGCTGCCAACAACTGTGCCCTTCACCAGGAACGACACGCCTTCGAACCGCTCCGCCGGCTCAGCCAACCAGGCAAACTGGCTCGTCAGATTGCGATAAGCCAGCGGCGTTGCCGTGGGAGCTGGTGTCGCAGTCTCGGCCGGCGCTAGCGTCGCGGTCGGCGGCGCCGTCGAGGTTGGCTCCGGGACCACAGTCGGCGTGACTGGAGTGATCGTGCAGGCGGCGATGATCCAGAAGGCGATCAGACCCAGGGTAATTTGTTTCATGGCTTAGTCTCCTCAGCGCGGTGATGGTTCCTGCCCTTGATCGTCAGTTGGTGCGTGCCACTCTTCGCCCAGATCTGCTCGGCGCTGACATAGCACGTGCCCTGACAGATGATGATGTAGTCGTTGAGGACCTCTCGGCTTTCGCTTTCACCAGTTTCGAGGTCCTCGATTGTCACCCGGATGCCCTTGTCACTCATGGCTCGACCCCGTCCCGAATGTGCGCCCGAATGTCATTCTCGCCGCCGCAGGGCTCGGGGGCACGGCGATGAGTTTGCCAAAGCGCATGAGAACCTCACCGAAAATGACATCGCTGTCCCTCTCGGCGTCAACCGGGATATGCATGATCCATTCCTTGCGCCGCTCACCGGGGACGTTTCCGCACAGCGCGTTCAGCTCGTGCCATGCCTTCTCAAGTAGTGCCCCATCGTCCAGGGCTTTCAACGCGTCAA
>Ga0209641_10001757_pt1 | contig 19087 bp, 17 predicted proteins | sample RifCSP16_1_FD_184022 | JGI IMG/M metagenome (GOLD analysis project Ga0209641, IMG submission 184022) | Soil microbial communities from Rifle, Colorado - Rifle CSP2_sed 16_1 (SPAdes) (version 2) | ecosystem: Environmental > Terrestrial > Deep subsurface > Rock core/Sediment | place: Rifle... | reverse complement strand
TTTCCTGGTGGGGATCCTCTTCATCCTGCTGATCCTGATCCACTTCTCGATCGCCATCTCGAAACTGCACCAGATGAACAAGAAGATGGCGCAGGAGATGGCGCTGATGAAAAATGGGGCAGAGATGAACGCCGCCGGCCGGGGGGAAATTACCAAGGAAAGATGAACCCGGACAGGTTCACTCCGAGAGAAACAGGTCCGCGTTCGTCTTGAACCAGTCGATCGTCTTCGCGAGTCCTTCTTCCATCGCCGTCATTTCCGGTTCGGTGATCCATCCGCGGAGTTTCCGTATGTCGAGGCATTTCGATCGCGCCCCGACGTATCGGGTTGTGTCGTATCGGATGGCTTCGGGGTCGTAGGCCACCAGTCGGCATATCTTCCCTGCGAACTCCCGGATCGAATATTCCCGGCCCGCGCCGATGTTGACCGTTTCATCCTCGCACTTTCCAGCGAGCTCCAGCGCGATCCGAACGAAATCCTCGACGTAGAAAACCTCCCGGCGCTGGTGCCCGTCTCCCCAGAGAACGACCGGCTCCCCCAGGAGTTTCCCCCGCAGGATCTTCCGGATGAGGTCGAAAATGAAGTGCATCTGGCGCCCGTCCGCATGATAGCCTGGGCCGTAGAGGGTGGATGGGACCAGGTGCAGATACCGGAGGCCGTACTGCTTCCGCAGGGCCAGAAGACCGACGTACAGCATCCGCTTGGTCATCGCGTACGTAAAGAGGCTCTCGATCGGGGTCCCGGCCAGGTAATTCCCTTCCACGAGTTCCAGTCCCGGGTCGTAGGAACAGCTCGTCCCCATACAGATGAGCTTGGCCTGCGGCTGCCTCCGCCGCCACCAATCCAGGACGTTCGTGTTGATCCGCTGGTTGATGACCCACTGCTCTCCCGGATGGTAGAGGCAGAAGTCCCCTGCCTGCGTCCAGGCCGCCAAGTGATAGATGCATTCGAAAGGGGTTCCCCCGAAAGGTTCCAGGGCCCCTTCGTCCAGGAGGTTGCAGCTTTTCGAACCCAGCCGCACGACTACGTGCCCTTCGGACTCCAGGGCATCCGTGAGGAATCGGCCGAGAAATCCGGTGGCCCCGGTCACGAGTACCCGCATAACTCAGACGACCTCCCTGGGTTCGATCGGGAAATAGAACTCCACGCCGTTGTCAACCAGCGGCCGGTTGTTCTCCAGGATCTCCTTCTTGAAGTTCCAGGCCAGGACGAAGTAGGCGTCGGGCACCGACTCCAGTTCCTTCTCGATCCGCACGGGGATATGCATCCCGGGCGAGTACAATCCACGCCGTAGCTCGTTCTTCTCCACGAGACAATCGAGATACTGCGTCCCGATCCCGCAATAATTCAGCAACGTATTTCCCTTGACCGGCGCGCCGAACCCGCAGATTCGTTTCCCCCCGGCTTTCAAGCCGTCCAAGCGTTCCAGGATCTCCCGCTTTTTGTCGCGCACCCGGACATCGAATGCCCGATAGGTTTCCAGTTCATTGCTCTTATTTTCGATCTCCATCTGCCGCAGCGCTTCCAGCCTATCGGATGCCGGCGGGACGGTATCCCGATGTCCAACGAACCCTACGATGGATCCGCCGTGGATCGGCGACAGATAAGCATCGAAAAGCGCCAGGCCGTGACGCCGAAGGAGCCTCTCCACGGTGTTCACGTTGTAGTAGAGCAGGTGCTCATGGTAGATCTGGTCGAACGCCAGGTTCTCCATGATCGACTTCATGTAAAGGAACTGGACGACGAAGACCCCGTCCCGCCCGAGGAGTTCCCGGACCCCGTCCGTGAACGAATGTAGCTCCTCGAGGTGGAAGAAGATCCCCGCGGCGTTGATCACGTCGAACGTTCGCCCGATTCCCTTCGCTGTCTCGAGGTTGAAAAAGACTTTCAGGGTGGGAATCCCTGCGTCGTTGGCGACCCGCGCGGGTATGCGGGACGATTCGACGCCGAGGACATCGTAGCCAAGCGCCTGGAAATGCTTCAACTGGGTTCCGTCGTTCGATCCGATGTCGAGGACCGACTTCCCACATCGATCCCGGAAGAACCGGTCATCCACCTCCACCGCCACGTTCCGGAAATGTTCGCTCAGCGTCCTTGTCACCCCGGAGAGGTAGGTATGGTCGGCGAACATGACCTCCTTCTTCACGGTGTAGTCCAACTGGGAGGTGCCGCAATCAAGGCACAGGAGCACCCGTAGAGGGTAGAAGGGTTCTTTCCCGACCTCTTCCTTTTTCAGGAAATGATTGGCCCAGGGCTGGTTCCCGAGATCCAGAGCAGGTTCGAGGTGGCTCGAGTCACATACCCGGCATTTCATTAGAATGTCTCCTCCAACTTTGCGTAACAAATCGACAACATCATCTATAAAGACAATTTACGCTACTCCGGCATCGAAAATCCTTCATGTTATCGAACGCATTTCATTCTTGTAGATGATGTGATTACCCGGGATTAAAAACAATATCATCACTCCTGAGAATCCAACGATAACGCCCGGTATCCCGAAAAACCTCCCCATCAGCAGATTGGATAAGACCACAAGCAGAGCGCTGATAATGCTTACTTTCACAAACGGCTCTTTCTTTTGGAACCGGATCGCCTGGGTTTCGACATGTGATAATTGCATGGCCACGGCCGTTAGAAGAAGAACTCCGGCGGACGCAAGATCGCTGAACCGTTCTGCTTGCTGCATCCCAACCGCTTTCATTCCGGCGATGACAATGAACGCCCCCACCGCGAGGAGAGCCGAAACACAAACGCTGCGGAGATAGGTTTTCCGGACGAGGGCAACAAGGGAGCGAAATTCCCCCCGAGCGGACATCATCCCCATCTGCGGGCTGACGGCGTAGAGCCACGATTGCGTAAACATGTTGACGGCATTGTATACCGCCAGGGTGGCCCCCATCTTCCCGGCCACCACGGGACCGTGGAACTGGAAGATGAAAGGGACGAACGACTGGAACATGAAGAACCCGCACAGCCAACTGGTGCCGATCCTCCACTGGAGGGGCCAGAACTCCCTCCGCCAGGAGATGGCCTCCCCTGCGGTCCCTGCCGAGGCAAGTCGCGAGTACGGACGGAAAAGGGGGATCAACAACGCGAAGGAGACAACCACGGAAATTCCATTGATGACCGCAAGGGCATAGAGCCCGGCTCCGGAAATGATCGCGAGCCAACCGGCAAAGGAAGAAACGATCCCGGAAACAAGGAGTGTCTTCTGATTGGCGTCGATCCGGTTGCTTCCCTCGAGGACACCTCTCAACGGCACAAGGGGGAACGACAAGGATACAACGGCACAGAGCAGCCACCAGGGCGCACGATACGACACCTCCGTTGCATGTTGGGAAAGGAAGAGATCACCGGACACACCGACTACGACAAAGAAAACCGCTCCCATGACCATGTACCACTTCAGCGCCAGTCGGATGAGGGATGCAAGACGCGATGAGGCCGTCGGTTCCCCCTCGATCTCGTTCCGGTCGTTGAAACGCAAGTGAGCCCACTCATGGCTCACGAACTGGAGCATCACGGTCCCGAAACCAAGCTCGATGAACGTCTGGAGGAAGAGAAGACTTGCGAAGGTGAAATAGAAACCCTGGATCTCCTTCGAAAAGTACGTGGTAACAAGATAAAGGGTCACCGGCAGGGAGACCATCACCCAGCCTTGCCGCAACACCGTGAAACCCACCGCCCGGTCGACCCCGGCCTTGCCGAGCAGTTTCAAGGCAAGGGGCCAGATCCCCCCCTGGGCCTCGGTTGGGCGATCAGACATTCGCAAACGGGCCCATCTGTATCAACGGGAACCCCTTAAGAAGTTCGCGGATCCCGGTATCCAGCGTATGCTCCGGCCTCCACCCGAGTGCCTCGATCTTCGCGTTGCTGACGATGTAGTCCCGCTTGTCCGGGTCCTCCCCGATCGGCGCGGAGATGATCGTGAAGCCCGGGACGTACTCCCTGATTTTCTCGCAAAGCTCCCGCTTCGTCAGGTTCGCGGAACTCAGCCCTATGTTATACGCCTGCCCCTTCATCCGATCGTGATTCTCCAGGCCAAACAGGAACGCCCTGGCGACGTCCCGGATGTGGATGTAGTTTCGCCGGAAATGTTCCTCGAACAGGACGATGGAGCGGTCCCGATACGCCCGGTACGTGAAATCGTTGACAAGGAGGTCCAGCCGCATCCTCGGGCTGATGCCGAAGACCGTTGCCAGGCGGAACGTGACGGCGTTCCCCTTGTCGAGCCACGCCTTCTCGATCTCTACCTTGTCCTTCCCATACTCGGAGATCGGTCGGAGCAGGGTCTCCTCCGTGCAGAAGTTGTCCTTCTCGCCGATCCCGTAGCCGCTGTTCGTGGTCGGGAAGACCACCCGCTGGGAGAAGGAGACCGATTCCACGATCCGTCTCTGTGCCTCGTTGTTCACCAGTCGCGTCACGGCGGGATTCGCCTTGCACGCCGGCACCCCCACGATCGCCGCGAGAGGGATGATTACGTCGAACTTGGGGATCAGGGAGCGGAGGAGGTTGGCATCGCAGATATCTCCCCGGACGAACTCGAATCCCGGGTTCGCACAGCACTCCAGGAGGGACGCCTGCCGGTACATCAGGGAGTCGTACACCGTCACCTCGTACCCCTTCGCGAGGAGCGCCGGGACCAGGATGGAACCGATGTATCCCGCCCCGCCCGTCACAAGAACTTTCTTCCCGCTCATTGCGCCTTGTCCTCCAGGTAGCGTTGGGCATACCGGTAGCTCTCCGGCAGCCCGATGTCGATGAACTTCCCTTCGGTCACGACCCCTCCGACCCCCTCCTTCAGAAAGCCCGGCATCAGATCCACCTCCAGCGAAATTTTCCTGCCGGCCGGTATCCCGGCCAGGAGCCGCCGGTCGAACAGGTACGCCCCCGCGTTCACAAGACCCGGCCCCGCGCTTTCCCGTTTCTCCTCGAATCGGATGGCCCTGCCCCGATCGTCCAGTACGACTCGGCCGTATCGCCCCGCTTCATCGACCTGCCGGAGCACCAGGGACATGGGATATCCCCTGCTCCGGTGCATATCGATGAATTCCTTCCAATCGACCTCCACGAAGGAGTCACCGTTCAGGACGAGCACCTCGGGCGTTTCTGTCCGGTCGAGGGCCAGGCGGACGGCACCGGCAGTTCCCAGAGGCTCCTCCTCGCATGAAAAGAGAAGGTCGAATGAATACTCCTTCCGCCCGCCGTAAGCCCCGATGATTTGCCCTGCCATGTGGCCGACCGCGAGTACGACCTTGCCGACCCAAGGCTTCCCGTCGAGGTCCCCCAGCAGGATATCGAGGAACGGCCTTCCGGCGACAGGAGCCATGGGCTTGGGGACATCCGGGACGACCTCTCTCAGGCGGGTCCCGAGTCCGCCCGCGAGGATGACGACGTCTATCTTGGAGGGAGAGGACACGGTGGCTCAGTGGCGAAGGTATATGATTTTCGACCCTTCCGACTCGAAGCGGAACTTGACCTCGAGGAGTCCCTTCAGCGCCTCGCGGACCGCTCCCCTCTTCCTTTCCGGGACCAGCAGGAAAAAGAATCCCCCGCCGCCAGCTCCCCCGAGTTTCCCCCCGTACGCCCCGGCGGACTTCGCTTTCGCATGGATTTCGTCGATAAAAGATGTGGATACGCCTCCGGACAGGCACTTCTTGAGACTCCACCCCTCGTCAAGCAACTCTCCCAGGCCCCGCGCCATCCCTTCGGGATCCTGGTCGGAGATGATCCCCTCCGCCTCGTGGACCATCTCATGCATCCGCTTCAGGTACGTGTCGAGGCGCCGCCCCGCCGTGTTCTCGACCTGTTCCTTCGCCACCTCGCTCGCCAGGCGGGTGAGGCCGGTGAAGAAAACCATCAAGGAGGCATCGAGGTGATCGTATTTCTCCCGGGAGATCACGACCGGCCGGACCGAGATCTTCTCCTTCCGGAACTCGATGACGTTGAGCCCGCCGTAGGCAGCGTGGAACTGGTCCTGACATCCCACGGTTTCGCGGATCAACTCCTGTTCGATGTGGATGGCCTCTTCCGCCAAGCGCTGCTTGGTGACGATCTTTCCCTCGAGGGCGTACAGAGCATTCAGGAATCCTACGGTGAAGGAGGAAGAGGAGCCAAGCCCAGTGCGGGCGGGCAGGTCGGCGAAGATGTGGATGTCCAGGTTCCCACCGGCATCCCGGAATTTCAAGGTTTCCCTGACGCTCGGGTGGATGATGTCCTCTACCCGGTTCACGAGCTCCGCCTTCGAGTAGCCTACGCGGATCTTGTATTCGAAGAACTCGCTGAGCCGGTTGACGGACACGTAAACATACTTGTCGATCGTAGTTCCAAGGATGGCGCCGCCGTGTTCCTCAAAATACTCACGATAATCGGTCCCGCCTCCGAAGAAACTGAGGCGGACTGGGGTTCTGGAAATGATCAACTTTCCTCTCCTCCACTTGCCTCAAGCGGCCGGTCGAGACCCATAATGCCCATGATGATATTGACATAATTCTTTGCGTTGTGTTCTTTCCTCCACGCTGCCGAAGCTTCCCGGGCGTTCCGGTCGAGTTTTTCGCGGGAACGGATATATTCCACCATGCCTTCGGCCAGGGACTGCGCATCGAACGACCTCATGATGATCCCGCATTGGTTGTATTTTCTGATATTTTCAGCCATCCACGTGTTTTCGGTGGTTATGACCGGTTTTCCGAAGGCGATCGCCTCCGCGAAGATTCCGGAAGTCCTCCCAAGATAACGGGAAGGGTCATAAGGTATCAGAATGCAATCAGACCGCTCCAGGATCTTATAATATTGGTCACTCGACATCCCCCCCGAAACGATCTCTACCGATTGCAGGTTGGCGAGCGCCTCAGTAGTCCGGCGTTCCCTCTCCGTTTCGCCGGCCTGGGAGGATTGAATCATGAACCGTGTAATGGGGTGTTTCCCAAATACGATTTTCACCGCATTGGCAAGAAGATTGTATCCCTTCTCCTCCCTGGCGATCCCAAGATAGGTAAATGTCACCAAGTCGCTACCGTCCAAATGACGGGAATCCAACGTTTTGTCCGGGAGGTGGGGGATCGGCATCACCGTGACCTTCCGGTCGGATAAATTTTCATACTCACGCGCCAGAATCGCGCTGTCCGACAAATAATGGATTTTTCCCTGACCAAGGAGGTTCAATCGTCGGAAGATCCATTTATGAAATGTCCTTCCGACATCAGGCATGTTCGGAAGTCCGAAATGAGACAGGAACCGGAACAGCAGCAACAAGATCGGCCTTCTCGACTTCGGAAGAAAGGAATACCAAAAAAGTATGCCGAGCAATTCGTTATGGCTCGGAGCCGGGAACAGGAACACGTCCGTATTCCGATGTCGCACCCTTCGTAATCTGCGAAGATCCGTGAAAATTCCCGTGTTTAATAAAAACAGGCCGAAAAAATACGCTAACGATATCGGCTTTATCCGATGTACCCAGGAGATCTTCCGAAACCAAGGCTTGGCTTCGATTTCCGAAACGACCGATTGAGAAGCGGCTTTTGAACAATAGATCGTCACAGGGACACCCCTGTCCGAAAATGCTCGATGAATGGATTTATCGTACTCGAAGTAATGGCCGTCTTTGCCGGACAAAGCGTGCTCAATTATGAATAATCGCATCGATCGGATCTATCCCACAATATCGGTTAATTTGGTATGATATTATCAGTTTTATCGGATACGGACGAACACTTCCATCGCATACGAATTGAACGAACGTTATGTTCCATATGTGGTTTCGGTAATCTTATTGGACAATAAACAGCCATTGCACATCGCACGCCGGTTCCAATCATGAGGATCCTGCTCGTCTGCGGATCCTTTCCGCCGATGAAATGCGGTGTAGGGGATTACACAGAAAAACTCGCCACCGCGCTTGCCGTTAGCCCTGAACATTCCGTTGGGGTACTCACGCGTTCGACAGGTACGGCGCCCCCCGAAAATCGTGGTTACACGCTGCTCCCCGGTATTCGTCGTTGGAGTGTGATGGAATTGCGGGCGGCGGTTTCCGCGATCACCGCGTTTCGACCCGATGTGGTTCACTTCCAGTTTCCCGCAAGGGGTTATGGGCGGCTGCAGTGGATTCTCCCGGGAATTCTTCGTTTGAGGGGATTCAATGTCTTTCTGACTCTGCATGAAAACTTCGAAGTACGTGACGCCAGGTCGCTTCTGACCGCGACGCTGTTTTTTCCGAACCTTCTCGCCGCTTCGGCCGTTTCCGTTACGATACCAGACTACGCGGAATGCGTACCCGGCATCTACCGAAGGATCCTACGCGGGAAACCGGTGCACCATATTCCGATTGCGAGCAACATTCAAACGGTCTGCCTTTCGGGCGTGGAACGTCAAGAAGTGAGGAGGAAGTACGGCGTTGTACAAGGGGGTGATGCGATGATCGCCTATTTCGGATTCGTTTCCCCTCCCAAAGGGGTCGAGGCGATCTTCGAAATAGCGAACCCGGCGTTGCATCGAATCGTGTTGGCTTGCGAGTTGTCGGAGTCCGATACGTACCATCGATCGATCGCGGAACGAATCGTGAATCCACCTTGGAAAGGACGGGTGGAGGTTTCCGGCTTTCTCGAAGGAGAGGAAGTGGGGCGTCTACTAGCCGCTTCCGATGCCGTCATTATCCCATTCCGGCAGGGGATTCGTGCCGGGCATGGGTCTCTTGAAGCCGCGGTAGCACAAGGTACGTTCACTTTGACGACATCCCGGGACCGGAAGGGGTACGACCCGAAGGAGAACATTTATTTTGCCCATCCCGGCGACACGCAGGAGATGAGGAAGGCGCTGGAAACCTACCTTGCAACCAGGGTTTCCAGATCACGGGATCATACGCGGGAGAAGTGGCGGCATATCGCGGAGGCGCACATCGGGCTATACTCCGCCGCACAGCAAGGCAAGGATCGCAGGGTATGATCCTCCCACGCCTTTCCATCTGCATCCCCACGTACAACTTCGGCCGGTTCATCGGCAAGACCTTGGACAGCATCCTTTCCCAGATTACCGACGAGGTGGAGGTCCTCGTGGTTGACGGGGCTTCTACGGACAACACCGGAGAGGTCGTCCAGGATCGCCGGGAGCGGTTCCCGCGGCTTCGCTACCACCGGCTTGAAAAGAAGGGCGGCATCGACCGGGACATGGCGAAGTCCGTGGAACTGGCGAGGGGCGAGTACGTCTGGTTGTTCAGCGCCGACGACTGGATAGCGGAAGGGGCCCTGAAAAGAGTGCTCGATGAGATTCTCCTTGGGCTGGACCTCTACCTGTGCGGTTTCACCCTGTGCGACTTCGAAATGAACCCACAAAAACCACATCCGATCCTCGACGCTCCGGACGGCAGCGTGTACGATCTGGGAGATCCGCGGGACCGCCGGGGTTTCTTCGAGCGAGGGCTGACAACCACGGCCTTCTTCAGCTTCATGAGCTCCCTGGTGATTCGAAAGGAGAAGTGGGACTCCGCGAAGATGGACGATACGTTCGTGGGCAGCTGCTGGGACCATGTCGCGCGGATGTTCCGGCTGATCCCCGGCGGCCTGAGGGTCAAATACCTGTCCGGGACTTATCTCCTCAAGCGCGACGACAACGACTCCTTCTCCGAGCGCGGGATCGCCCGCCGCGTCGGCATCGCCATCGAAGGGTACCACCGTCTCGCAAACACATTCTTCGGAACGCAGAGCGCGGAGGCACTCCATATCCGCAGGGTCCTGAAGAACGAATATCCGCTCCTGAACCTCCTGTACATCAAATCAAGGACCAGCGAGGCCCACATTCCCGGGGATATGGAGTACCTGGACGGCCTGGTCGCGAAACTTTACATCGACGGACAACCGGCGGACCACCTTCGCCGCCTCCTGTTCCGCCTGGCGCCTCCCTTCGCCCTGAGGCCGGCCGAAAAAGCGTACAAATTCGCACGGAAATTTCTCCCTCTCCCGTAACCGGCCAATGACGGATATCGCCCTCTCCTTCTGCATCACGACCCGGAACCGGGCGAATTTCATCGGCGCCACCCTGGAGAGCCTGATCTCCCAGGCCACCGACGAAGTGGAGATCGTCGTCCTGGACGCGGCCTCCACCGATGCCACCCCCGAAACGGTCGAGGGATTTGCCAAGCGGTTCCCGCGCCTGCGCTACGTCCGGCAGGACGTCAACCAGGGAGTGGACCGGGACTACGACCGAACGGTCCAATTGGCGCGGGGAGAGTACTGCTGGATGATGTCGGACGACGACATCCTCACGCCGGGCGCAGTCCCGGAAGTCCTGGGGCATTGCCGGGAAGGATACGACCTGATCGTCGTGAACGCGGAGGACCGGGATGCCGATCTCCGCGAGCTCATCGGGGCGAGAAGGCTGCCTTTTCTCGAGGACAGGGTATACAAGCCTGCCGATGCGGACCGGCTGTTCGCGGACGTTGCACACCACCTTTCCTTCATCCCCGGCGTGGTCATCCGGCGGGATGTCTGGCTCTCCAGGGATCGGACACCCTACTACGGCTCCCTCTTCGTCCACGTGGGGGTGATTTTCCGGGACCGCCTCCCCGGAGACGCCCTCGTCGTCGCCAGGCCCCTCGTTGCCGTCCGCAACGCCAACGTCTCCTGGGCCGCGCGCAGTTTCGAGATCTGGATGCTCAAATGGCCGGAACTCATCTGGTCTTTCCGGGATTTCCCCGACGAAGTCAAGGCGACCGTCTGCCCGCGGGAGCCATGGCGGGGGTTGAAAGCCCTGCTGACCCACCGGGCGATGGGGTCGTACTCCCTGGTGGAGTACCGGCGATGGATCGCCCCGCGAGCGGCCTCCCGGGGCCGGAAGACGATCGCCTGGGCGGTCGCAGCAGCCCCCGGGCATCTGGTAAATATGCTCAGCTTGTTGTATTGTGTGACTTTTTACGGGCAGAATCGGATCCCCCGGTTCAACCTCTCGAACAGCCGGTTCAGCGTCATCGCGCACCTGAAGAAGTTCACGGGGTAATGGATACCACGACACATAAATCACCCCGAACCGCGCTGATCACGGGGATCGGTGGCCAGGACGGGTCGTATCTTTCCGAGTTTCTGCTGGACAAGGGGTATCGGGTGGTCGGCACAGTGCCGGACGACGATCCCGTCAACATCGACCGGATCAGGCATCTCCTTGACAGGGTCGAGATCGTCCAGGACGACCTGCTCGGCCAGGACCGCCTCGAAAAGATCTTTCGCGATCACCGTCCCGACGAGGTATACAACTTCGCCGCCAACTCGGTCCTCGCGGCGTCGTTCCAGCAGCCCATCCTGGCCACCATGGTGCTCGCGATGGGCGTCACCAGGATTTTGGAGGCGATCCGGAAGATCACCCCGGAGGCCCGGTTGTTCCAGGCTTCCAGCAGCGAGATCTTCGGAAAACCGGCCGAGGTTCCGCAATCGGAGATGACCCCCTTTCACCCGCGGAACCCGTACGGTGTGTCGAAGGTGTACGGCCACTTGATGGCGATGACGTACCGCGAAAATTACAACCTGTACGCCTGTTCCGGCATCCTTTACAACCACGAAAGCCCACGGCGCAGCCCCGAGTTCGTCACACGGAAGATCACCCTGGCTGCCGCAAAGATCAGGCTGGGGCTTGCGAAGGAGTTGCGGCTCGGGAACCTGGATGCGCGGCGCGATTGGGGGTTCGCCGGAGATTACGTGCGGGCGATGTGGCTCATGCTCCAGCAGCCGCATCCCGACGACTACGTGCTCGCGACCGGGGAAACCCACTCCGTGCGGGAACTGTGCGAAGAGGCGTTCTCGCACCTTGGGCTCGATTACCGCGAATATGTCGTGCAGGAAACGGTAAGTTTCCGCCCGCCGGAGACCGGTCAGCTGGTGGGGAACCCCGCGAAAGCCCGACGTGTCTTGGGCTGGAAGTCGGAGATGTACTTCCGGGACCTCGTACGGATGATGGTCGACGCGGACCTCGAAGCGATCCGGACGGCAGGATCCGCTTGACGGGAAATTCTTCTCAAGGAGAAACGCACCGATGATCACGAGAACGACCTGCCGGGTCTGCGATGGTTCGCTGGAATCCGTCCTGGACCTGGGGGAACATTACGTTTCCGACTTCATCTCGCCCGGCGACTCCGACGGGACGAAGGCCCCTCTTGAGCTGGTGATCTGCCGCCGGTGCCGGCTCCTCCAGCTCAAGCACACCGTCCCCGGGGAAACGATGTACCGGAACTACTGGTACCGGTCCGGCACGAACCAGACGATGCGCAACGCCCTGGCCGACATCGCGAACAAGGCGGAGACGCTCCTCCACCTGCGCGAGGGGGATTCCGTCGTGGACATCGGCTGCAACGACGGGACGCTCCTTGCCTGCTACAAGACGGGAGGGATCCGGAAGATCGGGTTCGATCCTGCGGAGAACCTGGCCGTCTTCTCACGGAAGATCGCCGATAAACTCGTGGTCGGATATTTCGAGGCCGAAGCGTTCCGGTCCGATGCGGATCTCCGAGGACGCCGCCCGAAGGTCGTCACGAGCATCGCCATGTTCTACGACCTCGAGGACCCCAACAAGTTCGTATCCGATATAAAAGCCGTGATGGACCCGGAGGGGCTCTGGGTCGTCCAGATGAGCTACCTCCCCCTGATGCTGAAGACGAACGAGTTCGGCAACATCTGCCACGAGCACCTCGAGTACTACTCGCTCAAATCCTTCGAGTACCTTCTGAACCTGCACGGGTTCGAGATCGTCGACGTGGAACTGAACGACATCAACGGGGGAAGCCTGCGGGCGTACATCCGGAACCGGAACGCCGACCCGAACCGGTTCGCGGACGCGACGTACCGGGAGTTGGCCGAGGAGCGCGTTCAGGCGCTCCGGGAGCAGGAGGTACGGCTGGGGCTGGACGACATCGAGGTCTACCGGGAGTTCGCCGTCTGGGTGAACCGGATCCGGGAGGATGTGGTCGGCTTCATCAAGGAGCAGGTCGGCCGCGGAAAGAAGGTGTACGTCTACGGGGCTTCGACGAAGGGAAACACGTTGCTCCAGTATTTCGGTCTCGACCGCACGCTGATCACCGCCGCCGCGGAGCGGAACGAGGATAAATGGGGAAAAATGACCGTCGGAACCCGCATCCCCATCGTGTCGGAGGAGGAGGCACGGGCCGCGAAGCCCGACTACTTCCTCGTCCTCCCGTGGCATTTCCTCGAGGAGTTCCGGCTGCGGGAGAAGGCGTACCTGCTTTCGGGGGGGAAGTTCATCGTCCCCATGCCGCACTTCACGCTGATATGACGTCCATCCTCCTTCGGGACATGGGGGACGCAAAATTTATTGACGTGGTTTGCCTGATCCGTTTTCCCTGGTTTTCGAGAGTTCGTAGATTGCCATGATTTTTTTCTTTCTGAACGTCCTGAGATACCACAGCATGTACGCGTTGAATGCGGGCTGCGGCAGCAGCGAGATGGCCAGGGCAGCCAGTTTCCACGGTCCCGATGCATCGCTGGGCGCGATGATCTTTTCATACATATCACGCGAGTAGGAACCGACCGCACGGTAGAACCTGAGGGTCTTCAGCCTCCTCCAGGGTTCGGGCTTCACCCGTTTCCGCTTGGCCTGGTCGGATATGCAGTCAAGCGACCAGATGATACGCGGCCATTTGGACATGAAAACCTCGAATGAGCGTGATGTCCACTGGGCGTTCCCATAGCGGATGGAGATATAAGGCTGTGCGATGACATGGGCGCTGCCGGGCAGCGGTTCCTGAAAGATGACCCCCACGTGGATGAACTCCGTGCCGAAATACCGGGCATGTTCCCGCGTAAGCCAAGTCTCGCGGCGGATCACGACGCACCCGATAAACGATATGCTGGGGACGATCCTCCGGAACAGGCCTTCCAGGTCATCGGTCCCGTACGTCTCGTCCTCTCTATTGTCGAGCATGGAAGGCTGGAGCAGGGTCGAGAAGTCGCGGTCCATCACGTCGGCGTTGACGACCACCAGGCTGTGGCCGTTCCGCAGTTCGCGGAGTACGCGCTGCACCGCCCCCGGCTTGAAAAGGTCGTCGTCGGAAAACAGCCAGCAGTATTCGCCACGGGCGTATTCGATCGCCTTGCAGAAATCCTGGTCGACCCCCCCCTTCTCCGGGAGCCTGATGTAGCGAAGACCGGCGCAGTCGGCGGCATAGCGCTCCACGACCGTCCGGGTGGCATCGGTCGATGCGCCGTCCACGACGACCATCTCGACCTCGTCGGTGAGTTGGCCGATGATGCTGTCCAGCGTCTCCCCGATGAAGGCCGCGCGATTGTAGGTGGCGATGCAGATCGAGAGGAACGGAGGTTTCATTTTTTCAGGACCTCCGGCAAGGAAGGGTCTTCCTGATCGCTATTGCCGAAAAATTGGATCTTTCATGACTTGTTTTTCCTGAATACCAATGTTGCAAAGGTGTAACGGCAACCGGCATAGGCGAAATCCGGGTCCGTACAGTCCCAACGTGGAGTATCGACAAGCGAACCGTCTTTTATAAGCGGCAGCAATCGCTCTTTAAAATCTTTTTGAGTGTAGAGGCGGAAGTCTTCCGGTGGAAGAGGATCGCCCGGTTTGTATTGGTCTTTGTAATCGCATGTTAGAATTGCCGTTCCGCCGGGAGCAAGAAGGTCGTAGATTTGTTTAATGAAAAGTTCGTCGTCCTCGACATGCTCAATGACGGATGTTGAAAATACGACATCATAGCTGTATTTTATCGTAGATGGTTTATCCATAAATGTATTCAAGTCGTAATTTAACACAGGATCCACCTCGTCTATCAGGCACCCATGTTTTTTCAATGCGGCTGCGGCGGTGTCATCGTAGCTTCCGACACACAAGATCTTCGGTGATTCATGATTCGGTAAATATTTTTGGACTGTATCAAGTACAAACGCCTGCTGGATATTAGCTTCCGGGATTTTGCGTGACATCATTCCAGGAAGAAGATCATACAGTGCATCGATGACAGGTTTATACATATGTCGCGCATCGTTATCAAGAATTCTGTTGAATGAGGTGACGTCGGGAATTGAAATTGGTTTATATTTATCATCTTTACCGATCTGTTGTTGAACTACCTCCGGTTCCAGTGTAGGAGTAAATGTATCTCTACGAGTCTTCAATTTTATTTTTTTCCACCTTTTCTTAAGTTTATAGCGAATATCTGCATAGTAATAGTATAATTTATTTCTCAGGGGAAGTTGGAGCACCGCATCTATCATTCTCTCATATTCCCATATTAGATTGGCTTCGTTCCAGTCCAAGCAATACTTTGAAAGGGGTCCGATCCCATTTTGCAGAATTTCTACCAAGCTCGAATCTTCCACACATATGGAAGGGCATGTCGAAATAATGTGCCGGAACATGCCACTTTTAGTGATTGCAATGGGTCTCTGCACCGAAAGCGCAAAGTCTATGACGCTTGATATGCCACGGCCCTTGTGCTCATCATAAAAGAATGCGTTAAGCGAGTTCTGTGCAAGAAAATCCAATAATTGTTTCTGGCTTAGGAATTCATGACTTAATTGCAATTCAATTCCTGGTTTTACAATAAGTTCCTTGCACTGTTTGGCAATTGAAAGTGCGGCTCTTCCGTCGGAATCCCCAAATGTGGCAAACGGAATGTGTAACCTGATGATCGCCGTATCGAATTCATCTTGAACCCTGGAAATCAACTTATGAAATCCTTTACCTGCCATTCCAAAACCAAAACTGCCGATGGTCGGTATTTTCGGTAATTCATATCGATTTTTATATTCCAGAACCAATCTTCCGGTTTTAAAAACGAGTGGATTTTTTTTCAATAAGGTAGGATCCGGTGCAATATGGTAATTAAAAAATGAATCATCGGCGGCATCCGCTACTTCTTGCGTAACCTCATGAATTATATCAATGTGTGGCACCTTGATTTTTCGAATTACCTTCTTGTTTATCCAAGGCAACGTCGATGGATGATAATTATAAATAATTGCCGATGGATTGGTCTTATCTACTATAGAATAATATTCGTTCGATCCTGAACACTCAGTGTATACAAATGATATTGTCCTTGATTTTTCAAGCGCATTGGCAATATTGCGACCATATTGGTAAACTCCGCACTGATGTTCCTTATGAGACAGAAAAAGAATTTTCTTTTCAACAAAATCATGTTTTTCTGATGCCCTTTGCATAATTTTATCGCCCCCGCCCGGTGCACAGCGTGAAGGCCGCGTACTTGTCCGAGATACGCCCTGCCTCATAGATGAAGATACGGTTGTTCGCCCCGCAAGCCACGGAATAGGAATAATATAACCCTTGACGATTTATTACCCAAGGTTTGCTCCTGTATCTAACGGAACCGACAATACCTGACGTAGCCGGCGCTCGAATCGCCACCGTTTGAGGAATCCGCGCGGCATCAACTCCTTGATGATCCGCATCCGGTTCTCGGCCTTGAACCGCCTGGATTCCGGGCTTCGGGTATTCTCGCCCTCTTTCAGATACGATTCCACGAGTTCAAGCTGCCGGTCCCGCGGATGGGGTGGAGAGTACCGCATGTCGAATTTTCTCTCAAGGAGGCGGCGGTTTTTCTTCAAGAGCTCCTTGGTTTTCCGGGGGGTCTTCCCGAACGAGGAGCTTCCCCGATGGTAAACAAACACATCCTCCCGGCAGACAAGCCGGTAACCCGCCTTGCGCACGCGTAAGCAGTAATCGTCATCCTCGTAAAATCCCAGATCGAAACCCTCATCGAGGAGCCCCACCGTGTCCGCCGTTTCCCGGCGGAGCGCCACGCAGAAAAATCCGAGACGCCCGGTCTCGAAGGTGTCCCCCCGGCTGTGCCGTACCCATGCGGCGCCCTCCGTGAGGATCTCGGCCGGGGTGCCTCCGCATGTGAAAATTTTCTGCTCATTGCCGACCTCATTGGAAACCGGTCCGACCAGACCGATCGAGCCGTCTTCCCTGAGGGACGCGCTGAGCCCGGCAAGCCACCCCTCGCTGACCCTGGTGTCGTTGTTCAGCAGCACCAGGACACTTCCGGACGCGGCTCGGATGCCGTCGTTGTTTCCGCCGGCGAATCCGCGGTTGACCGTGTTCAGCACGCAACGCAGGCGCGGCTCCCGGAGAGCCCGTTCCGTCAGGTAGGTCGGCGTCCCGTCCGAGGAGTTGTTGTCAACGACGATGACTTCGTAGTCCTCTTCCCCTGTGAGCCGGAAGATGCTGTCCAGGCAGGGGACGGTCGCCTCATGGAGGTTGTTGTAGGTTACAAGGATGATGCTGATTTCGGGCATGGGATTCCTTCCACCGGGTTCCGGGCGTTCCTGCAGCCGGTCGACCTTGATCTTAGTGTAAGCCCCCCGCCTGCCGGAGAGATGGGGATTCTTTTCGCAAAAGCACTGAAGATTCAAGGAGAAACCGCCGATAAACCTTACGACCGGTACGGTCAATACGATCGGCGAGGTGATCGGCATGGTGTCCCCGAGCGGGATTTCGCCGCTGGACGAGGTCCGGAAGGACTTTCTCCGGGAGGCCTCGATCGAAGCGGAGGCGGCCGGGCAGGAGAAGGCGCAGGAAGAATGCGGTCCCGCGCGCTCCCTGCTCGTGTTTTCCCTGGGACCGGAATGGTGCGCCGTCGACCTTGCGCATGTCCGCAAGGTGCTGCGGCCGGGACGGATCGCCCGCGTGAGCGGGGCGGCGCCCGAGGTTCTCGGACTCATGAACCACATGGGCGAAGTGCTGTGCGTCCTCGATCTCCGGTGGATCCTTTCGTCCGGGAAGGAGGCGGTTCAGGCGGCGACGGAGGGGAAGCTCATCGTCGTCATGCAGCATGGCGGGAAGGAAGCGGGGTTCCTGGTCGACGAGGTGCGGGACGTAAAGGAACTCCCGGCCTCCTCCGTCCTCCCGGTTCTCGATTCGGTCGACCCGTCCCGGGCCCGCCTGTTCGAGGGGACGGTGACGTTCTCGGGACAGTTCGTCGGCCTGCTGTCACCGTCGGCGTGCCTGAACCCATGACGGCCGGGTTCCTCGATCTCCTCGTCCTCGACGACGGGGCGTCGATCCGGGGCTACGACTGCCGCGATGTCGTGCATGTGAAGGAAGTTTCCGGGGAGCGCGGCTCTCCGGGGGGATACCTCGTTCAGCTCGGCCGGCTGGGATCCCGGCGCGGAGTCGTTTGCCGCGAGGTCCTGGGGTCGATGGCCCTGTCGGCGCGCGAGATCCGGCCGGTGCCCGAGGCGTTGCGGGAGCGGATGACGGGGGAGAAGCCCTGGGCGGTGGCGATCACCGGGCGGGGAATTCTACTTTTGTATTGAAAGAGCCGAAAACAGTCAAGGAGAAATCGATGCGCCGGAACAGTCTTTCCACACGTCTGGTGGCCACCTTCACGGTCCTGGCGCTCACGATCCTCGCCGTCGTCACCGGGTTCGCCTACATGCGCACCAAGGTCGCCCTCGAAGAGATGCTGGAGAACCACGGCGGGATGCTCCTGGCCGCCATGGAAACCACGACCGCCGACCGCCTCATCCTGTACGACTACGTCCCCCTGCGCAACCACGTCGCCGATCTGGTGGCGAAGGAGCCCGTCCTCTCGTTCGCCGCCGTCCTCAACGGAGAGGGGATCGTGACCGCCCATTCCGACCACGCGCAGGAAGGAAAGAAGTTCGTCCGGACCGGCGCAGCCGGCGGGGCGGCCGCCGCGAAGAACCGGGGGGAAGTCGCGGAGCGGGAGACCACGTACAAAGGGAACCGGGTTCTCGAATTCACCCGCAGCATCGTCGTCTCGGGGAAGGAGTGGGGCACGGTGGTGCTGGGGATCAACTACAAGGGGGCGGACGAGATCCTCCGCAAACTGGCGGTGAGCGTTTCGCTGATGGGGATCCTGATCCTCGCCGCGGCCGTGGTGGCCGCCCGGATGTTCACGACGAAGTTGACCTCCGGCCTGGAGCGTCTCGTGGAGAGCACCCGGCAGGTCGCCGCCGGCGAGCTGCGGGAGCAGATCCCCGAGGAAGGTTTCGACGAGATCCGGGCGTTGGCCCGGGCGTTCAACGGGATGGCGGAGAACCTTCGGACGGTGCTGGGGCAGATCCAGGAGGCGGGGTCGAGCGTG
>Ga0209641_10001756_pt1 | contig 19087 bp, 21 predicted proteins | sample RifCSP16_1_FD_184022 | JGI IMG/M metagenome (GOLD analysis project Ga0209641, IMG submission 184022) | Soil microbial communities from Rifle, Colorado - Rifle CSP2_sed 16_1 (SPAdes) (version 2) | ecosystem: Environmental > Terrestrial > Deep subsurface > Rock core/Sediment | place: Rifle... | reverse complement strand
CCGGTGATGAACAACCATATTATCAAGGGCGGCCATCTGAGCGCCCAGCCCATGGGCGCGCTGCACGATTTCATCGCGAGGGACCCGGCAACGGAAAAGCCGGCGATCGTCAATTTCCCGGTGATTGCGGAGAACCCCTACAAGATAGATATAGAAGAGACGAAGCGGCTGCTCGACGAACACCGGCCCGAGCTGATCATCCTGGGAAAGAGCATGGTGATCCATAAGGAACCGGTTGCCGGGATCAGGGCGATCCTAGATGAGCTCGGTCTGCGAGCGGTCCTGATGTACGACATGGCCCATGTCCTCGGCCTGGCAGGGCCCCGTTTCCAGCAGCCCTTTGCCGAGGGCGCGGACATCGTGACCGGGTCCACCCACAAAACGTTCTTCGGCACGCAGCGCGGGATCATTGCGAACAACTTCGCTATTGATGATCAGCAATACCCCCTCTGGGAGGCGATCGAGAACAGGACCTTCCCCGGCAGCGTGAGCAACCACCATCTGGGGACCCTGCTGGGACTCCTGATGGCCGCCTACGAGATGAACCACTTCAAAGACGAATACCAGAAGAACGTGGTCGAAAACGCGAAGGGCTTCGCGAAATCTCTCGCCGACGCCGGCCTGCACGTGGCAGGCGACCCCGCCATCTCCTACACCGAGACCCATCAGGTCATCGTGAACGTGGGCTATGCAAAGGGGATCGAGACGGCGCAAAGGCTTGAGGAGAACAATATCATCGTTAATTTCCAGGCCACGCCCGATGAGGAGGGGTTCACCGCGTCGGGAGGACTCCGGCTCGGCGTTTCCGAAATGACGCGGTTCGGATTCGGGAAGGGTGAATTTACTAAGCTCGCGGGCTTGATCCGCGATGTCGTCCTGGATGGGAAAAAGGCGGGGGATGCGGTGATCGCCCTGCGCCGGGACTACCGGGACCTCAAGTTCTGCTTTTCCGAGGACCAGTTTGCCGGCCGGATCGAGGCCCTCCATGGGCTGATCTGATCAAGCGTTGCGGCCCCTGGTATTGGGTTTAAAAAACAGGCTGGACTTAATAGTCTCATTCTCACCGCAAAGCAATGGACCGATAAAAGTTTCATGCTAATCTGTCTTCCTGCCCTCATGCGGCCTGGTTCCGCGAACTTTGCTCCACCCAAGATCGATTGCCGGCCAGAACAGCAGGAGGAGCCCGAAGATCATAATCCCGCTGACAAGCATGTTTGAAAAGAAAATACTCATTGCACCCTGGGATCCCAATATGGCCTGCCGGAACGCGACTTCGGCCCGGTCTCCAAGCACCAGGGCCAGCACGAGAGGCGCAAGGGGATAATCCAGCTTCTTAAAGAGATAACCGATAACGCCTAATACCAGCATGGCCCAGATATTGAACATGGTATTGTTCACGGAGTAGGCGCCGATTGCACACACCACGACAATGACCGGGGCAATAATGGAAAACGGGATGCGAAGGATCGCCGCGAACAGCGGCACGGTCGTCAGAACAATAAGAAGACCGACGATGTTCGACAGGTACATGCTGGCGATCAGGCCCCAGACAAAGTCCTTTTGCTCGATGAACAGCAGCGGCCCCGGCTGCAGACCCCAGATCATGAGTCCGCCCAACAGCACCGCCGCAGTGGCCGAGCCGGGAATACCCAGCGCCATCATCGGCAGCAGCGCGGCGCAGCCGGATGCGTGGGCAGCAGTCTCGGGCGCAAGCACGCCTTCCAGTTTTCCGGTGCCGAATTTGTGGCCGTTCTTTGAGAAACGCTTGGCAATGCCGTATCCCATGAAGGACGCGGATGTGGCGCCGCCGGGCGTGATCCCCATCCATGCGCCTATGGCCGAACTGCGGAGCAGCGTCACCCAGTATTTCGGCAGTTTTTTCCATGTATGCCATACAACCTTCACGTTGATCTTGGCCTCTTTACCGTCAAACTTCAGGCCCTCTTCCATGCTGAGCAGGATTTCGCCGAGACCGAAGAGTCCGATGACCGCGATCAGGAAGTCGATGCCTCTCAGCAGTTCGGACGAGCCGAAGGTAAGGCGCAGCTGGCCGCTTACGCTGTCCATGCCGATCTGGGCCAGACCAAAGCCGATCATCAGGGCGATCATGGTCTTGAACGGGTCCCTGCCCGTGCCGATGAAACTGGCGAACGTGAGAAAATAGACGGCAAAGAATTCAGGTGGGCCGAATTTCAGCGCAAACTTTGCCACCAGCGGCGCCAGAAAGGTGATCAGCACCACGGAAAAGAAGGCGCCGACGAATGACCCGGTAAAGGACGCGGTGAGCGCTTCACCGGCCCTGCCTTGCTGGGCAAGGGGGTAACCATCGAACGTGGTGGCCACCGAATGCGACTCGCCGGGAATATTGAACAGGATCGAGGTGATGGCCCCTGCGAACAACGAGCCCCAATAGATACACGACAGCATGACGATCGCGGACGTGGGATTCATCGTAAAGGTGAGCGGCAGGAGAATAGCAACGCCGTTCGGCCCTCCCAGGCCCGGCAGCACGCCGACGATGACTCCCAATATAAGGCCGATCGCCATCATGCCGAGGTTATACCAGCTGAATATAACCGCAAAACCATGGAACAGATTAGACAGGTCCTCCACGTGACGATCCTCCTCAAAGGTAGTGCTTCAGTTTAAACAGCTCAGTAGCCCAGCAGGGATTCCAGCGGCCCCTTGGGCAGCGAAACCTTGAACTGAATTTCAAACATCCAGAAAAGCGCTGCGCTTATGCCGACGCTGATCAAAATGATTTTAAGCCAGCTGAACTTGCCCATCGCCCGCATGAAGCCGCCGATGAACACGACGGAGGCGACATAAATGCCGATGAATTGAGTGGCCAATACATAGAGGACAGTAGGTATCAGCACGTAAAGCACCTTCTTGAAGCGGTCCCAGGAAACGAAGAGGTTATCATTGCGGTGTTTGCCGAACAGCGTCCTGAGAAAAACAACAACGCTCGAAATACAGAGGATGGCCCCGGTGCGGAAAGGAAAGTATCCCGATTCAGGCCCGTCAAAGGCCCAACCCATCCCGATTCTATAACCATCGATCATCATCACCACGCCGACGACGAAGATGATGGCCGCTGTGATCGCCTCCACAGCGTGATACGTCAACCAGGCCGAATGAGGTCGGTCCTGCGTTTGTTTCTGTTTCATGCGCTTCCTCCCCTGACGTATAAACAGAGCGCCGGTCCGGAAAATCGGGTTGCGATACCCGATCCTCCGTGACCGGCGGTGATGCCGGACTATTTTTTTGCCGCGAAGCCGGCTTCGGTCATCAGCTGTACGTGTTTTGCCATGTCTTTTTTCAGAAAGTCTACAAACTCGCCTCCGGTGGCATAGTGCCTTGTGAGCGCATTATTCTCGGTGTATTCAATCCACTCCGGTTTGGAAACTACCTGTTTCAACACATTGGCGTAGAACGCGACCTGTTCCTGGGTGGTTCCGAGCGGCAGGAAGAAAGCGCGCAGCATCTGGTATTGCACGTCGATTCCCTGCGATTTGCAGGTAGGGATATCGGACCATGCAATGTCGGTAATCTTTTTCTTATAGTCCATGGGCTTGTCAGAGAAGACGCACAGGGCGCGCGCCGCGCCGGCCCGCCACTGGGCCACGTTCTCGCTGGGGTTGTTGACATTGGAATCGATGTGCTTGCCGGCCAGCTGGGTGGAAGCCTCGCCTCCGCTCTTGTAGGGGATATAGATTATTTTTTTTCCGACAATCTTTTCGAATGCAGCAGTGATGATCTGGTCTTCGCGTTTCGAGCCGGTGCCGCCCATCTTGAAGGTCCCGTCCGGCGCCGCCTTTATGGCATTAGCATAGTCCTTCGCTGTCTTGTACGGCGTATCTGAATGGACCCACAGGATAAAATCATCCAAAGCGATCATTGCCACCGGGTTGAAGTTCTCCCAGCTGAGCGGCAGATCCTGAGCGATCGGCAGGGTATAGATGAGGGAGAACGCTACCATGAGTTTATGGGGATCGCCCTTGGCCTCTTTGACATCCATGGCGCCCTCGGCGCCGCTCGCGCCGCTCTTATTCAAGATCATAACGGGCTGTTTCATCAAGTTGTACTTCATGATGATGCCCTGGATTGTGCGCGCCATCTGGTCTGACGCGCCGCCGGCTCCGGCGGGGACAATGAACTCCACCGGCTTGGCGGGTTCCCAAGCGGCGTAGGCGGGCGCGGCACCTGCGCTGACTATTGCTGCTGCAGCGAGCAGCAGTACTGCGTACGACACCTTCTGGATCAGTTTCTTCATAATTTGCCTCCTTCGATTGGATTAGTTGCACTTCATTTTTTGGCAGCGTACCCGTTTAGTGTGTCTGTTTTTGTGAAAAACGGACCCGGTTTATGCGCGTTGTTTTGGCTCTCGCCGGCGATAAAGGGGAGTGTCCGTTGTGTCCGTTTATCCGGCTGCGGCTGAACTTCTTGAAGCGGTGCCGCATGATGAGTAGCTTGATCGAATTCCATGCGGTTTCCGGATAATTGAAGCCGCGGTATCATCGAGCTTTCTGCTGAGTTGCCTGATGATGCCCTCGATGATGTTGGTGATCCTTGGCAGCCCTGGATGTTCAAGATGAACCCAGATGTTGTTACTGCGAACGGTCAGGCTTGAAAATTGCCATTCCGACAACATTGACGCTCGTAAGAAGTCTAAAACGGTCACCCTGAGCAACGCGAAGGGTCTCTCAACATATTGGGAAAACAAGATTCTTCGCTGCGCTCAGAATGACAAAATGGGGCGTTGTCGACTTTTTACGAGTTCATCAATCATGGCTTGGGGCCATACCGCAATTTTACAATTTGCATTTTACAATTTGACTTTTGCATTGTCTTTTTCGTGGCTCACTTGTTGTTCTTATTTGCAAAGACAATGCTGCGCGTGCGAATGACGCCTTCATGGGCCGCTATTTCCCGGACCACGCTGTCGGGGACCGGCGACCCCAGGTCGATGATGTTGTACCCGATAGCGCCGTTGCTTGCGTTCAAGTAGCTGGTGATGTTGATGCCGTGGGCGCCGATCTTCTGTGAGGCGAAGCCGATCATGCCGGGGACGTCGCGGTTGATCATGATCAGGCGCGTGTGGACGTCATCGGAGGGAACGGACTCGACGGTCGGGAAATTAACGCTGTTCGTGACCGTGCCGTATTCAAGATAGTCCTTGAGCTCCTGCACCGCCATGGAGGAGCACAGCTCTTCGGACTCCTCGGTGCTGGCCCCGAGATGGGGCGAGACGATGACCTTGGGATTGCTCAGCATCGCGGCCGCGGGAAAGTCGGCAACGTAGCCGGCCAGTCGGCCGCTGTCCAGCGCCTCGAGCACGGCGGCCTGATCAACCAGGGAACCTCGCGCGTAATTGACGAGGATGGCGCCCTGGGGCAGGAGCTTCAGCACATCGGCGTTGATGAAATTCCGCAGCTTTTCGTTGAAGGGCATATGGAGGGTCAGGACATTTACCTGCTTCACGACGTCTTTCCAGCTCTTGGCAAGAGACACCTCGGGTGAGAGCTGATGGATGTTCTCCAGGGCAGGGGAGGGATCGAACCCGATGACCCGCATCTGCCGCTGTATCCCTCCGTTTGCAACGCGCACCCCGATCTTGCCGAGCCCCAGCACGCCCAGGGTCTTGCCCGCCAGTTCGAAGCCGCGAAAGGCCGCCTTTTTCGCCTCGACCTGTTCGGTAATTTCTTTATCGCTCATCCCGGCCAGGTCCCGGCAGAAGTTTATCGCACGATGGATATTGCGGGCGCTGATCCCCAGCATGACAAAGACAAGCTCCGCCACGGCATTGGCATTGGCGCCGGGAGTATTGAAAACGCAGATGCCCTTCGCGGTCGCCTTTTCCACCGTGATATTGTTGACTCCCGCGCCGGCCCGGGCAACCGCTAAAAGCGATTGGTAGCTGTCGGTATCAACCTGGGCGCTGCGGACCAGAATTCCCCCGGGGTCCTTTTCCTCGGCGGTTACCGTGTATTCCGGCCCCAGCAGCGCAAGCCCTTCCGGGTCGATATTATTGAGCTTCTTGATGCGAAACCGCGGCATAGTGTTCTCCTCGCTATTCCGGAATTATTCCTTGTGTTATTCCGCGGCCCAGGGGCTCGTCAGGGGAAACGGCGGAATCGAATGCATCTCGTCTCTGACAGCGGTGGAATGATAGCACGAAATTGGCGCTTCTTCAATCAGATTTTCCTCAGCAAAGAGAAAGGCAGGCTGTTTCCGCAGATTGTCCGTTTTAAGCTTCAGTCCCGGGAATGATCCAGCGATAAAAAAGTGCTGGAGACCGGGATACGAGGGCGGACCTGATTGGTATGGCCTTAATTGGAAAAGCGAAAAAGACAAAAAGAACGATGGAAGATCAATAGCGAGATAACTATACCAATCAAGGATCGTACCTGACGGTAAAAAACTTTTCAAAAACCCCCGCTCATGGTGAGGAAGCCGGCCATCTTCTCGTTCATTTCCCGGAGCCGGCGGGAGAGGGTCTGGGTGAAGACCCACAGGAGCTTGTAGCCCATCTCCCGGTCCCGGATCAGGACCTTGTCGAGATCCGCCTTGCTGATCGCCAGCGCCTCTATGTCGGTATTGGCGATGGCATGGGCCGAGCGCGGAAAGTTGTCTATCAGGGCCATCTCCCCGAAGTAGTCACCCGGTTTGAGCACGGCGAGCGCCTCTTCGCCGATGTTCGGGATCATCTTGCTGATCCGCACCTCGCCCTTGACGATGACGTAGCACTTGTTTCCGGGATCGCCTTCGAAAAACATGATCGTGTCCTTCGCGTATGTTTCCCGGACGCAGATCTTCTCGATCTCTTCCAGCTCATCGTCCGTCAGGCTTGAAAAGAGGTTGATCTTTTTCAGCAGATTTTTCATGGTCTCTCCCTCATCTTTTCATTCCGCATTCCGCCTGCGCCCAGCGTTTACGAGCCTGCACCCAGCGCCTATGAGTGCGCAGCGCGAATGCAGGGCGTGCCTGGCGCGAGTGCAGGGTGAATTCCGCACTCCACCTTTCAGAGATACGTCCTGTCCATCTCGAACGCGTTCTCGATAAGATCTATCGCTTGTTCCGCTGCCGCGTTTATGGCAACCACATCGAACCTGCACGGGACCTGGTGGAGCTTCTTGTATTTTATATACCCGAGGGCCGCCTTGACCATCCGCTTCTGCTTCCGGGGGTTGACCGCAAGCTCCGGCGCGCCGTAGGCATCATTTGTCCTCGTCTTGACCTCGACGAACACGACCTCTCCCCGGTGCAGGGCAATGAGATCGATCTCTCCCTGGGGAGTGCTGTAATTCCGTTCCAATATTTTATAGCCCTGTTTCTTCAGGAATTGCGCGGCCCGGTCTTCGCCTTCCCTGCCGAGTATTTTCTTTGCGAGGCTCACCGCCCGGCCTCTTTCAGCATCGCGGCAACGGGGTTGAAGCTCCTCCGGTGCGCGTCGCAGGGGCCGAATTTTTGTATCAGGGCAAGGTGCTCTTTCGTCCCGTACCCTTTATGTTTTTCGAAGTTATAGTGAGGGAACTTTCTATGCAGGTCGCGCATCAGCCGGTCCCGCGTCACCTTTGCGAGAATAGACGCGGCGGCAATGGAGTGGCTTCGGCAGTCGCCCTTGATGAGCGATTTTTGAGGGATGGCAATACGCGGCAGGGTCATCGCGTCAAGGAGCAGGTAATCCGGTTGGGGAGAGAGAGCCTCGATCGCGCGCTCCATGGCGATGATCGTGGCCTGGTAAATGTTTACTTCATCGATCGTCCGCTCGTCAACAATGCCGATGCCGAAACAAAGCGCCTGCCCGCGTATCACGTCGTAGAGCCGCTCCCGTTCCTGCTCCGGTACCTGTTTCGAGTCCGTTACGCCGGGAATGAAGAGCTCGGGGGGAAGCACCACGGCGGCGGCGACCACCGGTCCGGCCAGCGGCCCCCTGCCTGCCTCGTCGAGCCCCGCGATGCGCGCGTAACCCGACGAACGGGCGTTGCGCTCAAAGGAGTGGGGGTCGCTCTCCAGATCGAAGAGATCATCCGTACTGCCTGACGCTGTATCCCGGGGGCGGGACGAACCACGAGGCATAGGGACCTTCCCATCTTCGCATGGCGCAGAGGGCATGGCGCCATCCGGTATCACACTATGCTCTTTGCGCTATGCTCTTCCGTCTCTACTACGACGCCTGCTCTTCCACCGGCTTCGGCACAACAGCAGCCGCTCCGTAGATGCGCTCTTTCTCTTTGATCCTCGAGGCCTTGCCGCGCAGCTCGCGCAGGAAGTAGAGCTTGGCCCTGCGGACCTTGCCTTCCTTGGCAAGCTCGATCTTGTCGATCATGGGAGAGTGGAGCGGGAACATGCGCTCGACGCCGACGCCGTACGAGATCTTCCGCACTCTGACGGTCTCTCGCGCGCCCGCGCCCTGCCGGCCGATCACGACGCCCTCAAAGACCTGGATCCTTTCCTTGTCGCCTTCCACAACCTTCGCATGAACGCGGACGGTATCGCCCACGCGGAAGCTCGTTATGCCTGTCTTCAACTGCGCCTTTTCTAATGCCTGGATTATATTCATGGTAAACCTCCCTAAAAACGAAAACGTTTATTGAAAAATGAAAATTGTAAAATGTTAAATTGAAAATTTCTCTTCACTTGTCAATTTGCAATTTACAATTCCCGCCGAACTTCTCTTTTCAGTTCAGCGAGCATCTCCCGGTCCTCATCCGTGAGCTCGGCTGTCTTCAGCAGGTCAGGCCTTTTCATGAGCGTGGCCTTGAGCGCCTCGCGCCGGCGCCATCGCCGGATCTCTTCATGGTTTCCGGAAAGAAGCGCGTCCGGGACCTTCATTCCGCGAAAATCCGCGGGCCTCGTGTAGTGGGGATTGTCGAGCAGCCCGTCGCCGAACGAATCGCGATACGCCGACTCTTCATCGCCGAGCACCCCGGGAAGAAGCCTCGTCGCGGCGTCGATCACCACGAGCGCCGCGAGCTCCCCGCCCGTGAGCACGTAATCCCCGATCGAGAGTTCCTCGTCAACGAGCGCCGTCCGTACGCGCTCGTCGATCTCTTCATAATGACCGCAGAGCAGGACGATCCTCCGCTTTTCTTCAGAGAGCCGCTCCGCCTGCCGCTGATCAAAAAGCCTGCCCTGAGGTGAGAGCAGGATCGTTAACAACCGTTCTCCGGGATACTCCGCCGTGACCGCCTCGATTGCCTTGAAGATCGGTTCCGGCTTCAGCACCATTCCCGCCCCGCCGCCGTAGGGACTGTCGTCGGCGGTCTTGTGCTTGTCTTCCGCAAAGTCCCTGATGTTCCAGACCCGTACGTTCAAGAGCCCTTTGTCCCTGCCCCGCTTCAGGATGCTCTCGTTCAGCGGTCCTGCCAGGATCCCGGGAAAGAGGGTGAGAACGTCGAAATTTAGTTGTCGCATATCCGCCGGCTGTCCAGGATTTACCCCGTGAGAATTTCCCGGACGCCGAGAATGCGCCTCGGAGATTCCAACGGAGTTCACTCCATGAGACCGTCCATAAGATGGATGACCATTCGCCCGGCCTTCGTGTCGATCTCCTTTACCACCTCGGATGTGGCGGGGATATAGATCTCTTTCCCGCCGCTCTTCATCACATAAACATCATTACTGCCGGTCTCGAAGATATCCGTGATCGTTCCGAGCTTCTCGCCGGCCTCGGAAAAAACTTCCATGCCGATGAGCTCATGCCGGTAAAAGCTGCCCTCGGGGAGCGGGACCGCCTCTTCTTTCGGGACCTGTATGAGCCAGCCGGAGATCGCCTTTGCCTTCTCGGGCGTATCGTATTCCTTGAACAGGATAAGCGGGGCTTTGCCGGAATATCGTACGGACGCGACCCGGCAGACGATCTCTTTTCCCGCGGGAGAGGTCAGGTACACGCGGTCCAGTTCTTTGAACCGCTCGGGGAAATCGGTCATCAGCTGGACCTTCACCTCTCCTTTTATTCCCCAGGGCTTGAGCGCTTTGCCGATCGTTATGAGCATATCCACTGCTGATACCGTTTCAGTGAGCGACCCAAAACAGTCCACCTGCATAGGCGCTTGCGGTCTCTATTCCGCACTCCGCATTCCGCATTCCGAATTTTTATCGCGCCTCTGCAAACTGCTTCATGATCCCTTTTTTCGAAAGCAGGGTCCTTACCGTGTCCGACGGGATCGCGCCCTTCTTGAGCCAGTCAAGCGTCTTCGCCTGGTCCACGTTGACCACTGCCGGCTTTTTGAGCGGGTCGTAGGTCCCGATCATGTCAATGAAGCGACCGTCTCTCGGAGACCGGGAGTCCGCCACCACCAGCCGGTAGAACGGCTTCTTGTGGGTTCCTATCCTTCTCAGTCTGATCCTTACCGCCATGTTTCACCTCTCTTTGTATATCAATTCTTCTGAATTGTTTCTGCCACGAAGGCACTAAATCACTAAGAAAAAACTGCGCTTTTCACTTCACGTCCCGGTGTCTTGGCGGCAAAAGCTTTTAAAACGACCTCATGCCTCCGAGCATCCTGGCCATCTTTCCCATCTTGCCGCTCGTCATTGACTTCATCATCTTGCGCATTTCCGCGAACTGTTTGAGCAGCCTGTTCACGTCCTGCACCTGGGTCCCGCTTCCGTTCGCGATGCGCAGCCGCCTGCTGCCGTTGATGACCGTGTGATCCGTCCGTTCCTTCCGGGTCATGGAGTTGATGATCGCCTCTACCCTCGTCAGGTCCTTGTCATCCACGCCGCCGTCGGGGAGCTTCATCTTGTTCAGCCCCGGTATCATTCCGATGATCTGTTCGAGCGACCCGAGCTTCTTCACCTGCCGGAGCTGGTTGCGGAAGTCTTCGAGGTCGAAGGCGTCCTTGCGTATCTTCTTCGCAAGGGTAAGCGCCTCTTCCTGCGAAACTGTTTCCTGCGCCTTCTCGATGAGCGACATCACATCGCCCATGCCGAGGATGCGCGAAGCCATGCGGTCCGGGTAGAACGCCTCGAGGGCGTCGAGCTTCTCTCCCATGCCGACAAACTTGATCGGCTTGCCGGTCACCGCCCGTATCGAAAGGGCCGCGCCGCCGCGGGCATCGCCGTCGAGCTTGGTCAGCACCACGCCGTCGAACCCGACGGAGGCGTTGAACTTCTCCGCGATGTTCACGGCCTCCTGGCCTGTCATGGCATCGGCCACAAGGAGCGTTTCATGCGGTTTTACCCCGGCCTTGATCCGCCGGAGCTCATCCATGAGCGGCTCGTCGATCTGGAGCCTGCCCGCCGTGTCGAGGACCACGACCTCGTACAGGGACTTTCCCGCATACGCTACCGCATCGCGGCAGATTACAACCGGGTCTTTCTCTTCAGAGGCGTACGCGTCGACGCCGACCTGTTTGGCGAGGACCATGAGCTGCTGGATCGCCGCAGGTCTTCGGGTGTCTGCCGGAACGAGGAGCACCCGCCGCCCGTCCTTCTTGAAATTCCGCGCGAGCTTGCCCGCGGTCGTCGTCTTGCCGGAACCCTGGAGGCCCACCATCATGATGACCGTCGGCGGGTTCGGCGCAAGATGAAGCTTGGCCTGCGTGCCGCCGAGCAGCGCCGCCAGTTCTTCGTTTACGATCTTTACAACCTGCTGGCCGGGAGTAAGGCTCTTCAGCACATCCTGGCCGACAGCGCGTTCCTGGACCCTGCCCGTGAACTCCTTTACGACCTTGAAGTTCACGTCGGCTTCAAGCAACACGAGCCGCACTTCGCGGAGGGCCTCTTTCACGTCCTCTTCCTTGAGAACGCCCCTGCCGCGCAGTTTCTTGAATACTTCCTCTAATTTACCTGTTAAGGCGTCAAACATACGGCCCGTCCAGTGGAACCCCAAAAGCGGTCCCATCACTAACTTGTCGGGGGAATTTTGATAAAGCGACACCCCGCAGTCCCGCCCTGGCGGGACGGCCGCGAGGCGAAAGACTATAGAATATATAGGATAAGTCTTCTATTGTCAAGGATTTTCTGGTTTTTTTGTCAGCGGGAAGGAATGACGGCGGGTTCAGTACCGCTCTGATAATGAAAGGTTTTCGGTCTACTCCGTTAGAGAGAGCCGCCGGTTCTTTCGGGTGGCGTGTGTCATTTCGAGGTAAGGCGGCATAAAGTGAGCATCTATGCTCGTTAGAAAACTCTGTTCTCTAACGGAGTCTACTTCTTCGGGACTATTCTGACAAATCGCTTCTTGCCGACACGCAGAATATACTCTTCCGAGGCCAACAGCTCGGCGTCAGTGTCCTTGACCGGCTTCTCGTTCACCTCCACAGCGCCCTGCTGGATGAGCCTGCGGGCCTCGGAATTGCTCTTGGCCGCGCCGGCAAGCGCAATGATCTTCGCCAGCTTCATTTTGCCGCCTTCCCAGGCGATCTCGACGACGGGGATATCGTCGGGAAGATTTTTTTTGCTGAACACGCGCTCGAATTCCTCGCGGGCCTTCCTGCCTTCACCGGGAGCGCAGAAGCGGTCAACCAGTTCCGCGGCGAGCGCCTTCTTCGCCTCCATGGGGTGAACAGAGCCGCTCTTGATCCCCTTCTTGATCGTCTCAAGCTCGGCGAGGGATATCGAGCTCAGAAGCTCGTAATACCGGAGCATCAGATCATCGCTCGCTGACATCACCTTGCCGAATATCTGGCCGGCCGGCTCGTTGATGCCGATATAGTTCCCCAGGCTCTTGCTCATCTTGTTCACGCCGTCCAGACCTTCAAGGAGCGGCATCAGAACGAGTGTCTGCGGCACCTGTCCGTACTCCTTCTGGAGCTCCCGGCCCACGAGCAGATTGAACCGCTGGTCCGTACCGCCGAGCTCCACATCCGCCTTCAGCACCACGGAATCGTACCCCTGGATCAGGGGATAGAGAAATTCATGAATGCTTATCGGCAGCTCGGCCTGGTAGCGTTTTTTGAAATCCTCGCGCTCAAGCATCCTCGCGACAGTGTATTTCGCCGCAAGCTGGATCACATCGTCGGCGCCGAGCTTTGACATCCACTCGCTGTTGAAAACGATCTTCGTTTTGGCAGGGTCGAGGACCTTGAAGATCTGCGCCTGATAGGTCCTGGCGTTCTCGAGAACTTCCTCTTTCGTAAGGTGTTTCCTTGTCTCCGACTTCCCGGTGGGGTCGCCGATCATGCCCGTAAAATCGCCGATGAGAAAGATGACCTCCTGCCCCAGCTCCTGGAACTGCCGCATCTTGTTCAGGAGCACGGTGTGGCCGAGGTGAATGTCCGGGGCCGTGGGATCGAACCCGGTCTTTACGCGGAGCGGCTTTTTCGAAGAGACGGACTTTTCCAGTTTCTTCAGGAGGTCATCCTCAAGGATGATCTCCACAGAACCGCGCTTTATGATCTCAAGTTGTTCTTTTGCTGAAAGCATACGATATAACCTATTTAGCCACGGATACACACGGATGAACACTGATGAAGAAGTTACGTGTTTTGCCGTTTTTTAATTCCGCACTCCCCCGGCCCGCGACCTATATCTATCGGAACCGGGGCGGGCGCACTCCGCACTCCGAAATGCTTTTCCCGACCAGGTCCATGACGATCTCCGCCATCAGAGGATGGGAACCCGCAAAATCCGTCATCAGGATCTCGATCCCGGGATGTTTCTTTTTTGCCTGCCCAATGAGCGCCGGAATGTCCCTGGTCACATGAGCGCCCGGCTGCATGAAGAATGGAACGATCACGATCCGCCCTGCATCCTGGCGGGCGCATGCTTCGATGGTTTCCATGAGAGCCGGCAATGTGTGCTGCAAGAACGCCTGTTCCACGATCTCATGCCCGCCGCGCTTCTTCACCTCAACGACGATCCGCTGAATAGCTTTATCCGCGCCCGCGCTTCTGCTCCCATGACCCAGGATAATCACCGCAGATTTCACACTATCTCCTTTATACGCGAGGACGAATTTTTTTATCACAGCCTGTTGCAAAAGTCAATTTAATAGTGTCGAAGCGGTATTTACGGATAAAAAGGCGACGGAACATATGAGATATTTTCTATAACTACTGCAGGAAAAACGAGCAGTGTTTGCCTTTTATTGCCTCTTCCTGAATCCCTCGGCGCAAAAGGGACATTTACACATGGCCTACGGCCTCCTATTACACCGCTTCTACCAGACCGTCTTGACATGATGAACGCCTTGGAGCACTTCGTCCTTTGTTATGATCATGAGGTTAAAATATTTTGCTGTTGAAACGATTATCTTGTCGTGGAGTTCAGGGATGTCCTGCAGATCAACCATCTTCAGCAGAATGGGATAGTCGAGGGCGATAAGGATGAAGTTTTCACTTTCGTGGATTTTCTTTAAGAGTTTTTTGAAATCAAACGAGAGCTTCTTTTTGTCGAAAATGCTGAGGGCTTCTGCGATTACGATGGACGGAATGAATATTACGCTTTCGCCGCGCTCACCGGCGGCGAATATTTCCGACGCCCTATGGCTCAATTTTGGGCTGTTGGTGAAGTGCCAGAGGAGGGCGTGGGTATCGGCGACATAGTTCATGACATCTCTAAATACCTATTTTGCTGTAAAGAGATTTCTTCGCCTGCCTGATATCTTCATCAGAGACATCAACGTCCTTGATAACCCCTTTAAGGGACACGATCTTTTTGGGCGAGGGGGTAATTTTTTTCAGGACCGTCAACTTCAGATTCAAAACTTCTTTTTCAATGGTTTCGATCTTGCGAAGTATTTCGGCCGTGTTTTTTGCTGTTGCTTGTTTCATGTATAACACTCCCCTATCCGAAATTGTTATTGAAATCTAACATAAAATAAGCCTATTGTCAAAACAAATGCCTGCCTGCCATAACGAAAGCTCATTCGGATATCTTGCGCGGGCAGCGCATGGACGCTGAGATCTGAGCGGCCTGGGAAGACGGGAAAAAGGCGACTGGGGCGCTTACGGCGCAAATCGGCAAGCGTGGCGCGGTATGATCGCATAGCTTAAAAAAACCCTCCTTGAGCGGTATGTGCTCAAGGAGGGTCTCGCATGTTTCCTTGCCTGACGCGGCTATTTCCCGCTCAACTTCACGATGTCGCCTGCCTTGAATAGACTGCCGCTTAGCGGTGAGGCGAGGGACATGTCACCGCTATCGCCGAGATCGTTCTGTATGATCTTGATCTCGCCGACGAACGTCTCCTCAGTGCCGATCTTCACCCTGGTACTGGGATCAATAATATCATCGCCGGGGCGATAGACGGCAAGCTTGTCCTCGACATTGATGCCGGATTTCGCGCCGGCATTAACGTAGATCTGGCTGCCTCTTGACGACGCGATCCTGCCGGACCACTTTCTCTTCTCGAGCTGCTTGACGATGTTCACCGTGGCCTTGTTGAGGGCGTCGCGGAGCGCGCCGTCGCGGAGCGCCGTATCATAGCTGGCTTTCGATCCCATGCCCAGCACCTGGCTGATCTTCTTCTCATAGATGCCGGCGCCGGAATGAGCGAGGAGCTGAGTGCCGGTTGTGGTGTCCACGACCCGGTAATCAACGGTGATGCGCGCGATCTGCTTTTTCGACTTGAACACGCCGTAATCGCCGCCTTCCTCCGCCTCGGAATACGCGGTAATGGCGCCCGAAATAATGGCGTTCAGGCCGAGCACCTTGCCGAGCTTTGCGGCGGTATCCGGGTTGATCATGCCCGATGCGCCCGCCGCCTGTTGCTCAAGGACGCGCTTCATGTCCTGGCTCGCAATGATGATGAACCGGTTGGTCCGCTGCAGGATTGTTCCAAGAATGTCGCTGGCGGCCTCGCCGATGCCGAAGCTCTTGGATGGCGTCTTGTTCTCAAAGCTCACGACGCCGACCCGCATTTTCGGGCCCCGGTAGTCCTGAACGTTAATACCCGCCTGCTCAAGTTCCTTGGCCGTATCGGTCAGGGTCGTGTCGTCCCTGGTCGCGCCCGACATGGTGGCCTGGCAGCCGCTCAGGACGAACGAGAGCGCTGCGACTATCAGTAATGCAAAGAGTTTGTATGCCGGTGATTTCATTGTGCTGCCTCCTTAACGGTTTGATTTAAAATGCGCGCTATTTCTTTGGCGCTACCGGGCCGGATGGAATGGTCGCCCGCAATTTGTGAACCACCTGGCTGGTCTCCCCCTGGAGAGGATTTGCCCTGAACGCCTTATTGACGGCGCCTTCGATCGCCTTGTTCGCCACCGCCTGTATTGCGCCGCTCAGCGACAGGTTGAATTCCTGATTGTACACTTCCTCTTCCTTTTCCCACATGACGTCGCCGTTCTTCGCGTTGATAAGCTTGAATTTTACCCTGACCTTCTTCTTATTATAGAAGCCGGTTATAAGGTGCTGAAAGTCCGTGAGCGTTCCATAGAACAGGCCGTCGACACCCAGCTGTTTTGCCACTTCCTGGGGCGAAGGAGCGCCGATGCCGGGATTGGTGAAATCAAGCTGCCCGCCGAGGGTGATTCCCAGCTTTTCTCTCAGCATCTGGTCTGTCTGGTCCACCGGTATAGCTTCATAGTACCTGCTCGGGACAATCTGGTGAAATGCGACCCTGACGAAAGTCGGACCGTCCATATCGGCGGTTTCATTCGCCATGGGCAGCACGGCAACTCTGGCAACAGGGTTGTTCGGATCCGGGGGCGGGAGCGTTACACATCCGGTGATAAAGAAGAGAAGGAACAGCGCCATGAACGTTAAAGCTGATAGTGAAACCCTTTTACAAATAAACTTTGAAACCATAATCTTTCCTCCTTGTGTAGAAAATTATTTTTTCCATTCCCATCATACTGTCTGCTGTTTCAGGCATGCTTCACTGTGTCAATGAGTTTCCGCTCTAAAGCAATCGCCACGGCATGCGCGCGGCTTACTGCGCTGAGCTTCTGCTTGATGTTCTTGATATGAAATTTGACCGTCCGTTCGGATATGCCGAGGGCTTCGGAAATATCAGTAGTCCTCATACCATCTTTTATCCGGCCGAGCACCTCAAGTTCACGTTGTGAAAGAGCGCTCCTGCCGTTTTCTTTGCCTTCGCTCATTTTCCTTTTTGCAGTTAGTATCATGCGCCCGATTTCTTCGGAAAACCACTGTACTACTTTTTCTTGTTGAAACAAATAATAGACTAAAATCCGCTGATTGTCACCTGCACTTTGGGACAGGTGGAATATTTGTAACGTTTTGAGGATAAAATATACTCCAAATAATTTATTGCCCATTTAAGAAATATGCTCTGGTTTGTTGAACCAAACAGATACATATCGCTTTGTCAGAGCTTTCGAGAAATATCAACAAAGCGAAAAAATGTCATTCTGAACAAATTTAAGAATCTCATAAATTCATGATGATACGCACCCTTCGCAGAGTTTATTCCGATAAAAGTCGGGGCTCGGGGAGACGAAAAGGCGGATTTCTCGAAAGCCCCTTACATTCATATTGACTGACAGTGGCCGTGCAGATAAATATGATCGAAGAAAAGTCCCGCTTCCGCATTCAGGAGGCCATTTTTTATTTAAAGAAACAGGAAAAAGAATTCACCATACGCGACCGAAGAACGTCTGCATCACAGGTGGCTTCAGAAACCCGGGAAGAGCAGGCCTTGCTCGACACTGTTCTGTTCAACCTTCGGATGCAGCATGTCAAGGTAATGGAGAAGCGTCCAGAGAAGAAGTCGAGGGACGATGGATGACCGCTCACTTCGTTCGCGCGGACGATGGAGGCCTTTCCCTCCCTCGTTCTTCTTCCTTCATCCCTTCTCCCTCATCCCTCGAACCTCGTCTCTCTATTTCTTCTTTGCTGTTTTTTTCTTCGTGGTCTTTTTCGAGCCACAGGCGCCTTTAGAGCTTTTCCCGCATCCGCATGCCATCGCTCTCACCTCCTTTCACTCGCGTTCCGCAGCCTATTTATTCTTGAGCGCTTGGGCCTCGTCCTCAAGTACCGCGATCTTTTTTTCCATCTCCGATATCCTGCCGACCATCCGGGTGATATCAGGGTCCATCGCGCCCAAGGCCGGGGGATTTCGTCTTGCAAGGTCGTATGCCCTGCCTCCCAGTTCCGCAAGAAGTTTCTCGAGCTTCCGATGGTACTCGAACAGCTGATACTCGACGCCGGCGCGCGAGGCCAGGTTCATCGCCTTGTCCGCGGCTCTTTCCGTTCCTTTCCCCACAACATCAACGGCGCGATCGAGTCCCGTCTTCACCTTCTTCCATATGGGCTGGAAATCGATTTCATCGAATTTCTCCCTGCCGGTCTTGAGCAGGCCCTGTGCTTTTTTCAAAATGTCCGGTTTGGTCTTCGCCGCTTTCTTCTTCACAGCCATATCCGTATTCCTCCTTGTCGTATGTGAAAGTAACCAAGCAACTTAATACCGTTAGTATAGAAGCTCAATGGCATATGGTCAAGGCAATTTGAGAGATGGACCATGAATATTCGCGCGATCGGCATAGCCGCTCCGAAAAAAGCCGCGCGCTCGAGCTATCCGCGAAAATTCGCCGTTTCGGCCCGCCCGTGCCCGGCGCGCAATAACTATTATTGTTTGGAAAAACCATTTTATGCTGCATCTTGCAATCGGCGCGCAATCGGACCGTGATATCCTATCAACCTGAAAAGAACATTTGACCACGGATTTTCACGGATTGACACGGATTTTGAGAGGTTTTTTGGGAAAATCCAGTATTTCCCAGAAGGTGAATCTATTACAGTGAACTTTTATTTGATTTTATCCGCAGTTATCCGTGTTCCTCCGTGGTAAACTGCCGTTTTTAGGATCAGCCGTCATCCTGGATCCGGCATCTTGCATCAAGTATCTCGAATGTTGAAGGAGGTGTCTGCATGGAGAAGGAACGCAGGAAGGAAAAAAGGCGCAATGACAGTCCGAGCGTGGAAGACTATCTGCGCATGGATGAGGACGAAAAGGACGTCGCGATCCAAAAAGCCGTGCTCAGGCTCCAGACCCGCATCCACGAGATACTGTATTTAATGGAGTCGGAAATAAAAAACAAAAAGATCGCGCACAAAAAAGAGGGCAAAAAAGACGGAAAAGAGTGAACACGACGGGAAGAAAACGATTTATGAAATCCTGCGCTAATACATAAACTGTTTTAACTCCTGCTTCATCTTTGCCGTCGCTTCCCGG
>Ga0209641_10001752_pt1 | contig 19121 bp, 18 predicted proteins | sample RifCSP16_1_FD_184022 | JGI IMG/M metagenome (GOLD analysis project Ga0209641, IMG submission 184022) | Soil microbial communities from Rifle, Colorado - Rifle CSP2_sed 16_1 (SPAdes) (version 2) | ecosystem: Environmental > Terrestrial > Deep subsurface > Rock core/Sediment | place: Rifle... | reverse complement strand
GTCAAGGAAGTTATTTCTGAAAATAATATTCATGCCAATGTTGAGAAAATCACCGACAGAGAAAAATTCCTCGACTATGGAATAATGCTAACTCCCGGTTTAGTTGTGAACGGTAAAGTCCTTTCAAGCGGAAAAATCCCCACCAAATCAACTCTTGAACTTTGGTTAAAAGAAATAAAGTAGAAAGAATTTAATGAGCACACTTAGTAAAAAACTTTCTTTCTTAGATCGTTATCTGACACTCTGGATTTTCCTTGCAATGTTCATTGGAGTTTTTTCGGGATATCTCTTCCCATCAGTTGTTAATTTCTGGAATTCATTTCAATCTGGAACTACAAATATCCCGATCGCAATTGGCTTAATATTAATGATGTATCCTCCGCTTGCAAAAGTGAAGTACGAAGAGTTACCTGATGTTTTTAGAAACGTAAAGGTGTTAACTCTTTCTCTCGTACAAAACTGGATTATCGGACCAATATTAATGTTCGTACTTGCGATAATATTCTTGCAAGACTACCCGCATTATATGGCGGGTTTAATTCTGATTGGTTTAGCTCGCTGCATCGCAATGGTAATTGTTTGGAATGAATTAGCAAAAGGTGATACAGAATATGCTGCCGGTCTTGTTGCCTTCAACTCAATATTTCAAGTGCTCTTCTTTTCTGTTTATGCGTATTTATTTTTAACTGTTTTACCATCGTGGCTCGGACTTCAAACCTTTGCAGTTGATATAACAATCGGGCAAATTGCTGAAAGTGTGTTTATTTACCTTGGTATACCTTTTCTTGCAGGGATGATTACAAGATTCATTGTATTGAGAATTAAAAGCAAGCAATGGTACGAACAAAAATTCATTCCTAAAATCTCTCCAATTACTTTAATTGCTTTGCTGTTTACCATTGTAGTTATGTTCTCACTAAAGGGCGAATACATTGTCAAGATTCCATTAGACGTCGTAAGAATTGCAATTCCGTTAGTCATCTATTTTGTGGTGATGTTCTTTGTTTCGTTTTATATGGGCAAAAAAGTTGGTGCTGATTACAGCAAAACAGCAACTCTTGCATTCACGGCGGCAAGCAACAACTTTGAACTTGCCATTGCAGTTGCCATAGCAGTTTTCGGCATCAACAGCGGCGAAGCATTTGCCGCAGTAATTGGTCCATTGGTCGAAGTTCCGGTTTTGATTGCGCTTGTAAATGTTGCTTTGTGGTTACAGAAAAAATATTTCGGAAATGTTGAAGAAGGGACTGTTAAAGTTCCCGATATTTGTCCGTGATAACTCTTGAGTTTTTATATTATTTCATGGGGAATATTTTATGACGATAAATTTTAAGTTAGTTGTTTTTGTTCTAATTGCAGTTTCCATAAATATTTATTCTCAGATCTATGAATCAATTGAGACAACTGCAGCAAAATATTTTATTAGTCTTTCAAATAAAGATTCTAAAGCAGATGATGATTTATTTAAACTAAATGAAATACTTTTCAAGAATTATGAGAAAGATGAACTTGAGAGTAAATATCAAATCTCAATGAATGATTTTGGACGTCTGAAAAATTATTTTAATGAATATGAATCAAGATTGAGAAACATTTCTTCCGATTCTGCATTATTTCTTTTCAATCAATGGTACTTAAAATTAAATAATACTTTCTACGATTATACAGTCAATAAATTTTTCTCTTCACCTAAAACAAAAGTTCTTTTCCTCAGCACGTCAATGTCATGCTACTGCACATTAGAAATGTGTAAAAATCAAGTATTAGATATTTTAAAATTGGTTAGATCGGGCAGCGATGAATACAGCTATCTGGTTATAGATGCCTATGAGAACAGCGATCTTCCAATGAAATATGAGACACTATTTGTTCCTTCTGTAATTGTATTCGATAACAATGACCAAATGCTTTATAAAATTGAATATGACGAAAAGATGATTGACCAATTAGCTTTTTTTTTGAACGGTAATAATGAAACTAGAGATTAATGGTACTTTAATAGAAAATTAGAATGAAATCAGTTATAAGAAAATTTATTGTTTGTGTATCAGCATTTTTTTTCTTCTCGAATATTATATTCTCCTAAGATAAAGAATACACGCTGGCTGAGCTTGTAAATATTGCCTTTCAAAATAATCCGCAGTTAAAAGCGAATGATAAAAACATCCAAGCCGGGATGAAACAGATTGATTATCTCGCGAAAGACTACCAGCCGCAAATGTTTTTCGATTTGAATCTATCGCGGTGGGATTGGGTAATGCCCAACAAACAAAAATATCTTGGTAATTCTCTAAATGATTTTTATTCTGCTTTCAGAGTCAATCAGTTGGTTTATGATTGGAATAAGAATTCATTATAAAAAGATTATGTGGATAAATCTGTTGACATTGACAGAAATTTTGGAAGAAAACTGCGGCAGGCAGTTTCTTTTTCACTTTCGAAAAGCTACTTGGAACTGCTGAAAGCAAAAAGAACAGTGCAGATACAGGAAGAAGCGATAGCTCAGTTACAAGAGCATCTTAAAAATGCCGAAGCGCTTTACAGCATTGGAAAGGTTTCTAATCTAGATGTAATTAAAGCGAAAGTTCAGATTGAAGTTGCGCTTGATGAACTAGCGAAATCTAAAAACCAGCTTGATGTGCAACGAAATAATTTAAATGTGCTTTGCGGAAATGCTCTCGGTGATTCTTTTGATGTGGCTGATAATGTTGATGAATGGTGGAAAGAATATTCAGCCAAAACTTACAGCTTTAGCGATCTAAAAACTTTGCTGCCTGTTCAGCATCCCGATTTAGAAAATATCAACACTCAAAAGGAATTACGGAATAAAGAGATTCAGCTATACAATAAAGATTATTATCCAAATTTGTATGCGTTTGGAATTACGAATGTTGAAGACAGCAAAATTCCAATGGGAAATCTCAACTGGAATGTAGGAGTAACTGTTTCGTATTCACTTCCTTTCTTCCGCGGGTCAAATTTTTTGGACAAGGTTGAACAAACTGAAATTAAAATAAGTGCGTTGCAGGAAACCGAAAATGCCGTTGTTCAGCAGCTTGAAACTAATGTGAAAAATAATCTGCTGAAGCTGGATGATTATAAAAGCCGTTTAAGTGGAAGTGAAAAGATTGTAAAGCTGGCGGAGGAAAGTCTTGTAACGGCAAACTTAAAATACAACATCGGAAAAGGAAACAGTCTTGATGTTTTAGACGCAGAAACGGTTCTTACAACTGCAAAGTTAAATTACAATCAAATTATAATTGATTTATTATCATCTATTGCTGAATTGAATTACAACATTGGCAGTGATGAAATACCATTTAGTAAATAGGCAAATAATATTATGAAAATGAAAATATTTATATACATCCTATCAATCACGATTCTTTTTGTCGGCTGTTCAAAAGATGTGAATAACACTAATGAAAAACCAAAAGCTCCGCTTGTAAAAGTTGAAGAACTTAAATCAGTTTCAATTTCAAAATCAGTTATGCTGACAGGTACGGTAGAGGCAAAAGTCGTTGCAAATGTTGTAGCTCCGGCAGATGGCTATATTGAAAAATTAAATGCTGTCGAAAATCAATTTGTAAGAAAAGAAAAAGTTCTTGCAATGATTTCTTCTCAAGAACGCACATCGCTTGTATCTCAAACAAAAAATAAAGTTGAAGAATTACGCTTAAGACTTGATAACGCTTTACCCGACAACTCGGAAGATGTGGAATTACGTTCACAGCTTGAGCAGGCAAAAAAAGAATTGGAATACGCAGAAAAATTGTTTCTCGGTGTGCCGGTAATCTCTCCGTTAAGCGGAACGGTGACTCAAAAATTTATTGAAGCCGGAAGCGCCGTTTCTGTAAAGCAAAATCTTTTTACTATTGTTGATTTCAATTCGCTTATCATCAAATCATCTGTCTCGGAAGATTTATTTTCCAATATACAATTAGGCGATAAGCTGAAAGTGCAGTTCAACGCTTTCCCGGATAAGGAATTTACTGCAAGAGTAACGGTAAAATACCGGCAGATAGATCCGGCAACAAGAAATTTTCCCGTTGAACTGAAACTCATCAACGGCTCAAAAGATATTACACCGGGAATGATGGCTGAACTTGAATTAATTACCGGCAAAAAAGATAAAGTAATCGTAGTTCCGAATGATGTGTTTATCGTAAATCAAAAGAATGAGAAGTTAGTTTATGTAATAAAGGATTCTACTGCTCATCAGAAAATTGTTACAACGGGAATTTCAAATGAAAAGGTTACTGAAGTTATCTCTGGCGTAAACGCAGGCGAAAAAATTGTTGTGATGGGACAAGAACTTCTGAAAGACGGAATGAGGATAATGGTTCAGAAGCAGAAAGAAATGAAACCAGAAGGAGATAAGAAAAAGTGAACTTATCAGCTTCAGCAATCAAAAAACCGGCGACAGTTATCATTTTGATGATTGCCTTTGTTGTGGTTGGTATTCTTGGATATACACAACTCGCTACGAATCTTCTGCCGGATATTACTTATCCAATGGTTAAAGTTTATGTAACCTGGCGCGGTGCAACGCCGGAAGAAATAGAAGACAATATCGCTACGATTATTGAGCGCAAAGTTGCAACTGTTGACGACCTTGATTATATGGAGACTCAATGCACCGAAGGGCTTTATGCGCTTCAGGTAAACTTTACTTATAATGCTAACCGTGATATTGCATACCAGGATGTTCTTTCCAAACTCGGACAGGTGAGAAAGAATCTGCCGAAAGATGCTGAAGAACCGCTTGTGTTCAAAGCGGATCCATCGCAATTGCCGGTGATGGATTTGCTTATCACTTCAGACCAAATGGATCTGACAAAGCTAAGAACGTATGTTGAAAATGAACTACAGGATCAATTCACTTCGATTGAAGGAACTGCGGGAACAGAAATAACCGGAGGATTGAAAAGGGAAATACGCATTCATATCAATCCGGTAAAATTGCAGGGCTATGGATTATCTGTAGATAAAATTGCGCAGCGATTGAAAGATGAAAATCTTGAATTGCTCGGCGGAAGAGTAACTTCTGAAAGAAGAGATTATATAGTTAGAACTGTCGGTGAATTTTCCAAAGTGAACGAGTTGGAAAATTTAATTATAGTAAAAGGTAAGAACGAAGGATTGGTTCTTCTTATAGATGTAGCAGATGTAAAAGACGCTTATGCAATTCAAAGATTAAAAAATAAGTTGAACAGTCAAGAGGGAGTAAAACTTTCAGTCTTCAAGCAAACAGGCGCCAATACGATTGAAGTTTCCGATTTGGTTTCAGCAAAATTGAAAGAGCTAAAGAACGTCATCCCGCCTTCAATAAATCTCGATATAATTTATGACCAGGCAGAATATATTCGTGCATCGGTTTCGGGCGTTAGGGATGCTGCTTTAATTGCAGGGCTGCTCGTTGTTTTAATCACCGCTTTCTTTTTAACCGGCTGGAAAAGAGTAGTAATTGTTACGCTCACTTTGCCGGTTACACTGCTCGGCACTTTCTTCTTTATGCAACTGCTAAATTTTTCAATCAACATTTTTACACTTGGCGGATTGGTTGTTGCGATAACTGTTCTGCTTGATAACTGTATTGTAGTACTCGAAAACATTACGCGTATCCAGGAAGAAGAACCGGAAGAACTTAATCCGGTGCAGAAGGGCGCAACGCAAGTAAGCGGTGCTGTACTTACTGCAACTCTGACATTCATTGCTTTGTTCCTTCCATTCCTTTTGGTTTCCGGTTTCGTTTCACTTTTGTTTAGTGAGTTGATATTAACGGTAGCGATAACAATTACGCTTTCGCTAATCGTTGCTCTAACATTAACACCAACCTTAACCTCAATATTCTTTAAAGAAGGTAAACCGGTTCACGTTAAAAAAGGAATTGTATCTAAACTTGCAGATGGATTAATATCTTCAATTATCAAACCGTATAAACCAATATTGAATTTGATAACGCTCGTATTATTTTTTGTCGGAATGATATTCTTAAACAAAATCGGTTCTGAATTTCTTCCAAAAGCAGATGACGGATTAATTACCATTAAAATAAAAATGCCAACCGGTTCTTCGATGGAAGAAACTCACAAAGTAATTTCTCAAATAGAGAATTTTGTGAAAGATCAACCATCCATCGAAAAATACTCTTCTCTTTCCGGCGGTAAAATTTTGGGATTGGTTACTTACGAGATTGCAAACGAAGGCGAAGTAAATATTCAACTTGTCAAACCTTCCAAACGGCAGAAAACAACTGACGAATATGTTGAATGGCTTACACCTCTGGTTCAGCAAAATGTAAAAATCCCCGGTTTGAAGATGAAGGTCTTTCACAAAAAGTTGCAGGGAATTAAACAAACCGGCGAGTTCGATATTGAGGTGGAAGTAATTGCACCGCGCAGTGAACCGATTGAAAATATTTATGAGAACACCACTCATGTTTCAGGATTGCTGAAACAAGTTGACGGGCTTACCGGCATTGATGTTTCGATTGATATTACGAAACCGGAGTATCAAATATTTGTGGATCGAACAAAAGCAATTGACCAGGGATTGAGCGTAAACCAAATTGCTTCCACAATCAAATCGAGTATTGACGGAAACGTTCCAACTCAGTTTAAAGAGAAAGGTTATTACTATCCTATTCGAATTGTTGTTGATGAAGCTAACATTAAAAGCATCAGTGAAGTTGAGAATCTTTCGATATATCCACCCAACGGAAGCAAGATAAGATTAAACACAATTGCTAAAGTTGAACAAAGATCGGGACCGCTAGAAATTGATAGAAAAGATCAGAATAGAGTTATTAAAGCAACTGCAAACGTTTCGGGAAGAACTGTTGGCGAGGCAACCGCAGATGTTCAAAAAGCATTGAGCACATTTACTTTGCCAGCAGGATACAAAATTAATTACGGCGGGCAATCACAAATGCTCAGCGAAAATTTTCAAACGATGATAATAATTCTTCTCATTGCAATGTTCTTTGCCTATGTAGTTCTTGTAATCAACTTTGAAAATTTCGTAAAGCCGTTCATAATTCTTATCCGTGTTCCGCTTTCCCTTATCGGCGTTTCGTTAGCTCTGTATTTAACAAACCAACCGATTGGAGTTACGGTGATGATTGGTTTTATCATACTTGCCGGAATTGAAATTAATCAAGGCGTTATTCTGATAACATTCATTGACCAATTGCGCGAGGAGGGAATGAATTTGATTGATGCGACTCAGAAAGCGGCGGTTGTTCGTCTCCGCCCGATTTTGATGACAGATATTGTTGGTATTATCGGTCTGCTTCCACTAGCATTAAGCATTGGCGAAGGAACGGAGTTATTGAAGCCAATGGCAATTGCAGTAATTGGCGGTTTGGTATTTGGACTGATATTAGTCTTCTTATTCTTGCCGGCATTGTACTACATTTTTGAAAAGAGAAAAGAAACTAAAGCTGTAAACGCTGTTTAATAAATTTTACTTAAAAATATAAAGGACTTACTAGAATGAGAACACAAAAATTATTTTTGGCTTTGTTACTTTTTGTAACAAGCAGTTTGATTGTTGCGCAAACAATCCGCCACGGCGGATTTGATGAAGAAATTGCACCGTGGCATAAAAAAGCTGTTATGACTTGCGGTATGCTTCGCAATATGGATGTATTCGATCAACAAAAATTCATTAAGAATCTCGATGAACTTGAATCGAAATTAAAAGTCATCTCAGAAAAATATTTGAACAATCCTCCGGCTGAGTATGAAAAAGATCCTCAGTGGAAAACATATCTGGAAGACTTGATGGATAATACAAATATTATCCGCGAAAGAATTGAGAAGAAAGAATATCGCCTTGCACAAAAATACTGCCCGTTCTATTGTATGACTTTCGGAAAGATGCACAGAAACAACGGAAGAACCGATTTAACAGATGTAATGTTTATGTGGCGAGCTGAAGTTAAGAATGCAATGGATATGTTCGTTGCCGGAAATGTTGATGGCTCAAATAATCATATTGAAATGGTTGACAGAATGTATGGCAAATTAAAATCATATCAGCAAAAGAAGAATGATCCGAAGTTCGATGAACTCTTTACGCCTGTAGAAGAAATTGTAAAAGAATGGAAAGATGGTGTTGAAAATAAAAATATCGAGAAAGCGAAAACAAACTTTAACAAGTTTATGAATGAGTTTAGTAAGCCGTACATGGTAACACTTTAAGAAAGGCAAAAAATATATGAGCAAATCACCAATGGAACTATTAAAACATTTTGCACCAGAGTTTGCTCAAAACCAGAGGCAAGAAAAATCTCTCATCTTTGAGAACGAGAAATATCAAAAAGTACGGAATAAGTATAAAATGCTTACCTGTCTGCCGGCAGGCAGGTTGGTATTGGAGTTGCAACAGCTTTAAGCAGTGATACCTCCACTCAGATGTGGACTAAAATGGCAAAGCAAAATTAAGTAACAAACGAAGAAATAGTCGAAGCAATGCAAGTTGCCCGTTATATAAAATAAGCAATCGTAAACGATACAATAGCCAATTCATTAAAAATATTAGAAGGAGAAAAATAAATGTTATCAGTAAAAATACTTGGACCCGGTTGTTCAAAATGCAGAACACTTGAAAGGAAGGTAAGAGAATTAATTGAGAAAAATAATATTCATGCAGAGGTTTTAAAGATAGAAGAAATAACTGAAATGATGAACTACGGAATAATGATGACTCCTGCGTTAGTTGTAAATGAAAAAGTAAAAAGTCTTGGCATTGTCCCAAAGGATGATCAAATTCTAAAATGGATTAAGGAGGCTTAGATGAAATACATTTCAATTATTGGATTACTTTTTATCGTCATTTTATATATTTCATTCAACTCAAATGGAAACAACAAAAGCAGCGCTCAAGTATTAGAACATCAAATAAATAAAGCTAAAATCACATTCATTGAGCTTGGTTCGGTCAACTGCATCCCCTGCAAAATGATGCAGCCGGTAATGAAAAACATTAAGAAGAACTATGGTAGTCAGGTTAAGGTAGTATTTTATGATGTGTGGACTCAAGAACAAAGACAATATGCAGAGCAGTACAAAATTAGAGTTATCCCCACCCAAGTATTTCTTGATGAAAATGGAAAAGAATTTCACCGTCATGAAGGATTTTATCCCGAAGAGGAAATAGATAAAATTATGAAATCAAAAGGACTTAAAATGAATAAAAAGGGATCGTAATTTATGATTGAATCAATTTTTATTGCATTGTACGAAGCAATGACCGGATCGATTTGGTTAGCGCTTCTCGCTTCTTTTGGTTGGGGAATTTTATCAATACTTTTCTCCCCCTGCCATTTGTCCAGCATTCCTCTTGTAGTTGGATTTATAAGTTCACAAGGAAAAATTCCAATATCAAGAACGTTTTATATTTCACTTATTTTTTCAGTCGGAATCCTAATTACAATTGCTGCAATTGGAATTATTACTGCATCTCTTGGCAGATTGATGGGAGATGTGGGAAGCTTTGGAAACTATCTTGTCGCCGGAATTTTCTTTCTTGTTGGGCTTTACCTTCTAGACATTATAAAACTTGATTGGAATTCTGCAGGATTAAGAAAAATAAAAGTAAAAGGTTTATTAGCCGCTTTAATACTTGGTTTACTTTTCGGAATTGCATTAGGACCATGTACGTTCGCATATATGGCTCCGGTTTTAGGAGTGGTTTTTCAAACTGCACAAACTAATTATTTGCTTGCAGTACTTTTTCTTCTTGCATTTGGACTTGGACATTGTTCAGTAATAGTTGGTGCCGGAACGCTAACCGGAAAGGTTCAGAAGTATTTGAACTGGTCTGAAGAATCAAAAACAATTTTGTGGATTAAGAGAGTTTGCGGTCTGTTAGTTATACTTGGCGGAATGTATTTGATATATACAACAATGTGAGTTTGATTAGATGAATGGTGAATTAAAAAATAAAGATAACATACTCGACTCGTTAGCCGAAGCAGTTTTTACTGTTGATAAAGAATTTAAAGTTACATTCTTTAACAATGTTGCAGAAAAATTGATGGGATTGAAAAGAGAAGAAGTTCTTGGCGAATTTTGTAACAAAGTCTTTCAGTCAGAGCTTTGTTCAATTTCTTGTCCCATAGCGAATGTTCTTCAAAGCAGTAAGAGCATATTCGATATGGAATCTAAAATACAATGTAAGAATGGTATAGTCCCGATTAAACTGAATGCAGCGGTATTAAAGAATGACGACAATGAGCCGATTGGCGGAGTTATTTCTTTTAGAGATATGACTTATAGTAACAAGATTCAACAGCAGCTTGAATCGTCTACTCAGTTTTTCGGATTGATTGGTAAAAACAAAAAGATGAAGGAAATTTTTAACCTCATTACCGAGATATCAGAATCGAATGCATCAGTATTTATTAGGGGAGAAACCGGAACAGGAAAAGAATTAATTGCGGAAGCAATTGTTAAAACTAGTCAGCGAAAGAATAAAAAGTTTGTTAAAGTTAACTGTTCTGTCCTTCCGCCAACACTTCTTGCCAGTGAATTATTCGGACACACAAAGGGCGCTTTTACGGATGCAATAAAAGACAGAATTGGAAGATTTGAATACGCTGATGGAGGGACGATCTTTCTTGATGAGATTAGCGAAATATCCTATGAAATGCAGTCTCAGTTATTAAGAATTCTTCAGGAAGGAAGTTTTGAAAGGCTAGGTGAATCGATCTCAAGAAAAGTTAACGTTCGTGTAATTGCAGCTTCGAATAAAAAAGTTGAAGAACTGATTCAGCAAGTTAAATTCAGAGAAGATCTTTTTTACAGGTTAAATGTTATCCCGATTGCAATTCCACCGCTTCACGATCGGAAAGAAGATATCCCTTTACTTATTAAGCACTTCATTTATGAATTTACAACATTATATAACAAAGATGTAAATGATATAGATGACAATGCTTTAGACTTTTTATTACGATGGAATTACCCGGGTAATATTCGTGAACTTAAGAATATTATTGAATTTTCTATCGTTCGTATAAAAGAACGCAAAAGTATTTGTGCGTGCAACTTACCGCAATATCTGAGAGATCGAGTAGATTGTGATGATAATCGTGAAGATGCAATAAACAACTTAAATACATCACAACTAATTTTTTTACTTGAAAAACATCATTGGAACAAAACCAAAGTAGCTGAAGAACTTGGTGTGAACCGATCTACTATTTGGCGAAGAATGAAAGCAACTGGATTAGCATAATAAAATTTTGTTGCACCACCGCAACATTGTGTTGCATCTGTAAGATATTTATCTTCAAAGGTTTGGCTGACCAAGTACAAAAATCGCTGCAACAGTTACAATAAAAAACCCCTTTAATTACATTAAATCACATCTTTCTATGGACTGATATTTGAATTAGTCAAGTATCATGAGTGAAATGCTTGGCAATCATTACTTCCTCGTCAGAAATTTTATTTCGGCAAAATCTATCTACGAAAGCATACTCGTAAAAGATCCTACAAATAAATCTATTAAGAAAAAACTGACGGTTTGCTACATAACAACCGGCGAAGTTGATAATGCACTTAATCTTTTTTTATCTCAAATAAAAGATGACATAGACTTCGTGATTAATACAGACATTCACTCCGAAGATTATCCCTGCCCTGAACTTATCTCACAAATTGAAAACGAAGAAAAACTATTTAATAATGAAATTGAAAAAACCATTGCACTAGGAATTCTTTGGCTTTACTGCAGCTTAGAAAAAGCGATAGAATTTTTCAAAAAAGCAGAAGTGAAAAATCCCGATGATCATAGATTTAAAGAAATAAACTCCATACTAATTAACAAGCTCATTTCTAATAGACAAAATTCAATTAACTGATTTATTCAAAATAAAAGGAGATTCTCATGCGAAAATTTACTCTAGTTCTCACTTCAATTTTTGTAATGGGATACATTTTACCAATGCTTTCGCAAGCAAACTTTAGTACAAGTTTGCATAAAACCAGAGAAGGCAAAAACGATGCTTATAAAACTGCAAATGGTGGTATGGAATTAATCACCAATATTCCAATGGATAGCCTTGCTTGCAAGAAATGTCACTCCACAACCGAAACTTATCCAAACGGAGATCCGATAATTTCAGCTACATATGCTCCGAGCTGTAACGATTGTCATAATTTTGCCGCGGGAACTACGGTAGCACAGCAAACGTGCAAAAACTGCCACAACAGACAAGTTTATGAAATAACAGCTTATCCGGATTCACTTGCCAATGGTGATGTTCACAGAAAAGCTGGAATGACTTGTGTGTCATGTCATAAAAAAGCGGAGTTACATGGTGATGACGGAATTGTTTATGCTTCATTAAAAGAAAACGGTGCAATTCAGTCTGAGTGCATGGATTGCCACAGCCCTCTTCCGACAAACAGTGCACACTCGACTCACAGTGCAACAGTTGATTGTGCAGCTTGCCATGCTGTCTCAGTATTAACTTGTGCTGGTTGCCATTTTGAAACGGTTGTCGCAATTGGTAAGAACAGAGCAATTAACCAAATAAAAGGATATCGCCTGCTTGTAAAGAAAAATGACAAGGTTCATTTAGGCGGTTTTATGACTCATTCGTTCCAGGGAAAAACAAATGTAATTGTTTCTTCCTATCACTCTCACGTTATTGCCAAAAATGCAACAACCTGTGCAAGTTGCCATCAGAATATGGGCGGAACTAATGTTGCAATCACTGAATATAACAACACTGGCAGAATGACAATGACTACATGGAATCCAACAACCAAAAAAATTGTAGGGCCATCTGGAGTAGTGCCTCTAACATCAGATTGGAAAACAGCATTTAAGTTGGACTATGTTACCTATACAGGAGATTCGACAATTCTACCCGGTGATCCAAATCTTTGGGTTTATCTAAAATCCGAAACTGATAATGCCCATATATTTTATTGTGAACCTTTTGATGATGCTACGTTAACCAAACTCGGTTTTACACGTTTACCTGTTCCCGTAGAATTAACGGCTTTTATCGGATCAGTAAGCGGTTCTGATGTTAAATTAGAATGGAACACAGCAACCGAACTCAATAATAATGGATTTGAAATTCAGAGGAAAACAAACAAAGATTTTGCGACAGTTGGTTTTGTAAAAGGTAACGGGACATTTACAAATTCACACGAATACACATTTGTTGATAAGCAACTACAACCAGGTTCTTATTCATACAGATTAAAGCAAATTGACTTTGATGGTAAATATGAGTTTTCTAAAATAATTGAAGTTGAAGTCGTAAACGGCTTAAGCTATTCCCTTGAACAGAATTATCCAAACCCGTTCAATCCTGAAACTGCAATCAAATATTCAATTCCACAAAACAGAAAGGTTACAGTAAAAATATTCAATATTACTGGTAATGAAATAATGACCCTAGTTGATAAAGAAATGTTTGCGGGTTCTCATGAAGTTAAGTGGAATGGAAAAGATAACACCGGTGCTATTGTCACATCCGGTGTTTACTTTGTTCGATTAAGCTCTGGCAATTATGTTGAGACCAAGAAAATGATGCACTTAAAGTAATCTCGGGACAGCATTTATAGAACGCCCTGCAGGCTTTCTCAGATTACGAAGCTGCTGCATTTAATGTGCAGCAGCTTTTTTATTATATGTTCATTTTTCAAAAAATTTTATAAACGTATTTCATTAAGATTTGATTAAGAGTTATTTCAGCCATTATTTTAATTTTAGTAATAACACTTGGATGCAAGCATGCATCTTTGCCTCATTTTCAAATATACTTTAACGGCCAGCCATTTGAAGTCAGCGCAACCATAAAAATCGATGGTTAATATCATAGAAATTTTAAATTGTTAAATATATTTCGTTATTCGTTCTAGATTGAACATTATTGAATAGCGAAAAGACTCCCTCTTTCTAACATTTTTTACTAATTCAAAAACCTTGATTTACTTTTTACCAAACAATCATCATATTTAATAAATTAAGCAAAAAAAGATTTGTGGTGTTTTAGTAATTTTGGGTGGGGTTTATTTACTCCTAAAATAAAAACCAAACCTCCAAAATAAATTTACTACATCTTTTAGTCTCTGCTTCTGAAAATATTAATTACGTCTTGATTTACGAAATGGTAAAAAATATTTCTAAAAAGTGCTTGACAATTAAATTTATTTGTATATTTTAGTAAGTGATTGTTTACTTAATTATTTAAAGGCTTATAAATGGCAGCAGAAAGATTAGATACCGAAACAAGACAAGGACAAATTAAAAAAGCTGTCCTTGACATTATTTCTACTGAAGGAATCGGAAAACTTTCAACAAGAAACTTAGCGACAAAAATTGGAGTTACGGAGGGAGCTTTATTTCGTCATTTCTCATCTAAAAAAGAAATAATGCTTTCCATCCTAAATGATGTAAAAAGTGAACTTTTGGCTGAACAGGAAAGAATAACTTATTCTTCAACACTAAGTGCTGAAGAAAAATTATACAAATTTCTTTGCAAGCATATCAAGTATCTTATTGAAAATAAAGGCGTAACCATACTTTTGTTTTCTGAAGCTGCACATATGAATGAACAACAATTAAAAAAGGGATTAAGAGAAATCCTTTTGACCCAAAAAGAATATATTAGCAGAATTATCAAACAAGGAATAAATGAAGGTATTTGGGATAAAAATATAAATATAGAGAATTTTGCAACCCTCTATATGGGAATTCCAATTTCATTGAACATAGAAATGATCTTAGAGCCTGGCGTTCCAAAGCAAGAAAAATTTTGTGAACGAATGATTTCGTTAATTAAAAGAGCACTAGAAAAGAAATAAAATTTTTTATTAATAAATGTAAGTAAATGATTACTTATTAAAAGGAGATATAATGGAAAATAAAACAATCAATATTGCCGCAGTTACAGATGATGGGATAACCATCAGTCAGCATTTTGGCAGAGCAGCATATTACGAAGTACTTTTTGTTGAAAACGGTAAAGTTGTCAAAAGAGAACACCGGGAAAAATTAGGACATAATAATTTTGCACAGGAAGAACATCATCATCAACAAGGAGAACAACACGGACTTGACCAACATTCTCATTCCAAGCACATTAGTATGGCAGAAGCGATTAAAGATTGCCAGATTTTACTTGCTCGCGGAATGGGAAACGGTGCATATCAAAGTATGCTTCAATTAAATATCAAACCAGTTGTAACTGATATCAGGTATATTGATGAAGCAGTTGAATCAGTAATTAACGGAACAATAACAGATCACATAGAAAAATTACACTAATCAAACAGCAGAAGGTGAAATGAACTGGACGCTAACAATATTAGTTGTAATTGCAGTCATTATCGCATCGCAGCTTGGTGCAATGTTTATGTCCGGCTAAGCAAAACCGAAAATGGTAAAAACAGGTTTACGCTGTTGTGCTTTTAGGAATTGCAATTAAAATGATTTGAGGTGTGCTGTGAGAAGAGTGCAAAACGCATTATGTCATTCCCACAAAAGTGGGAATCTAAAAACCAAAGAATGGATTCCCGTTTTCACGGGAATGACGGTTAGAATATTGTATTTATCTGTTCTCTTTATTCTGATTGAATCCAATTCATCATTTGCACAAAATGCAGAACCAAAATTACACGGTTACATTCAATCAAGATTTACAACTTATTTTGAAAATGTGAATGATTTTATGATTCGCAGAGCAAAACTTTGGGTCGATGGAAATGCACCGGGCTTAGAAAATTTTTCTTATAAAATTCAAGCCGTTTATCGTTCATTTAAAAATGAAGCACTAACGCTGCAAGATGCCTTTGCCGATGTAAAGTTTAATGGATTTGGTTATTTGTGTGCAGGAAGATTCATCCCCGATTTTATGTTACAAAGAATGCAGCCCGATTATGAAATTCCAGTGCTGGAAAGAGCATTGGTAATTAACGGATTGATTTTTAGTTCAAAATCAATGGCGCGGGAAATTGGTTTACAGTTTACTTATCAACCCGATTCCTTCCCTATTCATTTAAGTATTGGATTATTCAATGCAAATCTTGAATCGCCTGGAAAGAACAAGGATTTAGATTTACTTTACACCTCGCACGCACAAATTAGTCTTTTGAAGAAAGAAGATGCTTTGCTTGAAGTGGGAGTTTTTGAGGCATATCGTTATGCAAATGCTATATCGATGAGTACAATTTATAATTCAAATCAACTTATGACCGGAAATGATTATCGCTTTGGGTTTGAATATCAAATGGTTTACAAATATTTCGGTTTTCAATCAGAATATGTCCAGGCAAATATCAACCAAGATAATGCATGGGGATATTATGGTTTAGCAACATTGTTTGTGACTTCAGATTTACAATTAACAGGATTTATAGAAAAATATTCTGATCTTAATCCAGCAACAACTGGCAATGAATGGTATGGCACAGGTTTGAATTATTACTTTACAGATAAAACAAAACTGATGGCAGATTTTAAAACACAAGTTTCATCAGCAAAAAATAATTACTTAGGTGAAATACAGTTTCAAATATTTTTTAATTAACAATAAACGACTTTCATAAACAAAGGAAAAACAAAATGTTAAACGAAGAGAAATCCAGAATGGTTAGAGTTCGGACAAAAATTTCACGGACACAAATGTCCCGCTATGCCAATGGGCTTAAGAGTTGGCGCAGTGGCAATGAATAAACTAGGTGTTGAAAGAGCAAAAGACGGACAAATAATTGCGTTTGTTGATCTTGGTGAAGATCATTGCGCAACTTGCTATGCTGATGGATTGCAGGTAATAATGGGTACAACATTCGGTAAAGGCAATATCAAAAAAACACACAAAGGTAAATGTGCAGTTACACTCGTTGACAGAGCTAAAGGCAAAGCAGTTCGAGTTACACCAAAAGTAGAAGCAATGTTAGCAAATAAAGCAACAAACTTTTTTACAGATTATAGAGAAAAAGGAATACCTGCAAGTAAAGTCCCAGATGAAGTTGTTGAACCTTTAGTAAAAAATGTTATGAATGCACCCGAAGAAATGTTAATAAATGTTTCTGATGTATTTGATTACAAACTCGAACCAAAGAAAGACAGCTTTAACGGTTTCGTTTGTGAAGAATGCGGCGAAATGACAGTCGAAGGTTACGGAAGAATTAAAGATGGCAAGCATGTTTGTATTGACTGTGCTGCAAAATAAAAAATAATAATCAATGCAATCATAATTTAAAAAATAATAAAGCAATCTTTAGAACAAATTCTAAAGATTGCTTCTTTTATTGCTTTACTGTTAAATAAAATGAGAATTATTATTTTTCTAAAGTGCTTTTTTAAGATAATGTAAATATGAATTGAATTTGTGAACTATATCAAAATAAATTTGTAAATATTTAATGAATTTAATTTATGAAGACTAATATTCGGAGGTTCAATGAACACAGCAACAATTAATTCAACTGATCTTTACCGCCTTCCCTGGACACTGCCCGATAACGGGATCTCCTGGCTCGAACCAACTGCACGCTGTAATCTTAATTGTTACGGCTGCTACAGAAAAAATATAAAAGATTCTCACAAGTCTATGGAACAGGTAAAACATGAGCTTGATGTTTTCCAATCATTAAGAAAAACAGATTGTATTTCAATTGCCGGCGGTGAGCCGCTGCTTTATCCTAACATTGTAGAATTGGTTGCCGATATAAAATCCCGCGGACTTAAACCAATTATAAACTCAAACGGAATTGCATTAACTAAAGAACTGCTTCACGATCTAAAAAAAGCCGGAGTGTTTGGTTTTACTTTTCACATAGATAGCAAACAAGGGCGTGGACGTGGACCGCAATGGGAAGGTAAAAGTGAACTTGAATTAAATGAACTTAGATTACACTACGCAGAAATGCTTGCTGCTGAAGGTGGAATTGCTTGTTCTTTCAATTCAACCGTTTACGGAGATACCATGCAGTATGTGCCGGAGTTAGCCGAGTGGGCACAAAAGCATATTGATATAGTTCATACAATGGTTTTTATTTTGTTTAGATATGTAACTCCCGATTTGCCTTATGATTTTTATGCCGGTGATAAAAAAATTGTATTTGATGATATTCATTATCATTCTGATAAGGAAGAAGTAACCAACCTGATGGCTCCACAAATAGTTGCGGAAATAAGAAAGAAAGAACCTAACTTTTCTCCCGCGGCATTCTTAAACGGCACACACAAAGCAGATGATTTTAAGTGGCTGTTAACAGAACTTATCGGAACAAAGGATAAAATATTTGGTTACTTAAACAGTAAGTTTATCGAAATGGTAATGGAAGTTTATCATTACAAATATGATCGCTACTTATCCTACGCATCGCCCAAAACACTTAGCTTAGGCAGAGCAACGATGATGAATCTTTGGCTGTTAAATAAAAGTGTTAGGTCTGCTCTTAAAAAATATTTAGGATATTTAGTCGCAAATCCTTTTAGAATTTTTAAGAAAGTTTATATGCAGTCAATTATTATTATCCAGCCTGTAGATTTTATGCCGAATGGTGATCAAAGTATGTGCGATGGCTGTCCGGATATTACTGTATGGAAAGACAAGAACGGGAAAGATCAATTAGTTTGGTCGTGCAGACTTGAAGAACCAATGCAATACGGCGAGTTTTTACATACTATTCCTAAAAGAAAAAGCGATCATTCAAAAATAGTGTTACTGAGTTAAACTGATTATTATCAACTAAAACGAGTTTGCTTCACTCGAATCCGCCTCGGCGGATCGTTCGCAATGACAGAAATAGAACCGTCATTGCGAGTCCCGATCTTGCCTGTCGGCAGACAGGTTTATCGGGACGAACCAATCTCCCAAATGTTGAGTTGAATAATCATTAAAAAACGAGGTGTCCAAATGGCTTCCAACAAATATCAATCACTTGTAAAAGAATTATTATCTCTTGCCGATATTGAAATTAACGGCAGCAATACGTGGGATATTCAAGTATACGATGAAAGATTTTACAAACGGGCAGTAACTGAAGTTGAGCTTGGTCTTGGTGAATCTTATATGGATGGTTGGTGGGATGTCCAAAAACTTGATGAAATGATTTACAGAATCATCCGCGCCGATT
>Ga0209641_10001748_pt1 | contig 19133 bp, 12 predicted proteins | sample RifCSP16_1_FD_184022 | JGI IMG/M metagenome (GOLD analysis project Ga0209641, IMG submission 184022) | Soil microbial communities from Rifle, Colorado - Rifle CSP2_sed 16_1 (SPAdes) (version 2) | ecosystem: Environmental > Terrestrial > Deep subsurface > Rock core/Sediment | place: Rifle... | reverse complement strand
CACCCTTTTTACTGTTTTTCTGTTTTTGTCGTTTAACGTTTAAAGGGGATAATATCATATTTGAAACTCACAATGCAAGTGTAATTCATTGAAGCTATTACACATAATCACATTCTAAAAAACGTGTAACCTTGACAAGATATAGTACAATTGTTATTATCTATAAATATTCGTACTTTAACAAAGACGGTACTATACGTCTTATCACAGATATATCCACATGCGACACATACTAACTATTCGATACGGCGTCTTAAAAAATACATCCGACTTTTTTGCTCCATTTAACTCGTTAAAAAAAGGCGATCCAGTTATAATTCGTTCCAGTCGTGGTGTAGAGTTTGGGGAAGTTATTACCAAGGTTAAAGAAATAGACGATACCGATCCAATTGAAAATATTGGCGAGGTTTTGCGTAAGGCTACGCTGGATGATAAAGAAAAACAAAAAAAGATAATCGATGAAATGATCCCCGTTGAATTCAAATTCTGCCAAAAAAAGATTAAAGAACATAAACTCCTCATGAAACTGGCCAGCGTCGAACATCTATTCGGCACCAAAAAAATCATTTTCTATTTCCTGGCCAACGGTCGCGTTGATTTCAGGGAACTTGTAAAAGACCTGGCAAAAGAATATCAGGCACGCATAGAAATGAAACAAATAGGTGTTCGGGATGAAGCAAGACTCCTGGCTGATTACGAGCATTGTGGACGGGAATTATGCTGCAGGGCCTTTCTCAAAAATCTCGAACCCGTTACTATGAAGATGGCAAAGAATCAGAAGGCAACGTTAGACCCCTCCAAAATATCCGGCAGGTGCGGCAGGCTCATGTGCTGTTTGCGTTATGAAGACAAAGTCTATGAAGATTTAAAACACGTCCTTCCAAAAAAGGGTTCTATTGTGAAAACAGCGAAAGGAGTTGGGGAAGTCATTAATTATGATGTATTACAACAACAAGTTACCATTGAGCTGGAAAATGGAAACAAAATTCATGTGTCAGTCCATGATATTATAGACAAAGTAAGGGAACCCTTGCGGCAAAAAGAACCGATGTGTGATCAACCTTGTGAAAAGGATTGCGATCTTGAATAAACGCACCTTTTATCTTACAACACCCATTTACTATGTAAATGACGCGCCACACATCGGACATTCTTATACGACAATTGCTGCCGACGCGCTGGCTCGATATAAAAGAATGAAAAACTTAGACGTCTTCTTCCTGACAGGAACGGATGAACATGGCCAAAAAATCCAAAAAGCGGCACAGGCATGTAACAAAACCCCGATGAAATTTGTCGATGATGTAGTTGATAAATTCAAGACTTTATGGAATAACCTCGACATCTCCAATGACGATTTCATACGAACGACCGATGAACGGCATTGCCATCGCGTAAAAAAAATCTTTCAACAAATCTTTGAGAATGGAGATATCTATCTTGGGGAATATGAGGGATGGTATTGCATTCCCTGTGAAAGTTTCTGGATTGAATCACAACTCGAAGAAAGGAAATGCCCGGAATGTAAACGACCTGTCGAAAAAGTAAAGGAAAAGAATTATTTTTTCAGGTTATCAAAATACCAGAAAAGCCTCCTCGATTACTACGAAAAACATCCCCATTTTATCCAACCCGAATCGAGAAAAAATGAATTACTGCGCCGAATTAAAACGCAGATAGAAGACATCAGTATAAGCCGCTCGGCTGTAGAATGGGGCATTCAAGTCCCCATGGACACGACACACACTATTTATGTATGGATTGATGCGCTTCTGAACTATATTACCGCTTTAGGATACAATGACGACATGCAAAAATTCCAAAAATACTGGCCTGCAAACGTCCATATTATCGGGAAAGAAATCTTATGGTTTCATGGTGTCATCTGGCCTGCCATACTCATGTCACTGAAAATAGATCTGCCCTTTAAAGTTTTTGCGCACGGCTGGTGGACTATTGAAGGCCAAAAAATATCAAAATCATTAGGAAATGCAATAGACCCAACGAGTATTATTCAATCGTACGGCACGGACGCCTACAGATATTTCCTCCTGAGAGAAGTCCCTTTCGGTTTAGATGGAAATTTTTCTTACAGCGCCCTTATTCACAGAATAAATTCCGACCTCGGCAACGACCTTGGCAATCTATTACAACGCACATTAACCATGATCGAAAAATACTTTAATGGAGTCATTCCAGAGATTGCAGATACAGATGACGAACTAAAAAGGTTATCAAAAAGTACCTGTAATAAAGTAGATGCCGAAATAGAAGAACTTCAATTTAGCAAGGCGCTTGAGAATATCTGGGAATTTATAGGCCATGCCAACAAATTCATAGAAGACAAGAAACCCTGGTTGCTCGCTAAAACAAGTACTACAAGACCGCAGCTTGCCGCTGTCATCGGTTCGTTGGCCGGGGCTATTAAAGATATTTCCGTGTTTATCTATCCGTTTATGCCGAGAACCGCTGTTGAAATTCAACGACAGCTGGGTATCTTAGAAGACAACATCTCTCTCAGCCTGGAATTCCAGCAAGAGTTTAAGAAAGATACCGTTGTCCACAAGGGAAAACCCTTATTCCCGAAAATCGATAGGGAAAAGATTTGACAAGATAACAGGATAGACATGATATAAATAAATTAATTTTTGACAGGATTAACAGGATGAATTAAGGTAGCTTTTATCTTGTTAATCCTGTTCATCCTGTCTGAGGTAGCTGAACTATTACGAAAAATGTTTCATGCCACCATTTGGCATCGGTATTTTGGATTTTCTGGACAGCCCACACAGTAAAAGCGCTGGAGAGATCATTTATGACTACCGTGCCATTTCCAACGCCTCTACAATGTCCTGCGCCTCCTGATACCATACATTCTGTGAACTGCGGTCAATTATCCACATAACGCTATCCCCTTCTGCGTTCTCAACATTACCCATTTTCGGCAAGATATCATTCCGAAGCTGATTCGCAGCGTCTGCATACTTACCCGCTTCTACATTCGCTATCACGGCATTGAGCTTGTTTAACAGCAAATTCCGCATATCGTCGTTCTTGAATGCGCTACTACCCAATTCTGCTATATCCGTCTCCAATCCCTGTAAAGCCGCTATGGTCTTCGTTCGCGTGGTAAAGGCCTGTATTTGAATTGCGCACGGCTCACTATCAAGAGAACCATCGCTTACAACAAGCTGTACCACATAGGTTCCCGCACGGTCGGGTATAAAGGTCGTTACGTTCGATGTTGAATCTGCTATCTCAGACAAACTTCCCTCTGGAAGCGATGAAAGTATCCATCGGTAACTTAACGCATCCCCGTTCGCATCCGTTCCATCACCTGCCAGCGTTACAGTATCTCCCACCTTAACTGCCAGGCTCTTCCCTGCGTTTGCCACAGGCCTTACGTTTTCAAAACTTACGGTCACCGTATCTGATGCACTCTGGGTATGACTATCGGTTACCGTCAGTTGTATCACGTAGTCACCCGGCGCATCCGCCACAAATGTTGGCCTGACCGTATCTGGATTTTCAAGGGAAGCCTCGCTTTCAGCAGGCATTGAGATGAATGCCCATTGATAGGCAAGGACGTCACCGTCAGGATCATAACTTTGAGCGCCATTAAGCATTACCCGTGTTCCCACCTCACTTATTGATTGGTCACCCCCTGCATGGGCAACTGGTTCAGTATCCTTCGTGCTGATGATAACGGTATCAGGTTCACTCTCAATTTCAAGGGAATCTTTAACAATAAGTCGTATTTCACATCTGCCCTGTCTTTTGAGAGTAAATGTTGGATTGACCGATTTGGGATCAGATAGCAAACTTCCCATCCCGGACGGCAACGAAATAAAGCTCCATTCATACGCCATCGGGACATTCTCTTCAGGACTGAAACTTTTGCTGCCATCAAGCGTTATCACGCTGCCCCTGCGCGCCAACTGGTCAATTCCCGCATCAGCAACCGGCGCCGCGAGCGCCTTTTTAAGGGTAATAGCGTCACTAACAAGTGATGACTCCCCTTTGGCATTTTTAACCTTAAAATACACGGTCTTTAACCCCTTACTCGCACTCAATTTAAATCTTGGCGCTCCCGTGTAAACCTTCCAGGTGGCGCGTTTGAACGTTAGGGATTCACTGGCCATATAATGCGTTGGGCTGCCCGTTGCCGTGTTATTGAGCGTTACCGTGCGGTTTGTCGCCTCGTCTGCTCCGCTGTTTATCTGGAACGTGGTGACTACTGGTAATTCCTTGAGCGTGATTGTGTCGGTTGCCGCACTTGACACATTTCCTGCCGCATCTTTATACCATACATAGACCGTCTTCTCACCATCGCCACTACTCAGGGTAAATTGAACGTTCGTATTGTAGGTGGTCATCGACGTCACGACAGTCCAGCCTTCTGCGTCAGATGACGGTGCAGTGGATGTTTCAGAGGCATAATAGCCCGTCACACCTACTCCCCGTTTGCATTCCCTACCTTAAAATGCACCGTCTTTGCGCCATCTCCCGGACTCAGCGTAAAGGGCGGCGCGGCTGCGTAGGTCTGCCAGGTAGCTCCGGTAAAGCTTGCAGACTCGCTTGCCATGTAGTGCGTGGGGATGCCCGTTGCTGTGTTGTTGAGCGTCACCGTGTGGCTCGTCGTCTCGGCTGCGCCGTTGTCGATCTGGAAGGACGTAACTGTCGGCAGTGATACATACACCGCCGTCATGGTGTAGTCGGCATCCATCGTTACATTGGCAGTTTGACTGGTCGTCAAATCAACCCCATTGCGCAGCCATTTCTGGAAGTTGTTTCCTCCTGCGGTTGATGGTGCGGTAAGTGTAACCGTCGTGTTGATGTTATAGGTTCGTGTGAACGGAGTCGTGCCACTACCCTGACCATTGTTATCATTCGGACTCGCCGTTATCGACACACCACTGCTTGGATTGGTAGATGCAACAGTCAAGGTTCGATTTGTGACGATCGTTTGAACGTATGGATCACTATCTATCCAAATGTCAGGTTGACCTGCGAAAATCGTTACTTCTTTATTAGAAGGGGTAATCCAGCCGGATATTGCTTTGAATTCAACCTGATATGTGCCAAATAGAATTTCATACTTTGCACTTCCACTGTTATGCCAGATGCTTTCAGTAGTTAATTTCCACTGTGCCCCATCATTTGCAGCTTCTTGTGGAACGATAGACACCCTTATAGAACCCGTTCCTTGTGACAGTGTTGTAAAGTTCGCCGTAATATTTTTGCTGTTGTCCATCTTTATAGTAAGTGGATTGGTACCCCCACCTGCATCTCCCGTCCATCCGCTAAACTGATACCCATTCGCAGGTGTTGCTGTCAGCGTTACTACGGTCCCTGCAACGTAACTCGTCTGGTCAGGATTTTTAGTAACGGTACCATTTACTGCAGATACGTTCAAAATGTATTTGATAGCCGATTTGAACGTTACCGAAACGGTGTGGTTCGCCTGTATGTTAGATAGCGTATAACTATTGCCGTTAAGTTGAACTTCATTCCCGTCTAAGGACCACTTGTCTACAGTATAGTCATTGCTAGGAGTTGCGATAAAGGTTTGGCTAGTACCTGCAACCTTTGTAAAAGTACCGCTCGGACTAATCGAACCACCAGAACCAGCCGAAGCCGTGATTGAATATAAAGGAGCCAGAATGTTGATTTGATTAGGGGTAGTGCTGCCGATGTTGTTGTTCTCGTTAGATTCGTTAACCGAACCTGGGGCTGGACCATCAGCAAAGACTGTAATCCAATAATTTCCCGGTGATATACTGGCAGGAATGCTAACGTACCTTGTTTCTGTTCGTGATTCATTAGGGGCAAGTGATACCATCGAAAAATCAGCCAGACTAATCTGAGTTCCATAAGCACTCGTACCTAAAGAAATCCTATTTCCAAATCCTCCTGATGCGCCACTGCCCAAGTTTTTCACTGTAAATGTCACCGAAATAGACTCTCCTGTTGCAGCTTGAATTGGGGCAGTGATCGAAAGAACCGTAAGATCGGGAATAGTCGATTCTGGGTTTACAGTTATTGTTTTGTGTAAATAATAATACCGTGTATGCCGTCTCGGAGTATTTACATCTTCAATTTTTGCCCCGATGAAATAACTTTGTCCAGCATCAGTTGCAGTTGGAGTCCAAAAGAAACTCGAGACTTGTGCATTTCTTATGTAGCCAGATTGATTGATGGTTTTTATGTCTTGGCTAGAAGAATTATTGTAAGGGTTTTGATCGTTATCCTTAAAAAACGTTATCATAACATCACTATCATAATCCTCATAGTAGTATTGGATAGGTAATGATTGGCTAACTTGAATGATCCACTGAGAATTTATATTTCTCAAAAGTATATTAGGCCACTGTATAACGCCTTCTCTAGATACAAATGTACGATTTACAGATGAAGGTGGATCATTCATATCCCAAGCCAATCCATCATTCAAAACACTACTCCACCAATCACCTCCACCAACGCGGCTGAATTTAAAGCCAGATTTATCCCGCGCCGTTCGTTTCGGTGTCATAATCTCGTCATGCCAATCCGGTATTATTTGGCCATCGTCACCGTCATTCTTTGCTTGCTGATCAATTGTTCCGTGATAATACGTATGAATTAGGGAATGGTTATCCACAATATCAGTTAAAGAAACATCGTGACTCCCATAAATTGAACTGCCATCCGGGAAACCCCTACTTTGCCAGTAATTATCAGCAAAACGAATGTTCTCCCATGTTTTCACCATCTGATCCACACAAACAGGATGAGGATCTAAAGTAGTAAGCTGATCCACCCATATTCCTTCTGCGGCCAAAACACTGGCAACTTGAGACATGACCGATGCACCCCGACTATGGCCAATCAGATGAATTGGTAATTCAACATATGGATTGTTCCCTGGTAGATTTACATAATGTAATCCTTGCCACACAAGGTCCCCAATGACCTTTGTTGAAGTCATGGTCCAATCAAAATCGGTGCAAGCTCCGCTATCCAAATCGCTCCAGTCTACTTTAATTATAATTGCTGCACTGCACATCTGAGATATGTCCTTTGAGCCTGGATCGAGCTCAAAAGACTCTATATAAGGAGGAAATCCATCTACAATGTTACCAGATATTCTCATGGTATATTGAGCCACTTCATCCTTACCACCAGCTTGCTGGGCAATCGCGTCAGCCATTTTACTAACCCACCCATTTGTATTAGTTTTATTAGACCAGAATCCGTATCCATGTGTTATGATAGTTACGCCAAAAGCAGGTGATTCTATCGGGCATAGCGTTAGCCCAGGCGTTAAAGCCACATTCTTCAAGCTGCTGGCATTGCAAGTCGGCGTGTAGCTCTGCGAATAAGTCTGATACCCCGATTTGCTCACCGTTAATGTATGCGTCTCGCAGGGTACGGAGTTAAAACTATAAATTCCACTGCTATTGGTTGTGGTGCTATACGACGAACCCCATGTCACACTGGCACCGGAAATCACACTACCTGTATTTACGTCGGTCACGGTGCCGCCAAATGAGGCTGAATTGGCTATGAAAGACACTGTAAAATACAACCGGTTTACATTTGGCGCCCATAACCTGCGCTATTGTGCGATGCCATGTTCCAGCGGTACTGCCCGCCGTCCACCAAATACCCAACAGGCAAGGTATACGATGTGCCGGTAATTGGCCCTCCAATCACACTCGAATCAAATATTAAGTCGTAGCTTGAACCATTGTATTTGCTAATGTACAGCGCATATCCATCAGCACCCGATACTGACTGCCACTGAAAGGTCGGTGTCGTTGTGGAAACACTCGGACCCGGCGGACTTGTATCCCCAGTCGATATGATTGTGGGCGGGCCAGCAGACATTGAATAGTAGATGGTGATTGTCCACTCGTCGATGTATCCGCTGTCTCCCGCTACGAAATCTTTCGCATAAAGATACCAGGTTCGATTGACTGAAAGACCGTTGAATGTTGTAATCCCTGTGGTGGTTCTGGTGGGATTATCTGCTGACCCTCCTTCGCGATTCCAGAGATTGCGATTGCCCAAGCTGCCGGTCGAGTCTGCATTCAAATCAACGGTTAAGTCACTCGAATATGTGTGGATACATTTAAAATAAACATCAATCCCGGTCACAACGGCGCTAGCCGGAGCGCTGGAAATCGCAATAGTGCTTGCGACATAGATGCCTGCATCTGGAATCGTTACATTGTCAGTGTTGGAGTCAGCTACGCTGTCACCGTGAGCAGTTTGACTGATCAGTAAAAGAATACAGATAATTGCTATTGTCCCAGTAAAAGAGGCAAGTGAAAATCTGACGTGATGAAAGCAGTGGTTGAGCGGTTTATTGGCGATAATAGAACAAAGCTTTCCCATTTGAACGTTCCTCCCTTTCATTAAAACGGATGTTTATCCCATTAGATTCCGGTTTACACCTTAAACCCATAAATTTGTTCGAATAATAGCACCCGATACCATTGATGGCTAAATCTGCCATATAAAACGTATGGTTCAAGTTGCAAACTTGAACCCGCTACGAGTTGGTTTGGTTGAGCAAGGTGAAAACCAACGATAACCGTTCGTTATATTCAAAAATGTTGGGTTTCGTTCCTCAACTCAACCCGTCAAAATAGCGATGAGTATATTTAACTAGATGTTAAAAATTATTTTTGGACAAATAGAAAAAAACTACCACCATACCGGAAAACCAGCAAATATCTCTTGACAGATATAATCACGATTATGATCGAAACAAAAAAACACATCTATCTAAACGGAAAATTTCTATGAAAACTGGCTTGCCCCGGAAACGGTCATCCAAAATGCAAAAACCATAGAACGGTTAATCAACAAGCTCCGCCCCCTTGCTATTGGATTTTCTGTTATCTTTATCTCTTCAACCGGTAAAAACAAAAAACGCCTTTCCCGGTAAATCACCGGAAAAGGCGTTTTATAAAATTTGTCTCTATATATTGTAAACCGTGTCCCTGTGCGTCGTGAACAGGGAGGGGAAGCGATAATATTAAGGGTGTTTGAGTTGAGTTGAGTTGAGTTGCAAGAAGTGTACCATTTGGAGTCCTTTTTGAAATACCAATTCGGATTTTTACAGCCCGGATGTATTTCCGTAGTTAGCGGATTATTATACCTTGTAATATTCGCATTGCAACCATAAAATAATTTCGCAAAATAAAATAGACCGCTATCGGATTGTCCAGAAGTTAGTAATGTTGGAGCGGTTGTCCTGCATTAACTATGAATGAAAATATTCACAGTGTTACGATAGAGAGAAACCATTCATGGTTTTTCATTGGAATAAATTGAAGATATAGAATATAATTATACTTATTATTTTGCATCAATCAATAAATTAGGTATGTTACGATAAATTCCGGGAAAAATTCGCTTACATCAATGTTATCAACCTGGAGCAATACACTATGACAAAGACATGGAGTAAGTTGAAAGAGATTATTAAAAAAGACCCCAGTTATTCATTACAAGCCTATCAATTTGTATTTGAAGCCCTTGATTATACCACAAATATGTTAGGTAAAAACCAACATAAAACAACCGATCAGGACCGCCACGTAACAGGAAGACAGCTTTTGGAGGGTATCAGACAATACGCATCAAAGCAATTTGGCTTTATGGCTTTAACAGTATTTGAAGAATGGGGTATAAACCAAGACGCAGATTTTGGAAATATCGTATTTAATTTAGTGGAAAACGGTCTTATGGGAAAGACTGGAACAGATTCCAGAGATGATTTTAAAAATATTTACGACCTCAAGAAGGTCTTTGACGAAGAATTCAAATTCGATGGGAGTTATGACATTCGGCTTTCACTGAATGCCTTAGGAATCAAGAAAAGATAATTACTTAACTTCTTTTACACAGCGGAAACCAACATTGTTATCTTTGCCCTTGGGATAACTGCAACTTCGATAGGCGCTTCGCAGAATATAATGATGGTTTACCCACGACCCGCCTCTTACCACACGAAATTTTCCTTCCTCATACCAATCTTCGCACCATTCCCAAACATTCCCTGCCATATCATAACAACCAAAAGGACTCACACCTTCTTTCCGGTCACCAATTGGCGCTGGAGCGCCTGTATTTGGATCCAGATTGTAAACTGCCCTTGTGTTATCAGGCTGTATGTTTCCCCATGGATATTCTCTACCGTCAACGCCTCGGGCTGCTTTTTCCCACTCGATCTCCCTGGGGAGTCGTTTCTCAGCCCATCTAGCGTAAGCAACAGCATCATTCCAACTAACACCTACGACTGGTTGTAATGGTTTATTAAATCGCTCGTTATTCCAGAAAAAGGGCTCTTTGGCTCCTGTGGTATCAACAAATTTTTTATATTTTGAATTAGTTATTGGGAATCTATCAATATAAAACTCATCAACATGCACAACCTTTCGTTCTTCACCCATGATAGAATCCCCCGATGGCACAAGAACCATTTCTGAATCATCTTTCTCATTCATAATACTAACTAACCTTGTCATTGCTCAATCACCAGATGCGGCGCAGCCGCAACCAAAACAAATTTAACTACAAAGAGTTAATTTTAGACAGGATATACAGGATTAACAGCAGGTAGGGACACGGCGCTCCGTGTCCCTACGATTTTCTGATTATCCTGTTAATCCCGTCAGAAATTAATTTATATCATGCCTGCCTGTGCTACGGTAGACAGGTCTGTCCTGTTATCTTGTCGAATCTTTTTCCTCCGGTGAACTATTACGATTTATGTTCATAAATATTGCCTTTAGTCTTTAATCTTTTCATACATAGTCAACGGTATCTTTACGGCATCACCTTCTCTTACATTATGTACCCTGAACCACCCCTCATTCATCTCTAATGCATATTTGGCTTTTTCCTTTGAAATATGAGTATCCAAAGTATAGGGCTTCATTGATTCTATTTGTATAATTCGGCCATCCGCCTTAATAAAGGCTATTGAAAGGGGAATGCGGGTGTCTTTCATCCAAAAAGAAAGAAACTTCTCCTTGGGAAAAACAAACAACATACCATCATTTTCTTCCAACTTGTCCCGATACATCAAACCTAAAATTTGCTCCTCAAAAGTAGTTGCCAATTCTACTTCCAATTCAATTCCAGCTACATTTATGGGTAAAACTTTATTTCTCTTTGGCTCACCGCAACAAACGTCACAGAAACCATTATATAACAAACCCACACAAACAAGCATCATCAAAAGGGAAATATGTTTCAACTTATTCTTCATACCGCGTCATATTTCCTGTGTGCGTCTTAACTAAATTTAACATTTTTAGACCTACTTCATAGGGGATATTTTACGAACACAGAAACTAAAGTCAACCTATTTCTAAACTTGATTTACTCAAACCAAAAAGATATAGTGCTATTATGCGATTAGACAAAGTACCCTTTGGGGTATTCAAAATCATAAACAAATACCATCTCATTAAATCCAATAATTCTGTCGTAGTTGGTGTATCCGGAGGACCCGATTCCGTTGCTCTCATAAGGATTCTCAATTCTATTAATTCTGTCAAAAACCTTCACTTACGCTTTTATATAGCCCATCTTAACCATCAACTCCGTGGAAAATCTTCAGAAGAGGATGCCCAATTTGTCGAAAATTTATCAAAAGAACTTTCTCTGCCTTTTATTCTAAAAAATGTAAATATTCAAGAAATTTCAAACCAAACAAAACGTTCAATCGAAGAAACGGCACGCATAGAGAGATATAAATTTTTTACGGAATCATCACAAAAATATAATGCTTCTACAGTAGCAATCGGACATACTGCAGACGACAACGCTGAAACCATTCTTCACCGAATAATCAGAGGAACGGGAATATCGGGCCTTGAAGGAATACCTATAAAACGGCCATTAACCACGGATTCCACGATACAAATTGTTCGCCCACTCCTCTTTACCTGGAGAAAAGAAATTATCGATTATCTTGGAAAAGAACGCCTAAACTATAGAACAGACACATCCAACTATGAAACCATATATCTTCGCAATAAGATACGACTCGAATTGATTCCATTATTAGAAAAACAATATAACCCAAATATCAAAAATACCCTTATACAGCTATGCCAAATTTTCTCTGCAAATAATGAGTATTTATCCCTGGAAGCAAAAAAAATATTAAAAGACTCCACGATGGAAAGCGCTGCGGATTCATATACCCTAAATACTCATTTTCTAATAAAACAGCCAAAGATATTGCAACATTTAGTATTTCAAGAAATATTGAATATACTGCAGATTCCATTAAAAGAGATTACCTATGAGCATTATACAAAGGTATTAAATGAAATAGCCAAAAAAGGAAAAGGACGACACTTCCAATTGCCTGGAAAACTTTCCTTATGGCATGAACACGGGATGCTTTATTTTAAAAAAGACCTCCTCTCCAAACCTCGCATACCGTTATTATCTGAAATTCCTATCCAAATACCCGGCACAACCCCTATTCCTCCGTTGGGAAAATTGGTATCTGAAATTTTAGATATCAAGGGCTTCTTATTAGACGTATACAAAAAAACAAAGACTTCTGGCGAAGAAATCTTTGATCTGCAATGTATCACGATGCCCATCACTGTAAGAGGACGAAAAGAGGGCGATACTATTTCACCTTTAGGCACTCACGGTCACAAAAAAATCAAAGACCTCTTTATTGATAAAAAAATCCCTTTAAAAGAACGCGATACTATCCCGATCGTTGTAATGAATGATCGCCCCATTTGGGTTATAGGAATGTGTATAGACAATAGGGTGAAGGTTACCTCCAATACCAGGAAGATTTTAAAACTATCCTTTCAAAGGTCACATTAAGGGGCAACTACAGTGACACAGACTTTTTTACCCGTCTGCGCAATCTCTGTTTTTCTCATATTTTATCAAGAAACTATTCACCTACAATTTTGAGAAAATCCGCATCTCCTCCAAGTTTCGAGAAATCGGGATTATTCTTTGCCGTACTTTTATACTGAGGATTTAATTCGATGGCTTTCTTCAGTGAATTCAGGGCATCTTCTTTTCTTGAGAGCAAGGACTGCGCACAGGCTTTGTTAAACCATACTGCATCAAAATTGGGTTTTATCTTTAAGGCCTTATCGTACGCCTCTATCGCCTCTGTATGACTTCCCATGGCGTCCAACACAAGGCCTCTATTATTTAATGCTACAAAAAAATCCGGTTTAATTTGAATAGCCTTATCATAGGCATCCAGCGCTTCTTGCTGTTTTCCCATTTCCTCGAATACATAACCTTTATAATTCCATGCTTCATACACATTACCACTCAGGATAGTCGCCTTACTAAAGGCATCCAATGCCTCTGTGTATTTTTTCAATGGAACAAGGGCAAGCCCTTTATTTATCCACAAACTAAAAATATCCGGCTTTATACTGATTGCCTTGTCAAACACCTTCACAGCCTCTTCATAATTCTGAAGTTGAACTAAAGCAAGGCCTTTATTACTTAGCGCCTCATATTTAATTTTCGCCTGGCGCGGAATATTTGCAGCTTCCTCATCAGTAATAATTTGTGCTACCTTATCGAAAGACTTTACGGCCTCCATAAACTTTCCCAGCCGTAACAAAGCATATCCTTTGTTATTCCATACCTGCGGATAATCAGGTCTTAGCTTTACAGCATCATTAAAAGCTTTTATAGCTTCTTCATACCTTCCTAACTGGAACAGCTCACCCCCTTTATTCGTCATGGTTTCATAGGAATCAGGCTGTATCTGCAGCGCCCTTTCATAAGCCACAACGGCCTCTGCATGCTTTCCCAAGCGTGACAACGCCAACCCCTTATTCGTCCATGCCCCATAAGAATCTGGTTGTATCTCAATCGTTTTCTCGTATGCAGCAAGGGCATCTTCGTGCCGGCCCAGGGCATCCAGGGCAAGTCCTTTCCCATTCCAGGCAGCATATGAATCTGGTTTCAATTCAATCGCCTTACTAAAGGCATTAACGGCATCCTCGTGTCTCCCGAGATCCGCAAGGGTAAACCCCTTATCCGCCCAGGAAGCATGTTCTGTAGGTTTTATTTCAATGGCCTTATCATACGCATCAACTGCCTCCTTGTATTTGCGTATCCTCACAAAACAATTGCCCTTATTAATCCATGCCTCATAATATTTTGGATTAATCGCAATTGCCCTGTCGTATGCCTCTAATGCTTCATTTCGCCGATCAGGAATCTTTGCCAATGCCAGGCCTTTATTATTCCATGCCTCATACGCATCCGGTTTTAACTTTATAATGCGATCATAGGTTTCGGCTGCCGCATCAACGTTTCCGATATGATCAAGTACATTCCCTTTATTATACAATGCGGTAATATAATCAGGTTTTATTTCTATGGCCTTATCAAAGGCTTTAATTGCCTCTTCATACTGGGCCGCATGATCCAAAGTCCTTCCCTTCATATACCAGGCTTCATAATAATCGGGTTTATATTGGATGGCTTTTTCAAACGAATTGACGGCTTCTCCATATTTTCCCAAATAATCAAGCACAACCGCTTTATTGTACCACACCTCCGAGGCGTCCGGTTTTAACTGAATGGCGTGCTCATAGGCATCCAGCGCCTCCTGATACATCTGCTTACGAACAAACACATTTCCTTCATTTACTGCCGCCTCATAACCTTCCGCAGCGATTACTATTCCTTTTAGCCCAACGAGCGTTATGAAAACAACAATCGGTATAAGCACCAATTTTTTTCTCATGGCTACCTCCTTCCGCCTTAAGCGAAACATGGCGAGTAACCCACCCATTAAATATCCCTTAACTTTATCTTCTACCATTTATTTAATTGTTATGATATCGCCGTCTTCTAAAATATAGGGAGAATTGTCTCCGCGCCTTTCTGTCAGTCTGCCTATATAAAGCACCGTTTCACCTTCCTGGAATTTTAATACCTTATCCTTTTTCGCCAGAGCGACCTTTACCTCTATATCTCCCTTTTCTTTTTGCATCATTCCGATTCGCAAACCAGACGCCACATTTAAATTCTTATAGACAATTTGACCCATCCAGCTGACATACTTCCCCTTATATCTTCCCCATGCCTCATCCTTTTGTGCCTCTGACAGATTACTTCCCTTACCAAACATATTGTCTAAGTCCTCAAAAGTTTCTACCAGGAATATTTTTTTGGGACCCTGGGAAACAGGCATTATATAAGGATTAACAATCAATTCACTTGCCTTTAATGGTTCGGGAGGGGTGTTTTCATTTTTAAGTACGTCCCCGTCTTCGAGTTTATAAGGGAATATCCTCGTCACCCGCGAATCGAGCTTCCCCGTATAGGTAACGGTATTACCATATTTCACGTTAGAAAAACGGGATTTATTCTCGGCATTTAGCTTTATCTCAATAGTTGTATCACCGTGTGTTATACCAAGCATCCATCCAGTTACCAGACCCCATCCAATATAATTTACCTTTCCACACCATTTAACTCTTTTACCCATACATCGACTCCACAATGCCTCTTTTTGTTCATCAGCTAAATCGCTTGCCATTCCAAAGACATTATTAAACTCTTCAAAATTCATGTTTATATAACCATCGGCAGTCTCCGTTATAACAACTCCATAATTCGATACAACAGTACGTTCAGCTATAGTTGTGTCTTTTGTAATAGTCACTGTTGGTTTCTCATCAATTTTCTCAACTTTCTCTTCAGCAACGGGAACAGCTTCTTTAATACCTGGGACTATCCCCTCGTGAAATAAACGATCAAATTCCCTTTGGTACTTCACTAACAACTTTGTTTCATCTGTAAAAATGGCGTTGTCACGACTAAACTTGCCAGAATTTTCATCCCAGTAATACGACCCGGTTGTCAGTAATTTACAATCAAAAATGGCAAAGTTATTATGCATAATGCCTTTTTGAACCAATACCTTTATTACAAAATCCTTATTCTTATCCCGATGTGATAATAATCCTTTCCTTAAAGCACGTTTCCTATCTACCACAATCCTAATACGAACGTCTCGCTCCTGAGCTTTAATAAGGGCATTTAAAATATCCTTTGAGGTAATATCTAAAACTGCAATATCAACAGACTCCTTGCACTCCTCAATTGCACGCAGAATTTGCCCTTTTATCTCTGCGTGCGTAAAATACACCTCTGACGAAAACACCCTTCCTTGCACAAATAAAAACATTCCCGCAATGCCAAAAATCACGGGAATACAGACCCTTTTCCAACTCATAATTTCCCTTTTCACCATGTTTCTATGGAACAAATACTTATTGATTCTTGTTACGTTCATCACATTTGACTATTTTATCAATGCTACAAAGAGAATGCAAGCATTATAGAAGTTCCAACACCTATTGATTTATATTGACAATAAATTATGTATGGCATAAAATGCGCTAAATATTATGAATTTAAACTTTTACAGCGAAGGAGTTTTATATGTTTAATAAGACACATCGGTTTTGTCTTCATTTCCTTTTAGTTTCAGGCTTCTGTATTACTCCGAGTATAGGTCTCCCCGGCAAAACATTGCTTTTTGCTGCAAATAAACAGACTGCTGATTCTGATGATATTGCTGCAGCACAACGTTTCGAGAAGGTGTTCGAGCAGGTGGTTGAACAAGTTAAACCTGCCGTTGTTTCAATTACTTCCGTAAAGGTCTTTAAACACACCCAGCAAAAACAACGGAAGATGCCTAACGACCAATACCATTCCCAACCCAGGCCTGGACCCGATCAGGAACAGGAACAAGACCCATTTCGGGACTTCAGGGACTTCTTCGGCGATGATTTTTTTGACAAATTTTTCAAACAGAGGTCTCCTGAGGGCGAATATAAGGTGCAGGGACTCGGTTCAGGTGTAATCATAGACAGTGAAAAAGGCTATATTGTAACAAATAATCATGTAGTTGAAGATGCCGATGAACTCAAAATTACCCTGGGAGATAGAAGGGAATTTGATGGAAAGGTTGTTGGTACCGATCCTCAAACAGATATTGCCGTAGTGAAAATAGAAGGGAAAAACCTACCCTCGGCAAAATTGGGTGATTCAGACACGATTCGGGCTGGGCAATGGGCAATTGCCATAGGAAACCCTTTTGGTTTATCACAAACAGTTTCCATTGGCGTCATTAGCGCCACAGGAAGAGCCAATGTAGGAGTTGCACAATACGAAGACATGATACAGACTGACGCCGCCATTAACCCCGGAAATAGTGGCGGACCGCTCGCCAACATACGGGGAGAGATTATTGGTATCAATACCGCTATATTTACCAGAAGCGGTGGTTATCAAGGTATCGGATTTGCCATCCCTGTCAATATGGTAAAGACCATTATGAAAGACCTGGTAGAAAAAGGCAAGGTTACTCGAGGTTGGCTGGGAGTTGTAATCCAGGATATTACCCCTGATCTGGCAAAATCATTTAATGTCGCGGTAACAGAAGGAGTCCTTGTAAGCGAGATACAGGAAAATTCTCCGGCAAAAGAGGCTGGTTTTGAACGTGGTGATATTGTGGTTGAATATGACGGAAAATCCATCAGGGACGTCAATCACCTTCGGAATGTTGTCGCACAAACGGAAATTGGTAAAAAAGCAAATGTCAAAGTCCTGAGAGAGGGTAAAGAGAAAGAATTAATGGTCAAGATCGGAGAACAACCTGCCGATTTATTCGCCGCCGGGCCTGGCGCAGCACCATCAGGAAAAGACCTCGGAATGACTGTGCAAAATCTCACAAAAGAACTGGCAAAGAGTTTGGGTATAGAAGAAGATAGCGGAGTAATTGTCTCTGAGGTTCAGCCAGGTAGCCCTGCTGCCATATCGGAAATACGGGAAGGAGACTTCATTAAAGAGGTAAACCGAAAGAAAATCAGCAATGTAACGGAATTCAAAAAGGCATTACATGAAGGAGATAAGGAAAAGGGTATCCTCATGCTGGTAAAACGCGGTGACTTTTCCCGATATGTTATTGTCAAGACAAAAGAAAAATAACCTCTAGCGAGGCAGTGCCTCAGACCAATGAAAAACATGATGCAACTTATAACCACCCCTCTTTCCCCTCCTTCACAAGGAGGGGATGAAGGGGAGGCCTTCCGCGGGTTATTTGCCATACTGGTTACGGTCACGAAACCCGTTTAAAAAAATAAAAATTTCTGATGTTTCAGCGTGCCTCACACCGGAACCCCTTGTCGATGGTTCCATATCAATTTCGGTGAGAGAGCACACCGAAACATCCAAAAATTTAAAATCATACTTCGTAAATCGCACTTCGTATTTTCTGCTTTATGTCCCTGCCGATATTCTCGTAGTTTGTTCCCTTACCTTTGTTTCCCTTCCATAAGGCGATATTTCTCTTAACCTCTTGATAATAGGCGTTAGATGTTCGATTATGTAATCAACATCCTCCGTGGTGTTATACCGGCTTAAACTCAGCCTTACAGAACCGTGCACCGCCGTAAAAGGAACACCCATAGCTCTCAATACATGTGAAGGCTCCAAAGAACCGGAGGTGCATGCTGAACCAGATGATGCACAAATCCCTTTTTCGTTCAGGAGTAACAGAATGGCCTCCCCTTCCACAAATTCAAAGCTCATATTGGTGGTGTTTGGAAGACGCTGTGTTCTATGCCCATTCACTCTGGGATCCGGCGCTTTTTTCAGTATTTCATTCTCCAGCTTATCCCTCAATTGTTTTACCTGCGTATTTTCCTCATTCATAAATTTCTTTGCAAGTTCACACGCCTTACCAAGCCCAATAATGGAAGGGACATTCTCTGTACCGCCGCGTCGATTCTTTTCCTGATGCCCACCGATGATAAAAGGTGAAAACGTAATTCCCTTCCTGACAAACAATGCGCCAACTCCTTTAGGGGCATGCAATTTATGCCCGGAAAGGGTCAATAAATCAATAGTGCTTTTTGAAAGATCTAAAGGTATTTTCCCTACAGCTTGAACTGCATCAGTATGCAAAACAGCACCTTTTTGTTTCACAATAGTGCCAATCTCCTCGATGGGAAATATCACACCTGTCTCATTATTTGCATACATGATCGATACGATCGCCGTATCTTCCTTTATAGCATCGGCTAATTCATTGAGGT
>Ga0209641_10001747_pt1 | contig 19138 bp, 18 predicted proteins | sample RifCSP16_1_FD_184022 | JGI IMG/M metagenome (GOLD analysis project Ga0209641, IMG submission 184022) | Soil microbial communities from Rifle, Colorado - Rifle CSP2_sed 16_1 (SPAdes) (version 2) | ecosystem: Environmental > Terrestrial > Deep subsurface > Rock core/Sediment | place: Rifle... | reverse complement strand
AACATTTGCCAGTATTCTTCAATTTGGGTATCTGCCATGGACATAATTTTGCCAAACATATCTTTGGGTGTGTCATCAAGCCAAATGCAGTTTCCGGAAGATTTGCTCATCGGTTGGCCGTCGGTGCCGGAAATTAACGGTGTTGTCAAAACAAACTTTTCCCTATCTGCCATTTTCTTCTGCAGTTCGCGGCCAATAAGCATGTTGAACATCTGGTCGGTTCCGCCAATTTCCAAATCGACATCCATAGCTACTGAATCGTATGCTTGAAAGAGCGGATAAAGAGTTTCATGGGTCCAAACAGTATCGCCTCTCTTTATTCTTTCCCGAAACATTTCGCGTTTAAAGAGCTGGATTGCAGAAATATTTGATGCGATATTGATTATTTCAGGGACTGTCAGCTTAAGCAGCCAGTCGCCGTTTTTTCTGATTTTAACTTTATTAAAGTCGATAATTTTTGAGGCCTGACTCTTCCAGCTTTTGATATTTTCGTCTATTTCTTTTTGGGTGATTTTCTTGCGAGCCTCTTGGCGTTGAGAAGGATCTCCCGTAAGAACCGTTCCCGTGCCAAAGACAAGAATCGCTTCATGTCCCAAATCGGCAAATTCCTGAAGTTTGCGTATGGGAATAGTATGGCCAAGGTGAAGTTTTGTGCCTGTTGGATCAACTCCCAGATAAACACGGATTTTTTTCGAGTCCATCAACACTTTCAAAGCTTCTTTATCCGGTAAAATTTGAGTAACATTCTTCGTTAAAACTTCGTCAATATTACTCATATCTGAATCTTAGCCTGTTTTGATCTTTCTATCAACGCCAACTGGGTCTTGTCAATTCTTTACGTTTGTTATAATACTTCATATTAGCCTGAGCAGCTTTTTTAGCTTATAGCTTTCTGAGTTGTTATCAGGCGAAATTCATGGATTTTTCGCCCTACAAACCCCGGACGCGTAAATTTACATCAAGACTTTCAAGAATTTCCAAAGACTCGGCAAATCACCCTTTTGTAAAACAATCTAATTTCAACAAGAGGCGCTTTTGGATAAAGTTTTTCGGGCTTTCGGTAACTGCACTTTTCTTCTCTTTAATTGCCTTAATTATTTTTACACTATTTTCCTTTGTGATTTTTGCCAAAGACTTACCTTCACCGAACAAATTAACGGCGCGCGATTCTTCTTTATCTACAAAGATTTTTGACAGAAACAATAAGCTTCTTTACGACATTTACGGTGATAAAAACAGGGCTTTGGTTAACTGGAATGCGCTTCCCCCTTATGTAAAACAGGCAACGATTGCCATTGAGGATAAGGATTTTTACAAGCATAGGGGTTTTTCGCCAACAGGTATTGTCAGGGCCGCCTTTAACATAATAGTCTTCAGAAAACTTCAGGGCGGATCGACAATAACTCAGCAGGTAGTCAAAAACACACTTCTTTCTTCCGAGCGCACAGTTACTAGGAAGATTAAGGAATTTATTCTGTCAATTCAGGTTGAGCGCAAATACACCAAGGATGAAATTCTGCAGATTTACTTGAACGAAGTTCCCTACGGCGGTACAGCCTGGGGAGTTGAGGCGGCCGCACAAACTTACTTTAACAAAGAGGCCAAAGACCTAACGCTTGCCGAAGCGGTGATCTTGGCAGGTTTTCCCCAAAGACCTTCTTATTACTCTCCTTACGGCATAAACCCAAAGGCCTACATTGACAGGGCGCAGGCGGTGGCAAAAAGAATGCGTGATGATGGCTACATTACCAAGGAACAGGAAGAGAATCTAAAAGAAGAAATTTCCAAAATTTCATTTTCACCTAATGAGCAGGGAATTCAGGCGCCCCACTTTGTTTTTTATGTGCAAGAGCTATTGGCTGAAAAATACGGTGAAAAGTTGGTTGAGCAAGGAGGCCTGAAGGTCACAACGACTTTGAATCTGGAGCTCCAGAAAAAAGTCCAGCAGATTGTGGCCGAAGAAGTTGGCAAACTTTCCGAATTTAAGGTCGGTAACGGTGCTGCCGTGGTTATCGACCCGAAAAAGGGCGAAATACTTTCGATGGTCGGTTCCAAGGATTTTTTTGCCAAAGATTACGAAGGTCAGGTCAATGTGGCCACGGCTCTTAGACAACCTGGTTCTGCCTTAAAGCCATTTACTTATGCAACGGCTTTTAAAGCCGGTTACACACCGGCTTACACAATAATGGATGTACCGACGGAATTTCCCGGCGGAGTGGGTCAGCCGCCTTATAAACCGGTCAATTACGACGGCAAATACCGCGGGCCCCAGCAGGTTAGGTTTGCTTTGGGCAATTCTTTGAATATTCCGGCTGTTAAGATGATGGCTTTGGTCGGGGTCAAAAACATGCTTCGGACCGCATATGATTCGGGAGTCAAATCTCTTGAGCCGACCCAGGAAAACCTGGAGCGTTTCGGGCTGGCGATAACCCTGGGTGGCGGCGAAGTGACGCTTTTGGATCTTTCGACTGGTTATTCAACTTTGGCGGCGAAGGGTGAATATCATGAGCCGATTTCTGTTTTAAAAGTTGAAGATCGAAACGGTAAAGTTATGGATGAAGTTAAGGAAAATAAGGGCAAAAGAGTAATTGATGAAGAAGTTGCATTTTTAGTCTCGCACATACTTTCCGATAACAACGCCCGAAGCACTGTTTTTGGCCCATCTTCGCTTTTGAATGTTGCCGGAAAGACGGTTGCCGTTAAAACCGGAACAACAGATGATAAACGCGATAACTGGGCAGTCGGTTACTCTCCCTCATATGTTGTTGGCGTTTGGGTTGGCAATAACGATAATTCACCGATGAATCCGCAGATTGCCTCGGGTGTTACCGGTGCAACCCCTATCTGGCACAGCATTATGGGTGAGATTTTGTCAGGCAAGTCTTCTGAAGAATTTTCTAAACCGGACAACGTAACTGCTTTGATTATCGATGCTTTTGGCGGCGGTTTGCCCTGCCGTGATTTTCCGAAAAGAAGCGAGTTTTTTATAAAAGGCACGGAGCCTACACGTGATTGTCTGGTGCAAAAAAATTTAGACGGCAAGGAATTCTTTGTTTTTGCCGAGTTTGATCCTGTCTCCACAGACGGAAAAAACCGCTGGCAGGAAAGCATTAATGCCTGGGCAGCGGATCAGGCTGATCCCAAATACCGTCCGCCTACAGAGCTTTTGAACGAGCCGACCAAGAATCCTGACGATATTAATGTCGTCATCAACAAGCCTGATAATCATTCACAGGTTGATTACAGTTTTGAAACAGAGACATCGGTCGAGACGGGCAGAAAAGTAACCAAGATTGAGTTTTTTGTGGATGGTTCGCCAAAGGCTTCAAAATCCGGCGACGGTCCTTATAAATTCAACTTTACTTTTGCAGAATCCAACAAAGGAAAACATAAAATCAAAGTGAAAGCCACAAACGAGGCAGACAAATCTGCAGATCGAGAAATCGAAATCTCAGTCGGCGAACCTTGGAGTGATTAATTTCTTTTAAGAAGTCGTTTCCGGTGGGATTGAGATTAAGGATTTGAACCAAGCTTCTAACTTCTTGGTTTGTCCTCTTGGTAATTTAGATCTTGTATTGAGATATAAGTTTCCTGAAAACCGTTCTAATTCTAGTGTATCTACTCCTCGTTGGCCATGTGCATCATGCCGTTCACCTTCTAGGTGAGAAGTAAACCAAATATAGAAGTGTTGGATTTGATAATTCCCGCCTTCTTTTATTTGATTGAGAAGTTTTTCCCGAAAAGTATTAAAACCGTCTTCTGCGTTGTCATCTTGTGTTTCAAATATTAGGTTTCCGATTTTATATCCTTGTAGATGGGCACTTAACACTTTGTTATTGGCTTTTTCATCTTCGGGTGGCCAATAGAATTCACCACGTTCAGGTATAAATGTTCTACTCGTTGTGTCATAGTGGAATCGGAGATAAGAGAACGGAAGGATATGCTGATCTAAACAGTTCTGTACGTAAGTGTCTGGATTTCTATTTATTTCGGCGGAAACCCAAATTTCTGAATAGACAGGAAGGATAGGTAAAGTTTCAATAGATCTTGCAATCAGTGCTTGATCTGGCCTTACTAAAGTTTGAACGGTTGTTTCTCTAGCTTTTCTTTCGGTAGCCATTCTGATGGCAGTAGTTGCGCATTATATTCACTATGGTTTAGGAAGTCAAAGTTTGTTTACTTACGAATTTGGGCTAGGAGGGATTTTTCGAGGGCTGAGGAGATTTTGTTTCTTGTTGCGGTGACCTCTTCTTGAGCCGGTGTGTCGTCGGATTTTTGGTAAGTCAAACGCAAAGTTACGGATTTTTTATCAACACCTAGTTTTTCGTCTTCAAAAACATCAATTACCTCAACGGTTTTAACAAGCGGAGCGCCTGCTTTTTTAGCGGTCTGTATAATTTCATCAAGCGGGGTTTGCTTTGCAAATATTGCCGAAATATCCTCGATAACCGGCGGATATTTGGGGATTGGTTTATAGGTTTTTGCAGTAGTCGGCAGACTGTAGATAGTAGACAGGTTAATTTCCAGAGCTGCAACAGCACCTTTAATATTGAAATAATTAGTTATTTTCGAATCTAAAACTCCGACTGTTCCCACCCGCTCTTTTCCAGAAAAAACTGCGGCCGACTGATTTTCTATAAACAGAGGGTGTTTTTTAGCATTCGGCTTAAGTTTCATTTCACGGCCGATAATTTCTGCGATATTTTCCAAATAGCCCTTAACCTCAAAAAAGTCTCCGTGAGATAAGACAAGCGCAAGCTGTAAATCCTGCTTTGGCAATTCGTCACCCTGGGCAATATATGTTTTGGCTATTTCGAAAATTCTTAGATTTTGTCTTATAAACTGATTTTGGCCGATTATTTCTGCCAACGAAGGTAAAAGAGACGGTCTCATGTACTGCCAGTTTTCGGTAAGGGGATTTTGGAGCTCGACTACATTGGTCCTTTTTGTTTCTGCAAGCGCAAGCATTTTTTGGGAAATGATCGAATAGGAAATAACTTCGGTTAGCCCCAAAAATTTAAGGGCCTTTTTAAGCCCTATTACCTCTTCTAACGTATCTTTTTCTGAAATTGGGATGTCACCCTTGGGAATTTCCGATTTGAGGTTTTGATAGCCGTAAATTCTGGCAATTTCTTCAATCAAATCTACATCATCTGCGACATCGTCTATCCTCCAGCTGGGAGGAGTTGCGGCGACAGTTTCGTTTTGCAGTTTGGCTTCAAATCCCAAAAGGGAAAGAATTTTTACTGCCAGATTCGGATGGATTGCCTCGCCCAAGTAATTGTTTAGTTTTTTAATGGCTAAGGTTATCGTGGGAGTTTTAGATTTTACTTTGTAGATGTCGACAAGCTCCGAGGCAATTTTGGCGTTGGCGTTTGTTTTAGCAAGATAAACTGCACGCGACAGTGCATTTAGGATTCCTTCCAAATCGACGCCTTTTTCAAATCTTGAAGCCGCTTCTGTTCGGAAAGCCATGCTTTGGGTGGTTTTTCTTATGGTTTTTGGATCATAGGCCTGAACAAATAAAACGACCCTTTTAGTTCTTTTTGAAATTTGCGAATTGGCCCCGCCCATGATGCCGCAAAGATCAATCAGCCTCTCAGCGTCCTCAATGACGATTGATCCTTTAGGCAATTTCCTCACTGTTTTGTCCAGGGTGACTATTTTTTCACCCTCTGTCGATTCGCGAAGAACCATTTTTGGCCCCTTAATTTTGTCAAAGTCAAAGGCGTGCATCGGCTGGCCCGTCTCCAGCATGATGTAGTTTGTAATATCGACGATATTGTTTATTGGTCTAATGCCGGAAAGTGTCAGCCTGTTTTGAATTACGGCAGGCGATGGTCTTATTTTGACGTTGTCCAAGACAATTGCCGTAAATCTCGGGCAAAGTTTGAGGTCTTTGATAGTTACGTCCAGGTTTAAAATGTTTACCGTATCAGGCTCGAGTACCAGGTTTATGCCTTTGGGCAAAATATGATTTGATTTTTCGCCTAAATTCGAAAGTATAGCGTTTGCTTCCCTGGCCAGTCCAAAAACCGAGACGGAATCTGTTCTGTTTGACGTAACTTCGATATCAAAAACATAATCCTCTTTTACTTTATCGATTCTTTCAACAGACGGACCTGATGCCGAAAGCGTATTCGCCAAAGTTTTGGCAGCAACGTCCGTTTTTAGATAATCGCGAAGCCAGGAAACCGGAATTTTTATGTTCACAAAAATTTAATTTCTAATTTCTGATTACTAAATAATTTTCAAATTTATAAATTTCTAAATTCATTAGGTTAATGAGATCAATTAGGCTAATTAGGTCAATTTAGAATTGTTCCAAAAATCTGATGTCGTTTTGGAAAAGCAGTCGGATATCACCGATTTCTGTTCTCATGGCAATTGTTCTTTCAACTCCCCAGCCAAAGGCAAAACCCGTATTTTTTTTGGGGTCCAGCCCGCCGGCCTTGATGACATTAGGGTGAACCATGCCGGCACCGCCCAATTCTACCCATCCGGATTTGCAAAACCGGCAGCCGCGTCCCAAACAAACTCCGCAGGTGACATCAATTTCGAAAGAAGGTTCTGTGAAGCGGAAATGATGGGGTCTTAACCTGCTTTTTCTCTCTTTTCCGAAAAACTTTTGGGCAAAATAATCAAGCGTCCCTTTTAAATTGGCGATGGATACATTTTTGTCGATAAGCATGCCTTCAAACTGGTGAAACATTGGTGTGTGTGAAACATCAACTTGTCTGCGGTAGCACCTTGAAATGTTGAGCATGCGAATGGGCGGTTTTTTGAGCCTTAGCATTTCTCTGACCTGCCCGTTTGATGTGTGCGGTGTCAAAACCTGATTGCCCAATTGTGCATTTGGCTTGCTTTTGACAAAAAAAGTTTCCCATTCGTCGCGCGCGGGGTGATCTTTGGGCATGTTTAATGCTTCGAAGGCGTACCAGTCCCAATCCACCTCGGGGTAACTTTTGAGAGAAAACCCAATTCTTTTGAAAATGTCGACAATTTCTTCAATTGCCTGGGAAACAAGATGCAGATGTCCGATTGCCGGTTTTTTGCTGGGGGCCGTAATGTCGATAGATGTTGCTAAATGCTGAGCGTTAAGTGTTGAACGCTTTTTTTCAAAATATTCCTCTAATTCCTTTTTCTCTTCATTAAGTTGGCGGCCTATTTCTGGTCTTCTTGATTGTGGAGCTTTTCCAAGTTGTTTGGTAAACTTTGTGAAGCTGCCGCTTTTCCCAAAGATTTCGAGGTAGATTTTTTCTAAATCTTTTTGATTTAGTACCGAATCAATTTTACGTTTAGCTTCTTCGAGTTCATTTTCAACTGATTCATTAAAATATTTTTTAACTACCATAATAATGGTGGCAATTTATTATTAATGAGATCAGAGGTACCAACAATAAGTGCAAGGGAAAAAATACAGATGCCTGCTATTAACACGATTATATAAAGGATCTTATCTGCTTTTGGTAATTTTGACCGGGTTAATTTTTTTATCCCAAGAATGAAGGTTGTTAATATAATTATTCCGATAAAAACCGAACCTAAGAGAATGTACAAATTCATGGAAAGATTTTAACACAAAAATACCTCTCGAACTTAAAATTAACTTCAAGAACGAGAGGCGAGAAGATTTATAGCAAGTAAAAACTTTGTTGTCAACTTTTGAGCTTTAAATTATCTTTTTTACCAGTTCCTCAAAAGCTTTAGGATTTTCGAGGGCAATTTGTGCCAGGATTTTGCGGTCTAGTTCGATATTTTTTTCCTTGAGTTTGCCGATAAATTTGCTGTAAGAAATATCGTGCGGTTTTAAGGCGGCTGAGATTCTGATAATCCATAGAGACCTTGTTTGCCTTTTTTTCTCTTTTCTGCCGCGGTAGGCATCCGCGCCGGCGTGCACCACGGCATCTTTTGCCTGCCTGTAAAGTTTGGATCTGCTTCCCCTATACCCTTTCGCAAGCGCAAGAATTTTTTTATGACGTCTGTTTACGGTTTTTCCTCTTTTTACGCGCATTCCTAGTTAGTTGTAAGGCAATAGTCTTTTAATATTTTTCTTTTCAGGTTCTGAAACTTGGGCCGGTTTTTTGTATCTTGTCCTGGCGCTTTTTGATTTTGACGCTTTTAGGTGGCTCGCCATTTGGCGCATTCTTAAAATTTTGCCTCTCTTGGTGATTTTGAATCTTTTGACAGCCGATTTTTTAGTTTTTGTTTTCATTTGGTTTTTCTTAGTTTGTTTTTGAGCCTCTGGCGGGTTTAATTATTGTAGCGAATCTTCGTCCTTCAAATCTCGCCGGGCGGTCAAGTTCTGCAAACCCTTCCAATTCTCTCATAATTTCTGCCAAACGTTTGGGGCCGAATTCCGTGTGGGCCATTTGCCTGCCCTTAAAAACAACGGTAATTTTGACTAAATTCCCCTCTTCTATAAACTTTTTAACTTTCTCAATTCCCGTGTCAAAATCATGTTTTCCGATAAACGGCGAAAATCTGACTTCTTTTAATTCCGTTTGTTTTGCGTGTTTTCTGGCTTCTTTTTCTTTCCTGTCCTCCAAATATTTGAATTTTTTAAATTCTATGATTTTGACAACTGGAGGGTTTGCTTCGGGTGCAATTTCAACCAAATCCAGCTCTTTTTCTTTGGCTTTTTCCAACGCTTCGGAAAGCGAAAGTATACCAATCTGTTTACCTTCCTCGTCTATTGTTCTTACTTCCCGTGCCGTTATTTGCTGATTAAGTCTATAAAATCTCTTTACTTTTAACCTCCGATATTTTTTCCACTCGTAGGCAGGATGTTATCATTTTTTAAACTTTTTTTTCAATATCCGCTTGAATTTTGGCAATAAGCTCTTCTATTTTCATTTGGTGAAGATCCTTTTGGTTTCTTTCCCGTATTGATAGTTTACCGCTTTTTTGTTCCTTTTCTCCGACAACCAGAATATAGGGAATTTTAAGAAAAAGCGCATCACGGATTTTAGCCTGCAGAGTCTCATTGCGCTTGTCGATTTCTATTCTTACTCTGTTTGATTTAATTTTCTGTGCAGTCTTTTGGGCAAAATCCGTAAATTTGTCGGAAACCGGAAGTACAATTGCCTGAATTGGTGAAAGCCAGACGGGAAGGTTGCCCTGGGTGTGTTCCAGAAGTATTCCGATGAACCTTTCCAGCGAGCCGAAAATTCCCCGGTGTACCATCACGGGTTGTTTTTTTGATCCGTCGCGGTCAACGTATTCCAATTTCATGCTTTGGGGAATTTGAAAGTCTAGTTGGATTGTGGCCAGCTGCCAGTCACGGTCTTGCGAGTCGTATATGTGGATGTCTATTTTGGGGCCGTAAAAAGCGCCGTCTTTGGGTTTTATGTCAAAGGCGACTTTCGACTCCTTGAGCGCTTTTTCCAGGGCTTTTTCAGCTTCTTTCCAGCTTTCCTTATCGCCCATCGCCTTGTCGGGTTTGGTGGCTAAATAAAACCTCGGCTTAAATCCCAAAGATTTGTAAACTTCTGCTGTGAGTTTTAAAAGTTTTTGTATTTCGGTATGGATTTGTTCGGATGTTGCAAATATATGAGCATCGTCTATTGTGAATTGACGAACTCTTAGAAGTCCTCCAAGGACGCCGGAGAGCTCTCTTCTATGCAGAGTTCCAAATTCGCTGAGTCTTAACGGCAAATCATTGTAGCTTCTGGTTTTTGATCGGAAGACTATTGCCGATTCCGGACAATTCATAGGTTTCAGTGAATAATCTTCTTTGTCAACCTTGAGGTTAAACATGTTTTCACCAAAGTGTTCAAAGTGGCCGGATTCGACAAAAAGCTGGTTTTTGATCATTACGGGAGTAGAAATTTCCAAGTAGTTTTCTTCCTCGGTTTTTCCCCTTATGAAATCAACTAAGGTTCTGTAAATTAGCCAGCCTTTGGGGTGCCAGAAAATGGCTCCCGGAGCATACTGGTGAAATGAAAAAAGATCAAGCTCGCGACCAATTTCGCGGTGATCTTTTAGGTTTACTTTGCTCATCGTGTTGTGAGATTGGATTGGGCGGATTTTATCACATCCGCGGCAAACTTACCGAAGACCGGCACAAAATCCACCTTGGAAACTAAAATGCCCACCATATAAATGATTGCCGCCGTTCCGAATGTTAAGCCTATTCCCCAGCCGATTCCGCCGGCAAGGCCGATTAAAAAGCGCTTTTTGGCAGAAGCGCTGACCTCGATGTAGTATTTTTCGACTACTTTTTGATTTTGATTACTTTTTTCTTCTTCTGGCATTTCTTCTTGCGGTATCTCTACTAATGGCCCATCTTTGATCTTCTGCTAGTTGGTCTTGTTCCGGTGTTCTGGTCCCTTGTGCTGAGCGACGTGACTGTTCCTCTATGGGTGTATGTCCAGCAAGTCCCCTATAAGAATTCGCTTGGATTACAGTAGTAAGGTCCCCTTTCTCGTCGAAGGCGCTCTGAGTTACATTCGGTATATTCCTCTCTCCGTATCCGCCAAAACTCCTTCTGACATCTCCTCCTTGAGTCGGCCCCATGTCTGAAGGGGGTCTCGCAGGGAAATCTTTAGCTGTTCCCCGCCTTTTTATTGCTGGTTGATGATTACCTTTTTCTGATTCCACCATTTCAATTTTACATTCTATATTGTTGTACAGCAATCATGTAATGGGAATTACTTTGTTTGTGTATTCTACTCTAGTGTGGGTTCGACAGGATTTGAACCTGTGGCCTCCACGATGTCAACGTGACGCTCTAACCAGCTGAGCTACGAACCCACGTCGAAATGAACTCGGCTAGCCCGTTTTGTTTCAAAGCAAAACTTTAGCGCCTCGTTATTTCTCCTTTTCAAAAAACACATTAGTATTTTTTGAGTTTAAAAATTTTATCAAATTTAAATAGTAATAGCTAATTATCCCTGAAGCGTCAGCGTTCCCTGTTCGTGAACCTTCATTTGCTTACCCGAAACCCAGGCAAGCATTCCGGTTGTCCTTTTGGCGTTTTCCCTTTGGGCAACCATGTCCTTTCCATTTTTCGAATCCTCGACTTTGGCGGTTAAATCTTTAATTATTGTCTTGAGTCTTGTTACATCAAGAAGGCCGATTTTTTTGGGCATAGTTTCTAAGTATGCGGTAGTCTTAACACCGGATGCTTTGGCAAGCTTGGCAACTTCTTCGCGAAGTTCTACAAATTCTGCTTCGAGTGCCTTTTCCTCTTTGCTTTTGCCGCTTTGGGAATCATGATTTCGGTATTCCTGAAGGATCAAGGCTAATTCTGTGGCTTTTTGATCAGAGCTGGAATCATCTTCTTCTGTCCTTTCTTCCAATTCTCTTTCTTCTCTTGCCCACTTGAGTTCTTTTTGGCCCATTTCTTTTCGTCTTGAGCTAATGCCGTTTCCCGAACCAAGAAAACTGCCAAGCCCAAGTTCTCTTTTAGCTTCGTCGATTATTGGGCTTATCAAGTCACCGCCTAATTTTTCAAAAGTGGCTTCCCCTATCGTTTTAATAGTATTTGCCGCCTGTGCGGTTTTCATTTCCTATATTTTACTACTTTTTGAGGCTAAATGCAAAACTCAAAGGTTCAAGTCAAGCCTATCATAAGCAGGGTGAAAATTCGGTCCCGCGGTTTCTTTCAAATAAATCTCAAGGGATCTATGAGTTGCGGATTTATGCCCGATATGAATAAAATACGTTTGTTTTGCTTTCAGTTTTTTAGAAATCTGTATTCCGTCGGCAATTGAAATATGGCCCTGGGTTTTACCAATTTTGCCAAGGGATGATCCGTCAATTGCAAGTAAATCGCAGTCTCGGATTACTTTTTGAGACGAAGGCAAAATTTTATTGAAGTCCGGAATATAGGCTAAGATTTTGGATTCTTTGACTTTGATACCGAAGGCAGGTGTATTTCCGTGGACAACCGGAAAGTAAGTAACCTTAGTGTTTTTAAGATGGACCCTTTCTGAGGGTTTGATAACTTCCACTTTCAATTTAAGCAGATTTGTATCAAAGATTTTTTTAATTCCGTTTAATACAGCTTGAGTTACGAAAAGAATTGGAACTTGCTGTCGGTTGTAGATGTGGGAAATATCCCACAGTCCCAAAACGTGGTCATGATGCGCGTGGCTTATAAAAATTGCCTCAATTTTTTGGGGGTTATTCGAAACTAGATGCTTGTAGGTATCAGGCCCTGCATCCAGAAGAATTTTGTCGTTTACCAAAAGTTGGGTTCGGGTACGCGTATCCTTTGGGTCTTTCGATGAGCAAATCTCGCAGTTACATCCGAGTCTTGGTAGAGGCCATCCGGCAGAAGTTCCGAGGAATTTAATTTTCATTTTTCGAGTCTAGACGAGAAAAATATCAGAAACCTTCCATAAATTTTTTCTTAAGTATTAAATTTTAAGGTTTGCTGATATAAATTGTACCCGGGGGGAGACTCGAACTCCCAAACCCTTACGGGCACTGGTTCCTAAAACCAGCGTGTCTACCAATTCCACCACCCGGGTTCATTTGCGCGTCTGCCACTTTTTGCGAAGCTAAAAACGAGGTCTTCCACACTAGGGTCTACTCGTGAAGTTTACCCTGAGTGAATACGAAGGGCCACCTCGGCGCATTTATGATTTTATCAAATTTTAGGTTTGGGAGCGAGTACGGTCAATTGCAGACTTGTGAGCCAGCCATTCGATTTCGTCATTCAAGGGTTTTAGTTTAACTTTTCCGTAGCGCCTTTCAAGCGATTTTACAATCAGATAGTCCGCAAAATGCGGATTTTTAGGAAGTAACGATCCGTGGAGATAGCATCCAAAAGCGTTTTTATAAACTGCCCCTTCGGTTTTGTCTTCACCGCTATTGCCGGCACCTTTGATAACTCTGCCCAAAGGTTGTACGTTTTTTCCTAAATAGGTTTTGCCACTGTGATTTTCGAAACCAATCAAGTTGGTAGTCGATAGTCGGTAGTCTGTAGTTTGATAGCTATCCTTGATGTCTTGCTCTAATTCTGAATTTATCTCAACAAGCAAGTTTTGGATCATGCGCTCATCTGATCCAACTGTAAAAGCATCAAATAGGCCGATGCCTTTTATAATTTCACCCGTTTTTGTTTTAAAATATTTCTGAAGTAACTGGTAGCCGCCGCATATGGAAAGTAAAACTGCGCCATTATTAACCGCTGTTTCCAGATGACGTTTTTTCTTTTGCAGATCTATGCCAACTATTGTTTGAGCTTTATCTTGGCCCCCACCGAAAAAATAAAAGTCAAAATCAAAATTCGAAAGCGGTTGACCGACGCTGATATTTGCAACTTTGACGTCAATTCCCCGCCACCGGCATCTTTTTTGGAAAGTTACGGTATTGCCTTTATCGCCGTAGGTGTCCATAAGGTCCGGATAAAGATGACAGATGTTTAAGGTCATTGTTTTTGCCATTTTGTAACTTTCTCCCCCGCCCTGCTTAAAGTTTTCTGTACATCCAGAAGCGCTGTGTACGTTGGCAGAATTATCAGAGTATCTTTAGTGCTCAGTTTTTGAAGAGCATTTAAGATTGAGTAATTTACTTCCTTATATACATTATTTTTACTCAATTTGAACCCTGCGTATTTTAACCGCAGAGCCATATCGAAACGGCGAATCCCTGAGATGAAAACATTGTCAACTTTGTTTTTTAAGATTTCCCAATCCGTATCCCATATCCATGAGACATCACGTCCATCTGCTATTTTGTCGTTTAAGATTATGAGCAGATTGACCTTTGACAGATTTGAGATTATTCTTAAAACTTCGTTTGCCCCTGCCGGATTTTTAATCAAAAATGTCAAAAGTTCTCTGTCATTAATTGTTGTTTTTTGGAATCTACCGAAGGCAGTTGAGAATTTTTTTATTTTTTCTATAACAGTTGCAAGATCAATTCCGTAGTTTAGAGCCGTTGCTGACGCAGCCAGTACGTTGTAAATGTTGTAAAGCCCCGGAAGAGGATAGTTGACGGTTGATGTTTGATTGCCCAAGTTAAGAGAAATCGATGTTGAGAAATCAGGTTTGAAAATTATATTTGTTGCAGAAATACTTGGGATTGGTCTTTTGAAATTACAGCTTGGACAGCGGTAATGCCCAAGGTGTGCAGAAAGCTGCGCGGTAAAAATCAGACCTGCGGCGCAGACTAAGCAGTGTTTGACATCGGCAACAGTTGCAACCGCAGGAAGTCTGACTTTACTATCTGAAACGCCGAAGAAGATCTTTTTGCCCGCAAATGATTTTTCTAAAATACTAATGCCCGGATCGTCGCAATTGAGAATTAAAGTTGTGTTTTTGGGAAGAGTTCTTAAGGCTTTTTGCCATTTGACTCTTGTCGAATCCACCTCTCCGTATCTGTCCAGCTGATCCCGAAAAAGGTTCAAAAGGACTATTGTTTTGGGAAAAACATTGTTAATTGCTTCAGGGAGTGTTGCTTCGTCAACTTCCCATAGGGCCAGATCGAATTTAAGTTTCCCGAATATTGAGCAGTTGGTAATCATAGTCGAGGCGATGCCTCGCAATAAATTGGAGCCTTGGCGGTTATGGATAACCTGATATTTTATGGAAAGAATGTCGTATGTTAGACGGGCAGTGGTTGTTTTACCGTTGGTTCCGGAAATAATGATAGAGCCTTGAGGAATTTGTTTGGAAAGTTTAGAAACAAAATTAGGGTCTATTTTAAGAGCGTAAAGACCGGGAGCAGCTGTTGCTCCTCCGCCGAAGACACCGATTACAAAAGCCAAAATTTTACCAGCCAAAGTTGCCAGGAATAACTTGAAATCCACGATTTCGATTTTACTACGAAGACTGTCTTAACAACTAATGACTATGAACTAAGGACTACGATTTCAATCGAGCGATTCCATTTGCGAGAAGAAGAAGTTGATGTCTTTGGCCCATTTGCCGCCTGTGTACATTTGAGGAGGTGCATAAATCGGCATAATTTCCTCAGGCGTTACCATTCCTCTGTCAATGTATTTTTCTTTTAAAGTTTTTGCAACCGATTCTATCGCACCTTCCCACGATGTAAATTGCGTCGAACCGTTACCGAATCCCCAGGCGTTATAGCTTTCCGAAGGTGAGGCATTGCCCCCGCCGGTTTCTTTCATGGCAATTGCCGGAATTAATCTGTAATCGATGTTGTACTTATCGGCGGTTTTAACCATAAATTCCGAATGACTTTCAAGGGTCGTGTTTTTGAGGAAATTCTCTACAATGTAAGGCCGCATGTCTTCTATTTTAACCGACAAAACCTGTCCTTCTATAGTGTTTGGACCTGCCGTGTCATTAGAGACTATTATCGGTTGAGAAATTGAAGCTTTTTTACCAGCCTCTTGGTTTTGGAGAGAGATCGCTAAAGCGGTTATGGTTACAGGTGCAGCCAGGAACCATAAAAAAACAAGGCCAAGTCTTTTTAACATGGTCTTGCCCTAATATCGCATTTTGAGCGTGCAATGTCAATTTTCAGGCAAGTGGGCTTCTTTTTTCTAGGTATGCTTCTTGCTAAAAAAGGCAGGATGAATAAATAATATACATATGGCCGACCCTGCCCAGCCAGTCATTCAAGGCAGCGCACTCCAGAAAACTGCAGCCGGAAGTCAATTTGCTTCCTCTTCATCCCTTCTGAAGGTAAAGACGGGAGTAGAAGGTTTTGACGAGATTGCGCATGGCGGTATTCCTCAAGGTAGGAGTACGTTAATTTCAGGGACTTCAGGTTCCGGAAAGACGATATTTTCAATGCAATTTTTGGTGGCAGGCATCGAAATATACGCCGAAAACGGTGTCTTTGTAACGTTCGAGGAAATACCGGATGATATTATTAAAAATATGCTGGGGTTCGGCTGGGACTTGAGCAGATATCTCAAAGAGGGCAAGTTTGCTTTTGTTGACGCATCACCTTCCGAAGATGAATCTGTTGAAGTGGGAGAATTTGACCTTGGGGCATTTTTAGCAAGGCTTCTGCACGCTGTCGAAAAAGTAGGTGCAAAAAGAATGGCGATTGATTCAATTTCGGCACTTTTTCCAAGATACACTGACCAGGCAAAAATAAGGCGTGAACTTTATAGAATTGCAGCAAAACTAAAAAAGATCGGTATTACAACTTTAATAACTGCAGAAAAAATAGGCGAGGCGGAGGGCAGGGTCGGAAGATTCGGAGTAGAAGAGTTTGTTTCGGATAACGTAATTTTACTTCATAACTACCTTGATGAGGAGCACCGTGACAGACGAAGAAGTATAGAAATTCTCAAGTTTAGGGGAACATCTCACGAAACTCAGGATACTCCCCTATTGGTTCGAAGTGACGGCATAAATGTTTTTCCAAGGCCAAAGCCTTCTTATGCAGGTCAGAAATCATCTACGGTTAAGATAACGACAGGTATTGGGCAGTTAGACCAAATGCTCTTTGGAGGATATTATGAGGACTCTGTCACTTTAATTAGCGGTCCTTCGGGTGTGGGTAAAACCGTTCTGGCACTGCAATTTATGGTTGAAGGAGCAAGAAAAGGCGAAAATGGCCTATTTTTTGCCTTTGAGGAATCGCAGGAACAGCTCTATAGAAATGCCGAAAGTTTCGGCTGGCAGCTTAGAGAGTTGGTCAAAGAAGGAAAAGTAAAGCTGATTTGTTCTGTTCCCGAAGAGCTCAAAGCAGAGGAGCATTACAAACGTATAAAAGATATTGTCGAAGCGGCACATGTCAAACGATTCGTCATAGACTCTTTATCTGCACTGGAGAGAATTTATGCTCCCAATAAATTCAGAGAGTTTGTAATTGGCCTTAATGTTTATCTAAAAAACAAAGGCGTGACTTCTTTAATCACCGACACAATTTCTACCCTGCTTGATGTTTCAGAGATAACAGAATCCAATCTTTCGACAATGGCAGATAATGTAATTCTTATTAAATACGTTGAGGTAGAAGGTAAGATCAAAAGAGCCTTGGCGGTTATCAAGGCAAGGGCATCAGAGCACGATAAGCAGCTGCATGAGTTGGTAATTGACAATAAAGGTATAAGTTTGGGCAAGGGCTTTTTGGGGCTGGAGAATCTGATGGGCGGAAGCGCAAAGAGAATAGAGGGATTCAAAAATCCAGAATAAGATGGCAGAACCGACAAAGATCTTACTATTTACAAGCAAGAGTTCTATTTATTTCCAAGTGGCTATGGATGAATTCCAGAAGCTATTAAAAGCGCTTGAAGGTGTTCAGCCGTTTTCCTATCAGGTAATAGATGTAACCGAACAGCCGGAGCTTGCTGAGCAATACAAGGTTGAGGCTTTGCCGACAATTGTAATTGGGGATAAAAGATTCGTCGGCCAGCCGAAGGCTGATGATATAGTTAAAATTGTTCGCTCTGGCTACTAATATTCTATGAGCGGGTGATGGGGATCGAACCCACGCTCTTCCACTTGGCAAGCGGACGTTTTACCACTAAACTACACCCGCGATCAGTTTTAAATTATATCCTAAATCTCAAGCGACAAACAAGTAAATCTTGTGATAAAATTTAGGTTCCTGATAGCCGAAGTGCTGGAATTGGTAGACCCCGCACAAATGCGGACATTATGCGGGGCAAGCGCGCATGCCCTGGTGCTGGAATTGGTAGACAGGCAAGTTTCAGGAACTTGTGTTCGCAAGAGCGTGGGAGTTCGACTCTCCCCCAGGGCACAGATGCGGACGTGGCGGAACCGGTAGACGCGCAGCCTTGAGGGGGCTGTATCCGTAAGGATGTGGAGGTTCGAGTCCTCTCGTCCGCACCCTTCGACAAGCTCAGGATGCTCTGAGATTGATGAAGGCGAAAAGAGAAGACGAGAAGTTTATCCTGAACGAAGTTGAAGGAAGTCCTCTCGTCCGCACTTTTTGGGCACTTAGCTCAGCTGGTTAGAGCGCCTCGTTTACACCGAGGAGGTCGGGGGTTCGAGTCCCTCAGTGCCCACTTATGTTGAAAAAAGTTAACAGAAAAGACAGAGACTGGGAGCCGGGTAGTCATGAAGATCCGCAAAATCCGGGAGTTTATAAAAAGGTGCTGGTACGTCAAGAGGAAGCCGATCCGGATTCAAAGTTGATGATGTTTCAGCTTTGCAAAATTCCTTCAAGAACTACCCATGTTGCCCATTCGCATCCTACTATGGATGAAATTTTTTACTTTGAAGAAGGCAAGGGAGAAATCGAAGTTGATGGGGAAAAAGAGAAGATCGTTTCGGGAGACAGAATAATCGTTCCTGCAGGTCAAGTCCATCAAATTAGAAATACCGGAACTGTTGAGTTAAAATTTATAGGGCTCGGAGTAGCTTTAGATTAAACTTGCCGGGATGGCAGAGGTGGTCAACGCACCCGTCTGAAAAACGGGCTATGTCGGTTCGACTCCGACTCCCGGCACAATTTTTGTAACTAAAGTTACGGAAATTGTGCCTTGGTGTTGAGTCGTCGCCAGACGACAAAGTTTATACTGAATGTATATGAAGTGACTCCTGGCACAACACATTTTTAGCTCTTCTGAGTCTGAGACTCATCAGAGTCGATGACCTCGATTTTCTGATATCCAGACTCGGAGGTTAGAACTTCTGATATTATTCTACTGATGGAGCAAAAGGCTCTAAAAACGAAAAAGAGAGAAATATAGCATGAGGAGGTGATTTATATGAAAACAATGACATGTAAACAGTTATATGGACCATGTGATGCACTTATCCATGGTGAATCTCCTGAAGAAATAATAGAGAATAGTAAAAAACATGCAATGGAAATGGTGGCTAAAGGAGATAAAGTTCATATTGAAGCAATGGAGGCGATGAAAGAACAACATGCGAATATGGAGCCAGAAGCGGTTAAACAGTGGATGGAAAAGTTCCAAAAAGAATTCGACGCGCAGCCGGAAGATAAATAGTTTTTTAAAAATTGCTATTAGATAATTTTATTTTGAACCCAAAAAGTTCTCCTTCGACTTCGTTCAGGACAAGTAACATCGTCTACGTGCCGGCACAATTTTTGTGACTTTAGTCACTAAAATTGTGCCTTGGTGTTGAGTCGTGCGAGTCACGACGGAGTTTATACTGATCCTGAGTTTATCGAAGGAGAAGTGACTCTCGGCACTTCAGCTCAGAATTCAGCTTTTCAGCACATGATATACTCACTACAAGTAAGGAGGTGAAACAAAAATGGC
>Ga0209641_10001745_pt1 | contig 19143 bp, 5 predicted proteins | sample RifCSP16_1_FD_184022 | JGI IMG/M metagenome (GOLD analysis project Ga0209641, IMG submission 184022) | Soil microbial communities from Rifle, Colorado - Rifle CSP2_sed 16_1 (SPAdes) (version 2) | ecosystem: Environmental > Terrestrial > Deep subsurface > Rock core/Sediment | place: Rifle... | reverse complement strand
AGAGAGTTTATAGTTTTTCCCAATATATTTTCAGATATTGCAATTGTGAGTTGCTGACCGGTACGTGCAACTTTCGTGCCTACATGTACTTTTGTTTTTGATAAAAGAAGTACTTCGACATATTCATCCGTAAGTGAGAGTACTTGACCCGTTTCTCCTGTCTCAAATACTACTACTTCGTTTGTCTTTGCCCCAGGCAGTCCCTTTACATAGGCAAGGGTCTGAAGCGATTGTTCAACAAATCCAACCTCTTGTGTTTTATCTAAATATATTTGGAAATCACTCATGTTTTAAAAATACTTACTTTCCCAATATCTCAAATATCCTCTCTCTGTTTTCCCCAAATTGCTCTCTAAATTTATTTCGCAATGACAAATCCCTATATTTACCTTCAAAAATAACTATTGCTCCTGCAAATATAGTCGGGTTGAAAGTAACATCAAGAATAATATTCTCACCAACATTTCTCCTAACCCAATCGTGAATTTTTTCAATTGAATTTTGCGTCGGTTCAAACGCCAGCGTAAGCTTTAATTCACGAAGTTTGGCTATGGCCTCCTTCAACCCTCGTAGATATTCGTCTTTTTTAACATCCGGGTTCGCAAATGCGCTTAAGAGTTGCTCAGAAACCCACGCCCGCAGATCATTTTTTAGAGCCAAGTCAAACTCACCCGCTTTACCTTTGTAAAGGTGGTCGAGGAGCAAATCCACTTCATCTTCAAGCTGCCAAGCTTCTGATTTCGTGCGAATGTGAGATAAGATTTCGTTATACATATCAGAAGATATTCTGACGCTTTGCTTCTTCCAAAGACTTTTTGACCAATTCTTCGTGTTCTTCAAAGGAAACAGCCCTTCCTATTATCTTTTGGGTAACTTCGCGAAGTATTTCAAATATAGTTTCATCTACTTGGCTTAGGCGAACCTGCCTGTATTTAGCCATTTCTTCTTCTATTTTTTTATACCCTTCATTTACCGCGGCACTTAGTGCAGCTTGTGTTGTAATTAAATCTTTTTGAAGAGTCCCTCTAAATGTCGCAACTTCAGTTAAAGCAGATGTTGCAAGGTCTTTGGATACTTTTGCCAAAACTGTTGCGATATCGCTTTTTGCATCAGAAAGAGTTTTTTTGAAATTCTCGGTATTTACCCTTGAAACCTCTTCAAGGGCGGAAAGCATTTTGTTTTTAGAATCAGTCGATAAAATCTCGGTATTTTTAATTATTTCAGCTGCTTTTTGGTGGGCGGAAGTTATCAACTGCTCCCCTTCCTTTTGAGCTTTTTCTAAAATTTCCTGAGCCTGTCTTTGGGCTTCGGCAGAAAGCGCAGCTTTTTCTTCTTTGAGCTTATTGTGTTCGCGAAGGAGTCGTACATACAAAATAACAACCGCAGCCACTATAAAGCCAAGCGCAATGGCGATTAATATCGATCCGTATAATAAGAAATCATTTGCATTAGACATACTTTTATATTATCGGACTGACGGTAGAACTTGCAAAAGAATGGCTTGTGACTTCTTTCTTGGGTGCAAGCAAATCCCTCCCGGTCATCACTTGCGGAATCGGAAGACTCATCAAATTAAGTATAGTCGGCGCAACATCGCTCAAATCGCCATTTAGGGTTATAGCTTTTCTTTCTAGATTCTTGTGAACAATCAGGATTGGAACGGGATTATTCGAGTGCTCTGTGTTTGTAACGCCTCTTGAGCTGGTTATAAAAAAGCTCTTAGTCGGATAGGTTATCAGCTGTTCGGCATTTCCATGATCTGCTGTTAATATAAAGCATCCGTTTTTCTTTAAAGTTGCCTCAACAATCTCGCCTATCGCGCGGTCGCAAAATTCGATTGCTTTTAGCGTTGCCTCCAGGTTTCCTGAATGGCCAACCATGTCAGGATTTGCAAAGTTGAGGACAAAAAAATGATACTTTTCGCGACCTATCAGCTTTTTGAATTTTTTTACTAATTTAAAAACACTCATTTCGGGTTTTTGGTCATAGGTGGCAACATTTGGCGAGGCGATTATTTCTACGTCTTCACCCGGAAATCGCGCCTCTTTTGTTCCGTCAAAATAAAAAGTTACCATTCTTTCTTTCTCGGATTCGGCTATGTGCGCTTGGTTGAGTTTATAATTAGATATTACTTCGGGAAGGGTGTTGCCTACATCTTGAGGCGGAAATGCAACTGCCGATACCGGAAGATTTTTTTGATATTCTGTCATGGTCACAAAAAAAAGATTTTTTGGCCATTTTGTCCTTTGAAATGTCGGGCCTTCAGATTTCCCTTTCTCGCTCTTTCCTTCGTGCGGTACATAGCCAAACTCAATTTCTTTTAATTTCTCAAAATCGCTCATCGTAAAAGCCATTGTTAATTGCCGTGGTCTGTCTATTCTGAAGTTAAAAAAGATTACCGCGTCATTATCATTGACAGTACCGCTAGAGAGCGCCGATACCGGTCCAAGACGGGATGACATAGAGTCGGGTACAATTACAGTCGGTTCTATAAATTCGTCGGTTTTACCTTTTTGGTAGTTTGAGCGCACTGCCGACAAAGGGTCATTTGCACGAACCCCGGATCCCAAAACCATTGCCTCATAGCACAACTTAGTTCTCTCCCAACGACCGTCGCGGTCCATAGCGTAATATCTTCCGGTAATGGTCGCGATACGGCCAATATTAAGCTCTTCTAGTTTATCCTGAATTTCGGCAATTACATTTAGCCCGTCAGTCGGCGGCGCATCGCGCCCGTCTGTAAAAAGATGCAAAGAAACGCCGGTTACTTTCCTCTTAACACACAACTCCATCAAAGCATAAAGGTGGGAGTTAGCCGAATGAACTGTACCCGAGCTTACAAGTCCTATAAGATGGAGCCGTGATTTGAAAGTATTAATATGTCTTATAGCAGCCAAGAAAGCTTTATTGTCATAAAAAGTCTCGTCTTCAATTGCCATGTTAATTCTAGGCAAACTTTGATAAATTACTCTTCCTGCACCAATCGTCAAATGGCCAACTTCAGAATTACCCGCTTCGTTTGCCGGAAGTCCGACTGATTCCCCTGCTGCAATTAACTCGCCATGAGGATAGGAGCCCATGTACTTATCAAAATTTGGCTTTTTGGCTTCGCTTATGGCATTTCCTGGAGATTTAGGGGCAACACCCCAACCATCCATAACTAAAAGTACAGTCGGTTTAATCTTTTGGTTAGATGAGTTAAGGGCAGAAAACATACGCTATTTAAATTCGAAATTCGAATATCGAAATTCGAAACAATATCTAAATTTTAAATCCTAATATAATAAACCTTATTGTTCTGATTTTCTCATTATGGAACTGAATATTTTCATCAATTCTAACGCTTCTCTGATTAACCCTTGGCGCTCTTTCTCGACATTTTTATCATTTCCAATCTCAACTAACATTAGCCAGTATTTGCTCTCTTTAGACTCTTTTCTGGATATCTTTATTCTGTGAATGAAGTCTTTCTTACTAAGTGCTTCATTTGCCTCAATATAATTAGCACCTGTTGAACCAGAAGATTTTATTAGCTGTTTTGAGTCTTCGATATTTGCTAATGTTTTCGGGAGTTTCTTAACAAAACCTCGAATATCTCTAGCAAACTCAAATGTTCTCTCCTCTAGATCAAAATGTTTAGAATTTTGAATTTTAGTCATTTGAATTTGTTTCGTATTTCGGATTTAGTGCTTCGGATTTCCTCACAGAATGAGGATAAGGTATGCAATTGCTAATCCGATAAGAACTATAACTATAGTAATCACAATATTAAAAAGTACTGATAACTGTATCATCCTACCGGCCATAGGATTTCTACCCATCGCTTCAATACCTGTCTTGGCTACTCTGCCAAAATAAATAAATCCAAGAGAAAATGCGACGAGAATCATGAGAGCCGCAAGTATATAGCGAAGTGACGATAAAGGCTCAAATACAGGTGCAGTAAGTCCTTGACGCAGAGCCTGTAAAAGATCGGATCTTGCTCCTGATAAGCCTGCGGCAGGATGAATATTTAAGGCAACCAAAATTGTTCCCCTATCTTCTGGATTTGCTGGAGTAAATGCCTCCAGTGCTGCTCCCAATACGTAGCCATTTCTATCCGCGAGCTGGGCAACTCCCGGAATTTCTGATGTTGTCACAAAATCTCCTTCAGAAATTGGACCGGAAATTCCCGAAACAATAACCGGGGCGGTTCCGTCTTGAAGTACAAGTCTGGTTACATCGCCCTCGGTGCCTGGTGCTGAAAGCGCAACTGCGGGATTATCATTTACGACTCCGGTAACTTGAGGGTCGTAAGGCAAAACACACAATATAAATCCGACATCTGAAGCGCATATAACGTGGCCGGATTCAACTCCCTCGCCCACAATTGGCAAAGAAATTGCCAAACCTTGTGAATTAGACTGAGCCGATACATTGCCAGTTGCTAGAAATAACAAAAAAATAATTGCAAGTATCATTAATTTATCGTAAAAGTATTACTCAAAAAAATCAATAACCATTAAACCTTATTTTCACAAAGTTTTTGCGGAAATTTCCACAAAGGTAAAATACCTATTTATTAGTTTCCTTTTTCTAAAGATTTATCATTGCGGTTATTATAGTAATTGTTTATAGGTCATATCTTGAGTTTACTAGAAACAAGCTCAGCTTACTCCGAAAGGACAAGCTTTTCTTACTCTTAAATCTTGAATCTATATTCTAAATTATTTTTTATTATCAGAATTCGCGTCATTCGTGTATTCATTCGTATCATTCGTGTCGAGTTATATTTTCCTCATATTCTCCGCAATAGCCTCATTATTATATAATTACCGCAATAATTAGGCACGAAGATGCGGTAATACCTATACCTCTTACACTTGCGATTGTGCTTATAACTAGATTGACTTGACCCACGCACCAAACTTACTTCTTCCCGAATACTACGTGTTCGCGTCAGAAGGGCGTTGGTGCGGGGTCTTCGACCCTTTGGATGCTCAAAAGAGCTATTTTGAGCTCGCGAAAAACAAGCTTCGCTTATCTAAACTGGTACTTGCTCCCTCGACTGCGCTCGGGATCGCGAGCCTTTTTATTAAAAAAGGCTCTTGACATACTATATCAAATAATACTTAAATAAACTGTACATTAGCTTTAATTGTCCAAGATTAGTGTCCAACTTTCACTGCCAAGATGCCATACCTGCCAAATACCCAAAAAAGTTCTCAAAAGAATGACCTTTCGATCAATGAAGCTTCAGAATTCTTTGGAGTCTCAACCAAAACCTTAAGGCGCTGGGAAGAAAAAGGTGTACTTCAACCAGCAAGAACCCTAGGCGGCCATAGAAGATATAGTTTAGAAGTTTTAAAAAGATTTAAAGAATCAAAAGGTGCTAAAAGATTAAAACCCCAAATTTTCCCTATTATCAGTCAACCCAGGCCTAAATCTCAAAAAACCATATCTGAGAAACCCCAAATTCCCGAAATCTATCAGAAATTACCCAGCCCGAGAGAATATATCTCCTCGCTCAATAAGGTTCAAAAAAAGATCCTTATCGGAATGACCAGTTTACTCGCATTCTCTTCTTTGGTTTACGGATTAACAAGAATTTCCCCCATTAAAGACAAGCTCTATGAACCTGCATCGAAATTGGCTGGGTTTGTAATAGATAGTATATATTCTGATAGGGTTCCCGAAGAAGATTTACACACAAAAGTCTTAGGAATAGCCCTAGATACTCAAACCTTTAAAGTTAACGTTGAGGCTCTATTTGGCGAGAATGTTTCTGCCGATGGCGATCTGACTGTCTTAGGAGATACGAGTATCGGTGGGAATTTAGAAGTTGACGGAGCCACGAACGATATCGCGGGAACGCTAAATCTCTCAGGTGATACCTTAACGTCTTCAGATGACCTTCTTATCGATCCGACTGGCGACGATGTTACAGTTGATGGTGATTTGATACTTTCTGATACATTTACATTGCAAGTCGGGGGGCTTACAGGAACGTCTTATAACGCCTTTGCAAACGCTACCGAGACACCAGAGCAAGCCGTTATTTCAGCCGATAACGATGTTTATATAGGTGGCGACCTTGAGGTTGACGGAACTTCGTTTCTAGCTACTTTGGATGTTGGAGGTGATGCCTTCACTGATCTGACCGGAACCGGACTCCAGATATCATCTGGGGCTTTGCAGTCAACACTGGGGACCACAATTGAAGCCTCTGAAATAGTAGCTGATAGTCTTGATTTTACAGAATTTAAGGATTCAATGACTCTAGACGCCGCAACCACAATCACTCAAGGTCAAACCGGAAACTTAACAATTAATTTAACTTCAACCGGCGACTTTGTCATCCAGGACGCAGGGACTACATTTGCAACTTTTACCGATAACGGAAGATTTGGAATAGGAACTACCTCTCCTGACGCACTTTTTGCGATAAACAACACGGGTTCAGATGCCTCAATTAGTTTGACTCGCACCTCCTCCGGCCAATGGGTTGCTTTTAACGACGGGGCAGATATTTGGGGTATATATAACCGAGCCGGTACACCCGAAGGCTTCATTACAGCCAATACAGGAACACTGGCAATGGATACTCTTAATGGGACCCTTTACGTAAAAACTGATGATGGTGATGCAACTGACTGGGTGAATTTGGCAACAGGAGGAACAAGCCCCTGGACCGAGTCGGCAGGACTTGTAACTCTCAACACAACCACAAGCAACGTCAATGTCGGATCAGCTATTAATCTTGGCAAACTCGCAGTTGACGGGGACACCGACGAGATTCAGTTTTTAGTCCAAGGAAACTCTGCTCAAACATCAAACCTTGCAGTATTTGAACAGTCTGATGGTACCGATGTTTTAACTCTCACCAATGCAGGGAATCTGACAATCGCAGGAGATCTGGCGATAAGCGGCGGAAACGTAACAACAGCCACAACTTTTGATTCGACCTTAACGGCAACCGGAACATTAACTGCCAACGGAAGTTTAGTTGCCAACAGTACTTTTACTCTTGGGGATGGGGGCGATACAGGGTCAATTAACACCTCTGACTGGATTATTAATACCACAGGAGATATGACCGGGATAGGTAATATAACGGCTAACGGCATAATCTCATTTGACCCGACAGGTGCAGGAGACATCATCCTGACAACGGATAATGCAGCTTCCTCCTTCATTAACATAACCGGTCTTGCCTCAGGGACAGGGTCCTCTATCTGCGTCGACGGATCAAACAATGTCATAACCTGTTCAGCAGGATCTGGGAGTGACCTTTGGACATTATCAAGCAACACTATATATCCTGACCTAAGTATTTACCGAGTGGGAGTTGGAACGGTAACCGCCGGAGATATCATCTCTTCCTTGTATGTAACCCGTACTCTCTCAGACGGTGCAACGGGTAAGGCTTTAGCCATCTTTAATCAGACCGAGAGTCAGGATATATTAGCTGCCTCAGCATCAGGTACACCCAGATTTGTAATCCAAAACGATGGAGATGTTGGAATAGGGACAACAAGTCCAGCTAGCGTTTTGCATCTTTACAACCCGACAAGTACAACTATCACCCTCACAAGGTCTGATCTCACCACCAACACAGCAGAATTAAGGTATAGTAACGCCACTTTTAACATTGGCACGATGAACGATGACGGATTAAGGTTGCGTACTAATGATGTAAGTCGTCTTAAAATAGAAGGTGATCTTACTCCTACGGAAGGATATGTGGGTATCAATGAGGATAGTCCTGATTCTCGCCTTGAAATTATAGATACAGCGGAGCAACTCCGTTTAACCCATACTGATAACACGACAGATGCTAGATTCTCGGTTAGCTCAACCGGAGATTTGACATTAGACCTTCTGGGTAGTGGGACTACGGATCAGCTGATATTGGCCAACGGAGATGTATTAAATATCGGAGGAAATTCTAATACTGATGTTGCTTACAATATCATCTCTGATTCAGGAACTGCCGGATCTGCCACCTCTGACAATGACCTCTACATTGAGGATATTTTGGAAGTAGACGGAGGGGTATTCTTCTCCCCGTCTGGAACTGCCGATATCTCCTTTACCACTGATGCCGATTCATTCTTCAATATAACCGGTCTTACTTCTGCAGCAGGCTCTGGACTCTGTGTGGATGGGAGTAACAACGTAGTTACCTGTTCTGCCGGCTCAGGGTCTGATGTCTGGACTTTAAGTGGAAGTGTAATCTACCCCGACTTGATTTCCTACAATGTACTAGTTGGCTCAACAACCGCAGGAGATGCAATAGGAAACTTTACTGTTACCGGCGCGGAAGTCGGCAAAGCTTTAGTTGTCCTCAACGAAACAGGAGACCAAGCAATTTTTGTTGCCTCAGAATCCGGAACGACAAGATTCATTATCGAAGACGGAGGGAATGTGGGTATCGGTATAGCAGATCCGACTGATAAATTGCATATCAGCGACCCCGCGGATAGTACAATTGTCGTCCAGAGAGCTGGTGATACCGTTACTTCAGAGTGGAGATACAATTCGGACCATGTGGCATTTGGGACCATATTAACTGACGACCTGAAGCTGATGGTCAATAATACAGCGTATCTTCACATCGAGGGTGATACTGGAATCCGCCAAGGCAATATCGGCATCGGGGCCGGGGTCATCGACCCTCGTGCTTTACTAGATATATTAGGGACTACTGAGCAATTAAGACTTACCTATACAGATAACTCTGTAGACGCTCGATTTACGGTTAGCTCAACCGGAGATTTGACATTAGATTTACTTGGTGGAGGGACTACAGAACAGCTAATTCTTGCCGATGCCGATGTCTTGAATATTGGTGGTTCCGGCTCAACAGACGTTGCCTACAACGTAATCGGAGACTCAACGGCTGGGGCATCTGCTAATGTTAACTCCGATGATGATTTATATATTGAAGGAGTCTTTGAAGTAGAAGGAAATACCTCTCCATTTATCGTAGATAATGCTGGTAGCGTCGGCATTGGACTCTCCTCCCCTGTTGGGAAACTCGATGTTTCTGGTGCCGTTACCGGTAAAGCACTGACTATCCTCAACGAAACAGGAGACCAGGATATTTTGGTTGCTTCAAGGTCCGGAACGACAGTCATGAGACTCGGTAGGAATGGCGATTTGAATTTAACCGACAGCGGCTCTTCTAATATCGACTTTAATCTCACATCATCCGGTGACTTTACAATCTCAGATGCGAGTACTCCTTTTGTAACATTCTCTGACATTGGAGGAGTAACTTTTGACCCAACAACTACTGCGGACGTTACATTTACAACAGATGGAGCAGGCGGATCAAACATTAACATTACTGGACTGGCATCGGGATCAGGATCATCTCTTTGTCTTGACGGAGGTAGTAACGTCATAACTTGTGCTGCTGGCTCAGGATCTGACCTTTGGACCTTGAGTGGGAGCACAATCTATCCTGATTTGGCTACATACAGAGTGGGGATTGGAACAACAACTGAAGCAAATATTATCTCTCCCCTATTCGTAACCAATGGTTCCGTAACCGGTAAGGCACTTGCAATATTTAATCAGACAGAAAATCAACCAATCCTTACTGCCAGTGCATCTGGAACAACAAGACTAACTCTTAATAATGACGGGGAGTTGGATGTATTCGGAAATATAGACACCAGTACTTATTACGAACTCGGCGACAGCAAAATATTGGATGTTGAAAATACTGGAACTTTACTTCTCGGGCAAGGTGCCGGTAACTCTATCGTTGCTGCAATGGATAGAAACACCTTCCTCGGCCAGGATGCAGGATTCTCCTCAAATAATTCAGGTGCTGATGATAATACATTCGTAGGTTATCAAGCTGGTTACTCAAACACCAACGGTTTCGAAAACACTGCATTGGGGCATCAAGCGCTCTATTTAAACAATACTGGTAGCGAAAATACCGCGCTAGGTCGTAGTGCTCTACGCTCAAACACTTCCGGTATTGAAAACACAGCAGTGGGGAGAAATACGCTTTACAATACCACGGGCAACTCAAACACTGGGTTGGGAAGGAATGCAGGCTACTACTCTCAGACAGGCAGCAATAATGTTGTAATAGGTACACGAACGTTCGGTTCGGTAACGGCAACACCTTTTACAGGCGCTGACAATAATACCATCATTGGCTATGAAGCAGGAAGTAACTTAGGAACAGACGATGATGCTAATATCTTTCTTGGTTACCAAGCAGGATATAACGAAACCGGTAGTAACAAACTCTACATCGAAAATTCCAGCTCCACTACTCCACTAATCTACGGAGACTTTAGCACGAACATTTTAGGAGTTAACGGCCAGCTTGCTGTCGGCCATCAATCTCCTGTTGGACAGCTCGATGTTTCAGGTGCTGTAACCGGAAAAGCACTTACTATCCTCAATGAAACAGGAGATCAAAATATATTGGTTGCATCTGCATCGGGTACTACAAGGTTCTCCCTCAATCGTGAAGGAAGTCTTACAACCTACCCGATTACTTCCTCCTCCTCGACTCAAGAAGGTACCCTCTACTACGACTCTGATAATGACCAACTCATGGTATACGCCAATGGTAAGTGGCAGGCGGATAGGACAATGGCAACAAAGATTGTAGGGACAACAAACGGAAGCGGTGCTTCCCTCATTTCCGAAAAAGCAGATTATGTCTGTGGGGCCTCTGACTGCGACACGACCATAGAGTCTGCAATCACCGCCCTCCCTACAGGGGGCGGAGTAGTAGTTCTTCTTGAAGGAACATATGTAATTGATTCAAACGGCATAGACATTACCAAGTCGAATGTTACCCTGATGGGAGTTGGCCACTCAACCATCCTCCAGAGGGGCTTTGACACGGCAACTGGCGACGGAGTGATAACAATCGGCGACAACGGGGTGACGGCGGTAAACGGAGTAACCATTGCCGATCTGGCCATAGACGGCGTCAAGGCTACCTACATAGGCGCTGAGAACCTCGGCATCTTCTTTGACAACACCGTCACTTACTCCACAATCAGAAACACCTACGTCCACGACAATGACGGAGTCGGAATCGATCTTGAGGTCTCAAGCAACAACAACCTCATCACCGACAGCGACGTCCGAAGCAACACCAGCGTCGGCATTTACCTCTTCTCTTCAAGCAACAACACCGTCACGGGCAATAACGTGCAGTCAAATGCCAACATCGGCATCAACCTCGCTACCTCAAGCAACAACAACACCGTCAGCGACAATAACGTGCAGTCAAACGTTGATGGCATCTACCTCGCTACCTCAAGCAATAACAACACCGTCACGGGCAATAACATACAGTCAAATAGCAGCGACGGCATCCAACTCGTCTCCTCAAGCAACAACACCGTCACGGGCAATAACGTGCAGTCAAGTGGCAGCGAAGGCATCGACCTCGCCACTTCAAGCAACAACAACACCGTCACGGGCAACACAATAAACGAAGTCTCGGGAGGCGATGACGGGATATTTATAAGCAGTTCCCACAATAACATCATCTCCGGCAACAATATAACAGACACCTCGGGAAGCCAGTACGGTATCAATGTCGACTCCGGAAGTAGCAACAACTACATTGCTGCAAATGAAATCTCAGGCGCCGGATTCACAGGCGAAACTAACGACGCCGGCACCGGCACTATCATTCAACATAGGGACAGGTTTGCGATAAATTCAAGTGGACAACTTTCAGCATATGGAAAAGCAGCTTTAATCGTCAATCATATTGAAGCACAAGATATCTTAACAGCAAGTGCATCAGGAACTACAGTAATGACTTTGGGTAGAACTGGAAATCTAACACTCACAGATTCAGGTTCTTCAAATATTGATTTCAACCTCTCCTCTACTGGTGATTTTACAATCTCTGATGCAGGTACTCCTTTTGTAACTTTTAGCGATATTGGTGGAATTACCTTTGACCCGACGACAACGGCAGATATTGTCTTAACAACCGACGGAGCGGGTGGAAGCAACATTAATATTACAGGATTGGCATCAGGTTCCGGATCCTCTCTTTGCGTTGACGGAGGTAATAATGTCGTAACCTGTGCTGCTGGGTCAGGGAGTGACGTCTGGACTCTTTCAGGATCTGTAATATATCCAGACCTTGCAAGTTACAATGTACTTGTTGGTTCAACTACAGCCGGTGATGCAATAGGAAACTTCACGGTAACAGGAACTGAGGTTGGCAAAGCTCTTGCAGTATTTAATGACACAGGAACTGATCAAAATATACTAGTCGCATCAGCGTCAGGTACAAATGTAATGTACCTTTCCCGCGCTGGTAACTTAACGGTTGATGCAGTCGGCGCAATTGTCCGCGCCGGTACACAGGCAACTGCTCGAGGTGAGGCGGCTTTGGAGGAAAATTCCGAATACGGAAGACTAACTCTTAAATCCTCTTTCAACGCCGGCTCTCGTCAGGCATTCTTTAGAGCAATACGCGACGATATTTCCCTCTCCCTCGGTACAACGACTCTTGAGGGAGGAGATTTAGTTCAGTACCGCGATGACGCAGGCGGACAGCAGTTTTACTTGGACGCAGACGCAGCCGCAGGAGCAGTTGCCTTAACCCTTTTCGGCGGAATAGACATCAATGGAACAGGAACAAACGATATCGCAGGTACACTTAACTTATCAGGTAATAACCTAACATCAACTGCTGATTTAATAATAAATGCAGGTGGCGGGGACGTTGCCTCTGACGATAGATGGACAATCGGCTCACAAACTCCGGGAGTCGGAAAGCTTAATGTAACCGGAGCTGAAGTCGGAAAAGCGCTAGTTATACTCAACGAAACCGGAGATCAAAATATTCTCACGGCTAGTGCTTCGGGAACAACCGTTGCCAGACTTTCAAGAAGCGGAGAGCTTTTCTTAAATACCACAACGGCAAATGCAGATGTTATTGAAATACAAGGTAATACTACAGGAGCAGCAACATTCACGGGTACAGTTACTCTAAACGATATAACAGCTGATCGGAACTGGACTTTCCCCGACTCAACAGGTGATGTTTGTCTTTCATCAGGCAATTGTGCAGGAGGGGCAGGAGGTTCAAAATGGCAAAGAAATGGGACAGTTCTGGCACCCCTTACCTCAACTGACGAGGTTGTGTTAGGTGGAGGTACATCAACGGTATTTCAGTTTGAAGTAAATGGAGCACAAATAGGTAAAGCCCTTGTAGCCCTCAACGAAACCGGAGATCAGGCGATATTCGTAGCATCGGAATCCGGAACTACGAGGTTTATCATCGAGGACGGTGGGAATGTGGGTATTGGGATTGCGGATCCCGGAGCTCCCCTTCATGTCGCGGAATCCATTCAAGGTATTTCAACTACGCTCGTCTTAGAGAATTCTCGGGCAAACACTCTTGGAGAAACCAACCACGGAACCGAGTTGAAATTTCGTTTTGGTGGGGAGGTTAACGGACCCCGGATTCGGGCGTTTCAAGAAGGAGACTTTACCACAGCGGCCGATAGCGACGCCGGCCTGAAATTTATTACCGAATTAAACGGAGGCTCAACCAACGCCATGGAAATCACAGGCATTGGCCGCGTCGGAATCGGAGTCACTGCTCCGGATGACCTCTTAGACGTCACCCAAACCTTAAACTTCGAAACAGGAAGTGCACTAGAAGTTTACAGAAATTTGGCTTCAGCCTCCACCGACTCCCCGCTTGTAAACCTTTGGCAAGATAACTCCGGAGATGACCAACATGCATTTGTCATTACGAACGACGGGGCAGGTCAAGCAGTGGAAATAAACAACAACGGAACGGGGTACGGACTAAGAGTTACCCAGTCGGGAACAGCTTATGGGCAATATATTTATTCAAACGTGGGCGCGACGGCTGATAACACACTAGTTTTATTTCAGGCAGACAACACCGCTTTTGACCAAAATGTTGTAACTATCCTAAACAGTGGGACAGCAAATGGACTTGACATAAGTGAAACCCCTGCAGGTACTGCCACTTCCCCCACCGGACTTCGGATTACCCCCACCTGGGGAGTGGATGCAACGGACCAAACCCTGACAGGCCTTCTAATTTCTCCTAATACAAATGGGAATGCAGATGCGGGAGATATCCTTTACGGAATCCAACTGGCAGACATTACGGCAACGGCCGGTACTGAAACGGCTGTCAGGATTGGAGCAGCGTATGACAACCTCTTTGAAATAGAAGGGACGGCAGGAGATGGATTCCAGACATTCATCAGGGCCACAGCTCCTTCCGCAGACAGAATCTACACTCTACCTAATACCACCGACGGAGACTTTTGTCTTTCATCAGGCAACTGTGCAGGAGGAGCAGGAGGGTCTAAGTGGCAAAGAAATGGAACAGTGCTGGCACCCCTTACCTCAACCGACGAAGTAGTTTTAGGCGGGGGTACATCAACGCTATTTCAGTTTGAAGTTAACGGTTCTCAAATAGGAAAAGCCCTTGTAGCTCTCAACGAAACAGGCGACCAGGCAATATTTGTTGCATCAGAATCAGGAACCACAAGATTCATTATTGAAGATGGCGGGAATGTTGGAATTGGTATCGCAGATCCGACTGAGAAGCTAGAGGTTGTAGGCACTCGAGTCCGCTTTGCCTTGGGAAGTGATAGCCGAATCCATTTTGAGGAAGCAGTCGCAGGAAATCCTCAAATTAAGTCGGACGACGGTGCAGGCGGAACAGATAACCTCCGAATTAGCGCTGATGAGCTTCATATTCTTGCCAACGTCGGCATCAGTGACACAACACCGGATGCAAAACTTGAAATCCTCTCTACTACTGAACAATTAAGACTCAGTCATACAGACGGCACCACAGACTCCCGCTTTACGGTTTCCTCTACCGGAGACTTAACAATAGATAATCTAGGAAGTGGTACGGCTGACCAACTAATACTAGCAAATGCCGATGTATTAAATATCGGTGGTAACAGTGCAACCGACGTTGCCTACAACATCATTTCTGACTCAGGAACTGCCAATGGGGCTAATATAACCAGTGATAACGATTTATACATCGAGGGAAGTCTTGAAGTTGACGGGACACTCTACTCTGACGGCGGAATAGATACTGCCTTTACTCAAGGCTCTGTCATCTTTGCAGGTGCATCGGGAGTACTAACAGAGGATAATACCAACTTCTTCTGGGATGATGCTGCCAATAAACTGGGGATAGGACTTACTCCTGTCGGGAAACTTGATGTATCAGGAGCTGTAGTCGGTAAAGCCCTGACCATCCTCAATGAAACCGGAGACCAGAATATATTAACTGCAAGTGCATCTGGAACAACCGTTGCCAGACTTTCAAGAAGCGGTGAGCTTTTCTTAAATACCACAACGGCAAATGCAGACGTTATTGAAATACAAGGAAATACATCGGGTGCAGCAACATTTACAGGTACAGTAACTCTAAATGACATAACAGCTGATCGGAACTGGACATTCCCCGACTCAGCCGGCGACGTTTGTCTTTCTTCCGGTAACTGTGCGGGTGGAGCTGGAGGAAGTAAGTGGACAGACAGTGGTTCACTTACTTATCTTACAGCAACAACAGACTCTGTAACTATTGGTTCGTCAACCGAGTTTGCAAAACTGGCAATCGACGGCGACGCTGACGAAATCCAGTTGATGATCAGGGCTCACAGTACACAAAATGCAAATCTTTTGCTTTTGGAAAATGATGGCGGAGCTGATCTTTCCTGGTTTGACGAGGTTGGCAACCTTCGTATAGGAACTTCAGCTCCCGACACCGGAAAATTAAATGTAACAGGGGCCTTCACCGGAAAAGCCTTAGTAATTCTCAATGAAACCGGAGACCAAGCGGTATTTACCGCGAGTGAATCAGGGACAACGAGATTCATTATCGAAGACGGCGGGAATGTTGGTATAGGAATAGCTGATCCTACCCAACTTCTACACATTGCAGGAATCAGCGACCCCAGACTTTTAGTCGAGGATACAGATGGTGGAAGTCCCAGACTTGAATTAGACGGTGGATTGGTATCAGGTATAAGACTTGATGGTGCATCTGGTGATCTATTCTTTTATACCCCGGCCGGAGATCAAATACAGATAGAGGACGTCGATAACGTATTAAAGTTTGTCTCAGCTGCACCCGGTTTGTCATCTCAATCACTTCCCCATATCTTTCGCTTAGGCAATGACCTTGTCCTTGCGGCTCGAACCAGTGCGTCTACAGGTGCTATAAGCTTCGTAACACACAATGGCTCTGGAAGTGCTATTGAAAGAGTCAGGCTTCTGCAAACGGGTAATTTTGGTATCGGGAACCTTTCCCCCGTCGGGCTTTTGGATGTAGGTGGTGCTGTCACCGGCAAAGCACTCACCATCCTCAATGAAACCGGCGACCAAAACATTTTGGCTGCAAGTGCATCAGGAACAACTGTTGCCAGACTTTCAAGAAGCGGTGAGCTTTTCCTAAATACCACAACTGCCAATGCAGACGTTATTGAAATACAAGGAAATACATCGGGTGCGGCAACTTTCACAGGAACTGTAACAATTGCCGACTTAACAGCTGATAGAACCTTTACATTCCCCGATTCAGCCGGAGATGTATGTCTTTCATCAGGCAACTGTGCAGGAGGAGCAGGAGGTTCAAAATGGACAGACAGCGGTTCCCTTACATATCTCACAGCAACTACAGACTCTGTAACCATTGGTTCGTCAACCGAGTTTGCGAAACTGACAATCGACGGAGATGCTGATGAAATCCAGTTGATGTTAAGAGGTCACTCAACTCAAACTGCAAATCTTTTACTTTTGGAAAATGACGCAGGGACAGACCTTTCCTGGTTTGACGAGAGCGGAAACTTAAGAATAGGGACATCAGCTCCGGATACCGGCAAACTCAATCTAACCGGCGCATTTACTGGCAAAGCCTTAGCCATCTTTGACGAAACAGGAGACCAGGCAATATTTGTCGCCTCGGAGTCAGGAACCACAAGATTCATTATCGAGGATGGAGGAAATGTTGGTATTGGTATAGCGGACCCAACTGCACCACTAGAAGTATATGGTGGAGTTGGTGGAGGTTTTACTAGTCCTGCTCTTCGCATTACAAATACGACTACAACTAATGACTGGTTAGGAGTATTTTCATTAGATCCTAACCTTGGTGCCAATACTTTTGATGGGCGTATGCCTTTTAAGGCTGAAATTGGAAATGCTGGTAGACAAAATCAAGTAACGGGTTTCTACTTAATCTCGTCACAAAAAGGTGGGGAATTCTTCCGCGCTGATTGGAGTGGAATTTTAAATGACGTGAATGACGATCCTGTAACCGGATTGGAAATTAATGCTAGCTCCGCCACTGTTTCTACTTCACAATCATTTACTGGAATACTCCTCGATGCTCCGTCGGGACAAGCGGGTACTGTTAACTTAATTGATTTGAAAACAAGCGGAACTACAAGATTGCTTGTAGACGAATCAGGAAACCTGAGAATCGGTACATCAGCTCCTGACACCGGAAAACTGAATGTCACGGGTGCATTCACAGGTAAAGCTTTGGCAATCCTCAACGAAACAGGAGATCAAAATATTCTAACAGCTAGTGCATCAGGAACAACGGTTGCGAACTTAACAAGAGGTGGAGCTCTACAATTATCTGATGGAACAGCTGGCGCACCTTCATTCACATTCCTTAATGAAACAAATACTGGAATGTACAGGATTGGATCAGGTAGTATTGGTTGGTCAATTCAAGGAGATACAGAACTAAAACTTACCAGCTTAGAGTTATCTCCCTTTACTGCTGAATTTAATTCACTTGGCTCGGCTACTAATGAATGGGAAGAACTTTTCTTGGGAGACAACGCAGGAATTAAATTCGGACTCGACCAGGACTGGAGTCTAGCCTACGACGAGTTAACCGATGATAGGCTTGAACTGACTGCGTCAGGCAACACCGGTTTATATATTACATCCGCTGCCACCACGGCAAACGGATTCGACCTTGACTTTAACTCGCTAACAACTGGTTCTGCCCTTGACGTCACCTCAACTTCAACCTCAATAACCGCACCAACAAATGCCAGACTTGCTTACTTTAATTGGGCCCCGGGTTCGACAACAACAATCACAGGTGATCTTTTGAGGCTGAATATCGGCCCCAACGGAAATGTGGGCAATTTATTCAATATTACAGACAACGGCTCAACCCTCTTTAGAGTTTCCGAGAGCATTATCACCAACGCCCTCCCCGCCGAATTCACATCCGCCGGCGACGTCTCCATCTCCTACGACCTCATCTTTACCAATCAAACTGCATCGCAAATAGAATCATACGGACCATTCACCATAGAGGTCGGAGAAAGCTTTGAGTCAAACGACCTGACCCTTCAGACCTACAACAACGGCGACATCGTTATCAATAACATAACAAACGGCACCATCGCCACTTTCAAAGGAGCAACCGGAAAAGTCGGGATAGGCGACACTTCTCCCGAAGGAAAACTGGACGTTGACGGAGCTGCAGTCGGCCAAGCACTAGTTCAGCTTAATGAAACCGGAGATCAGGATATATTTACGGCAAGCTCAGCCGGAACAACAAGATTCAGAATCTCAAATGCCGGCCACCTCCTCCCAGGTGCTGATGATACATATGATTTGGGAAGTGACACACTCCGCTTCAGAGATCAATACCTTGGTCCGGGAACTCTTCACATCGGAACATCAACTTCCGATGAAGGAACGATAGCATATGATACGTCAACTAATGTCTTTACCTTTACCAATAACTTCGGTGATACAACATTTCAAACTTCATCAGACGGATTTAACTTTGTCCTCGGAGGCGGAGCAGGTGATGACTTTATTGTTGATACTAATACTTTTGTTGTTGAGTCTGACACCAACCGTGTGGGTATTGGGACAGCAGCTCCGCTTGACTTATTAGGCATATTTCAAGACACCACCACAGGAAGTGGAATTGAAGTTTATCGTCAATTAGGTGCTGCTTCTACCGATGCCCCACTGGTTCTATTTTTCCAAGATAGTGCAACTGATGACCAAGACGCTCTGCAGATCATAAACGACGGAACTGGTATAGGAGCCTACATAAATCAAGGTACCACAGGAACAAACGCAGGGCTTCTA
>Ga0209641_10001743_pt1 | contig 19169 bp, 15 predicted proteins | sample RifCSP16_1_FD_184022 | JGI IMG/M metagenome (GOLD analysis project Ga0209641, IMG submission 184022) | Soil microbial communities from Rifle, Colorado - Rifle CSP2_sed 16_1 (SPAdes) (version 2) | ecosystem: Environmental > Terrestrial > Deep subsurface > Rock core/Sediment | place: Rifle... | reverse complement strand
GGTCATGTAAGGTAATTCGGTTACTATAAGTCCAGGTTTTCCCCTGTCCATTTCTTCCGTATGTACCCGAGCCTGGATGGAGACCTTCCCTCTGCCTGAACCGTAAGCTGCTTCGATATTCTCCTGACCTTTCTCTTCAACAATGATTCCTCCTGTTGGAAAATCAGGACCTTGAATGAAATTCATCAACTGGTCAATGGTTATATCATCCATTTTTTCCCAGTGCTGCAGCATATAAACCAGGGCGTCGACTACCTCACCAAGGTTGTGTGGGGGAATGCTGGTTGCCATACCGACTGCAATTCCAGTCGCGCCGTTCACTAACAGGTTCGGAACCGAGGATGGGAGGACAGTCGGTTCTTGCAGCGTATCATCAAAATTTGGTATGAAATCTACAGTGTTCTTGGAAATATCGACCAGCATATCCAATGCTGGTGGGGCTAGCCTTGCTTCTGTATAACGCATTGCTGCAGGTGGATCCCCATCAATGGATCCAAAGTTTCCCTGTCCATCCACAAGTAAACTTCTCATCGAAAAATCCTGGGCCATGCGAGCCATGGCTTCATAGACTGCAGAATCCCCATGTGGGTGATATTTTCCCAGCACTTCGCCAACGATCCTGGCGGATTTTTTATAATCACTGTTAAGCCGCATACCCATGTCATACATGGCATAAAGAATGCGTCGTTGCACTGGTTTTAATCCATCCCGGGCATCAGGTAGTGCTCGTGCCACGATCACGCTCATGGCATAATCGAGGTAGGATTGTTGCATTTCGTGATCAATATCAATTTTACGGACGAGTCCAAGTTCCATGGTTGGCTCCAAATTTCCAAGGATTAATTAAGAATCGAAAAAATCCCATGTTAATTTTTACAGCTGGTATCGTATGTATGTTCTATTTTGCAGGCTTATCTTAAAGGGAAACAGGGAATGCGTCAAGGAAAAGGAGTTGGTGAAGTAGTGATCACACTCTTTTTGTGAATTTCTTCTATATTGGTCTTGACATGATGGGTCTTTCCAGGGAACACCATTGGATTAGCGGAGAGGGTGGGATTCGAACCCACGGTAGCCACAAGGACTACAGCGGTTTTCGAGACCGCCCCGATCGACCACTCCGGCACCTCTCCTGGTGGCGGGGGCAATTATAGCAGATTGATGCTTAAATTTCCACGACCTGGTGAATTGTTGGGTAAGTAATATTTGTAATTCCAATTTCCTGCAAGCGATTTTGTAGTGCATTTGCAGATTTCTTTTCCCCATGGACAAGGAAAATTTCCTTCAAGGTTTCTTTACTATTTAATGCATAATCCACCAGCATATTCTGACCAGCATGAGCTGAAAGACCACCGATGGTTACGACTTCAGCTCGAACTTCATAAGACCTTCCGAAAATCTTAACTTCCTTATTTCGATCCGCCAACCGTCGTCCCAGAGTATAAGGTGCTTGCCAGGAAACGATCAGGACCATGTTGGCTGGATTTTCAATATTATTGCGTAAATGGTGAAGAATCCGTCCAGTTTCTGCCATTCCAGAAGCTGAGATGATGATCGCCGATCCTTTATGATTATTTATTGCCTTCGATTCATCTACTGAACGTGTGTATGTTAACTTTTCAAAATTAAGCGCAGGATGTTGAAATGTTTCCGTAAATTCTTTTGTTTCACTGTCGAAATATCCAGGGAACCTCCTGAAAATATCAGAAGCATTTACTGCCAGTGGGCTATCAACATAAACAGGAAGTGAGGGTATCTGGTCTGTCTGGACCATGGTGTTGATCAAGTAAACCAGTTCTTGTGTTCTACCAACAGAAAAGGCGGGGATGATCACTTTACCTCTTCGATCAACTGTTCTGACGATGGCTTCTTTCAATTCATCATAAGCTTCCTGGGGATCATCATGAGGTTTATCGCCGTAGGTACACTCCATGATCAGGTAGTCTGTTTCTGAAGGAAGGACTGGGTCACGCAATAGAGGCAGGTCCAAACGACCAATATCCCCTGAGAACCACAATCTGAAAGTACGGTTTCTTTCTGTTATATCAAGTACGATGGCTGCTGAACCTAGAATGTGCCCCGCATCCACTAGTTTAACCGATACATTTTCAATCGGCAAGAAGGTTTTATTGTAATCAACTTCGGAGAACATGCCACCAACACGGACCGCATCCTGCATTGTATAAAGTGGTTCCAGGGGAGGTTCACCTCTGCGTGATCGGTATTTATTCACAAAAATAATGTCAGATTCCTGTATATGACCAGAATCCAATAGCATGGTTCTGGCCAATTCAGCCGTTGGTGGTGTAGCGTAAATCGGACCCTTGTAACCCGACTTTACAAGATTGGGAAGATTACCGCTGTGGTCAATATGTGCATGAGAAAGGAGGACCGCATCCAGGCTGGAAGGATCGTACTCGAAATGTAGATTCTTTTCATAGGTTTCAGAACGGCGTCCCTGGAATAATCCACATTCTAAAAGAACTTTGGATCCATTTATTTCAAGCAAATATTGTGATCCGGTGACTGTTTGAGCAGCCCCGTGAAAGTGAATTTTCAAGGTTTCTCCTTTAATTTAATAATGAAAAAGGGAGGTTTGGATTAACCCTTGAGACAGTTAAGAATTTCCTGACCATAATGTTGCAATCGCCATGGAGAATCAGGCATTAATTCCGATAATGCCTGCATATCCTCTGGGTTCTTTTCAGCGATGATTTCCAAAAAAGGACGAGGAAGAACGACATCAGATTCAAATCCCAGTTTTATTCCTGTTTGTCTTCGCCAATTACGAAGTAATTCAAGTCTGTGCAGAAAGGCATTATCTGGTTTGGGATGCCTGGCTGGTTTGATTGGTTCTGACCGGATCCCTTTCTTTATGGCTGCAATGATCTCGTCTCCAAACATTTGGACCTGGCGAACAGACAAACCGGCGGATTGGAGATCAGCAATGCGCCTGGGTTTCTTTTCTGTAAGATTAATGAGCAATTTGTTGCTGATAACTTTAAATACTGGGCGATCCATTTGTTCAGCCTGGAGAACACGCCACTCTATCAATTCCTTCAAAACGGGGATTTGGGTTGGGGAAAGTTTGTTAGCCCCATTGATCCGTTGCCAGGCAGGGGTGGATGATTCAATATGATTTTCACCGCAAATACTGATTCGTTGAAATTCCTCTTTTGCCAGGTCCCATAGATTTTTATTCATGAGCTCAGAATGAAGACCATCCCTAAGCTCCAGAAGGAAATGGGTATCCATCCGGGCATAGTTGAGTTGCTCCGGTGGCAGAGGGCGTTTCGCCCAGTCCGCTTTCTGGTAGCGTTTATCAACAGTAATATTGAACTTCTCCAATAGAAGGTTGTTTAATCCAACCGCGCGATACCCAAGGATCCTGGCTGCCTGCATCGTGTCGAATATATTATGAACATCGAAGTCAAAATCCCGTTTCAAACACAACAGGTCATATTCAGCAGCATGAAATGTTTTTTCGATTTTTTCGTTGGAAAATATACCTGCAAGAGGAGATAGATCTTTTAATTCCAGTGGATCGACAAGGTAATCAGAACCTGGGATTGACACTTGCAGCAAACAGACTTGTTCTTGAAATGCATACAGACTGTTTGATTCAGTATCGACAGCGAGTTGCTTATGTTTGATCAGCTCGTCGATCATTAATGTTAGATTTTTATTCGTGGAGATCCAAATGGGTTCCGGTGAGTTCTTCAAAGTCATCCCATTATTATAGCCGATTATCTAAACGCTCCTTTTTTCCATCACAAGCGCATCACCTTTATCGTTATAATACTCTTTCCAATGATCTATGACGGTGTAGCCTGCATGAGTATATAACCTTAATGCAGGCATGTTGTCAGGACGTAAACATAATCGTATTCGAGTTGTTGATAGCTTTAATTCACATTCTCGTAGTAATTGAGCACCAATCCCCTGGTTCTGATACATGGGATCAACTGCCAGGGTTGCGATCCATGCGATTTTGTCAGAATTTCGAATATCTCCTGCGATAAATCCGACCATTTGGTTGCCAATCAATGCTTTTAGCCGGATAACTTCAGGGAATGTTAGCACAGCAATCAAGTCAAAAAAAGGCCAGGAATCAGTCTTAAAGCACAGTTTCTCCAATTTCTGGAGTTTCAGGAGATCCAAAATGGTAGCTTTTCTAATGGAATGACTCATTACATTAATAACCGACCTCCCGCTGTGACTTCGCGGGAGGTCTTATTTTAATACAAATCTATTAACCAGGGAATTACTTCTTCCCTTTTATGAATTCCTCGATCATGCTTGTGAATTCCATCGGGAAGATGAATTTTGTGGAAGGAGATGCTCCCATCGATTTGAGTGTTTCAAAATATTGGAGAGTCATAGTCTTCTGATCGATGGCTTTGGCAGATTCGAAGATTTTTTCCAATGCTTTGGCAAAACCTTCTGCCTTGAGTTCCTGCGATTGGCGAAGCCCCTCTGCTTCAAGAATGGCACCTTGTTTTTGACCTTCTGCCCTTAGAATGGCGGATTGTTTTTCACCTTGGGCTACATTGATGGCTGCTTCCCTGGTTCCAGTGGATTCAGTCACCACTGCTCGCCGGATCCTTTCAGCAGACATTTGACGATTCATTGCATCCTGGACTTCTCGAGGGGGGATGATCTCTCTGATTTCAACATTTGTTACTTTGACTCCCCAGCGTTCTGTTACTTCGTCCAACCTTGTCCGCAGCATCGTATTAATGTGTTCTCTTTCAGAAAGGACATCATCAAGAGGAATTCCACCAATAACAGATCGCAGTGTTGTGGTTGCCATACCCTGGGCTGCTACTTCAAAATTCCCGACCTGGATCACAGAATCTGTTGGGCTGAGAACCTTGTAATACCACAAGAAATCGATCGAGATAGGGGCATTATCCTTCGTGATTGAAGTCTGATGGGGAATTTCCCTTACTGCTTCCCGTAGATCCACCTTGACTGCTCGATCAACGAATGGAATAAGGATCACCAAACCGGGACCTTTCTCGCCTATGCATCGACCAAGTCTAAAAACAACTAATCTTTGGTATTCTGGAATGATTCGAATGGCATTGGCAAGGAAAGCAAGGACAACAACCACCACGAAACCAACAATACAGAGTAATGAAGTAGTGTAACTGGACATCTTTTCTCCTTATTTATGTGAATAATACATTCTTAATTATCTTCTAACTCAACCAAAAGCGTAAATCCGTCCCTTTCCACAACCCGTATCTTCTTGCCTTGTGGAATCCTCTCAATACTTCTTGCGGACCAAAGTTCGCCATCAACCTGGACAGAACCATTGTGGAAAATTACTGTTTTGCTCTCACCCGTCTGCCCTAGCAGGCTGCCAAGATCATGATCAGGTTTATTGTGCATGGCATTGATGGTTTTTTGAACAACCAACCAGACGAATGATCCACTTATCAGGGAAACGAGTATTGCCAGGATCGGGTTTACAGCAGGACGCAATCCCTGGGTTGGATAAAGGTAAATTGACCCAATGATCATGAAGAGTATGCTGACACCCAGGTATATTTCCCTATTTGGTTTTCTGGTAGCGTAAAGAAAAGGTACCAGCATTAATACCAGTAGAACTAATGCCCAGATATTAAATCCCAGGTCGAACGCAGCAAATCCAGCCAGGGCAAAAGAAAACAGGGCTCCAATTTCAAGGAGTCCTGTTCCGGGAGTAACGATTGCAAGCATGGTTAGAATGGAACCCAAAACAAGCAATACATAAGCAATATTTGCACTAAGAGTAAAATCCATCAAGGACTCCTTTCAGATCATCCACACTTATTATACAACAACCAATCTTCAATAATTGATTTCAATTGATATACGAGTATGGATGCGAATAGTTCCAATGTCAAATATCATTGTCTTTACGAGGAGAATATTTATTAGCCAGAATAAAAGGTACTGGTTCTAATTAGATGAAAAATTGGAAAATCAGGTTAGAATACATCCAATTGGAATATAAAGCGCATAATATGAGATGGGAAAGAAGAACACCAGGTAAAAAAAAACAGGGAAAACATGATTGGAATTCACCCTCGGAGGCAGTGTTGAAATTTAATAGTGTGTGTGTTTTAGGCCTTGGATACATCGGTCTCCCGACTGCCAGCACCTTTGCAACCCATGGACTCGAAGTATTGGGTGTTGATGTGAATAAGAAGGTAATCGACACCCTCCGAAATGGGGGTCTGCATATCTCGGAACCGGGTCTTCGAACTGTGGTGGAAGAAGCATTACGATCGGGAAAACTTAAAGTGGCAGAAAAGCCAGAGTTGGCAGATGCCTTCATTATCGCAGTTCCGACACCATTCAGTCAGGACAAATTAGGAATTTACAAAGACAAGGAATATAAACTGGCTGATATGGGGGCGGTAACATCAGCAGCTGAGATGATCATCCCGTTCTTAAGAAAAGGAAACCTGGTAATTCTTGAATCAACCTCTCCTCCTAAAACAACGCTTGACTTGGTGACTCCCATCTTGGAGAGATCAGGCTTGAAGGCAGGATCAGATTTTCATTTAGCCTATTCTCCCGAACGTGTTCTCCCTGGACGGATTTTACAGGAATTGATTGAGAATCCAAGAGTTATTGGAGGAACAACACCGCAAGCTTCCAAAGCAGGTCGTGATTTATATTCAATTTTTGTTAAAGGAGAGATCATCCTGACAGATGCCACAACAGCTGAAATGGTCAAGTTGATGGAAAATACATTCCGGGATGTCAATATCGCCATCGCCAATGAATTCTCCCGTTTAACAGATCGTTTCGGTGTCGATATTTGGGAGGCAATTTCCATTGCAAACAAGCACCCACGGGTAAATATCCTCAATCCCGGTCCGGGAGTTGGAGGGCATTGTATCAGTGTGGATCCATGGTTTTTGGTGGAGGGCGCTCCGGATCTGGCTCAACTGATCATTAATGCCAGGATGGTAAATGATCACCAACCATATTTCGTCGTCGATCTGGTTAAAAGAACTTTGGGAGACATCAAGGGAAAAAAGATTGCAGCCCTGGGACTTGCATTTAAACCAGATGTTGATGATCTTCGGGAAAGTCCTGCCATAGAGGTTGTTCATCTCCTGCAAGACGCTGGCGCGCAAGTCAAGTGCTATGAACCTAACAAACCTGGCGCCGATTTCAAAGGAATTCACATTTTGGATGATCTTTCAGCAGTATTGGAAAATGTGGACATGATTATTTTATTGGTAAACCACAAGGAATTACGAGAGATCACGCCTCAAAAACTGGCAGGATTGACAGCATGCCGGGTATTGATAGATACTGTCAATGGTTGGCAGGGATTGGAATGGCAGGAGATGGGCTTTAATATAAGTAAGTTGGGTGTGAATAAAGAAATTAAATAATGACTATTCGTGTTCTGTCGATTTTCGGCACAAGACCGGAAGCAGTGAAAATGGCACCTGTGATCAGGGAATTGAAGAGATCTCCTGGTGTTGATTCTTATGTCTGTGTAACTGCACAGCACAGGGAAATGCTTGACCAGGTATTAAATCTTTTCAGGATTAAACCTGATATTGATCTCGATCTGATGCGTCCTGATCAGACCCTGGCTGATTTAAGCGCCGCAATTTTTACCCAGTTGGATCCTGTCCTCAAATCTATAAAACCAGAATGGGTTTTAGTCCAGGGAGATACGACAACCGTCGCCGTTGCATCCATGTTGGCATATTATCGCCGCATTAAGGTGGGACATGTTGAAGCAGGTTTAAGAACCTTCGATAAATGGCAACCATATCCAGAAGAGATCAACCGTCGCATTGCCGGTGTTATTGCTGACCTCCATTTCGCTCCAACAGAATGGACAAGAAGGAATTTGTTAAGGGAAGGTGTTTCTGAGGATTCGATCAAAGTGACTGGCAACCCTGTTATCGATGCGCTGCAAGTCGTAGCTGAACAACCTGCGCCTTCTCAAGTAAAAGAACTTGTTAATGATCTTTTCCTGAATACCGGAAAAAGATTGATCCTGGTAACTGCGCACCGCAGGGAGAATTTCGGTAAACCCCTCCAGGATATTATTAAAGCATTGATTCAAATCGCAGCGAGGGGAGATGTGGAGATCGTTTATCCTGTTCACCTGAATCCAAATGTTCAGGAACCTGTGTATCGCATGTTGGGAGAGACGCAGCACATCACGCTTCTACCTCCACTCGATTACCTGCCCATGGTCCATTTATTAAAACAAGCTGCGCTGGTCTTAACAGATTCTGGAGGCATCCAGGAAGAAGCACCTGCATTTGGGATACCTGTTTTGGTATTGAGAGAGGTAACTGAAAGACCCGAGGGGGTGGAGTCAGGAACATTGAAACTGGTTGGCACAGATACGGATCGTATCGTAGGGGAAACGAACAAACTTTTGGATGACCCTCTTTTATATTCACAAATGGCAAAAGCCAGTAACCCATTCGGCGATGGACATGCTGCTGAACGAATTGTGAAAGCATTACTTGAGTACCGCACCAAGAGTTCCTGAATGTTAGAAGGTATAATCATTCTTGCTGGATAATTACTTATCCGATCAATTAATGGGGGTTCTGACGGGAAGAACCTTGTCGACCCCTTTTTGTTATTAAACCTGGTAAATTGGAGGAAAAATGAATATAGCACTGGCACTACAAGGTTTGGCAACATTATCCTGGGCTTTTCTTATTGGGATCATTGCATTGGCAATTGTTCGTGGATCCAGGGGTCGCCCATTGAAAGGGGCTGTCTCGATCATTATCGCAACCCTGGTGTTCGCCTTGGTTCTGACCACCGTTAGCGCTGGTTTGGTTTTTATCCAGCCTGATGAGCGCGGTGTGGTAATTTCTGCAGTGCAGGAAAAAGGCTATCGCGAAGTTGAATTGCAACCCGGATTAAGATGGGTTATTCCTTTTGTTGAGAATGTCCGTGTCTACAAAATTTCCCGGCAAACTTACACGATGTCGATTGCAGCTGCTGAAGGTGATGTTTTTGGTGACGATTCAATCCTGGCAAGAACAAAGGATGGGCAGGAAGTTATTATTGATGCATCTGTAATTTACGCAGTCGACCCTACCAAGATCGTTAATCTTCATATCGCCTGGCAGGATCGTTACCAGAATGAAGTTGTCCGTCCTTTGGCTAGGGGGATCATTCGTGACATGGCTTCCCAATATGGAGTGGAAGAGATCGTCAGTTCAAAACGGCTCGAATTGGTAGCTAAGATTACACAAGAATTAACTACAAAATTTGCCGAGAACGATCTTCTTATGGTGGACTTTGTTCTTCGTAACATTCATTTCAGTGATGAATATGCCGCGGCTGTGGAACAGAAACAGATCGCTGAACAGACTGCATTACAGGCTGAATTTGTTGTTGAACAAAGGAAGCAGGAAGCAGAACAAGCCAGGCAGGTCGCTCAGGGCAAGGCGGATTCTGTGGTTATTGAAGCCAAGGGTGCCGCAGAAGCCAGATTGATCGAAGCAGAAGCTGAAAGCAAAGCTCTTGAGTACATTGCCAAAGTGATACAGGACAATCCTGATATGCTTACCTACCAATATATTTCCAAATTATCTCCAGCCATACGGGTAATGGTGGTTCCAAGTAATTCACCATACCTGTTCACATTACCTGAGACAGACAACTTGACAACACCACAATAATATTTTCATCACCAGATCATAAATAAGGAAAATAAAAATTGGATGAATGAAAAAAAACCGGCAGGAAAAATGATCCGTTTGACGAGCATGTCAAATTGTGCAGGTTGAGCATCCAAGTTAAGCGCTGATGCGCTGGCGCAGGTTCTGCGCCCAGTTCAAGACTTGTTCAAATCTCAGGATTATCCAGATCTTTTGGTTGGATTGGATGCCCCGGATGATGCTGCTGTTTGGCGCTTGGATGCTGATCGAGCTCTGGTTATCACCACGGATTTTTTCACACCAGTCGTGGATGACCCCTATGATTATGGTCAAATCGCAGCAGCCAATGCTTTGTCAGATATCTATGCAATGGGTGGAACACCTTTTCTGGCATTGAATATTGCAGCTTTGCCCACTTTTCTTCCTCCAGAAATAAATGGCGAAATAATTCGTGGAGGGGCGGAGAAAGCACTGGAGGCAGGGGTCGTTCTGGCTGGTGGTCATACCATCCAGGATAACGAACCCAAGTATGGTTTGGTGGTGGTTGGTTTTGTTCATCCTGATAAAAAATTAACCAAGGCTGGATTGCAGGTTGGAGATCTTTTATTCCTCACCAAACCAATCGGATTTGGTGTGACAACGACTGCACTTAAACAAGAGAAGGCTGATCCGGGCGATGTGGCTGAAGTTGTAACATGGATGAAACGTCTCAATAACACAGCTGCCGGTTTGGCTCTTGAATTCAAGCTGAAAGCTGGGACGGATGTGACCGGGTTTAGCCTCCTCGGACATGGTTTGGAGATGGCACAGGCTTCTCATGTAGCATTACAGATGTCTCTCTCAAAGATACCTTTTGTTTCCTGTGCCAGGAAATATGCTTTCATGGGCACATTTCCCGGCGGTGCCAGTGATAACCTTCAGTTTTTTGGTCCCCAGGTTGAATTCAAGGGAACGATTTCTGAAGAAGAGCGCATGTTATTGTTTGACCCTCAGACAAGCGGTGGATTACTTCTGGGAGTTCCGGAAGCTGCTTCTTTGGCGTTTCAAGCCAGGGCGAAGGAATTAAAAGCAGATGTCTGGCAGATAGGGAAAGTTATTCCTGGGGAAGGAATAACTGTTGTTAAATGATAATGATATCTTTACATAAAGACTTCCAAAGATGACCGAATTTACAAGAGATCTGATCATCATCGTTGTGTTGCTGGTATTAAATGGCATCCTTGCCATGACAGAAACTGCTTTGCTTGCAGTACGTCTTGCACGTCTGCATAACCTTGCCAAAGAAGGTAATAAGAAAGCCTTGGCTGCAATCAAGTTGGCAGAAAATCCGAACAAGTTCTTATCAACTATCCAGGTGGGAATCACTCTGATTGATGTGATGACTGGTGCGATCGGTGGGGCAACTCTGGCCTTTGTTGTTTCCGGATGGTTCTCAAAGGTGCCGCAGTTGAAACCATATTCTGACTCCATCGGACTCTTTATAGTTATTGGATCAATTACATTTCTATCCATAATTTTTGGGGAGTTGGTGCCAAAAAGGCTCGCAATTCAGCAACCTGAAAAGATTGCCTCTCTTATGGCAGGACCGATGGCACTCATTTCCGGGATAATGACGCCGATTGTTAGATTTTTAAGTGCCTCCACAAATTTTGTCTTAAAGTTGTTAGGTGTTGAGGATTCAAAAGGTCCTTTGGTGACCGAAGAGGAGATCCAGGTCTTGCTCGATCAGGGTACCCAGGCTGGCATCTTTGAAGAAGTGGAACAGGATATGGTCCAGGGTATTTTTTCTTTGAATGACCGCAGGTTATCGTCATTGATGACTCCCCGCAGTGAAATCACTTGGCTGGATGTGAACGATCAACCCGATATCGTGGTAACGAAGATTGCAGAAAGCCCATATTCCCGTTTGCCTGTATGTAAGGGAGAATTGGATCATATTTTGGGCGTTGTAAAAGCCAAGGATGTACTCCTTGCGGAAATGGTGAGGAAAGGTCAACGGATCAAAGAATTGCTGCAGCCCGCTTTTTTCCTACCTGAATCCGCCTATGCTTCGCATGCATTGGCAATGTTCAGGAAAGGTGAATCCGAGGTGATCTTTATCATCGATGAATTCGGAGTGGTACAGGGGCTGGTGACGATCGTGGATATTGTTTCAGAGATCATCGGTGAATTTGCCAATGACAGTCCCCAGGCTGTTCAGAGACCTGATGGATCCTGGCTTCTTGATGGAATGCTTCCGATTGAAGATTTTAAAACATTATTTGATTTAGGAATCCTCCCAAGTGAGAAGGAATATGAAACTCTGGCTGGTTTCATTTTGATTTTGATGGGTCGAATTCCAAGACCAGCAGAAGAGTATGAATGGAATAGCTTGAAATTTGAGATCATGGACATGGATGGAAACCGGGTTGATAAAGTATTGGTATCAAGGGAGCAAAATATAGCAAACGAAAAGGAGCAGCTCAAGAGTGAATGATCTGGGTAAAGGTTTGGATTTCAAATCGAGACGTTCACCAGTTATGGGGAAGGGTGGCATGGTGGCAACTTCACAACCCCTTGCAACTGCAGCTGGATTGGAAATTCTCGGTTCAGGAGGTACTGCTGCTGATGCAGCCGTGGCAGTCGCGGCATCCTTAAACGTGACAGAACCGACTTCGACTGGAATTGGTGGAGATTGCTTTGCATTGTACTTTGATGCCAGCAATGGAAAGATAAGTGCATTAAATGGTTCAGGTAGGGCTCCCCGGATGTTGAACATCGAACGCTTGAAAAAAGAAGGGATAACGGATTTACCACCTTACCATCCGTATACCATTACTGTTCCAGGGGCATGCGCAGGTTGGTTTGATCTCCAGGAGAGGTTTGGAAAACTGACCATGGGACAGGTTCTCCAACCTGCAATTATCCTTTCGGAATCTGGTTTTCCAGTTGCTCCAATAACATCTTATTTTTGGCAAAAAGGAGCAGAACGGCAGCTATCCAGTGCACTGAACGGAAAGGAATTGACCATTAATGGGCGAGGTCCAAACGCTGGAGAGGTTTTTAAGAATCCCGGTCTTGCTCGAACATTTCGAACGATTACTGAAAAAGGGAGGTCTTCGTTTTACAGTGGAGAGATCGGTGAAGCTATTGTTCATATAATTCAAAAAGCAGGTGGTTGTCTGGCTTTGGAGGATCTCCAGGATCACCGAAGTACTTGGGACGAACCCATCTCAACAGCCTTTCGTGGAATTCGTTTCTGGGAATGTCCTCCCAATGGACAGGGCTTGGCAGCTTTGCTGGCGTTGAATTTCCTCAATGATTTTGATCTGGAGGCGTTTGAACCATTATCCACAGAACGGATGCATCTTGAAATCGAGGCGATGCGTCTTTCTTTTGCAGATACCCGCTGGTATGTGGCTGACCCTGCTTATTCACAAATACCCCTGGAGGAATTATTATCCAGGGATTATGCCCGTCAAAGGGCAAAATTGATCAATCCCGAAAGGGCAACACTCGATCAAGTACATGGCGTTCCAGTTGCATCGTCTGATACGGTTTATTTCTGTATCGTGGATGGTGAAGGAAATGCTTGTTCGTTCATCAATAGCAATTACATGGGATTTGGTACCGGGATTGTCCCCTCAGGATGGGGATTTACACTCCAGAATCGTGGACACAATTTCAGCCTGAACAGTTTACATCCCAACGCATTGGAACCCCTTAAAAGACCATATCATACGATTATCCCAGCCATGGCAACCAGGGAGCACGATAATAGCTTATTTGGAGTAATGGGGGTGATGGGAGGGTTCATGCAGCCACAAGGCCATTTGCAGGTTTTTCTCAATCTTGCCTGCGACCAAATGGATCCGCAGTCTAGCCTTGACCTCCCCCGGTTTTGTATCGAAGATGGTACTTTTGCTGGAAAAGTTGCCCTTGAACAAGGATTACCACAGGAGACAATTTCAGGTCTGCAGAACATGGGACATGTAATAAATGTTGTCCACGGTTTCGATAGGGCATTATTCGGACGGGGACAGATCATTCTCAGGGATTCTAACAGCGCTGTTTTGACAGCAGGAAGCGATCCAAGAGCGGATGGTTGTGCCATGACATTGCTTTGATCGCATATGATCAAACAGATCAAGGTATAGGATCACTTGGAAGATTTATCTGGTGTTGGTATTCATGTGAATGGGATAGTTCAGGGGGTTGGTTTTAGGCCGTTTATTTTTGGGTTGGCACATAAGTATGAATTGACAGGTTGGGTTCGGAACACATCCTCAGGTGTTGATATTGAATTGGATGGTCCAAAGAATAAGCTGGAGTCGTTCATTCAATCCCTCGATACAGAAGCTCCTCCTTTGGCTTATATCGATGAGGTAAAAATTCAATGGAAATTGCCTAATGGATATTCTCATTTCCAGATTGAACATTCAGAAACAGTACAGGATGCATTTCAACCGATATCCCCTGATGTCAGCATTTGCCCTGATTGCCTGCGGGAAATGTTCGATCCATCCGATCGACGTTACAAGTATCCGTTCATCAATTGCACCAATTGCGGTCCACGCTTTACGATCATAAAGGACATTCCTTATGACCGTCCCAAAACAACAATGGCACCTTTTGAAATGTGTGTGGATTGTGCTCGTGAATATGCCGATCCTTTGGACAGGCGATTTCATGCACAACCAATTGCTTGTCCGGTTTGTGGACCACAGGTGTGGTTGGAATTCAAGATGGGTTCCAATGGTGGAGTAGACCCAACAAACCCGATTGAAAAAACCCAGGGATTGCTGAAGGAAGGAAAAATTGTTGCGGTAAAAGGGTTGGGAGGGTTTCATCTTGCCTGCGATGCTACCAACCAGGCAGCAGTTATAGAACTCCGGTCGAGAAAGCTTCGCGTAGATAAACCATTCGCTTTGATGATGGCAAATACTGAAACGATTGAAAAGTATTGCGATCTGAATGATGAAGAAAGAAAATTGTTAGAGTCCCCATCCCGTCCAATTGTGTTATTGAGACGTAAACCAGGTACGGATATTGCATTGGAAAATGCACCAGGTCAGGATTATCTTGGCGTGATGTTGCCTTACACTCCTTTGCATTATCTTTTATTTGATACCAGGGAATTTGATGCATTGGTTATGACCAGTGCCAACCTCTCCGAAGAACCGATCGTAACAACCAACGAAACGGCCAGGGATCGTCTAGTGGATCTGGCAGATGCTTTTCTGATGCATGATAGAGATATCCATGTTCGTTGTGACGATTCCGTTGTCAGGGTATATAAAAATAATATCTTCCCCATCCGTCGATCAAGAGGATATGCACCCTTCCCGGTATATCTCTCAGGAACGCCTCCTGTAATATTGGCTTGTGGTGCTGAACTAAAAAATACATTCTGTATTACCAGGGGAAATTATGCATTTCTTAGTCAGCATATTGGAGACATGGAAAACCTGGAAACACTTGAATCTTTCAGACATGGGATTACACACTTTGAAAAATTATTTCGAATTAAGATTGAGGCGATTGCGTACGATAAGCACCCTGATTATCTGGCTTCTCGTTATGCACTGGATAGGGTAGAAAGGGAAGCTATCCCCGGTATTGGAGTCCAGCACCATCATGCCCATATCGCTTCATGCATGGTGGAGAATAGACTTCCTTCCGAAAAACCTGTGATTGGTGTCGCATATGACGGAACTGGTTATGGGGAAGATGGCACCATCTGGGGAGGGGAGATCTTGTTGGCTGACTTGTTATCCTTTGATCGTATTGCACATCTAAAAACAATTCCATTACCAGGTGGAGACCTGGCTGTCAGACAACCCTGGCGGATTGCCCTTGCCTGGTTGGATGCTGCAGGTGTTGAATGGGATGAATATTTACCGGCGGTAAAATGGATCATGGCGCAACCCGGTTTATTGAAGAATTTCAAAACGCAATTGAAGACAGGATTAAATTCACCAAAAACATCCAGCATGGGTAGATTGTTCGATGCAGTTTCTGCGTTGGCAGGTGTCAGACATGATGTCAATTATGAAGCCCAGGCAGCAATCGAATTTGAGGCATTGGCAGATACCACCGAAATGGGAATGTATGAATTTTCAATAATCGGAAAAGAAATCGATCCTTCACCATTATTTCATCAATTGACCGAAGATATAAAAATCGGATTGCCGCTGCCAAATATATCGGCGAAATTTCATAATGGTGTGGCAGATATGACTGCAAAGATATGTACCATTGTCCGAAAAGAGAGAGGTATTGATCAAGTAACGTTGTCTGGAGGTGTTTGGCAGAATATAACCTTGTTACGATCGACATTGGAAAAATTGGAAAATAACGGTTTTCAGGTGTTTATCCATAAGGTGGTTCCCTCAAATGATGGCGGATTGGCAATTGGTCAGGCGATGATTGCAGCTGCTCAAATCACCAGTCAATAAATTGAAAAAATAACATTAATAATAAGGGTGGAAGTTGATTTCTACTGTGGCAAAAAAAAAACAAAGATCCGGAAAATCATTATCAAGCTCAGCAATTAAGGAATTACAATTGGATAGAGGTTATTAGAATTGGAAAAAATCCTTTTGGTTGAAAACGATCCATTCCTTTTGGATCGCATAAACGAGATCCTGGTTGACGATGGGTATCAGGTATTTCCTTCCAGGCAGGCAAACCTGGCATATGATCTGTTTGTAACTATTGAGCCTGATCTGGTGGTTTCGGATTTAATGATGCCGAAGATGGATGGGTTTGAACTCCTAAAAAAAATAAGATCCATTTCAACGGGTATTTCGGTTCCTTTCCTTTTCCTGACAAATAAATCTGAACGATTTGAGTTGAACCAAGCTAGGGAACTGGGTGTTGATGATTACTTGATAAAGCCATTTGACGCAAATGAATTATTACAAGCTGTCCGAACCAGGATTGAAAGAAGGAAAGTTGTAGCCTTATTTGATACCAGGAAAGCTCATCTGCAAACCATAATAATGCTGGCGAATGTTATCGAATCACGCGATCCATACACAGCAGGACACGCAGAAAGAGTATGCAGCTTCGCATTGAATCTGGCATCTGAATTGAATTGGAACCAGGAAACCCTGGGTATTCTGGAATTAGGCGCTCTTCTTCACGACATTGGGAAAATCAATATTCCAGTAAGGATTTTAAAAAAGACTGGTCCACTTAATGAAACTGAATGGGACATCATGCGTCGTCACCCAATTACAGGCGCGAAAATGCTGGAGGGTGTTGATCATCTCAGGGCAGTCATCCCTTACGTTATTTCACATCACGAGTGGTGGAACGGTAGTGGTTATCCGAATGGGTTGGCTGGTGAGGATATTCCGATCGAAGGAAGGTTGTTGGCGATCGCTGATGCCTATGACGCCATGACTACAAATCGCCCCTATCATGTCGGAATGACGAAGGAGGAAGCACTAGAGGAGGTCAAGAGAATGAGTGGAATCTACTTTGATCCTTTACTGGCAGGTGTTTTTATTGAAATAAATCGTTCTCGGACAGCTGGTGGATTTTGATCACCAACTACAATCAAGGCAGGTCACTACACCGGACATTTTTCCGATATTTTTGTACATGGTGACATCCGTGTAAGCTTCACCAAGAATTCCATCATGAATTGCCCAGGATCGCATCCGGATGCTTTTAGTCCCTTCAGGCTTTCGGAATGGCGTAGTGTTATCCATCTTCAGGAATAATTCACCCTTATCAAGGAATCCTTTTTCGATCCTTTCCATCCTTTGTCTTCCTTTTTGGTAAGCAAATCCATACCGTTCGAAAAGAACGGCATTATGGTAGTAAAGAGGTTCGACGAAATACACTTGATGCCCAAGGCTTTCAACAAATTTTTCAAATTGTTTGATGGCAGAAGGCAGTAACCGTAGTCCAGTTCGAATTTGCCCTGGCGCAAGCCCTGCTTCCATTGCAGAGATCTCTGCTTCGATATTCCGTTGATGTATCCCGAATCGAGTAGGGCTTCCATTCGGCATGCGGTCAACATCAAATCTTTGTGCATCTGGATCATTGAGAATGTAAAGCAGAATATGGATCTGCCCCGAAATTGTATCTGTCAGATGACCATAGAGTATCGGATCTGGGAAACCAAATTGATGGAAGAGTTTGATTTCCACGTCGGTTTTCCCCGGCGAAAACTTGAAATCCAACAACGATCTGCCATGCTTGTCTTTAAATGAGGCAGGTATTTCGAATCTATCCAGTAATTCTTGAGGAATAACACGGGAATAAATTGACAATTTCTTGTTATCTTCAAGGAGGTTCAGACTTCCAATGGTTGAAGGTCCCATGCTCATTCTCTTTTATTGATTTGTCGTTCAATTTCGCGTTCGGTTTCCCGAAGTGCGATCACTCTTCTTTTATCGTAAAGTTTTTTACCTTTTGCTATAGCGATCTCCACCTTTGCGATTCCCTTCTTGAGGTAGATGCGTGTTGGAACAATGGTAACCCCTTTTAGACGGACTGCATCCCACAATTTCCTTATTTCTTTTTTATGTAACAATAGGCGACGTTGTCTTTTTGGGTCATGGTTGTTCCTGTTCGCTTGTTCATAAGGAGCTATATGAGCATCGATCAACCATGCATTTTTCCCATCAACACGGATGTAAGCTTCTGCCAGGCTTACCTGCCCGGCACGGATGGATTTGATTTCACTGCCTTTCAATGAAATACCTGCTTCTAATTCTTCCAATAAGAAGAATTCATGTCTTGCTTTTCGATTGGTGGCAACGACTTTAATATCCATGGAATGATTTTAACACAAGCAGGGTAATGAGTACTATGAATAAAAAACTGGAATTCATTTACAATATGGATGTGATAACCCCAATTATTAATGTAATAAATTAAATCAGTGTACAATCTGAAGAGGACAGGTCTTCTTTATCTATACGAGGTAATTGGATGAGTAACTTCATAAATGCCAAGAGTAAGATAGTCGAATCTGCGCAATTATTGGTTAAAAAGGGGTATCTGGAATCGACCGGAGGGAATCTATCGATCAGGATTCCAGGTCAGGAAGCTCTTGCAATTACACCAACAAATTTTGATTACATGAAAATGACTGCTGATGATATTTGTATTCTTGATCTTCAGTTAAATAAGTTAGAAGGTAAATTAGACCCTTCTGTTGAAAGTGGATTTCATGCAGGCATCTATCAAGTTCGGCCCGATGTTCAGGCAATAATTCATACACATCAGCCTTTTGCCAGCGCATTGGCGATCATGAAAAAACCCATTCCCCCAATGTTTGATGAACAGGTCAGGTTCCTGGGACGATCAGTGGAAATCATCCCTTATGCCCCTTCAGGTACAAAAATGTTGATTAATACAATTGTTCGCCATGTCAGGAATCACCATAATGCCTATATTTTAGGAAACCATGGTGCCCTATGTTTTGGTGGTTCGATCGAGAACGCGATAAATAATGTTGATATCCTCGAGAAATGTTCCATCTCGTATTTATTGACTCTTTGTTCTGGGGAA
>Ga0209641_10001738_pt1 | contig 19202 bp, 14 predicted proteins | sample RifCSP16_1_FD_184022 | JGI IMG/M metagenome (GOLD analysis project Ga0209641, IMG submission 184022) | Soil microbial communities from Rifle, Colorado - Rifle CSP2_sed 16_1 (SPAdes) (version 2) | ecosystem: Environmental > Terrestrial > Deep subsurface > Rock core/Sediment | place: Rifle... | reverse complement strand
TCATTTCCTGGCCATTCATAAGTAGGCTGCCATCGCCGGTGATGCAGACCACCGGCACAGCACGGTTGGCCAGCGCGGTGCCAACTGCGCCGCCGATGGCCCAGCCCATTGGAGCGAAATTCATCGTGACGCGCATCCACCCCCCCGCGCTGGGGTTGTGGTCGTGCATCGCCAGATGATGGATCGCCCAGATCGTGCTGTTGCCGGTATCGGTCAGGAAGCGCGTATCGGGCGGACTGCGCCAGCCGAGTTCGCGCATCAAATACTGCGGTTTGATCGGTGCATCGACGGACGCAGGCTTGAATGGATCATCGACCGAGATCTTTTTGAATCTTCGCTTCTCGCCAACTGAAACCTCCGTCGGGCCATCCCTGCGCAAGGTTCTCAGCAGTCGCTCGAACACCGGGCGAATACCACCGCGTACATGCAGACGTGCCATCGGCGAGCGCGTTAGGTGAGCCTCGCAGGAATCGATATGCACCAGCCGGTTGTTCAATACCGCTTCGCTCCAGCCGTTGCTGGTCCATTCACTCAGATTGGAGCCGACCACCAGAATCAGATCCACTCCCGGATCCTCCATCGCTGCAACTGCGGTCCGGTGTCCGGCAAAGCCGAACACGCCACGATACAAAGGATGACGCGGGCTGATGAATCCCTTGGCGTCGGGTGTGACGACGAAAACTCCGCCCACCCTCTCCACCAACTCGATGATGAGGTCAATGGCTTCGCCGCAGCTGCTGCCGATCAACACCACCACACGCTGCGCCTGCGCCAATAGTGCCTGTAATTCACGAACCGACGCATCATCAACAGCCGATAGCGGTTTGAGCAGATGAGCCAGGTTGTATGACGGCCCGCTCATTAACAGGGAGCGATGCACGTCCATCGGAATACTGAGGTGAACCGGACCAGGCGTCGGTTGATACGCACTCAGCAGCGCATTGGTCAGTTGTCTTTCCAGTTGATCCGGATGGGATATCAGCGCGCTGTAGCGTGTGCAGAGACGAAACATGGCGACTGTGTCGAAACCGGCGCCGGATGATTCCTGCAACGCCCCTCGGCCCAGCAAATGCAGCGGGGGCTGGGCGGTGATGACCAGCATCGGGATCTCGTTCTCATAAGCGCAGGCCACGCCGGTGATGAGATTGGTGGAACCCGGGCCGGAAGTGGCACAGCACACACCGATCTTGCCCGATTCACGGGCATAGCCATCGGCCATGAAAGCGGCTCCCGTTTCATGGCGCGCCACTACCGGACGCGGCCCGCCACGCCTCTCGCTGCGCGCGAGCGCGTTATACAACGGTTCGATGGCGCCCCCAGGGACACCGAATACGTACTCGACACCGATTTGTTCCAGATAGGCGACCAGCAGGTCAGCCGCTTCCATGGGTTGTGGTTGTGGTTCTGCTTCGAGGTCTTGGTCCGGTTGTATTTCTATCTGTATCTCTGTCATTGATTTAGCACTAATCTCATTTCAGAATTGATCATCAGCATAGTTCCAGCCTTGAGAACTTTTCGTCACTGCAGCGAACGAAACAGTAGCACAGGGAACTCACTACTCCGAGCAATGCGGTTGGTATTTCAGGCTTGTCAGCTTTGCCGGATTGATGCGATTTTATCGCACATTGAAGTGTAGCAGGTGTAACGATGGAAGGCGCGTGCGGCAGCCTCTAGAGTCCATATGAAGATCCGGTCTTGCGCAAAGGCGCAAAGAGAAATATAACATCATCTGCAAAAGATTCATTCCGATGCAACTTGGATGGCACGCAAGGTAGGTCTGGTATTTGATCTTCTTTGCGTCTTTGCGCGAGCAAAAAAGTGGCCTTATTGAGGGTTACATATTTAAAGACAGTGTCTCCGCATCTCGTAGGTCGGGCTACGCCTGTCCTGAGCCTGTCGAAGCGGCCCGACGCGGCGGGCAAAGCCCGCCCTACGGTAAATCCACTTAACAGTCATGAATTATGCAAAGCTCAATAATTATGGGTTGCCACATTAGCTGTCTAACAACTGTTTTAGTTCCCCGTTCTGATACATCTCGGTCATGATGTCCGACCCGCCGACGAATTCGCCCTTGATGTAAAGCTGCGGGATGGTCGGCCAGTTGGCGTAATCCTTGATGCCTTGGCGGATATCGTCGTCCTGCAGCACATCCACGGTGAATAATTCCTTCACGCCCAGCGCGTTCAGGATGCGTATTGCGTTGGCGGAAAAGCCGCACTGCGGAAACTGCGGACTACCCTTCATATACAGCACCACCGGATGCGTGGTGACTTGTTCTTTGATGCGTCTTTGGATATCTGTGCCCATATTGTCATTACCTGAATTAAACAGTCGGGAATTTTAGCGTCGCAGTAACCTCAACGTCAAGCATAAACACCCAGTATGGTAACGGCAGAGTGGATAAAAGTGCTAAACGCGTAGCCCCGATGAAGCGAAGCGTAATCCGGGGCAGTCCGTGGGCGCAATAACCAGAGGACATTGCGCCGCATGGTGTTACTCATCCGGCGGATTACGCTACGCTAATCCGCCCTACGAGTTCTAACGGCGCAGCACTGCTTTTTCGATTTCCACCACGACAAACAACACAGCGCCGAACAGCAGGATGCGCCACCACGCTGCCGCATCAATGGCGATGGTTCCGAACAGTTTCTGAAACAGCGGGACATAGGTGAACAGCGCTTGCAACAGCACGACGACGAGTATCGAGAAGATCACCGGCTGCGAAGCAGTGAAGCCACGAGGGCTGTAGGAAGGCGCGAGCAGGAAGCGGCAGTTGAACATATAGAAGATCTCTCCTATCACCAGTACGTTCACTGCCACCGTTCGCGCTGCTTCGATACTTACACCGCGCGCCTGCTCCCATAGGAAAAAGCCCAGCGCGCCAACCACCATCAGGCAGGAAACAAAAAACACGCGCCATAACAAAAATCTGTTGAGTAATGGTTCCGCCGGGTCGCGTGGCGGGCGTTTCATCACACCCGCTTCGGGTGGCTCGAAGGCCAGGGCCAGCGACAGCGTGACCGCCGTGACCATGTTCACCCACAGGATCTGCACCGGCGTGATTGGCAGCGTCAGACCGAGCAGGATAGATGCGACGATGACCATCGCTTCGCCGCCATTGGTGGGCAGAATGAACATGATGGATTTTTTCAGGTTGTCATAGACAGCGCGCCCCTCTTCCACCGCCGCGTCGATGGACGCGAAATTATCATCGGCCAGCACCATCTCGGCCGCTTCCCTGGCCGCTTCGGTGCCTTTCATGCCCATCGCCACGCCGACATCGGCGCGCTTCAGCGCGGGCGCGTCATTCACCCCGTCGCCGGTCATCGCCACCACTTCGCCGTTTGCCTGCATGGCTTGCACCAGCAAAAGCTTATGCTCAGGACTGGCGCGGGCGAAGATGTCGGTTTCTCTCACGGCGGCGCGCAACATCGCCATATCCATGCGTTCTATCTCGACACCGGTCAGCGCCTTGGCGGGGTTCAGGCCGAAGCGCGCGCCTATGGCACACGCAGTGTCGAGATGATCTCCGGTGATCATCTTCACGGCGATGCCTGCGCTGCGGCAACGCGCCACGGCCAGCAACGCCTCATCGCGCGGCGGATCGCCGATGGCGAACACGCCAAGCAGTGAAAATCCATTCTGCACGTTAGTCAGACTGAGCTCGCGTTGTTCGCTGACGGTCGTGCGCATCGCCACTGCGAGCAGGCGCAATCCCTGCCTTGCTGCGTCCTGCATGGCCTGCTGCCAGTGGGCATGATGCAACGGCCGGTCTTCGCCGTTCGCGCGCTCGGCCTGACATATCTCCATCACCCGTTCCGGTGCGCCTTTGATGAAGATGAAGCCGTGCCCCTCGATGTCATGGTGCAGCGTCGCCATGAAGCGGTGCTGCGACTCGAAAGGGATCAGGTCGGTGCGGCGCAGTGCTTCGCGCTCGAAAGCCAGATCGAGTCCGGTCTTAGCAGCCAGCGTGAGCAGCGCGCCTTCGGTCGGATCACCCTCGATATGCCAGCCTGTGCTACTGGATGGGTGCGCATGCAATTCGGCATCGTTGCACAGCAGCGCGGCACGCCCCAGTTCCACCAATTCCGGAAAGTCCTCGACGAACACCTCGCGCCCGGCGACGGAAAAACCCCCATGCGGCGCATAGCCGCTGCCGCTGACCTCGAATACCTGTGCGGCGGTGATGATGCGCTGCACGGTCATCTCGTTCTTGGTCAACGTGCCGGTCTTGTCGGAGCAGATCACTGTCACTGAACCGAGCGCTTCCACGGCAGGCAGGCGGCGGATGATCGCGTTGCGCCGCGCCATGCGCTGCACACCGATGGCCAGCGTAATGGTCATGACAGCGGGCAGCCCCTCCGGTATCGCGGCGACCGCCAGACCGACGGCGGCAAAGAACATCTCTGACCACACGTAGCCGCGCACCCATACGCCGAACGAGAAGGTCAGCGCGGCCAGCAGCAGGATAGCGACAGTCAGTTGTTTGCCAAATCCGGCCATCTGCCGCAATAGCGGCGTTTCCAGACTGGCTACGGAAGAGATCAGGCTGCTGATGCGGCCGATCTCCGTTGCCGCGCCGGTGGCGACCACCACGCCGCGCGCCTGCCCATACACCACCAGCGTGCCGGAATAAACCATGCAGCTACGGTCGCCGATCGCCGTCTGAACATCCACCGCTTCGATATTTTTATCCACCGGCACGGATTCGCCGGTCAGCGCAGCCTCGTCGACGCGCAACATCCGGGTTTCGAGCAAGCGCAAATCAGCGTCCACCTTATCGCCCGAGGCCAGCAACACGATGTCGCCTATTACCACTTGCTCCGCCGGGATCTCGCGCCGCCGCCCTTCGCGCAACACCGTCGCATTGGCCGACAGCATGTTGCGTATCGCATCCAGCGCGCGTTCCGCCTTGCCTTCCTGGATCACGCCGATCACGGCATTGACCAGCACCACGCCGAGGATCACGCCGCAATCCACCCAATGCTCGAGCAGCGCGGTAATGATCGCGGAGACCAGCAGCACATAGATCAGCAGGTTGTCGAACTGGCGCGCAAAGCGGACCAGCAAGCCGTCCTTGTGCGCGGCGGGCAGGCGGTTCGGGCCGAACTGCACCAGACGGCGCGCCGCTTCGTCCGGCGACAGTCCCGCTTGATCCGCAGCCAGCATATGCAGCACTTCCTGCACTGGCAGGTTGTGCCAACTATGTGGGTGTTCTGGTTTAATTTCAGGATCGATGGGGCTGCTCATTTCCGCCTTTCGATGCCGCCACGATACTATCTGTTCGGCAGTCCTTTAACATGGTACGCGAAGCAACAAATTATTTGGAATATCCTGTTGCAGGAATGTTCAACCAGATTCGCAACACCATCTGAACTATTGAGTATTCCTTAATTCATCCCAAATAATCCATTAGGACGAAAAATGGCATTCAATCTTGTGATACAGCAACACAGTTCTCCCCCTGACAAGGGGGAGTTAGAGGGGGTTTGCTTTGCGTTAAAACCCTAACCCCTCCCGACCTCCCCTTGTCAGGGGAGGAGCGATGTAATCACCAGTTCAAGGGAGATTCACGCCTAATGGATTATCTCGGTTCATTACAGAGTTCACCCTGATGCACTGGGAACCCCTCTCCCGCCCGCGGGAGAAGGGAGTGTTCGCATGTCGCCGTTCAGCAGTATATTTGTCGCAAATTATGGAAAGCTCAATAAGCAAGCTTCTGCAACACGATCCCGCGAAACCAGCCACCGGCAAGCAACGGCTCGTCGCTGAGCAGTTGCAACTGCGGCACCTCGCGCAATACTTCCTCGAACACCACATCCAGTCGCGTGGCGAGCCGGCGCGTCAACGGATTGAACGCGCGGCGCAGCCAGGCGTGCTGTTGCGGGCGCAGGAATTTATCGAGGATCAGGATCGTACCGCCGGGTTTGAGCACGCGCGCGGCTTCGCTCAGACACTGCGCGGGTTGCGGCACAACGGCGAGGATCAGGTGCAGCACGACATGATCGAAATGTTCATTTCCAAAAGGCAATGCCATGCTGTCGCCGAGCACCCAGTCCACTTTCAACCCCGCGCCGCGCGGCTTGGCGCGCGCCAGCATCGCGGCATTGAAATCGAGCGCAGTATAGTGGTGCAGTTCCGGCAGCAACGGCAGATCGAGGCCGGTCCCGATACCGCTCAGCAACACCTTTCCCGCCGCATCCGCCGGCAACGCGCTCAGCGAACGGCTGCGCGCCGCCCTGAGCGAACGTTCGATGGCCAGATCATAGAATGGGGCGATCAGGCTGTAGCTGATGCGCAGCAGTGGGTTTTGGCGGTATAGTTGTTTGGAATGGTTCATCTAATGGTCAACTCCAGTAATTCGTCACACCGGCCTTCGCCGGAATGACGGGCTTGAGGAGATATGTATTCATCCGAGATTGTCCATTAGCAGTTTGTTGAAATTCTCACACTTGCTGAGAAAAGAGTGAATTTCAGGGGTCACGTTACCCCTCCCAGTGATCTGAAAATCGACTGTAGAGCTTTCTGAGAGGTCAGAAATTTTATGCATTTGCAAATACCGAGAATTTCAACAAACTGTTAGGCTTCAAACCCCTCCCAACCTCCCCTTGTCAGGGGAGGAGCGGGTTCGGTTCTCCCCCTGACAAGGGGGAGTTAGAGGGGGTTTTGAGCTTGTCCCGCCTAATGGGCGATTCGTACTCATGGCAAATGCAGGATACCGCTGATTCTGGTTTGCCCGATGGCTTTTGCCAGCACCTCGATGGCTTGATCGCGGGCGAAACTCTTGCGCCAGGCCAGCGCGATACGCCGCGATGGGGCCGGTTTTGTGAACGGAATGACTTGCAACAGCCGGCTCCGATAGCGCGCGCTGTTCGCCGAAGCGGGAAGCACGGTGATGCCCAGACCGGAGGCGACCATGTTGCGGATGGTTTCCAGCGACGTGCCATGTTGAATATCCGCGCCTTTGCGGCTTAGCTCCGGGCAGGCCTCGGCGACCTGGTTGCTGAAACAGTGGCCGGAATCGAGCAGCAATACTTTTTCTGCGGAGAGCTCCTGTGCCCTGATGCTGCGCCGGTCGGCCCAGTGATGATCCTTGCTGACCACCACCTCGAACGGTTCGTCATACAGCGGCCTGGTGATGATCCCGCCATCGCCGAACGGCAGCGCGATGATGATTACATCCAGCTTGCCGTTGCGCAGCAAGGTATCAAGATTCGCGGTGATGTTCTCCTCGATCTCCAGCGGCATTTCCGGCGCGAGCTTCTTCAGCGCGGGAACCAGGTCGGGCAGCAGATAGGGCCCGACGCTGTAGATGATACCGAGGCGCAACGTGCTGGCCAACTGGTCTTTGCCCTGTCTGGCGATTTCGCGGATGCGGCCGATCTCTTCAAGGGCGCGTTGCGCCTGTTCCACGATTTCAGTTCCGACCGGCGTGATGGTGACCTCGCTTTTCCCGCGTTCGAAGATCTTGATACCCAGTTCCTCTTCGAGCTTCTGTATCGCCAGCGACAGCGCAGGCTGGCTGATGAAGGATTTTTCCGCGGCGCGGCGGAAGTTGCGTTCCTGCGCCACCGCGACGATATAGCGAAGTTCGTTCAGGGTCATGGCATGCCCTCTAACAGTCTGTTGAATTTATCAACTCGCGTCGAAAAATGAACATTTTTGGGGGTGCTTCTACCCTTCACCAGTTACTAAAAATCGCTTGTAGCGCGTTCTGAGAGGTCGATATTTTTGGTAACTCTGTAAGGCCGATAAATTCAACAAACTGCTAATTCCATTTCATAATAAAAAGAGAATATCGTAGGGTGCGTCTCACGCACCATCACTCTATCAAGGTGGTGCGTGAAACGCACCCTACAAAACTGATGGTGATTTGCATAGTAAATCAGATAGTATAAATAATTCAATTAGATTTATTACCATATCAGGCCTAAATTGCGTCCGTGAACAACGGGCCACTCTCCGCGGTTCATCCTTCAAAACTTTTCAAGGAGAACGACCATGCAACTCAAAGGATCCAAGACCCATCAGCATCTCAAAGATGCATTTGCCGGTGAATCCCAGGCCAATCGCCGTTATCTGTATTTCGCGGCCAAGGCGGACGTGGAAGGCCAGAACGATGTGGCCGCCGTGTTCCGCTCCACTGCGGAAGGCGAGACCGGACACGCGCACGGCCATCTGGAATATATGGAAGCCTGCGGCGACCCCGCCACCGATCTGCCGATCGGCGGCACCCGCGCCAACCTGAAATCCGCGATCGCCGGCGAAACCCACGAGTACACCGACATGTATCCCGGCATGGGCAAGACCGCGCGCGCCGAGGGTTTCGATGAGATCGCCGACTGGTTCGAGACATTGGCAAAAGCCGAGCGCTCGCACGCCAACCGCTTCCAGAAGGCGCTGGACGCTCTGGCGGATTAAGCAACTATTGAGGATTACATATTTGAAGACGGAGTCTCCGCATCTCGTAGGTCGGGCTACGCCCGACGCGGCGGGCAAAGCCCGCCCTACGGTAAATCACTTAACAGTCATGAATTATGTAAAGCTCAATAATAGGCCGCTCGTGGTGAGCCTGTCGAACCATGAATAGCTTTCTGAAATGCCGTTCACCCTTCGACAGGCTCAGGGCGAACGGTTGTTTAATGACTCGGCAGCAGGAGAAATGAAATGAGCACACGCGAAGGCAATCTGGAAGCACCGCAACGCCACCCGCTGGATTGGCAGAATCCGGAGTTCTATAACGAAACCTCACTGATGGATGAACTACACCGGGTCTATGACATCTGTCATGGCTGCCGGCGCTGTTTCAACCTGTGCAACGCCTTCCCCACGCTGTTCGACGCGATAGACGAGAGTCCTTCCAACGAACTGGACACCGTCGGGAAGAAGGTCTACTGGAAGGTGGTGGACCAGTGCTATCTGTGCGACATGTGCTTCATGACCAAATGCCCATATGTGCCGCCGCACCAGTTCGACCTGGATTTCCCCCACTTGATGCTGCGCGCCAAGGCGGTGAAGTTCAAGAAAGGCGAAACCAGCTTCCGCGACAAGCTGTTGTCCAGCACCGATATCATGGGCAAGCTGGCTTCCATCCCGGTGGTCACCCAGACGGTGAACGCGGTGAACAACACTTCCGTCACCCGCAAGGTCATGGACAGCGTGCTGGGCATCCATCAGGATCGCAAGCTGCCCGAATATACCAGCCGCACCTTCCGCAGCCATGCCGCGCCCGAAGACAGTTTCCCGGTCAGGAACGGCGAGCGCACGCCGGGCAAGGTGGCGGTCTATTCCACCTGCTACATCAATTACAACGAGCCGGGCATCGGCCACGATCTGCTCGGCATCCTAGCGCACAACGAGATCCCCGCCCGGCTGGTGGAAAAGGAAGCCTGCTGCGGCATGCCCAAGCTCGAGCTCGGCGATCTGGACGCGGTCGCCCGCCTCAAGGAAACCAACATCCCGCACCTGGTCAAACTGGCGCGCGAAGGCTATGCCATCGTCACGGCGATCCCCTCCTGCACGCTGATGTACAAACAGGAATTGCCGCTGATGTTCCCCGATGACGCGGATGTGAAAGCGGTGGCCGAGGCGATGTTCGACCCCTTCGAATATCTGATACTGCGCCACAAGGACGGCCTGCTCAAGACCGATTTCAAGAACAAGCTGGGCAAGGTCTCCTACCATGTGCCGTGCCACCTGCGGGTGCAGAATCTCGGCCTGAAGACCCGCGAAATGCTGCAACTGGTGCCGGACACCGAGATCACCACGGTGGAACGCTGCTCCGGCCACGATGGCACCTGGGGCGTGAAAAGCGAATTCTTCGCGGAATCGATGAAGATCGGCAAACCGGTGTTCAAGCAGATGGCTGCCAGTGATCCGGACTATGTCAGTTCGGACTGCGCTATCGCCGGACGGCACATCATGCAGGGAATCGGCGAGACACATACCGGCGAGGCTCTTATCGGTGAACAAGGGGCGCAAAAACAGCACCCGCTCACGCTGATCCGCATCGCCTACGGCTTATAGCCAGGGAGAAAGAAATGGCAAAACTTGTTCAGGCCAATCTGATGACATTGGAATCCTATGCCAAGGCACGCAATGCAATCCGCGCCGGAGTGATGGCGCACAAGAAGAATCGCAACGTCGCGCTGGGCGACCACGTCACGCTGATCTTCGAGGATGAGCTGACGATACGCTATCAGGTGCAGGAAATGCTGCGCGCGGAAAAGATCTTCGAAGAGGATGGCATACAGGAGGAACTCGACGCCTACAACCCGCTCATTCCGGATGGCAGCAACTGGAAGACGACCATGATGATCGAATATGAAGACATCGCTGAGCGCCGCCGCATGCTCACCCGGCTGGTCGGCATCGAAGACCGCGTGTGGGTGCAGGTGGCCGGTTTCGAGCGTGTCTGCGCCATCGCCGACGAAGACCTGGAGCGCGCCACCGGACAGAAGACCTCGGCGGTCCACTTTCTGCGCTTCGAACTGACGACGGAGATGTCGCGCGCGCTGAAGCAGGGTGCGGGTTTGGGCATGGGTGTCGATCACCCGGCTTATCGGGCCACCCTGGCCCCGATCCCGCAAGCGATACGCGCCTCTCTGCTGCGTGACCTGCAAGGGTGAGTAACCAAGGGTGGGCTGTGCCCGCCGCATCATGCCTGTCCTGAGTCCTTCGACTATGCTCAGGAGATCCTTGTCGAAGGATTGTCGGGCGAAGCCCGACCTACGATTCCTGCAATGCCTTTGTAGGGTGGGCTACGCCCACCATGTCGGGCGAAGCCCGACCTACATTTGGTCCCGGTTCGTCCGGCATGGGGCAACCACCTTCTGATTTGCGCAATAAATCGGGACGGTTTGAACAATCAATTTGATTCGATGGTTGAAAAGGATTAGATTATGTTTGTGAACAAGCCATTCACAAACAACAAATGGAGGACATCATGAAAACTTCATCAATCAACATCGGCATCAACGAAAAAGACCGCAAGAAGATCGCCGACGGTCTGTCGCGTGTGCTGGCCGACACCTACACCCTGTACCTCAAGACCCATAACTTCCACTGGAACGTCACCGGCCCGATGTTCCAGACCTTGCATCTGATGTTCATGACCCAGTACAACGAGATCTGGATGGCGGTGGACACCGTCGCCGAACGCATCCGCGCGCTGGGCTATCCCGCCCCCGGCAGCTACAAGGAGTTCACCGCGCTGACCAGCATCAAGGACAGCAGCGGCACCATCAGCGCGAAAGAGATGATCAAGCAACTCGTCGCCGGACAGGAAGCTGTGACGCGCACCGCGCGCGAATTGCTGCCGGTCGCCGAGGCGGCGGGCGACCAACCCACCGTCGATCTGCTCTCGGCACGCATGGAAGTGCATGAAAAGAACGCCTGGATGCTGAGAAGCTTGTTAGAGGAATAAGGCCTTTGCATTCCTCCGCGCTGGCGTTCTTTCGGCGCAGGCTCATGCGGCGGTTTTTGCCGCGTGATGCCGGAACCAAAAGAACGCATGGATGCTGAGAAGCTTGTTAGAGGAATAACGGCCGAGTAGGGGCGTATGGCAATACGCCTCTACAAACGCAACAAATAATCCAGCCGAGTAGGGTGGATAAGCGCAGCGCATCCACCTTTTTGAGCTGGCATGGTGGATGCGCTGCGCTTATCCACCCTACTACTTTGCTTAAGCAATGGTGGGCAACAAGTTGCCCACCCTACGGTTGTAACAAATACTCCGCCGCGATACCCGCAAACACCGCCGCACCGAACCAGCTGTTGTGCAAAAATGCCTTGAAACATGCCTCGCGCCGGCGGTGTTTGATGAGGGAGTAGTGATACAGAGCGATGCCCGCCGCAGCAGCCAATCCTGCGTAATATATCCAGCCCAGACCTGCCATCTGCCCTGCCCGCGCCAGCAATGCCAGCGTGATGGCGTAACAGCTCATCACCGCCGCGACATCGTATTTGCCGAACAACAGCGCCGAGGAATGAATACCCAGACGCGCGTCGTCGTCTCTATCCACCATCGCGTATTCGGTGTCATAGGCGATCGCCCAGAATACATTGGCGAGCAGCAGCAGCCACGCCAGCGGCGGCACGCTGCCCAGTTGCGCGGCGAACGCCATCGGGATGCCGAAGCCGAACGCGATGCCGAGATAGGCTTGCGGAATCGCGAAGAAGCGTTTGGTGAACGGATAGCTGGCGGCGAGCAACACTGCCGGAACCGAAAGCAGCAGCGTCAGATCATTGAGCGGCAGGATCAGCAAAAAGGCGGTCAGCGCAAGCGCTGCTGCCAGCCATAGCGCCTCACCGGGTGCGATGCGTCCGCTGGTGATGGGACGGTCCCGGGTGCGCTGCACATGCTTGTCGAAATCGCGGTCGGCGTAGTCATTGATCACGCATCCGGCGGAACGCATCAGCGCGGTGCCGAGCGTAAAGATGAACACGATGTGCCAGGCGGGATGCCCGTCGCCCGCGATCCACACGCCCCACAGCGTCGGCCACAGCAACAGCAGGATACCGATGGGGCGATTCAACCGGGTGAGCTGGATATAGAGATGCAGGCGGTCGGCGAGGTTCATTTGTATGTCAGGATTGATCCTTTGCATCACAGATCCTTATATCTCTATGCGGGTGGCCTGACGGTGCAATTCCTGCCACATTTCAGCAGGAGGACGATCAAATATGTCTGCATCATCGAGCGGCATGACAAACCAGTCACCCTGTTTGATTTCGCGTTCGAGCTGCCAGGGCGCCCACGAAGCCATTCCATGCACCACGCGCAGATCCGTGTAGTGCCGCTTTCCGCTCAGCAATTCGCCCAGCAGCGACAAATCATAGGCAAGATAGATAGTTCCGGAAATCGCCAGCGTTCCTTCCACGGCATCCGCACCACGAACCAGATAGGAAATCTGTTCTGGGAATACTGGCCCGCCTGCAAACAGGCTGAACTTCCTGGCTGCCGGATATTCGGGAAAAATCTTGTCGAGCGTGATGTCTTGCGGACGGTTGACGATGACACCGACATGCCCGGTATTGCCATGCCTGGATACCAGGATAACCGTTTTGCGGAATCTCGGATCTGCCATTTGCTGGCTGGCAACCAGCAGAAAACCTGAAGCGGCGGGTGCCTGCGGCATTTGTTCAGGCTGGCCAGCGTGGAGCACGCCCGGCCAGATGCCGGCAAACAGCGAGCCCAGGAATAAAATAAGGCGAAATCGGGTGCACATTGCTTGATCCATGTTGGGGTGGCAAAAACTGGATGAGGTTGAATAAAAAGGATACAGCATGATAACTCAACGCCTCACCTGCTCCCAACGGTTCCCCTAAGCCGGACGAACCGGAACCAAATGCAGGACGGTAGGATGCGGTGAGGCACGAACCGCATCGCTCGCGTGCCAAATGATGCGGTTCGTGCCTCACCGCATCCTACGAAATTCTTGTCATTTTTTGAGATCATTTGACTGGCAGGAGACTATACACAGCGACATAAATCTACTGCGCGATTGTGCCATTCATCGAGCAACGGCTTAAGTACACAAATATTTCAACCCAGATTGTCCATTAGGCAGAAATTCCACCCCAACCCCTCCCAACCTCCCCTTGTCAGGGGAGGGGCAGACCGAGCACTCCCCCTGACAAGGGGGAGCTGGAGGGGGTTTCGCGGCTAATGGATTATTTGGGTTCAAATGTGTTTGGTCAGATGCAGGATTTCCGGCAGGAACACTTCCGTCACCAGCAGCGGCGCATCGTGCAGATAAAACAGCGAACGGCGCGCCCACAGTCTGCCTGGCGGATCGCTCAACACCGCGGCGGCGCGTTGATACAACGGATGGGTGCTGCGTAATGCCTTGTAATGCAGCGGCTTGCGTTCCACCAGCGGATGCGCAAACAGCATTGCGCCGAGCGGCTTGTTGCCCAGGTTGCGCACGGCCGCCCATGCGCCGCGCAAATGTTGATGGGCGCAGGTGCTGTGCGCAAACACCACGGGCTGATCGTCGGCATACAGGAACACTTCACGCGACCAGGCCAGTTGCTGAGGCCTGATACCCAGCAGGGCAGATTCATCCAGCGCGATGCGTGCCAATCCGCTGCGCACGCCGCGAACCGCGAAATGCGCGCAGCGTTGCTGGATGCGCTGCGTCAAGGAACCGTGATCGCGCAGCCACGGTGCGAGATCGGCTCCGCAACCGAGTGCTGCACCGCGCCAGAATTTATCAGAATTAATCATTTTATCGTTCCCATGCTCTGCGTGGAAACATGGTTTTTGATATGGCAGGGTAAATTTGTTCTCGGCGAAAAAAATGTAGGGTGGATAAGCGCAGCGCATCCACCTTTTTGAGCTGGCATGGTGGATGCGCTGCGCTTATCCACCCTACTACTATCGTTCCCATGTCCTGCATTGAAACATGGTTTCTGAAATGGAGTGCGCGGACATGTCTGCGCTTTGAGAAAGCGGCGACACGTCGCCGCGCTCCAAAGCAGGGGTGGGTTTAAACATGCAAGTAATCATGCTTGTTTGCCATCCAGCGCTGCAAATGCGCCCGCGCCGCTTCGGGGAAATCACGCAGCAATTCGTCGGCAACCTGCCTTGCCTGATCCAGCAAATCTTCATCCGCGCTGATGTCGGCGAAGCGCAGCATCGCCAAACCGCTCTGCCGCGAACCGAGCAGTTCGCCGGGGCCGCGCAATCGCAGATCCTGTTGCGCGATCGCGAAGCCGTCGGTGCTCTCGTAAATGATCTTCAGCCGCGCCCGCGCCAGCTCGGAGAGCGGTTGCTGATACAGCAGGATGCACAGGCTTTGTGCCGCGCCGCGTCCGACCCTGCCGCGCAATTGATGAAGTTGCGCCAGCCCCATGCGCTCGGCGTGATCGATCACCATCAGACTGGCGTTGGGCACATCCACGCCGACTTCGATGACCGTGGTGGCAACCAGCAGTTGCAATTCGTTCGCCTTGAACGCCGCCATCACGCGCGCCTTTTCGGTATTGTCGAGCTTGCCATGCACCAGCCCCACACGCAGCTCGGGGAAGGTTTCTGTGAGCAGTTGATATGTCTCCAGCGTAGTTTGCAATTGCAATGCTTCGGACTCGTCTATCAGCGGGCACACCCAATAGGCTTGCTGTCCTTCCATGCAAGCGGCGCGCACTCTGTCTATCACCTCGTCGCGGCGCTCATCGCTGGCCAGCTTGGTGATCACCGGCGTGCGTCCTGGCGGCAGCTCGTCGATCACCGACACATCCAGATCGGCGTAATAACTCATCGCGAGCGTGCGCGGAATCGGTGTGGCGCTCATCATCAGTTGATGCGGTTCATTCGAATTCGATTTCATCGTTGAAATGGAATTCGAATCCGTGCCTTTCTTGCGCAACGCCAGCCGTTGCTGCACGCCGAACTTGTGCTGCTCATCCACGATCGCCAGGCCCAGTTTGTGGAAGCTGACCTGTTCCTGGAACAGCGCGTGCGTGCCGATGGCGAGCAGTGTCTCGCCGGAGGCGATGCGCCCGGCAGCGAGTTGTTTGTCCTTTTTCTTCAGGCTGCCGGACAGCCACACCGGCGCGATGCCCAGCGGTTCCAGCCAGTCGCGCAGCTTGAAGTAATGCTGCTCGGCGAGAATTTCGGTGGGTGCCAGCAGCGCGACCTGGTAGCCGTTTTCGATCGCCTGCAACGCGGCCAGTGCCGCGACGATGGTCTTGCCGCTGCCGACATCGCCGAGCAGCAAACGCTGCATCGGATGCAGTTGCGCGAGGTCATGGCTGATCTCGGCAAAGGTGCGTTGCTGCGCTTTGGTCAGCGCGAATGGCAATTCATTTATCAGGCGCTTTGTAAGTTGCCGGTGCGGCACCAGCTTTGGGGCGACGCGTTTGCTGCGTTCGCGATGATGCACGCGCATCGACAGTTGCTGCGCCAGCAACTCGTCGAATTTGATGCGCCGCCAGGCGGCATGGCTGCGCTCTTCCAGCATACTCGCGGCAATATCAGGGGTGGGATTATGCAGCAGATGGATGCTTGCTGCGAAGTTCGCCAGATGCAGCCTTTGCAACAGCGCGTCCGGCAAGGTGTCGCCCAACGGCAGCGTCTCCAGCGCGTTGACAATCAATTTGCGCAAGATGGGTTGCGACAGCCCCGCTGTGGTCGGATAGACCGGCGTGAGACTCTGCTGCAGCGGCGTGTCGTCATCCACTGCGCGGCATTTCGGGTGCACCATCTCCAGCCCGTAATGGCCCATGCGCACCTCGCCGATGGCGCGTATCTGCTTGCCGACGGCGAGTTGTTTCTGCTGGCTGGGATAAAAATTCAAGAAGCGCAGATACAACTCGCCGCCGCTGTCCTCCAGGCGGCAAACCAGCGTGCGGCGCGGACGAAAAGCGATCTCGCTGTGGGTGATGACGCCCTGCACCTGCACCGTCTCGCCCGCTTGCACGGTGGCGATCGGCGCGAGATGGGTCTCGTCCTCGTAGCGCAGCGGCAGATGCAGCAGCAGATCGGCGCGATGGTGGATGCCGAGCTTGGCGAGTTTGACCAGCGTGACGGGGGAGATTTTCGCGGGAGCGTTCAAATTGTGTTCTTTACAATGAAGTTTGACAGCACTGTGCCATTAACCCAGATGTCCATAAGGCGGAATGTGCCAAAACCCCCTCTATGCCCCCTCGCAAGCTCTCCCCCTTATCAGGGGGGGAACCGAAACCGCTCCTCCCCCGCTCCCTCCCTGACAAGGGAGGGCTGGGGTGGGGTGGGGAGGTTGGGAGGGGTTTGTGGTTAATGGGCAATCCGGGTTTAATCCTGAACCACCAAAACTCCATCCATCTCCACCAGCGCGCCGCGCGGCAGCGCAGCCACGCCCACCGCGGCGCGCGCCGGATAGGGCTGGCGGAAATAGCTGGCCATAATCTCGTTCACCTTGGTGAAATGACCGAGGTCGGTGAGATAGACGTTCAGTTTCACCAGATCGTCAAAACTGCTGTCGGCTGCACTGGCCACCGCGCGCAGGTTCCGGAAAACGCGATGGATCTGCGCCTCAACGCCCTCCACCAACTGCATCGTGATCGGGTCGAGGCCGATCTGGCCGGACAGATATACCGTATCGCCGACGCGCACCGCTTGCGAATAAGTGCCGATCGCGGCGGGAGCATCGGGGGTCTGGATGATTTTTTTGTGTGCCATGTTGTCCTCTGCATCATGATAGTCCGCGCCGTTTGCAGCACGTCCAGTTATTCGTTCCATTTTCAAACAACAATAATGTAGGGTGCGTTCCACGCACCATCAACTTTGGTGCGTGGAACGCACCCTACGATTGAACCGCAATTATAGCCGCTTACGTAATGACGGTAGGCCGCTCGCGCCCGGTGCGTTTGCGCAGTTCTGAGATCTCCAGTGCGATGGCTATCAGTGCCGCAAGCCCTTCCTGAGCATCGAGATGATGTTTGGAGACGTCCGGTTCGTATCTCTCCAGGTAGATGCGCAGCGTGGCGCCCCCGGTGCCGGTGCCGGACAGCCGGAACACGATGCGCGAACCATCGGTGAACAGGATGCGCACTCCCTGGCCGGTGCTGACACTGCCGTCCACCGGATCGGTGTAACTGAAGTCGTCGCACATTTTCACCTGCATATGCCTGTCCTGAGTCCTTCGACCATGCTCAGGAGAGCCTTGTCGAAGCGGCCCGAACTGCGCACCCTTCAGCTCGGCAAAGCGGTCATGCAGCAGTTTCATCACGCCGTTGGCGGCATCTGAAGGAATGTCTTCGTAATCGTGGCGCGAATAGACGTTGCGCCCGTAGCGCGCCCAGTGTTCGCGAACTATGGTCTCCACCGGTTGTTTGCGCACCGCGAGTATGTTCAGCCAGAACAGCACCGCCCACAGACCGTCTTTTTCGCGGATATGACTCGAGCCGGTGCCGAAGCTCTCTTCTCCGCACAATGTCACCTTGCCCGCGTCCATCAGGTTGCCGAAGAATTTCCAGCCGGTCGGCGTCTCGTAACAAGGGATGCCGAGTGCCTTGGCCACCCGGTCCGCCGCCGCGCTGGTCGGCATCGAGCGCGCGATGCCCGCCAAGCCCTGCTGATAGCCCGGCACGAGATGCGCGTTCGCGGCGAGAATCGCGAGACTGTCTGAAGGCGTGACAAAAAAATGTTTGCCCAGGATCATGTTGCGGTCGCCGTCGCCGTCCGAGGCTGCGCCGAAGTCCGGCGCGTTGTCGCCATACAGCACTTCCACCAGTTCATGCGCGTAGGTGAGATTGGGATCAGGGTGGCCGCCGCCGAAATCCGGCAGCGGTACCGCGTTCATCAGGCTGCCGGTTGATGCGCCCAGACGGTGCACAAAGATCTCCTGCGCATACGGGCCATTGACCGCGTGCATTGCATCGAACTTGATGCGGAAGCCGCTGGAGAGTAGCGCGCGAATCGCCGTGAAATCGAACAGCGATTCCATCATCCCGGCATAGTCATCGACCGGGTCGATCACCGACACCGTCATGTCGCCGATCTCGTAATCGCCCGTCCTGTCCAGCGCAACATCTGCCGCGTCAGCGATGCGGTACTGCGCTATTTTCTTGCTCGCCGCGAAGATCGCTTCGGTGATCTTCTCGGGCGCGGGTCCGCCGTTGGCAGTGTTGTACTTGATGCCGAAATCGCCTTCCGGCCCGCCCGGATTATGGCTGGCGGAAAGAATGATGCCGCCGTGAGTTTGATATTTGCGGATGATGCAGGATGCGGCAGGCGTGGAAAGTATCCCGCCCCTGCCGGCCAGCACCCGAGCGTAACCGTTGGCTGCCGCCATCCTGAGGATGATCTGGATCGCCTCGCGGTTGTAGTAGCGGCCATCGCCGCCCAGCACCAGCGTCGCACCCGCAGGTGCCGCGATGCTGTCGAATATGGACTGGACGAAATTTTCCAGATAGTGCGCCTGCCGGAAGACCGGCACACGTTTGCGCAGACCCGAAGTCCCGGGCTTTTGATCGTGAAAGGGGGTGGTGGCGACGGTACGGATTAACATCGTTGTTCCTGATACTTGTTGTGATTTCATCGGCATTTTACCACCGCTGAACCGGGATTCAGCCCCAGTGAGCCGCGTATCATCTGTGATCCCGAACTACGCCCGGATCTGACCTGCCCCCTATAGCCCTGCCATCGATAAGTAGCAAAGCCCTTGGGTTACGAGCTTAAACCATTTCACTGCTCGGTTGTATTTCACCATCTTTGT
>Ga0209641_10001726_pt1 | contig 19264 bp, 17 predicted proteins | sample RifCSP16_1_FD_184022 | JGI IMG/M metagenome (GOLD analysis project Ga0209641, IMG submission 184022) | Soil microbial communities from Rifle, Colorado - Rifle CSP2_sed 16_1 (SPAdes) (version 2) | ecosystem: Environmental > Terrestrial > Deep subsurface > Rock core/Sediment | place: Rifle... | reverse complement strand
CTCAGTAGATCCGAATTTCAAAGGCGCGGCAAGGCTGGCGCCTCGATTTCCCGAATACAGCCATAGAGTTGCTCCAAGGCGCGGCGGATGAACTGGGCGAGTCGGGTCAATTGGAAGCGTCGCACATCCAACCTGCGGCGACCGCGGCGCGGCACCTGGGTGAAGAGCCAGCGCAAATGCAGCCACACGTTCAGCAGGATAAAACTCAGCGCCAGCAACACGAAGCGGTAGGCCGGGTTGTTCGAGGTGGTCCAGCCGCGCACCTGACCGGCGCAGCGATAACTGCTTTCGATGCCGAAGCGACGCCGATATCGGCGTCGGGCCTGCTGGGGCGACAGGTCCAGATGAATCAAGATGAAGATCAACCACTCGGCGCGGCGTTTCATGCGTTTCGTGCGTTTGGCGGTGGTGAACACCCGACACACGGTCAGTTGGGCGGTGAAATCGGGTTGCCCCTGGCGCTGGAAGGTATAGGTCGTGCGGTAACTCTGGCGTCCACGACACAAGGCCCGCGTGCCGCCGGTCTTGCCGCGAATGGTGCAGGCGATCAGCGCTGGCGGCCCGTGGCGGGTGAGATAGTCCGCCACCGCCACCGCGTCGAAGCCCTTGTCCAAGTACAAGCAGGCCACGTCAATCGCCAGTATTTTCAGGCGTCTCAGCAGGTCGGCCAGCACCTCGACAGGGGTCTCGCCAGGCAGGACAAAGTGCACGGCCAGTGTGACGCGCAGGCCGTTCAGCATGACATACGCCGTGGCGACTCGGTAGAAGCGGGTCGTGCCATCGCGGGCGCGTCCGCGCACCCACAAGCCTTCGGCTTGCGGCGTCTTGCCATAATACGGCCGGTCGTGGTAGTCGATCGCCACCTCGCGGGGCTGGCGCCACACCCGGTGTGGAATCTCGTCGGCCAACGCCGCATTCAACCCCCGTTCCAAGTCCGGCAAGTCTTCCACACACAGTTGTTCATTCAAGTAGCCGCGCACGGTGTCGGCGTCGGGCGCGCCGACCAAGTCGGCGCATACCGACTCGAGGGTGCCACGCCCCGCCGCCACACCCAGCAACACATTGAACAGGTCCGCCGTGGTGCACGTGTAGCCGTCCGCCTCCAGCGCCAGATGCGGCTCCAGCGTTCCACGAGCGTACTCCAACACTTCCCGATCGTTCAGTTTCAGGGTATCCTTCGACATGGGCTTGTCCTCCTGAGATTGTGGCTGAGCACCTCCAATCTTACAGGAATGGGGCAAGCCCCGCTACTTTTCACGCCGTCACGCGGCTCATACACGGAAATTCGGATCTACTGAGTCTACGTCGCTGTCGGGCGTCGGCTTGCCGTAGGCGAACGAGCCGAACAAGATGATCCTCGTGGAATGATGTTGCTCAATGATTGCGCAGAATGACAGGCAGATACACATGCTTAGCCTTGACTACTGCTACTGTAAAGATTCTCTCCTGGCGAGCATAGGTTCCCATATCGTAGACAAACTTTAGTTGCGCCAGCTCTATGCTGCTGACGAAGTCGGTCGGGATGAAACTCCAGTCGAAGCCGATGGTCCCGGTCTGGAAGGTTCCATATTCAAGGCGTGCCACATCGCGCACGTAACCCGCGAATTGGTCGTTCAGGTATATCGCGATGGGCAACGCAGCCTGAGAGAGTGCTTCGCCATTTTCGTTACGCAACGTGCCAGAGAAATGGAGCGTGAAGGGGGTCGAGGTAAGAGGTATCACCGTCGGTGTTATCTCCAGGGTGAGCGTTATGGGTGTCTCCCGAATCGCCGCCCCGAGCGTCGTGAAGGCAAGATAGTTCCCGGCATTGTCGGTTGCAGTGTAGGCGAGTGACACGGTCAGCGCATTGCCAGGGTTAAGAGCCGCCGTATAGCGGGCGCCCTGTTGTATTAGCGGAAGTGAACTCCAATGGTTACCTTCGTCAATGCTGTAGCGCATTTGCATACTGTTCACGCCGCTCTCCGTATCCGTTACGGTGATCGTCACCGTAATGGTCTGGCCGGGCGCAAACCGCTGTGGCATCTCCAGTGAGGTTACGCGGGGAGGGTTCATGTCGGCGGCAGGGAGAGTGAAGCGGGCCTCAATGAGGTTGTTGTACGAGATTGGGCCATCATGATCCGAAGTGATCCGTAGCCGATAGTTACCTGCCTCATACAATGGAATCTGACGCAATGGGGAGGGCGAATACCAGAACTCGTACAGGGAGGCAGAATAGGCCAATATACCGTTCCGATAGACCACAAGGTATGGACTGCTACCCCAGGCAACCTTATTCCCTTGCGAGCTGCCAAACACAGGATGGATGAGCCGTATCGTTGACGGCGAGTTGTCAAAAGTCACAGCAGGATACAAGGGGCCTGCGCCGATGCGGATTGTTTTGTCTTCGGGCGGCAACGGTTGCAGGTCCCATCCCTCGACCATTTGAAGATTTGTGTCCCAGGTTAATGTGTACGCTTTTGTCCAATCGCGCCTGTAGAATTCCATTTCGGTGGTCTGATTATTCCAGATATCATCCGCGAAGTAACGATAGGCGAACGCCCCGTTCACGTAGATGTCGCGCTCCAGCCCGGCCGAGAGCGGATAAATGCCCCCCCCGAAGTCCGTGGGTAAATAGAATAGAACCTCGCCGCCTGAGGCGAAGCTGTACCCGGATCCCAACCATGGGTTGTTCATTGTGCCGGGGAAGTCGTATTTCACGCGGTAGTGGCTAACCTGGTCTCGGCTGTAACTGAACGTCACCGGCGTGGAGGCGTCGATTCTGGGGTATTGCCACGCAAACCAGTGAACTTCGTCCGCGTTCTGTGCCAGATTAAAACCGGCCTGATCGTTGGGGCCTTCATACCACCTAGGCGAGTTAAGGTCCCTGAAATGTCGGTAGCGCGGTGAATATCCATAGCCCATGCTGGCAAAAGCGAAGCTGAGGTGGTCAGGGGTGTCGGAAATGTAAAAGTCGAAGCTGGCCGGTAAAGGGGCGAGAACGTCAGTGTCCTTGGCCCCAGAATCTATTCCAAGCCCTGTAACATATTGCTTTCCGGCGTTCTGATATCTGAGACCCGCCCGCCACTGCCCGACGAACAGGGGATCGCCGGCAAACGTGGTAGCGTCCAGGGTGAATCGCCGGGCCGTTGTGGCGCTTACATAGATGTGTTGGGTCGCATTCCGATTAATCGTTGTGGTTGCCGCAAGAACGAGAGGTTTTTGCTGTGTTGCCGACCATCCAAGAATGAAATTGTTAATCCACCACCTGGCATAGCCATGAACGTTGTAAGCGCCAGAGGGAACGTAAAACGTTGCCGGTAACTGACCATCCCACCCGTTGCTCCTTATCACATCTACTTCAGGCACTCCGACCAGGACAACGAAGTTGTCCCAGGGCTTGAGCCATTCCACACCCTCTTCATCTAGGAGATGCACAGTCACCTTGGAAAGAAGAGCAAAACCGAAAGGCACCGTCAGCGTGTAGTTCGCGCCCCGCAGGCTTATCATGCCGGCGTAATATCCTTCCGGGGCATTGTTGGGGATATTAAGGCTGACCGTAATGGCGTTCGTCATGCCCGCTGAGATCGTGAAATCATTGCCGCTGAGTTGAGCGTACGTGACAGGCACGGTTGTCGTCAGCGGAGTCAATCCTCCGTCGTACCGCAGGGCAGTCGAGATAGATGCTGTAGCAGTTAGCGTGGCCGTGCTGACATTGATCAGTGTCAAGCGAGCCGATGTCGTTCCACCCAAAAAGGGCAACCCGAAACCGAGACTCCCTGGCACAGCCACGAGTGGTGCTAATGCTGCTTCTGCCAGACGAACTCTCCCCGCGCCTTGATCGTATAGTCCTGTTCCCAGGTCCTTGGCTGTGTTCATCAAGTTGGACTTGATCATCTCCGGCGTCCAATCTGGGTGCAGTTGTTTGATGAGTGCGGCAGCGCCGGCAACGTGTGGTGTGGCCATGCTTGTGCCGCTAAGGAATAGGTAGCGATCCGGGCTGCCCAATTCCCCAGAGATGGGCACGGTTGCGGAAATCGAAACTCCGGGGGCCGTGATGTCCGGTTTGAGGACGTCGTAGAAGCCGTGGATCGGGCCGCGCGAACTGAACCAGGCAAGTTGATCGCCTTTGTCCGACGCCGCGACGGTCAGCGCCTTACGGGCCACCCCTGGCGACCCCAAGCTTTCGTACCATGGCCCGCTGTTGCCCGCGGCGACGGCTACGACGAGACCCGCGCCCACGGCGTTGTCCACCGCCTGGCTAAGGGGATCGTCCGGGTTGCCCGGCCCACCTAAGCTCATGTTGACCACGTGCGCAGCGTCATCCGTCGCCGGGTTTCCGTCAGGGTCGGCGGCCAGTTCGAGCGCGTCAATGATTGCCGACGACCAGCCAGACCCATAGGCATTCAGCACTTTGTAAGCCAGTAAGCGAGTGCCGGGCGCTACGCCCGTTACCACGCCGCTAGCAGCCACAATGCCGGCTACATGGGTGCCATGCCCGTGATCATCCATCGGGTCGGCGTCATTGTTGACAAAGTCGTAGCCGCCGATAACTTTGCAAGACGCGCCGAGACATCCGCCCAGGTCAGGATGGGTGTAGTCCACTCCCGTATCCATAATTGCTACGCGCACCCCGTGCCCCGTGACAGGGTTGCCACTGCCATCGGTCAATGTCCAAACGGAGGGAGCGCCGATCAACGGCACGCTGTCGCTCAGGGCAGCTTGCACTTCGTAATCAGGGGAAACGGCCTGCACTTGCGGTAATTTCTCCAGGCGATGCCAATCGTGCATTTGTATCGACAATGCAAAACCGTTGAGCAAATAGCCAAACTCTCGGCTGATTTCGATCTCGATGCCCTGCTTCCTGACCTTTTCGAGAAACTGGCGGCGGCCCGCGGCCAACTGATTGGCATAGTTTTGCACGGCCTCGGCTTGCGAGGTTGTGAGAGGGCGAGGCGCAGGAAACATCCGTCTGAGATACACGGCAAGAGGTTCATTGCGCAATTGTATGATTACCCGCACTTGATCTCCTAGCCCGGGTATCACGACTTGCTGGTCATTCAAGAACGCGATAGCGCCTGAGCGCAACGGCGTATCCCAAAAACGCGGACTTGTCGACGTGTTTGTCAATCCAGTCCATGGAGTGTGTGGGGCCGCGGCAGTGATGTATCGATCATCTATCCATCCGGTCTGATGGTCTGGGGCTACAAGTGCGCGCATCGCGCTGCCTGTCGGCTCTCGTGTGGTGGTGCTAAGCGATGGGGCGGCTGATGCGGGGGTTAAGTGGTACAGTGCCGCCAGATACAGAACCAGTAACGCCGCCGCCATGACAATCACGAATAACCAACGCGGCCAGTTTGCCAACACAGGGTTACACTGAATCATTTTGCGTAGCATAAGGCCTGGCTTGTTCATTTCCATGCCTTCCAATTTTCCTCGTTGGCTATGGGACGGCGCACGTTGCATAACGTTGAGCAAACGCACTCTGAGTTCGTCTAAAGCGGAATATTCCCATGCTTCTTCGGCGGGTTGCTGTCGCGCTTGTTTTGCAGCATCTCCAGCGCATTGATCAGGCGCGGTCGGGTTTCCTTCGGCTCGATGATGTCGTCGATGTAGCCCCACTCGGCGGCGACGTACGGGTTGGCGAACTTCTCGCGGTACATCGCCACCAGTTCCGCCTTCCTGGCGACCGGGTCTTCCGCCTCGGCAATCTCCTTGCGGAAGATGATGCTGACCGCGCCGTCCGGCCCCATGACGGCGATCTCCGCCGACGGCCAGGCCAGGTTCAGGTCGCCCCGGATGTGCTTCGAGCTCATCACGTCGTAGGCGCCGCCGTACGCCTTGCGCGTGATGACGGTGATCTTCGGGACGGTTGCTTCGCAGTAGGCGTACAGCAGCTTGGCGCCCGAGCGGATGATGCCGCCGTGCTCCTGCGCGACCCCCGGCAGGAACCCCGGCACGTCCTCGAAGGTCACGAGCGGCACGTTGAAGCAATCACAGACACGGACGAAGCGCGCCGCCTTTTCGCTGGCGTCGATGTCGAGCACGCCCGCCAGCACCTGCGGCTGCTGGGCGACGATGCCGACGCTGTGCCCGCCCAGCCGCGCAAAGCCGACGACGATGTTCATCGCGAAGTGCTCGTGCACTTCGAAGAACCTGCCCTCGTCTACGACCAGCCGGATCACCTCTTTCATGTCGTAAGGCTTGTTGGGGCTGTCGGGCACGATCGTGTCCAGCCGCTCTTCCATGCGCAGCGGATCGTCTTGCGTGCGGACGAGGGGCGGGTCTTCCATGTTGTTCTGCGGCAGGTAACTCAGCAACTGGCGGATCATGAACAGGCAGTCGGCTTCGCTGGGGGCGGCGAAGTGCGCCACGCCGCTCTTGGTGTTGTGGACGGTGGCCCCGCCCAGCTCCTCGTGCGTCACCTCCTCGTGCGTCACCGATTTGACGACGTCCGGTCCTGTGACGTACATGTACGAGGTGTTGTTTACCATGAAAATGAAATCGGTCAGGGCCGGCGAGTAGACCGCGCCGCCCGCGCACGGCCCCATGATCGCGCTGACCTGCGGGATGACGCCGGAGGCGAGCGTGTTGCGCAGGAAGATGTCGGCGTAGCCGCCGAGCGACACCACGCCCTCCTGAATGCGCGCGCCGCCCGAATCGTTCAGCCCGATGATCGGCGCGCCGTTCCTCATCGCCATGTCCATGATCTTGCAGACCTTCTGGGCGTGCACCTGGCTGAGGCTGCCGCCGAACACCGTGAAGTCTTGCGAGAAGACGTACACCAGCCGGCCGTCGATCGTGCCCCAGCCGGTGACGACGCTGTCGCCCAGGACTTTCTTGTCGGCCATGCCGAAGTCGGCGGCTCGATGCGTGACGAACATGTCCAGCTCGCGGAACGAGCCGGAGTCGAGCAGCAGGTCGAGCCGCTCGCGGGCGGTGAGCCTGCCTTTGTGGTGCTGCTGGTCGATGCGCTCCCGGCCGCCGCCCTGCCTGGCCTGTTCTCTCGTGTCGCGCAGCTTCTGGATTTTCGGATCGACTACCATATCTTGCTCCACACTCCAGTCCGCTTGAGTGGCGCCGCGATCGTCAGGTGAACATCCGGCGCAGCGACGGCCACGACAAGACGCCCCAGACAACGGCGATGCTGAGGATGGCGATCGCCGCATCGGCAGGCCGGGTGAGCGGCTCGTCCGGCGACTTCTCGAAACTTAGGCGAATCAGCCATAGGTTGGCCTGATACAGCGCGATCGCCGCCATGCTCCACAGCCGCGCCCAACGCCGCAGCCGGTATAAGCCGATCGCCGCCGCGCCGAACCCGGCTGCCCACACGATGCCTGTCAGCGCGAGCGCAAGCGCAGGCCCCTCCAGGCTCAGTCCACGGAGATATTCGAACCGCAGGACCACGAGAATCGCTCGCCAGGCGTTGAACGCAGCCAATGATAGCACGCCGAGCGCGATCAGGGTAATCCGAAAGGGACGCTTCATCGATCAAGGAAAGAGGACCACTTTGCCAAACTGCTCGCCGCGCTCCAAGATCTCGTGGGCGACGCGCCCCTCGCTGAGCGGCAGGACAGTGTGAATCACTGGCTTCAGCTTGCCGTCGAAGACCAACTGCATCACGTCGCGATAGTCCTGGTGACTGCCCATTGTGCTGCCGACGATCGCAATCTGCTTGGCCCACACGAAGCGCACGTCGGTGACCGCCTCCCAGCCGCCGGTATTTCCCACGGTCACCAACCGCCCGCCGCGCGCCAGCGCGCGGATGCTCTGCATCCACGTCGCCTGCCCGACGTTGTCGACGACGACGTCGACGCCGCGCTTCCCAGTCGCCACGAACACGGCCTTCGACCAGTCTTCGGCCTTGTAGTTGATGGCGTAATCCGCGCCGAGCGCCCTGGCCTTTTCCATCTTTTCTTCGCTCGACGTGATGGCGTACACCGTCGCGCCGAGGTATTTGGCAACCTGGACGGCGAGATGATTGACGCCGCCCCCTGCGCCGACGATGGCGATCGTCTCTCCGGGCTTCAACTGCGCCCGGTGCACGAGCATGCGCCAGGCGGTCAGCCCGGCTAGCGATGCCGCCGCCGCCGCTTCGTGCGCGACGTGATCGGGCATGGGTAGCAAATTGCTGGCCGGCACGACGACGTATTCGGCCGCGCCTCCGGTCGAGTGCTCGCCCAGGATGACGTAACCGGGCGAGACGCTGTCTTCGCCCCGGCGCGTCCACTCGTCTTCTTTGGCGCTCAAACCCGGGTCGATGGCGACGCGCGCGCCGACGGGCGGGCCGCTGGCATCAGGCCCATACGATTCGACGACGCCGCTCACGTCGCAGCCGCCGACGTGAGGCTTGGGCAGGCGCTCGAAAGCCGGCCCGCCGCGCCGCACCCACAGGTCGAGATGGTTCAGCGCGACGGCCTTCACGCGCACCCGAACCTGGCCGGGACCAGGCGTCGGATCAGGCAGGTCGCCGTACTGCATCACTTCAGGTCCGCCGTGTTCGTCGAAGTATAGTGCTTTCATGCAAGGTCCTCTCTAGCATTGCCTCTCAGAAACTACCCTGGCCGCAAGGATTTTCAACCACAGATTACACGGATGTCACGGATGGCGGCCTCTCAATATCTGTGTTATCCGTGTCATCCGTGGTTAGTATAGCACCAGGTCACGCGGCCGGCTGCAGTTTCAGGCGCTCGATGCGGCGCTGCAAGTAGGGCGAGAAGTACCCATCGTAACGCTCCCAGAGCTCCGGAATGCGCCAGTCGTCGCCCGTTATGCGCTGGCGGCAGTGGGGGGCGCTGCACTGGCAGTCGAACTCGTCGTACGGCGTGCCGTCGCACATGGCGTGGTCGATGCACACCTCTTCGCCCGGGGCGATATCGCGCATGGCGACGACGGCGATCTGGCCGCTCATGCCGGCGTTAGGGTCGCAACTGTGGTTGATGAAGTCGGCCGGCTCGTCCGGATAGAGCGAGGCCAGATAGAGGTTCTCTTCAACCTGGACGGTGTGACGCTGAATGTCAGGCGGCAACTGCTCCCATTGCTCCAATGTGACGATCTGGCCGCTCCACACGGCGAGCAGCTCGCCCGCCGCGATCGGCTCGCGTGTGAATACGCCATAGCCGCCCTTATCGACGTGCTCCTTCACTTCGACCTTGGGAGAAAGGTACGACGTGACCCGGGTGGGCACTGCCTCACCTCCTTGGCTGGAAAGGATGCGTGGAGCGCCGCGAAAAGATTCACGCCGAGCCGTCATCGTGTGGCGATGCCGCGGCTCGGCGTGAGACCCCCGAAATTGCCGGTAAGGCACATTCTGCTTAGGCCCCCCTACTTGAAGCCGAGCACGTGACGCGCGATGACCAGGCGTTGGATTTCACTGGTGCCCTCGTAAATCTCCGTGATCTTCGCGTCGCGGAAGTAGCGCTCCAGCGGCATCTCCTTGCTATAGCCCATGCCGCCGTGAATCTGCACCGCTTTCTCGGTGACCCACATGGCGGTCTCAGAGGCGTGCAGCTTGGCGATGCTGGCTTCGAGCGTATAGCGCTGGCCGTCGTGCTTGGATCGCTGCTTAGCCAGCGCGGCGTTCCAGATGAGCAGGCGGGATGCTTCGATGCGCGTCTTCATGTCGGCCAGCATCCACTGGATGCCCTGGAACTGGCCGATGGGCTGGCCGAAGGCTTCGCGCGTCTGGGCATACTGCACGCTGGCTTCGAAGGCGGCCTCGGCCACGCCCAGCGCTTGCGCGGCGATGCCGATGCGCCCCGCGTCGAGCACATGCATGGCGATCTTGAAGCCTTCGCCTTCTTCGCCGAGGCGATTCTCGATCGGGCAGCGGTAATTGTCATACACGATCTCGCACGTGGCCGAGGCGCGGATGCCCAGCTTCGGTTCGGTCTTACCCTTGACGAAACCCGGCCGCTTCGTATCGACGATGAAAGCCGTTATGCCTCGGTGCCCTCTGTCAGGAGCGGTCATCGTGAACAGGACCAGATAATCGGCGACGGGGCCGGAGGTCACCCACGATTTGCGGCCGTTGATGACGTAATGATCGCCGTCGCGCACCGCGCGGCTCTTCATATTGCCCGCGTCCGATCCACTCATCGGCTCGGTCAGCGAGTAGGCGCCGATGGCCTTGCCCGACGCGACCGGGACGAGATACTTGCGCTTTTGGTCTTCCGTGCCGAATTTCATGATGCCGTGACAGTACAGCGAGTTGTTGACCGACATGATCGTGCTGTGGCTGACGTCGGCCTTGGCGATTTCCTCCATGGCCAGCACGTAGGCCAGCGTGTCCAGGCCGGCGCCGCCGTATTCTTCGGGTACTTCCACGCCCATCAGCCCTAGCCCGCCCATCTTCATGACCGTTTCCTTTGGGAATTCGCCGGTCTCGTCGAAATGCGCGGCGATGGGCGCGATCTCTTTCTGAGCGAACTCGCGCGCCGCATCGCGGATCATTTTGTGCTCTTCGGTCAGCTCGAGGTTGGGGCCGTTTTGGCGGAGTTCTACTATTTCCATATCGCTTCTCTCGTAGGTGAGTGTAGGAGTATCGTGTGCGGCGATTATAGCATAATCGTCGCCGCGAGAATGCGAAAGCGTGTTAGAATATCCACATCCAGCGGCAGGAGGTATTCAGTGTTCGGTTTTGATCGCATCACAGCTGACCCCCAGATTCTAGGTGGCAAGGCTTGCATTCGTGGCATGCGCATCTCGGTGTCGCTCATCGTCAATCTGGTGGCAAACGGCATGACGACCGAGGATATCATCCGCGAGTATCCTGATCTGGAGCCAGAAGATATCCGGCAGGCGCTGCACTACGCGGCTTGGGCGACCGAAGAGACGGTCTACGTTCCTGCAGGATCGGCAGCGTGAGATTTCTGCTAGACATGGGCCTGGCGCGCAGCACAGCAGAGTACCTCCGTGTTCGTGGGCACGATGCAGTTCACCTGCGCGACCTTGCGCTCCAGTCGGAAGTGATCGGGGCCTCGTTTTCCTCTCCTTCACGCGAGCTATTCCTTCCCATTCGGCATTAGCCTTGTCATGAGATCTGCCCCCTTCCGTTTCCAGACGCGCCGCTCCGTCTCAATGGCGATGAATGGCATGGTTGCGGCGAGCCAGCCGCTCGCCGCGATGGCTGGCTTGCGCATGCTGCTGCAGGGTGGCAACGCCGTCGACGCCGCCGTGGCAACGGCGGCTGCGCTCAACGTCGTCGAGCCGACGTCGACCGGCGCGGGCGGCGACGCATTCGCCTTGACGTACGTAGGCAAGACGAGCGAGGTCACCGCGCTGAATGCCAGCGGCCGCGCGCCGAAAGCGCAAACGCTGGACGAGATGCGCCGGCGCGGTCATAGGGTGATGCCGACGCACGGCGCGTTGACTGTCACCGCGCCGGGCGCCGTGGCAGGCTGGGCCGATATTCTGAAGAGACACGGCAGCATGACGCTGGCGGACGTGCTGCAGCCGGCGATCGAGCTTGCCGGGCAGGGATTCCCGGTGACGGAGGTGATTGCCGGGCACTGGTCGAGCCTGGAACGCCGCGCCGATCAATTCCCGGCGCTGGCGCAGACGTATCTGATCGACGGTCACGCTCCCCGGCCGGGTGAAGTCTTCAAGAATCCCGCGCTCGCCCGCACGCTGCGTGCAATTGCAGAGGGCGGCCCCGACGCTTTCTACCGTGGGCCGATCGCCGAGTCGATTGTGAAGGCCATCCAGGAGAACGGTGGTCTGATGACGCTCGACGACATGGCTGCGCACGCGTCGACGTGGGACGAGCCGATCCGGACCGACTATCGCGGCGTGACGATCGTGGAGTGCCCGCCGAACGGGCAGGGCATCGTCGCACTCGAAGCGCTCAACATACTCGAAGGCTTCGACCTGGCTGCGATGGGATACGGCACGCCGGCTTACTACCACCATCTGATCGAGGCGACGAAGCTGGCTTTCGCCGACGCCTTCGCTTACGTCGGTGACCCACGCATGGCGCGCATGCCGATCGAGGGCCTGATCGACAAGGCATACGCCGCCGGGCGTCGCCAGTCGATCGACCCGGCGCGCGCCGCGTCGACGCCTGTGCCCGGCAAGCCGCAGGGGGGCACGGTGTATCTCAGCGTGATCGACAAGGAGCGCAACGCGTGCTCGCTCATCAACAGCAACTACAGTGGCTTTGGCTCGGGCCTGGCCGCAGAGGGCGTCGCACTGCAAAACCGGGGCGCGCTGTTTTCGCTGGAGGAGGGCCATCCGAACTGTATCGCGCCGGGCAAGCGACCGTATCACACGATTATCCCTGCGCTGGCGCTGGAGCGCGACAAGCTGTGGATGTCCTTCGGCGTGATGGGCGGCTTCGTCCAGCCGCAGGGACACGTGCAGGTGGCGTGCAACACGATCGACTTCGGCATGAATCCGCAGCAGGCGCTCGACGCGCTGCGCTTCGTGTGGCACGATGGCGCGCTGGTCGACGTGGAGGACGGCATCGGCGAAGACGTGCGCTCGGCGCTGGCGAAGATAGGTCATGACCTGATGCCAAGAGACGATCCGCGTCGCACCTACGGGGGCGGGCAGATCGTGGCGATCGACGAGGACAGCGGGGCGCTTCTGGGCGGCACGGAGCCGAGGAAAGACGGCGTGGCGATCGGGTACTGACCAGTGTTTCAGTGATCAGTGACCAGTGATCAGTGGTCGCTGAAGACTGACAACTGATAACTGATAACTGACAACTGACAACATCGGCGAGTGGCGACTCGGCCGCGATCGACCCGGCGGGCGAGGCGTGTCGTTCGTCAGCCTCGACTGGCCGTGCCCACAAGACGTGCTCGACCAGTTGCTCCGGCTGCCAGATGTCTACGACGCCAGACTGGTGAAGCTGTAGCGCCACGCACCATTGAACGTTTCTTCGTCTCGCGCATGCCCCACGTTTCAAGCTCGCCGCCCGCCGAACCGCGAGTGCGCCTCACAGCCGAAGCCAAGATATGGGTGTATAATCAAGTCGGGCAAAAATGACGATGCGTATTTTTCTTACCGGAGATTCGCCAAAATGGCTGAGGTTACGACGGCGGTCAAATCAGAGGGCATTCAAGAGATCGTCCGGCAGATTGTGGAGCGTTTCCGACCACAGAACATAATCCTGTTTGGTTCTTACGCCTCCGGCGCGCCAACCGGGGATAGTGACGTGGATCTGTTGGTCGTGATGGGGGGGACGAACAGCCGCTTCACATTGCCGCCCAGGTTGCAGCATCCGTTGACCATCCCTTTCCCTTGGACATCGTCGTGTTCAGACCGTCCGAGTGGGAGGCATCCTTGAAGCGCAAAGGGGTGTTTGCCACAGAGGTGATGACGAAAGGGGTCATCCTGTATGAAGCCCGAGGCCCAAGAATGGGTTGACAAAGCCGACGGCGACTGGAAAGTCGCGCAGCGAGAGATGCACGCGACCGATCCTGTCTGGAACTAAGTGTTTTTGGCATAGCCGCACGCTATCCGGGGGCACAGGCGGACAGACAAGCCGCAGCAAACGCCATGAGGATAGCGGAAAATGTGCGGACCGTAGTGCGGATCAAGCTGGGATTAGCATAGCTCATCGGACGTCCACGCCGAACCTCGCCGCGAACCGCTCAAACGTCACACCCTCTTCCAGTAGCCGCAGGCCGAGCATCATCGTCTCGCCTATCTCCAACTCGCGCGAGATCGATTCCCATTCGGCCCCTTTCTGTCCACCGAGTGCCTCAAAGTAGGCGCATAGATGCCACACAATCCATGCATGAGACTCGACCTGCTCTCCCTTATTCCTTAATGGCCTCCGTCACCGAGACACTCGCCCGCTGGCTGCCCTCCGGCGGCGAGGCATTGATGCCACGGGGCTGGGGCGGCGACGAGTGGCTTGCCGCCGAATGGATGGCGTACTGGCAGAACGCGATTCCGTGGCTGCACGAGCGGGTTGCGCGATCCCAGGCTTCGATACCGGATACTGCGCAGAGGAGTCTCGCCTCGCTCGCCGCGCTCAGCCGTGAACGCACCGTCCACATGCTCGACGCGGCAGTCGAGCTGATCGACGCCTTGCACGCCGGTGGCATCGAAGCCGTGCCGTTCAAGGGCGCACTGCTCGCGCCGCTGTATTACCCTGACCCGACGCTGCGCCCGCTGGCCGACCTCGACGTCCTGATTGCCGAGCGCGACGTAGCGAAGGGCCTTGCCGTGTTGGAGCGACTCGGCTACGCCTATTATTCGCGTTCAGCCGAGGACTTTGTGTACCTGCGAGGCACGCGCCGATCCAACGTGTGGCACCCCGAAAACGTGCAGCCGGTAGAATATCTTTTCAGGATCCGTGAGGAATACGCCGGACTGGCTTACGATCTGACTGAGGCGGTATGGTCCTCCGCAGAAAAACACCCCTACTGGCGGGGCAGCGAGGCGCTCGCGCCTTCCCGGCCGGTCTTGCTGCATCACCTGTGCGCTCACATGACGAGCGATCTGCTGATTCAGCGCGGCAAGCTGATGGAGATTGGAGATGTGCAAATCGTCGCGTCGCGCATGACGCAGGAGGATTGGAGCTCGTTCCTCTCAGCGGTTCCACCGCACGGAGCGCGCTTCGTCTATCCGGCCCTGGCTTTTACAGAGCGATACGCGCCCGGTGCCATTCCTGAAGCCGTGTTATCGGCGCTGGCCGCGCACCTCGCGCCGGCGCTTCGCGAATGGTGTGCGCGCGTGACTCTGGTCGAAGCATCCGAATCGAACCCACGCTCGCGCAGCGGCATCGGCCTGGACATGGCGCGCATGCTGGCCCGTTCCCGCGTCGAGCGCGCTCGCATGTGGCTGCGCTCGTTATTCCCGCGCCGCTGGAATCTAGTCAAGCGCTACCCACGCCTGGCCGCCTCACCCCTGTATCCTCTGTGCTACCTGCTGATCAACCTGGATCGAGCCTGGCACATCCTTATGACCACTTTGGAGAAATAGGCTTCTACTGGCAGGTCTACTTCGCCCACAGTGGGTCATTTGGCTGGATGAGATCCCACAGATTCCCATACAGATCTTCAAAGACAGCGACTGTCCCGTAAGCGGCGTTCTGGGGTTCCCGAACGAAGTGTATTCCCGCCGAAAGCATTTCATTGTAGTCGCGCCAGAAGTCATCGGTGCTGAGGAAGAGGAAGACGCGTCCTCCCGTTTGGTTTCCAATGAACGCTTCTTGCACGGGTGTTGAGGCGCGGGCTAACAGCAGGCTGGCGCCATTTGAGCCGGGAGGAGACACGACCACCCAGCGCTTGTCCTGTTCGGGCTGGTAGGAATCTTCGACCAGGGTGAAATGGAGCTTCTTGCAGTAGTAGTCGATAGCTTCGTCGTAGTCTCGAACGACCAAGGCCACATGGATAATCGCCTGTCGCATATGCGCATTGCCCATGAGTGCTGTCATATCAGTGCATCAGCATCGTGTTGCTTCTTATCACTCTCGGCCATGAATCCCTCTCAATTGGTTTTTTATGTCCCCGTGGAAAAGTACGGTTCAAGGATTTTACAGGACAGCGCCGCCTCATGTGTTAGGGATTGATACGGCGCGGGTCAGTCGACAAGCCCGCGTTGGAGCGGGTGACAGCCGCCGCCCGTGCACTACGTCAGCCATGTGCGGAAATTCCAGCACGCCTGCTCCAAGCCGTGCGCCGAAGTCACCGTGCCGGTGACGACCATCCAGTGCCTGCTGGGCCATCACGACTTGCGCACGACGCAGCGCTACGCCCACGTGATGGACAAAACGGCTCAGCAGCAGTACCACGCCGCCACACCTGCACTTGCGCTGCACGCAAGCGCGGTGCAAGTATGGGCGTTCCTGGCGGGCCAGGCTCAGACAGGTCGGCCCGTCCATGGGCCCACCCCCTCGATTCTGTTGACTCGAACGCGCGTAATGAACCCCGCGGAGGATTATCCATCGGCGGGAACTTCACTCCGGCTAGTCTCTGTAGCAGCTCGGGCGCTCCGCCCTCCTCGATGTGAGCCTCACCGTAGAGCACGGCGTACTCGGTTAGCCCCATTGAACTCTTGGTGTTCGCCTGAAGGGAGATCGCCACGCGTGGGTCGTGGCGGATGTTCTTGACCTTTTGGTTTTCGGGGAGGTGTCCTGCAACCACGTCATCCCCGTCGAGGCCAATCCAGACGAGGGTAAGCTGCGGGCTGCCATCTCGATTGAGGGTGACCAAGTGCGCCGGTGTTCCCGATTCGATGAGTTTCCGGACCTCTTGCGGAATCTTCATGCGAAGCACCTCCTTAAGCAGATCACCTGAGTGATGAAATCGATCAAGAGTGGCTCTCACGCTGGATAGCCGTGCCAGCGCCGCCCAACGAATAAGGATTGGTGCGGCGCGGGTTGGACGGCCAGTTTTGTTTAGCCGACGGACGCCGGCAGATGCCGGCGAATGGCCTTGAGGGTTTCCCGCTCTGACTGTTGGGCGTGATAGAGATCCCAGCGCAACTGGAGATTCATCCAGAAGTCCGCCGACAGGCCAAAGAACTTGGCCAGACGCAAGGCCGTGCTCGGGGTGATGCCCCGCCGCCCATTAATGATCTCATTGATGCGCTGATAGGGCACATGAATGGCGTCGGCCAGTTCACGCTGAGTTAGCCCCAGTGGGGTCAAAAATTCTTCTAGGAGCATCTCGCCGGGATGAGTGGGTAAACGATGTGTTGGAATACGGATCATAGTCTTGGCCTCTACAAAACTCAATGATAATCCACGATTTCTACCCGCTCAGGCCCGAATTCTGACCATCGGAAGCAGATGCGGTATTGATCGTTGATGCGGATACTGTGCTGCCCTTTACGATCACCGGCAAGAGCTTCGAGGCGGTTGCCGGGCGGGATATGCAATTCGTCGAGCGCTGTTACTGAGTCGAGTTGATCGAGCTTTCGGGTGGCAATCTTCCATAACGACGCGGGACAAGTTTTCCGTGCTGCCTTTGTGTTCTTGCCGTTGAAGACGTCCTCGCTGCCTTCGTCCTTGAAGGACACGATCATGTTGACATGATAGCACGGATGCCATGCTATGTCAACTGTGTCTACTCCATCGGCTGGGTGCGCAGCTCTATCGCTGGCTGCGTCAGTGGGCACACTTTTTCGCCATCCGCGCCAGAGCATGGCTTGGCCATACTGCCGCTACGGGCAGCGCCGCAAAGGGCGCATGCTCTTGGCAGCTAGGCTCGCTTGGTTGCCAGCGCCTCAAGGTAGTTAAACGGCAGCACAAGGGTTTCATCGCCCGATTGGTTGAACGGGCGTAATGCTTCAGCCCAATCCGCTTTCAACGAGCCTGTTCGTCGTCGCTCAGCGTCTGTACCATCTTCATAAACGGCCCGAATGTGTCGAAAGAAGTGTCGATATAGTCTTATTTGGTTCTTTTATGTCGCTTGGCCGAGCAGTTCTCAGGAACGACTTGTTGGGCCGCCGTTACACTCTCTTCGCCCGCTTTGTGCGACTACTTGAAGCAAGTCGGCGGCCTGCTTCGCCCCCGGGTGCTTTTCTTGTAGCCTTTGTGTGCTTGCCGGGGATCAACCTTATCAGAGAGCGCAAAGTGGCGTTGACCGATTCAGAATCGGGGAAATACTCTTGCACATCCGGCGCGAGAACCACTGCGCCTTTCTTGGGCTTGACTTCCTTCACAACTGTCGAACCATCTTCCCGGTGGATCGTTATCGTGTACCCGGCTTGCATGGCGTGATAGTGCTTGCCGCGCACGCCACTCGAAAAATCATATTCGCTGCGCATACCGTTGTTGCCTGTCTTAGCCGATGCCTTTTTCATATTGTCTCCGCTCGGTAGCCGTCGCCATGCGACAACTGATAATGCGAATGCGTTCGCCACGTTCGGCATAACTCACGACCAACACGCGGCCTCTGTCAGATGTGCCAATGTCGAGGTAGCGTTGTTCATCTTCGGAATGATCGGGATCGTCGATCGTAATCGCGAGTGGGTCACTGAAAACCATGGTGCCTTCCTCGAAACTGACTTTGTGGATGCGGCGGTTGACTTTCGCCTTGGCTTCGTCCCACTCGAAAGTCAGTTTCATCATGGCTCCTTATGAGCTATAGTTTATCACGATTGCGGAAGGTGCGGGAGTGGCGACTCAGCATCGGAGTACATGTGCCACCGGCTTGCGCCACAAGCCGGCGCAGGCCAAGCGCGACGACCTCACTCCTACACTGTTGGCACGCTGTGCTGAACGAGATGAACGACTGCGTTACAATGAGTACGTCGCCGATAGTATACGCGCATTCGGATGAGGCTACCTTGTCCCAGCCGCTTCGCGCTTCACCGTTGCCAGTGACACACGGGCCAATGGGATACTGCTGACAGAACAGCAGGTGATGTCTCCTGATGGAGCATCACAGCTACATCTACGACTTCGTGTCGCAACGACCGTAACGAGGCGCCGCCGGTTCCATTCCCTGGCCGCTGTGCCCAATTCCGGCACCGCAACACAGCCCAGGCGACGGCAGCCCAAAGCATTAGGGTAGCCACTTGTTTCTTGAATATAGCAGAAATGGCCCCTTTTCGTCTCTCCCTTCCTTTTCGAATGTCATGCCGATTTTCTCTGCTACTCTTATGGAAGCCAGGTTTTCTCTATCAATCAGACAAATCAAGCGCGATAAGCGTAGATTTTCAAAGCCATAGTCAAGTATGGCCTGCGCTGCCTCTGTTCCCAATCCTTGCCCCCAATACTCTTTTGCCAGCATGTAGGCCACTTCAACTTCGGGGCGCTGATCAATCGTCCACGGCAGCAACCCACACCGCCCAATAAACCGATTGGTTTCCTTGTGAATGGTCGCCCAGAGACCTAGTTCAGGATGTTCTGGATGTCCATTCAGAAACCACTCCAGTTCTTCTTTCGTTTCTTCGTAGGTCAAAGTGCCTTCGGGGAAGTATCGCCGCACTTCTGGATCGCCGTAGAGTGCAAATAGGCGATCGAGGTCACTTGGCTCCAGGTGTCTAAGAATAAGTCTCTTGGTCTCCAGGATTTTCATCCGCTTACTTTCCGGGTCTCTCTCTCCTGCGCTGCGCGCAAGCGCGGTGCAAGTATGGGCCTTCCTGGCGGGCCAGGCTCAGACAGGTCGGCCCGTCCATGGGCCTACCCCCTCGATTCTGTTGACTCGAACGCGCGTAATGAACCCCCGCGGAGGATTATCCATCGGCGGGAACTTCACTCCGGCTCCCATGTAGACCTCGGCTAGTCTCTGTAGCAGCTCGGGCGCTCCGCCCTCCTCGATGTGAGCCTCACCGTAGAGCACGGCGTACTCGGTTAGCCCCATTGAACTCTTGGTGTTCGCCT
>Ga0209641_10001724_pt1 | contig 19276 bp, 9 predicted proteins | sample RifCSP16_1_FD_184022 | JGI IMG/M metagenome (GOLD analysis project Ga0209641, IMG submission 184022) | Soil microbial communities from Rifle, Colorado - Rifle CSP2_sed 16_1 (SPAdes) (version 2) | ecosystem: Environmental > Terrestrial > Deep subsurface > Rock core/Sediment | place: Rifle... | reverse complement strand
TTTTGGAGATTACGCCCGCAAGTGAACTCAAAATGGCCCACGCGCTCACAACTGCTCATGGGCCATTCTGAATATAGTGAACAAACATCACCCTTTCAAGAAACCGGGCAATCTGGTTGTGGTACGCTTTCAAGTTCTTTGCGTCCTCTGTGTCCTTTGCGGTAAAGCTTTAAACGCAAAGGTCGCAAAGAAGACGCAAAAAGAGACAGAGAAAAATATTAAGTGTACCGCTGCCGGCAATCTCGTCAGTGCATCATCTGCCCGTCTGCAGAAACGCCGTGTACTGCTCCATACCCGAGCTTCTCCAATCCATCCTTTATTGTTGCAACATCTCCCACGATGACGATATTCATCGCCTTCGGATCAAGATACTTTTGTGCAACGCGCCTGACATCCTTCACCGTCACCTTCTCAATGTTCTGGATGGATGTATTAAAATAATCGTCCGGCAAATCATACAATACCAGGCTCATCAGCTGACCGGCAATCTGTCCCGGCGTTTCGAATCCCTGAGGCTGACGACGAACAATCGAGTTGACTGCAAACTCGAATTCTTTTTGTGTCACATCCGCATCCCGGATCCCGCGCAGCTCTTTCATGAACTCTATGACGGAACTGTCGGTCACCGACGTTTTCACGGCGGCCGAGGCAACAAACGGCCCCGCTTCTTTTTGCATCGCAAACGATGACCGGGCTCCGTACGTGTATCCCTTCGATTCACGGAGATTGAGATTGATCCTGCTCGAGAATTGCCCTCCGAGTATCGTGTTCATGACGGTAATTGCGTAATAGTCGTCAGTATTGCGCGCAACACCCACCTGTCCGATGCGAATTTCCGATTGGGCGGCCTGCGGTTTATCAACAAGATAGATCTGCGTCGATGCAATTGTTGGGGCCGCCGGGAACTTCGGCTGTGAAACCGATCCTTTCTTCCACGAACCGAAGTACTTCTCCACCATCGGTTTCATTTCTTTCATCGTCACATCACCGACAATGATGAGCGTCCCATTGTTGGGCTTGAAGTACGTGTTATAGAAGCTCTTAAGGTCATCAACCGAAATTGCATTGACCGTCGCTTCGGTTCCTCCCGACGGCTGTCCGTACGGATGCTCGACGCCGTATGTCAGGATGTCGAAAACGCTGGACGCAACAAATGCCGGCTGGTCCTTGCGAGCCATCAGGCTGGCGAGATGGGTTTTCTTGACGCGATTCCATTCTTCCTCAGGAAAAGACGGATTCAAGACGACGTCTGCATAGACATCAAGTGCCGACGTCAGATGTTCTTTGATCGTCAGCAGTGAGGCAAACATCGCGTCTTGCGCGGCGCTTACCGAAAGATTCGCCCCGATAAAATCGAGATCATCGGCAACTTGCAGAGCCGAGCGTTTTGTCGTTCCCTCGTCCATTAATTGTGCCGTCAGATTGGCGAGTCCGCTTTTCCCTTTCGGATCCTGCGTCGATCCTGATTTCAGGACAAGCTGGCACTGCACAACGGGCAGCTCATGATGCTCCACCAACATGATCGAAAGTCCATTGGCGAGCGATGCGCGCTGAATTTTCGGAAGAGTCAGCGGGGCAACCGCTTTTGGTGCCGGTTTCTTGGTTCGGTCAATTTGGCCCGACACGGTGGCGGTCAGGCAGAAGATTGTCAAAAACAAAAGAAGACGTTTCATGGCACACTCCGTTCGCAGTCGTTAGTTGGACATCGGCTTCGCTTCAAGTTCTTTCTTGCCCGTCGGCACAACACTGAAAACCGCCCGGTTCTTTATAAGATGCTTCTTCGCAGCGTTTTGAACATCGATTGGAGTAATCTTCGCGTACCGATCAAGTTCCCTGTTGATCGTTGCCGGATCACCCCACATCGTATTGAACCAGTTCAGTTGATCTGCCTTTCCGCCAACCGACTGTAGCCGATAGATAAACGTGGCTTTCGTACCGTTTTTTGACCGTTGGATTTCACGGTCTGTCGGAGGAGTGTTTTTCACCTTTTCGATTTCCTCGTCCACAATCTTCTCGACGTCTGAAAGAGAAACATCTGGTTTCGCGGTCACGGTGACCGAGAACGTTCCGGCGAGAGCGCGGCTCCCCTGACCGGCAAAAACATTCTGAGCGATTTGTTTGTCGTAGACGAGTGCCTTGTAGAGCCGCGAATTCTTTCCCCCTGCCAGAACGTCGCCAAGGATGTCGAGTACTGCATCATCCTGACCCGTCAGGGGTGTCGAATGCCAGGTGATGGTGAGGCGAGGAAGCTGCACACGATCTTCCATTGTTTCGCGCTTCTCTGTTGCGAGCGCAGGCTGGTTGACCGCCAGCGGCTCAATTCCCTTTCTGGGGGGAATGTCACCGTAATACTTGTTTATCCATTCTTTCGTTTGCGCGACGTCGAAATCTCCGGCGACAACAAGGCTGGCGTTGTTCGGAACATAGTAGTTTCTGAAGAACTCCTTCACATCCTCGAGCGAGGCTGCGCTCAGATCTTCCATGGATCCGATGACCGGCCAGGAATAGGGATGAGTCGATTCGTACAACATGGCTGCAACGCGCTCAGACGTGCGGCCGTACGGCTGGTTGTCGACACCTTGTCTTCGCTCGTTTTTGACGACATCTCGTTGATTGTCCAGCTTCTCCTGTGTCATCGCAGGCAACAGAAAACCCATCCGATCGGATTCGAGCCACAGCGCCATTTCCAGGAAATTGTTGGGGACGGTCTCGAAATAGTTGGTCCGGTCGTTGTTTGTCGATCCATTCAACGTGCCTCCGGCCTCCTGAATCAGCGAGAAATGCTGATCGTCTCCGACATTTTGGGATCCTTGAAACAACATGTGTTCAAACAGGTGGGCGAATCCGGTCCGTCCGACTTTTTCATTTGCAGAGCCCACATGGTACCAGATGTTCACTGCCGCAATCGGAACCGATTTGTCCTGATGGAGAATGACCGTCAGGCCATTGGGCAGTGTATAGCGTTCCGCCTGGATGTTCACCTGTGCCAGGGAACAGACGGCGAGAGCAAGGAGGAGAAACAACGTGCTTATGAATCTCATGGCGCACTCCTGATAATTGAGAGGGGGTTGTAATCGGCGTGTTGAGGAATCTACGATGCAATAAGTTGTTGGTCAAGGTATCTGCAATCCTTATTTCCTCCTGGTTTTGGCCCATGATATTGCATGCACCGCGAGATTTGCTTACCGTTGAACACGCCTTGAACTCGAAAGGACTTTCCCATGCGCATGCGTATGTCATTCCTTTTTATTCTCTGTTTCCTCGTTGTCCGCCCTGCAGGAGCACAGGGCTCCAAGACTCCGGAACGGGCAAAGCACGGAATGGTTGTTTCGTCACACAAACTGGCGTCGGAAGCCGGTGTTCAGATCCTGCAAGATGGAGGCAATGCGATCGATGCAGCCGTTGCGACCGGGTTGGCCCTCGCGGTCGTTCACCCTGCGGCCGGGAATATCGGCGGCGGCGGGTTCATGATCGTCCATACAAAAGATGGAAAAGTCACGGCGTTTGATTTTCGGGAAAAAGCCCCGCTTGCTGCTCACGAACGAATGTATCTTGATTCCGCCGGCAACACCATCGAGGATCTCAATCACGAGGGATATCTTTCCGTCGGCGTTCCCGGAACGGTTGCAGGCTTTGAGCTTGCATGGAAGAGATTCGGCACACAATCGTGGGATGATCTTGTGGAGCCGGCACTGGATCTCGCTGACGATGGATTTCCCCTGAGCTGGTCCATGATCGATGATTTCACATATCTCAAAGATGATTTCAAGAAATACCCTTCATCGGCAAAAGTCTTTTTCAAAGAAGACACGATACTGTACGAGCATGGGGAGGTGTGGGAACAACCTGAGCTTTACAAGACGCTCAAACGGATCCAGAGATATGGTCGTGACGGATTTTATAAAGGCGAAACAGCACGATTGATCGCGGCCGATATGAAAAAGAACGGAGGATTGATGACGGAAGCCGACCTTGCCGCCTATGAGGCAAACGAGCGAACACCGATTCACGGGACATATCGCGGATATAATGTCTATTCAATGTCTCCGCCAAGCTCGGGGGGCACAGCTCTTGTGGAAATGTTGAACATTTTGGAAGGATTCGACCTCGCTTCATACGGACACAACTCGGCGACGTACCTCCATCTCCTTTCAGAATCGATGCGTCGGGCCTACGCCGACCGTGCACGACACCTTGGCGACCCCGATTTCAACTTGAATCTTCCGATCGAGAAACTCACGTCAAAAGAGTACGCATCGAGCCTGCGCAAGTCGATCAGTCTGGAAAAGAAATCGGTGAGCGATCCGGTCACGTTCAACGATGCGTACGAAAGCGAGGAAACGACGCATTATTCCGTGGTTGATGCGGAAGGCAACGCTGTTGTGGTAACGTATACAATTGAATACTGGTACGGCTCGCGCATTGTTGCGGACGGTCTGGGGTTTTTGTACAACAACGAAATGGGAGATTTCAACCCTCAACCCGGACTGACAGATACCACCGGAGAAATCGGCACCTCCCCCAATCTTGTGGCGCCCGGGAAGAGGATGTTGTCCAGCATGACTCCGACGATCGTTGCCAGGGACGGTAAGGCCTTCTTTCTTATCGGATCACCGGGCGGCCGCACGATCATGAATACTGTTCTTCAGTGCATCCTGAATGTGATTGATTTCAAGATGGACGTTTCTCAGGCGGTGACTGCCAGCCGCATGCATCATCAATGGTTGCCGGATGTTCTTCGCATTGAGGGATACGGGACAACCCTCGATTCAAAACGGATCCTTGAGACGATGGGTCACAGGGTACGGATGGGCGGTAAGCAAGGAAGTGCGATGGGGATTATCGTCGATCCTCAGACCGGGATGAGATTTGGCGGGGTGGATCCGAGAGCGGGTGACGGCGGGGCGGCGGGTTACTGAGTTGCAGATTCCCGCGGAAAGCAGATTCCCCGGAATCTGCCACGCACGTGCTTCACTCAGATTCCGGGAATCTCACAGACCTACCACCGCCCCTCCCTCGCCCACTGGGTTCCGCAGATTGTCTGATAAGGACAGTTCGGGCATTCCTTCTTCAGATCTTCCGTCGGCGCAAACGGTGTTGCGGGATCCTTGATTTCCTTCGCCAGTCCAAGGATGACACCATGAAGATTCGCGTGCATTTCCTCTGTTACGATTCCGTCTTTGGAAAGTCCCGTTTCAATTGTCATGTCAATATAGTTCCTCCCCAGAAAGAGATATGCCGGAACGATTTCATTTATCGATTCCCCGCTCTGTTCTGAATAGAGGAGACTGTACATTGGCAATTGAAGCGACCCGATGGCGTTCGCCCAGGTCGGCCGTTCATCGGGCTTAAATTTTTTCCACATGACCTTGTACGGCGTGTCATCCTGCCGAATTTTGTAATCCAGAATAAATGTTTTGCCTCCCCTCCGTTCGATTCGGTCGATGCGTCCTGTGAAGTGATGATTGTTCTTGATCATCGACATCTCCCTCTCCAGGCCAATAATCTCCACCTTCTGTGCATCCACCATCTTTTTCTGATATTCCTCCAAAAACTCATTCAGTTTCGACGTCGTTTGTTGAGTAAACAGGAACGCCGACCCTTTTGCATTCCGTCCGAAGATCTGTTCGATGGTTTCTTTGACAATTTCCGCCATCTTTTCCTTCCGCAGATCGGCGGCTTCCAGCGGCTTGTCTTTCAGCGGATCGAAAAAGGACTTGAGAATCCTGTGAACGAGCTTGCCCACATCCACCTGTTCAATCTCATCTCCCACTTCCTCCTTTTCCTTCAGCCCTAGTATCTGGTGATAGTAGAAGCGCAGCTGGCACTTCAGGTACTCATCGAGGGCAGTCGCATTGAATTCAAACTCCCCCAAATGCCGTACGATTTCTTTCGTTTTGTCGATCGGTTGAGGATCAGCATTCGCCAGATGGATGTTGTATCGCGCGATTGCGATCGCGTCATCGGGAGACCCCTTCGTTTGCCGCCGTTTCCAGAGCAGCTTCTCGATGAAACGGCTTTTTTCCTGTTTGTTGTTCTCCGAATAGAACAGATGTACTTCTTTGGCACCACGGATCAGGGTGGAGAAATAATATTCAATCAAGTGTTCGCGGTCCTTGTATGTCTCGAGCCCAAGTTTCTCCCTCATTCCTTGCGGCACGAGCATTTCCGTTCCCCGAGCCCCCGGAAGAATGTCGTCGCTTGCGTCCAGAACAAACACGCGGTCAAACGAGAGCGCGCGGGTTTCAAGGAGGCCCAGCACCTGCATTCCTCTCAAAGGTGTGCCTGGAAATGGAACTGTCTGAGGGCCAACATAGCTGCGGAGAAATCCGGCGTAGCTTGTTCGGTCTTCGAATGTCCGCGCCGAGGCATCCGAACGTTTTATCCCATCGGCAATCTCAATGACTTTTTCAGCATAGCGTGAGAACAACGGATGGCGAGAGGCTGTACTCTCGTTGTTGATCAACACGACGAGATTGGAGATCTTCGAAGCGAATTCCCCGATCGTGCCGGGATGGAGAAAAGGTTTGATCGTGTTCTCGTGAATGATCCTCAAGTGGTCCTTCAATTTGACGGGAGAGACCTTTGTCGCTCCGTCTGAGAGACCTGTCGCCACGCGTTCGAACAATTTATTCTCGGATTCCAGCACCTCCAGGCTCACGATGGTCGCTGAACGCCTCGCAAGTGATTCTTCGAGCGCATGAAAGAGAACACGCGTCACGTCCGTCCGATTGTTGAACCTGATGTTTTTGATATAGGGATGAAGAACGAAGCGGCTGTACGCTGCCGCCTGAAGCATTCCATCCTGTTCAGTCGATACAAGATCCAGGAGATTCCTCAGCAGTCCATACAGGGGCGTCCGGGAGAGAGGGAAGCCGAGTGAAATGTTATAGCCGTCCTCAGGCAACAATGCAAGGGATTGATACAAAACCGGAAACAGGGCATCCGATGAAGGGAGAACGATGACCGTGCGTTCATCGAGGGTCTCCTTTCGATCGAGCAGCGATCGAATCTGAGCACTGAGGGCAAATACCTGTCCATGAGTATCGGATGACTTGACAAGGTGAATGTTCGGCATTCGGTCTGGAATCGGGGCATCATCAGAATAGGCACCGAAAAGGTCCATTTGGGTTTTTCCGCCGGCACCCTGATCAAGTCCGAGTGCGGCGAGATGGGGTGCAAGCCCCGGGCCCTGCTGATAGACCAGGGCCGTCTGATCAAGCATACTGAGTGACTTGAAAATGCGCCTATCAGTCGGCGTGAGAGCATAGAACCCAGCAAGAATGATGCGGTCGTAGGGCGAAAAGTCGATTTCGCCCATTTTCTCGGCAACGGCGCGAAGTCGGAGAGAGCGCGTCAGCCGGGCATCTTTTTCCAGTTTGCCATAGAATTGCTCAAAATACACCGACAGGAGATGCCTGTTCCCGAATGTGAGACTGCCCACCTCTTCCTGAATCCTTTTTGCAGTCGCTCCGGCGAGAAGAAGTTCTTCCATCTCTTCAAACAATCGGAATCCGAGCGGCAAGAACTGATCATATGTTTCGAAGTATTCTCCACCCAGACGATTGGCAATGGAGGCATGGATCTGGTAGAGAATTGAAGTTGCATCGAGAGGATCGAGGTCGGGAGTCGTGAGGCCAAGATAATGCCCGGCCAGAAACTGAACAAATTCGTCGTAGGAAAGAACTTTCGGCGGAATGAATCCGGATTTCCTTTCACGGGCCAGATCCTTCCGGAGAAAATGCGAGGGCCGCTTCCCGGGAAAAACCACCATGGCCCGCGCAAAATCAACACCGCTGAGCAGGGAGCGCACTTCTTCGAGAAGATGACGTTCGGCAGATATGATTCGCACGGTGCTCATTCGACCGTCCGAAGAACATTCCTATCCACGTATGCCAGAAGTCCCTTCACGCTTTTTCCCGCATAGACGTCACGAAGAATTTCCATATAGTTGCGCACCTGATCTCCATAGTTTTCCTGCTCATCCCCCGTTTTGTAATCGATGACGGTCACTGTCTCCGAATCGACGATCACCCGGTCCATCCGGAACAGCTGTCCGTCACTTCGCGCAAACTCCTGCTCATTGAGCACCGATCGTCCTTTGATTGCGCGAAAATACTCCTTGATCCCGCCTCCGAGGAATCGTTGGATTGCCGTCTCTGCCGAAGTGAGATCCACTGAATGGCGAAATGAAGTTGCTGCATCATTGATCGCTTTTCGAATTTCGGGGATTGGATCTTCAGGCGTGAAAACAATTCCTGCAAGAATGGTGTGGATGAGTTCTCCTCTGCGAGTCTCTTCCAAATGAATTCGCTCTGCCGTACCTCCCGGTATCGTCCCCACGGTGTGATGCAGAAGCGCCGCCCTTTCCTCTTCCTTCTGAGCTTCCGGCTTCACCTTTGATTTCTTTTTCTCCTCATACCCGCGTGTCGGAAGAAACGCCGACGGTTCTTTCGACTGGGGATACCGAATCGCCAGAACGTACATTTCATCTTTCGCACGCGTCAATGCCACATATAGTTTGTTGAGTTGATCGACACGATTCTTCAGTTCCCGATCGACGAGGAGTCGAGCAAGATATGGATCTTCCTCTCCATGTTTCTTGACGAGACGAACGAGTCGAACTCCCTCCCCTGTTTCTTCCGCATAGACTCGGTCGGCGCGAAGAGCAACATCGTACAGGAGGACAATCACCACACGGAAATCAAGCCCCTTCGCCTTGTGCACGGTCATCACCCGTACCGCGTTCACATCGGGCGGCACGTCGATGTTCCAGTCGGAGTCCTCCGAGAGCTCCTGAGCAAAGCCGATGAACTCGCGCAGACTGTTCATACCCCGTTCTTCAAAGTCTTTGATAACTTCCAGCAGCTTGACGAGCGCCGCTTCCTCTTCAGGCATCAGCTCAAACACGCCGAATCGTTTGTACATCTGTGTCGTCAGATCGTAGAGAGGAAGATAGCCGGTATGGGTGAACAACGGATCGAAATAGCGGTTCCACAGGGATGGGTAACGTTCCTTGAACACTGCATACAGCGGCCTTCGCTGTTCGGTGTGCTTCTGTTCAAAAATGAAGTTGCTTAGATCGGACGATTTGGTCGCTTCCTTATCACTCTTCAACCTCGCCCGGAACGTTTCTCCGAGCAGAAACGACCCGAACGAGAGATTGTCAATGGGGGAATCGAGGAACTTGAGAAGGTCAAGGAGTTCACCGACCATCTTTCTCGTACGTATATCCAGTGTGCTGAAGGGAACAAATTCGTATCCCTGCTCATTCAGCCATCCGCTCACCTTGACCACATCTTCGTTTTCGGGAGTGAGAAGTGCCAGGTCGCGAAGTTTGAACCCGCGGAAAAGGCAGTCTTTGACAATGCGCAGAATGAGTTCCCGCTCGGGACGTTCATCCGCATTCCCTTCGAGAACATGAGTCTCAACGACTCCTTTTCTTTTTGCATCCGGTTTCGGTTTTTGCTTGAACGAAGCAAGGCCGCTTGCCTGCGCGGCGCCTGTCATCACCTGGAATGGCACAATGTCGTGGAAGACCGTTTTCGTGAATTCCAGAATCTTTTCTCCGCTGCGGTAGTTGGTATCCAGCGTCAGAAGTTCTTTTGGAGCGGATGGAAAATACTTGCCATCAATCAAATCTCTCATGATACGCCAGTCGGCTCCGCGAAATCCATAGATGGACTGTTTCATATCTCCTACAACAAACAGACTCCCGGTTGCAGAAAGCGAATTCTCGATCAGCGGGGCCAGTGTCTGCCATTGTATCGGCGACGTGTCTTGAAATTCGTCGATCAGGTAATGATGGATCTTTTCCCCCAGTGAGATATACAAATCCGGCACCACGCCGTCAGCCACGAATCGGGCAAGCTTGAGTGTAATGTCGCCCAGATCGACATGACCCTCGCGCCGTTTGATCCGGTCGATCGTGTCGGTGAGAATTCTGTGAGTTTCGATGTACGGCTGAAAATAGGTTTGGGCGTGGAGGACAATGAGCTCTCTTCGCAGCCCCTCGATTTCAGCACACAGCGGCCCAACGGATTTTGTGAATTTGGCAAACTCGATTTGGGGCGATTTGCTTTTCGATGCAGGAGGGTCGGGAAACTGAAGTTCAATGAGGCGGTCGATTTTCCCGGCCAGCGCTTCGCTTCGATACGTGAGAAAACGGGCCGCCGGAACCAGTTTCGAACGGTCAATTGCACGGCCAATCTCTTCCACAAGACCGCAGAGTCTCTCTCCTTTTTCGACATATTCCCGTGAGCGGTCTTCCTTCACAAGGGGACGGGCAGTGGAGACGATTTTGGCGTACAGGTTTTTCACCTGGCGTGAGAGTTCCCTGTAGGGATTCCAGTAGAATTTAGCATCGCTTGAGCGAAACAGGAACACGCGAAATGCCAGATATTCGAGAAGCTGCGCTTCACGGGAGCCCTCCTGAATTTTCCCCGCGAACATATCAAAGGCTTCATCCAGGAGAGGCCTGCTGTCAATGACGATATCAAATCCGGGCGAGAATCCGAATTCCAGAGCGGAGGCCTTGAACACTTTTGCCAGAAAACTGTCGATGGTTTGGACCTGGAATTCCGAATAGCGGTCAAGCACCTGTTCGAGTATTTCGCTCGCCCGCGCCTTGATCTCATGGTCTTTCATTGAGAGAAGGGGACGAAGATTCTCGAGCGCTTCAGCTTCTCCAAGCGCGGCTCTTTTGAGGAGATCAAGCACACGCTGCTTCATTTCAACAGCAGCGTTGTTGGTAAAGGTAATAGCGAGGATGTTGCCGAGGCCGTTGTGCGGAATGTGCCTGGAAAGAAGAAGCTGTACGAGCCGTTGCGTCAGTGTGGTCGTTTTGCCCGAACCTGCGGAGGCATCAACCACGGTCACGCGCGGAAATTGCAGCGAAGTATCGTTGGGAAGAATTGTTAACATGAAGGGTGATCCAGATTCCCGGATCAGAGGCAATCAGATTCCCGGAATCTGAGCGGATCGCACGTATGGCAGATTCCGGGAATCGGATCATTCGCAGATTCCCGGAATCTGAGCGGGGCCCTTGTATGGCAGATTCCGGGAATCAGCTTATCTCACTACTTCTTCGACAGTCAGCTCGTACTTGTATTTATCGAAGTAGATGTTGATCCCCCCGTACTCGAGTTCCCCCCGCTGGAAGTCCACGTTATCCGACCGCATGGATTTCTTCGGCGGTGTCAGTTCCTGGTTGTGATCGCTGTTCGCTGCCATTCGATACTGATCAAGGCCGCCAAAATAGAAATCCCGAATTTCTTTCCGCTGCTCCTCTGAGCCCTTGAAGTATTGCATGGCGAAAATGCCCATATACGGATCCACCGGAACCCAGCCGTACGGCAAGACGTAGATTTCGGTCCAATCGTGAATTGTTTTTCCTCCGGGGATGGTTAGCCAGCCGGATTGCCACCGCGCGGGAATGCCGTTGGCACGGCACAGAGTAATAAAGAGAAGCGCTTCCTGGCCGCAATCGCCGTATCGCTTCCTCAGACAATAGTCGCTGATATTCCGGATTGTCGAATATTCCAGGGCGTAACTGTATTTGATGTTCTCCGAAATCCAATCATAGAATTTTCTTGCCTTGACGAGAGCGTTCGTATCGCTTCCCGTCAATTCTTGAGAAAGCTGGCGGATCGTATCCGTAAACACCACGTGCGGTGCTTCGGCTGTATAGGTCCTGTAAAAGGCGCTCTTCTCGTCATACGATTGCACAGCCGCGGGCTCAAGATCAAACCAGATACCGAAGCCCGTGTATTCATACTCAATCCGAAACACGGTCGGCTTCCCCTTCTCCGTTTTCTGCTCCAGAACAACGCTTCTGACGGGGGACTCGTAGTCACCGACGCTGATGACGGGGCTGGATGTCGTCAACAAGCGGAAACTGATCTGATGAGGAAACGCTCGTGGAATCGGCAGCCAGGCTCTTACGATTTCTCCCGCTGAGATGGCATCCGCTTCGAGTGTTACCGCCATCGTGTTGCGAAACGTCTTTGGCAGAACAAACGGAGCACGCCGTTCCGTTGCAGCTTGTTTGATGCTGGTGACGGCATGGAGAGTCGTTTGCTCGAATTTCGAATCATCCGGCGGGTCAAGCCTGCGCGGGGCAAGTTCGGGATAGCGAAAAAAGAGGTTGCTGCGGCTCGGCCCAACAAAATATTGGGAGCTGTCAATCCACCGCTCATCGAATCTTCCCTCAGTGATCCATTGCTCGAACTCCCTCTCAGTTATGTCTTTGACGGAAGATTGAAGGATCTCGAAGAGGCGATCTTTGGTGAGGGAGTAGTCCATCCGAATCCGGTCGAGCCGATCAAGTTCAAATTCCAGCTGTTTACGAATTTCCGGGTAAGGCGATGAGATTTGAAGGGCGAGGGCTGTTCCCAGGACTGTTGTCGCCTCGATGAATTTTCCTTCTTCTTCCAGTCTGGCCGCCCGTTCGATCGCGGGGGAAACCGGAACTTGCTGGGAAAAGAGGGTAAGAGGAAGAACAACAAGCAGCAACAGGGAGCGGCAAACAACCATGAGAGAGAATCCTTCAAATGAGCATCGGAAAAATAGGGAATGCGGAGGTGAGGTGCAAGGAAGCAGGAAGATTTAGGTCGAGGTCGAGGTTAAGGTTAAGGAATAGCGGAACAATGGAACGATGCTTGCCCGCGGAGTTGTTTCTCAAACGAAGGCGGGGAATAATGGAGTAATGGATTAATGGATGAAGAAGAAGTCACGGGTTGGGGGTTTCGAGTTTCAGGGTTCAGGGTTCAAAGGAAGCTGCTACTGATTGCCGAAAGCCGTCCCCGCGTACGCGGGGAGCTGACAGCTAAATCAGCACCTCCGTCTTCATCTGACCAACATCATAGAACCGGTTTTCATATGCTTTCAGGTCAGCGCGGGAAATTTGGACGCGACAGAGGGGGCGAACCTGGACACCAACGAAGGCCTCGTCTTCAAAGTGAGAGCAGGTGCAAAGCAGATCCGAGACATGATTCAGATACGGCTGGACCCACGGCTCCTGATGAACCGCCTGAAGGAAATCGTACAGATTCTGTTTGAGGCGATAGAGGGAGGCAGCATCCCGAACCTGGGCGTCCGTAAACTGCTCTGACTCGAGCGTCATGGTCATGTGCTTCAGCACCGAATCGACAGTGACTCTTTTGACGAGGTGAAAATAGTCGTGGGAGGAACGCTTCAGCCGGTTAATATGCCATGAGTCGGAAATATCGACGCTTGATCCCTGTTGGAGCTGTTCCAGTTCTTCCTTTGCATGGGGCGATTCGATCGTCTGTCGGAGCAGGTTGAGAGCTTCTCTCGGAGAGGCAACGCGTTTATCCTTCGAAAAGTACTCCTTGCCTTTTGAGGCTTCCAGTTTCTTCTTCAATTCACGGTCATACCGTTCGTCGTCATTGGGAAGGTTGTTGCCCGTGACTTCCTTATAGACGCGCCGTACTTCATGTTTGTCCACTTCTTCTGCCAGATTCATCCAACTGCGCGCGGGATTGGCAAATGCCAGAGAGTCTTTCAGGAATGCTTTCATCGAAGCGAAATCGAAGAGTTCAGGATTGGCATTGGCATATTTCGCGATTGCGCCCACCCCCATTGCAAGGCCTATGAGGAGAAAAGCGAGCCACATGTTCGGGGCAATGAAGAGTTGGATCACCGGCTGCGCCAGTCCCCAGAGAATTCCCAGGAAACTCAAAAGTGCTCCCCACGCAAGAACGCCGAGAAGATACTTCGACCACGGCGGGAGTTGACGCTTTTCCCAAAACAGTTTCAAATACCGCAGGGTGAAGTAACAGAAACAGAAGATGATCAGGGAGGTAAAGAGGACTTTCATGATCCCGGACGAAAAACACCCTTCGCTATTGTTGTGAAATACCGGCCATCCCCTGTTTCAATACTTTTATCTCCCAGGAGAGTCTGAGCGCAGGAATGAGCCCACTACTCATCGCCATTGCTATCAGCGCGTATTGGATTTCAAAGACAAGGTGGCCATTTCCGTAGAAGTACAGATGGAGGGCGATAATGAACAAAGCCCCCAGCATGTTGAGAAAAAGTGCACCGACAGAACGGAACAAAAGGCAAACGGCCACAGAGCTCACAAGGGCCAGCAAGACGATTAACATTGTCCATTCCCTCATTCTTCTCAGAGTATGGCCGGCCAGAACACTCTCAATCGTCCCCGCCAGAAATCCCCGATAGTTCTCATTGTTTAAAGGATCAGAAAAATGTCTCACAGTAACAATGACAATCTTGTTATGAAGATCTTCATGCATCTGCGACATATCGGATCCTGCAATGTAGGAATCATCACGTTTGCTCACACCGTCGAAACTAAGGTTTTTTCCTCCATCAAGTCCGTATGTCACCGAAACCTGCGTTGGATCCTTTCTCAGAAACGGATGCAGCGTGCGAACAAGAGCCGAACCGTCGGAGTCGATCGGTATCTCAACATCCCTCACCGTTACGCTTGCAGCCTCCGGGACTATTTCGAGAGAATCGGGATAACCCTTGATGATGCGGATTGATTGTAGAACAATATCTTCGACCGGGTTTCCTTGAACATTATCACGCACCGAGTTTGGACGGAATCGAACGATTTGATGAGTTGGAAAAAGACGTCCGGCCAGAGGAATGACCTCTTCGATCCTCGACGTATTGACTCCCCAACGCACCTCAGTGTTTTTGAGAGGAGGCATGACCCAGAGAGTTTTTTGGTAGCGCGCAATCTGATGGAGATTCGTCCAGAGAATGGGAATCTCAAGTTCTGAAAGTTCACGGATAAGTTTCTTGTTGGAATCAGTGTTCAGCATCTCGGGGACCGGAACAAAGACAGCCTTGACTCCCCGCTTCTTCAATTCCCGAACAATTGCAATAATCTGTTGCATTCTTGTTCGGGCATCATTGTCATCTCCAATGGTAAACATGATCGATCGGATGCCATAGTCAGGCACAGGCACTGCGCGTTGGGGAGAGCCTTCAAACAGAGGCAGCAGGCTTTCCGCAAGTCGGATTTCCCAATCTGATCCCAAGTGAAAGTACGAAAGGAGAATGATGCTGACAAAGATCATCAAGCTGACCAGCATGCCCCGCAGGATCAGTTCTGAGTGCATAGACGCTGTTGAAATGGGATTGGATATTTGTTAACAAACATATCGCTCTCTTGCATAGGCCTTCATTTTAAAATAATTGCTGGAACTCATTTCAAAAAACGCTAATGCGTCCCCCCGAACGCTGAATGTTCTTGAGATGGCTTCTCAATAACCTTGACCACCACCACTGTCATGTCATCGTACTGCGGAGACTTTCCTGTGAACGACTTCACATCTTCAAGAATCCGATCCCGCGTTGCTCTCGCTGATGCTCCTTCAATTCCGGCGGCAATCGCCTTGAACCGATCAAACCCGTAGAACTCATCTTTTTCATTTTTTGCCTCAGGGATCCCGTCCGTATAGAATATCACCGTATCGCCCTTTTTCAGTTTCACCACCATCTCACCATAGGGCACATCTTCCTTCACTCCCAGCGGCAGTCTCGCTCCCTTCACTTCCAGGGGCGTCACCTCTTTTCCACGTTTCAGAACTGGATATGCCTGTCCTGCATTCGAGAACCTCAGTTCCTTTTTCTTTGCATCGATCATTGCAAATGACAAAGCTGTGAACATTCTGCTGTCCAGCTTCGCATACATCGGCTTGTTGATTTTGCGCATGATGGACTTCGGTGATTCATTTTGCCCCACCTCCCGGTAAATCATGCCACTCGTCATCACGGCGGTAATCGCTGCTTTCATTGCTTTTCCCGACACATCAGCAACAGCAATGCCGAGTCTCGTCCTTTTCTGATCAAGCCAGACGTAGTCGAAGAAGTCTCCACCCACCTCGTTGGCCGGCAGACATATGCCCGAGACATCAAAGCCCGGAACGACCGGATCCTCTTTCGGCATGAGACCCATTTGCATGTCATGAGCCGTGCGAAGCTCAGCATTCAGGCGCGACCTCTCTTCAAAGAGAGTCTTTCGTTCCCAAAAGAACAATGCCGGCATAAAAATAACTACGCCACCTGCTGTAAGAATCAAGATTGGATATGGATTGATGAGAATCGAAAAAGACATGAAGACTGCTACAAGTATAGCGCAGCTTGCTGTGCTAATGGTGAGAACAATTGCGACAGCCTGCCAAATGGATCGTGTACGAAAGAGAAAGGGCAATATGGCGATAAACAAGAGAGAAGAAACGATGTACAATGGCCTATCAGGTTCCTTCAGAAAATCCTGTTGAAGAATATTCTGAATAATATTCGCATACATGAAACCGTCACCGAATGATCCTCCCAATTTCGCGGAGACGGGAGAATAGTCAACAAGTACGATTTTATCCTTAAGTTCCGGAATAGTTACTTCCAGACTGCCCGACGTCATTGTTGCCTCTCCCGGAAAATCCGGCGAGCCGACCGTACCGGAATAGAGAACCTCGAGTCTTCCTAATTTGTGATCAAACCGCATTTTTCGAACCGACCACGCCGATCGATCTATCGAAGTCAGATCCCAGACATTCAGAAATGCTTCAAGAGTATCACTTTCAAACTCTTCAACGTACCCAACGTTGAGAATGCTACGTCGATTGTAATACTTGATGATGGAACGTCCGCGGTCGGTCAGCGGTACCCACTTTGACCCAACGGCGACCGCGTTTGCAGACCGTTGGATGATCTCAGAATCCCCAGGAGAAGCCGTTGTTTGAAGCACTGTCTTCAAACCAACGTCGTCATTTGTTGCCCTGTAGTAGACCGAAAACTTTGAGGCGGACCAGAACCATGATCCATGATCCAGTGTGACGCGCGCATAAGGACTCCATGAATCCCACGGATCAATCTTCACGGAAGGCTGCCGTATTATGATGAGTCTCTTTCCTGTTTTTGCCCTTGATACCCTGACCTTGCCATAGAAATCATCTGAAACAAGGGCAACTATTCGTGGCGAGGACTGATCTACGATTGTAAGCAGCGTCTCCAATCGGTTTGACATTAGCTGATCAGTTGCCACAGTAAGTACAACCACATCTGCCCGCGGCGCCTGTTTTCCAGCACGTACGTCAAGTAAGAATTGATACCAGTACTCCATTAGAGCGTCGGCTCTGTTTTGAACTATGATCTGAGGAGCAAATGCCAGAGCGAAAAACGTGCATATGTAAACCACATTCTTGACGGAGCGGAGTGAGGTGACGGCCTTTTGCAGGAGAACAAGTGTTATTCCGAGAAAAGCAACCACATAGATGCTTCCTACAAGGATTGGGGACCAATCAGGAACATGAGAAAATGAGACTCTTGGTGTCAGCAGGGCGATTCGTAGGAACAACACCTTCGTGGCATCTTCTCCAAGGTAGAGTGCCGTCATTGAGAGGGCAAGTATTATGAAGATAAAAAGACGTATGCGCTTTTTGAGAGATACCTGCCCCGCGAAAAGGGGGGCAACGCTCCAACAGAGAAGAATCACTATTCCGGCCTGATAGATGTGCTCCAGAAAAACCATGTCGAGGCCGAAAAGGAACAAATACACGATCAGAACAAAGGATGCATATGTGACTATCGCAGCAACAAAACCAACCATTCTATGAATTCTTGAGAAATCCACTTTCAATCATTCACTTTGATCGTCTTTTTCTTTGGCGAATGAAGCACCCTCACCACCACCACTGTCATGTCATCGTACTGCGGAGACTTTCCTGTGAATGACTTCACATCTTCAAGAATCCGATCTCTGATTCCTTTCGCCGATGCTCCTTCAATACCACCGGCAAGAGCTTTGAACCTGTCAAATCCATAGAACTCATCCTTTTCATTCTTGGCCTCCGGTATCCCGTCTGTGTAGAAGATCACCGTATCTCCCTTCTTCAATTTCACAACCATTTCTCCGTACGGGACATCCTCCTTTACTCCAAGTGGTAATCTCGCTCCCTTCACTTCCAAGGGGGTCACCTCTTTTCCACGTTTCAGAACGGGATATGCCTGCCCTGCATTGGAGAACCTCAATTCCTTCTTCTTCGTATCAATCAACGCAAATGACAAAGCCGTGAACATTCTGCTGTCGAGCTTGGCATACATCGGCTTGTTGATCTTCCGCATGATGGATTTCGGCGATTCATTCTGACCTACTTCCCGATAAATCATGCCACTCGTCATCACGGCGGTAATCGCTGCTTTCATTGCTTTTCCTGAAACATCGGCAACGGCGATGCCGAGCTTCGTCTTCTTTGAATCAAGCCAGACATAATCAAAGAAGTCTCCGCCAACTTCATTGGCAGGAAGACAGATACCTGAGATATCAAAGCCGGCAAGGACTGGATCTTCTTTCGGCATCAGGCCCATTTGCATCTCACGGGCAGCGCGGAGTTCTGTGTTCAATCGTGTTTGTTCCCTTGAAATCTCACGACGCTCTCGTATAAACTCATATGGGAGGAAAATGAGAGTCACAAGGATCCCAAGAACCAATTGTGATCTCAGAGGAAGGCCCAGGACTATGAGGAATTCCACAAAAAGAACCAGCTCCAATGCGATAAGGGTCATATTGATCAGAAACACGACACTCAGAGCTCTTAACGGTCGAGCCCAATAGTAACAGAAGAGATTTGCACCCAGGAACACAATAATGATGGCGATTGAAATCCACGCAGGAGGGCGTTGAGGTACTTCATTGTGTTCAATATTGAGAACCGCCGAAGAAACAAACACACCTTTTCCTGTCTCCTCTCCGTAGATCTCGGGCATCATATCAATAATTACCGTGCGCCCCTGGAAGACATCTGCAAAGAATTGCGCAACCTTACCATCGCTGTTTTCTTCAATGAGACGCCCGATTCTCTTGTCGACTCGGAATGTCACCTGTCCAAGCTCTTTATGTCCTGGAACATAACAGGTTAGCTCCCATATTGAATCTCTGGCTTCAGTATCAACAACGGGAATTCGTGTGCGCCCTATTGTTGAATAGGGCTCGATCAAAGCATATCCGTCTCGATCGATCCTCTTGACCAACGACTGTTCGATCTGCACGGAATCCACTCCGCGCAATTGAGCAATGCGTACCGCAACATCGGGGAGGCCATCAAGACCTGATGGCTTGAATCGAGCATCATAGTAGCCGGTTTGAATCGCGAAATCGAGTTGATGGGACATTTGTGCATACCTTGCCGCATCCGAAGGCAGGCCAATGAGCAAGTGAACACCTCCCATGTGAAGCGCTGAAAGCGAAAGAAAAATCCGTCGGGCATGGTCATCTGAA
>Ga0209641_10001722_pt1 | contig 19293 bp, 18 predicted proteins | sample RifCSP16_1_FD_184022 | JGI IMG/M metagenome (GOLD analysis project Ga0209641, IMG submission 184022) | Soil microbial communities from Rifle, Colorado - Rifle CSP2_sed 16_1 (SPAdes) (version 2) | ecosystem: Environmental > Terrestrial > Deep subsurface > Rock core/Sediment | place: Rifle... | reverse complement strand
ACTCGAATTTTGAAATGATCAACTCTTTAAAGAAAAGGCTTCGTTTAAGTATAAAATCATCTTTTATAAACATTGCTGGCTCATTTAAGACCTCCTCTAACAGAGGCTTAAAATCCCTTAAAATGTTACCCATATGTTTACCAGCATAAATCCCAGTTGAAACCTTTGGTATTACAGCAATATTTACCCCTCTCATTATGAGAGCATCTAACCCGGACGCAAGAGCCTTTTTAAGACATTCTTTAAAAAATGTATAGTCCTTTGCTGCCAATTTATTTAGAGTTCTTCCGGTTGTGCTTGTTTGTCCTCTGGTTGCACCAGCATTGGGCCCACCAATAAATACAAGAGTGGCGGGATAAATGTCCTCTGTCAATACTGGTGCCGTTGTATAGTCATCGGAGAGTATAGCAAAATCAACAACCCAGGCGGATGCAAAACTATATGGGTCTGTAGTTGTGGTATAATCGATACCCTGAATGGTCATTGTATTAGTAGAAATATCCTTAAATCCCCATTTTTCATGTATAGTTGTTTTAAATAAATACATCATGTGTAATATATCTAATATATCTATCATATTTTTTGTTTTTTCCAATTTCTTTTTTTGTTCTCGAATAAAAGTTTCTTTCATAATCTTTTCATCGTCAAACCTTGTGAATCTCGTTGAAGTCAAAAGCCAATTTGACACCACTTGTTCCTCTTGAGTTTTATGATACAAATGAATATTTTTATAATCCAATATATCTGTAGAAGAATAAATTGAGCCACCAGGACGACCACTATTTCCAGCGATAAGAATACCTACTTTTGTTTTATGTGTAGTTGACAAATCAAATCCAATACCCTTGTAATATTGTTCTTTGACTATTACTGGTGCATAAAAAACAAAGTTTTCGTTTAAATTCCAATATTTGTTCCGCATAATTCTTTCGGCCTCATGTACAAAGAAATAGGTAATAAAGGTTGGTGAGAGAAGACTAAAACTCTTTTTTTCATAGGATGAGATAATCACTTGTTTAAATAGTTCACCTTGTTGGTCATTAAAAATATAATTTAAAAATAATACCCTCACTACAACATCATAGGTTAAATAAGATGTTTTATTTAAAATACCCTTTAAAAGCTTTGAAATTATTATTTTTGTTTTTTCATTAGTCAATGGCTTATTATATTCTATTATTCTTCTTACATATATCATTGTATCCATAAATCTTGACAAAGAGAAATCTCGCAATTTTAAACACAATTCATCCATTATTAAACATAAATATTAAATTCAAATTTAATATTTTAAATCTCTCCAAACGTCATCTTTGCATCTCTATTATAGCGTAGATCAAATTTTCTTTTTCCATTTTCAATAAGGGATTTATAAACACGAAAATTAAACTTTCGATTATATGCGTAAAAGACTGCATCCTGAAGATTTAAAAAATAACCTCTTAACACGTAAAGTTCATCTGGCGATTTTTCCAGTCTCTCGAAAAGAGCAAAGTATTCGTCTTTATGTGGATCTATTGTTTGCATTTATTATAAATATTTAAAGAAAGAAAAAAAAAGTCAATTTTAATGCCAAAAATGGTTTAAAGGAATGAACGCCGCGGGCCGAAAATGGTTTAAAAGAATGCGCGACGCGGGCCGAAAATGGTTTAAAGGAATGAACGCCGCGGGCCGAAAATGGTTTAAAGGAATGAACGCCACGGGCCGAAAATGGTTTAAAGGAATGAACGCCACGGGCCGAAAATGGTTTAAAAGAATGAACTCCGCGGGCCAAAAATGGTTTAAAGGAATGAACGCCGCGGGCCAAAAATGGTTTAAAGGAATGAACGCCGCAGGCCGAAAATGGTTTAAAGAAATGAACGCCGCGGGCCAATAGTCTTTAAAGGGTATTTTTTTCTTAATAATTTAATGTGCATATGAAATAGGATAAACCTTTGTATTTTTCTGACGCAATCTAATTTAACCACAAATGCGATCGGATCGTTGTGCACGCCTTCATAGTCCGCCTTTACAATATAATCAAGGGCACAATCGCGTTCAAATTTTTCCAAATGATTCTTGATAATGGTAGCGTAGACTATTCTGCGTTTAGCCTCGACCATTTCCTCATATCTTTCAATCCCCACCATCAATTTTTATATGGTATTTTGTCATGTGATACTGGATAATAGCCATCCTCTGCCAACAGCCTTAATTGATACCTAATAACCGCAATAGCAACATCAATATATGCACAGGCCCGCCGTATCACTATTGAAAAAGAGCACCGAGCAAACTGATTTTAAAAAGAATTTGTTGAGAATAAGTAAATGCCTAATAAAACCTATACATGTTTAGGAACAACAACAAAAAATAAACAATGTAAACTCAAGACCACAAGTGAAACAAAATTTTGTCCTTTTCATAAAGACCAATTCAAAGACAATGAAAAGGAGAAAAAATTTAAATTTGAAAAGCCTGAAGATTGTATTATTTGTTGTGAGGAATTTGCGGTGGATGACATGCCTTTAAGCCCTTGTGGACATTGGATACATAAAATGTGTGTATTTCAAACCGGAAAACAACAATGTCCAATTTGCAGGGGATTTGTAGAGTTTACAATGGACGAAAAAAAAATATTTGAAAAATATGAAAAAAAGAAAAAAGAAGATGATGCAGAAGATTTAAGAAGAGAAAACGAAGAAATGTTAGAAGACTATTTAATAAATAGCAATGAAATCCTAAGTACATTTATGAGCCATTTGTTAAATAGTGTGATTGATTCTGATATGAATATTGATACATTATATGTGCCGTCATTGTCAACATCTATTTCAACGTTGCCGTCATTGTCAACATCTATTTCAACGTTGCCGTCATTTTCAACATCTATTTCAACGTTGCCGTCATTGTCAACATATATTTCTACTCTATCGTCTTTGACTGGTGGAAGGCTTATTGAAATAGTAAATGGAACAACAAACGGTCATAGTATTTTCCAATTATATATATAAATATTTTTCGGCCTCAAGAATGGCTTGTTGATAATCTACATATTTTTGTTCAATATCGCTAAAATTAGGATATTGCAAAACAGTTGCTGGAACAATCATAAACCAATTGTCCTTGCATTGTAATTTTTTCCAATAAACATCCAAACAGTAATTTGTATTCTTGGGCTCACGCAACAATTTTTCCACGCTTTCTCTCATATTCTTTATAAGAGTATCAATGTAATTTATCTTTATAATGTATCCAGCCGTTGTAAAACAATTATACACCTTGACTGCATAATTTGATATTTTTTTATATGGCGGATAATTATTTCCACATATGATGATAACATCCCAGTTTTGACCATCCTGTATAAAATTTTCCAAATTAGTCATCAACAGACTTGGATTTGTAAAGGTAATATCGTCTTCACAGATAAAGGCAAAATCGATGAATTTCTCTTTGGCGAGCCTGAGAGATTTAATATGGCTCATTGAACAACCGGCCGCATGATTGTCCAATTTAATAGCGGAAAATCTAATGGGGGTAATCCCTATTTTATCAAATTCTTTTTCAGTGTGTTCCCGTCTGTCTTTTCTTTCATCTAAATTTATGTATATAGCGTTTGAGAGGTATTGCATTATTTAAAATCTTTTTTTAAATATTGTTTAAATATAATGGAAAATAATGAAACATTTTGGCTCAATGATCCAAATGTATTATTCAAGTTTATTTTTATACCAACACATTCAATGACTGATAGTGAGAAATTAAATGCTTTAACGCGGACTCTTATTGTTGTTTGTATTTTGCTTTATTTTTCTGGATTTGAGTATTACAGTGTTGTGTTTATTATTGGTCTTATATTCATATTGGTTTTGAAATCTGGTAATAGAGAATGTTTTCGGCCACCAAGAGGAAACTGTAATAATGAATGTTTAAAGGAAACAACACTTCCTGTTTTGAATACAAAATATGAAGCTCCGGATGTGTATTATGCGCCGAATTATGACGAGTCCAGTTTTGCTCACGCACATTACAAAGTGATTCCACAACATGTTCCTCCTCCATATGTAGAAACGTGGAGAAATAAACCTGATTTTACAAATGAGTTTGGCCATCCGCAGAGTTATGATATGGTGTCCAATGATGGCGTCTTTCCTATCAAAAAGACCTTTTTTGATGATGAAACATGGGTCTCCAACACACCTATAAATGAAGATAGACCACGAGTCAGGATAATGCCGGCGGTCGAATCGGCATTTATGAGGGATAGTTTAGAGTTTAGGAACAACATCATGGGTGATTATGTGGACCAGATTGAGAGGACTAGACAGCACAACTGCATCGATTTTAGGCCTGGGCGAAAGACATGGTAGCAAAGAAAAATTTCAGGCCTATCGAAAAATATGATAAAACTATTGATTTGTGGCTGGGAAGAGTTATAACTTTGCGGCTTTTGAACCTAAAAATGATTTTCTCGGGACAGCAGCGTTGAAATCAACACAAACACCAAAACAATTACAAATGTATTCCAATAAGGAAAAAAGACTTCTTTCTACTAAAAAATTACCTTTATTGACCTCCTATAAATTTCCTGTTGGTGGTTCAAAGAAAATGGCAACTTTCCTCCTTTCCAAACTTGATTCTCTTGTGAATTTGAGAAAACTTGATCTTTCTGGTTCTTCTTCTTGGAGACCAAATAAACATGGTCCTCTTCTTGTTTCGAAGATTTCTGTTCTGAGCAAGTTGGAATTTCTTGATTGTTCCGACTGTGATCTCCAAGAACTTCCCTCTTCTCTCTTTGAATTGAAAAACTTAAAAGTCCTGAATTGTAGTAGGATTCAGTTGAAATTTTTTCCTTCTGACCTTTGTCTCCTTCAAAACTTGGAAGAGGTTCGTTGTTTCGATTGTGATCTCCAAGAACTTCCTCCTTCTCTCTTTGAATTGAAAAACTTACATATCCTTGATTGCAGTAACAATCATTTGAAATCTCTCCCTTATGACCTTGGACTTTTACAAGCCTTGGAAGAGTTATATTGTTCCGATTGTGATCTCCAAGAACTTCCTTCTTCTCTCTTTGAATTGAAAAACTTACGTATCCTTGATTGCAGTGAGAATGAGTTGAAATCTCTTCCTTCTGATCTTTGTCTTCTTCAATCCTTGGAAGAGTTTGATTGTTACCGTTGTCATCTCAAAGAACTTGTCTCTTCTCTTTGTGAATTGAAAAACTTACGTATCCTTGATTGCAGTGAGAATGAGTTGAAATCTCTTCCTTCTGACCTTTGTTTTCTTCAAAACTTGGAAAAGTTTCGTTGTTGGAATTGTGATCTCCAAGAACTTCCTTCTTCTCTTTGTGAATTGAAAAACTTAAAAATACTGAATTGCAGTGAGAATCAGTTGAAATCTCTTCCTTCTGACCTTGGACTTTTACAATCATTGGAAGAGTTTTATTGCAACTACAATCAACTTGATTCTTTTCCTTTTTCTCTTGGAAATCTTTCCAATCTAAAGAAATTTTGGTGTATCAACAACCATCTCTCTTCTTTTCCATTTTCTCTTTGTCATCTTTCTCCAAAGCTAGACATCTCGTATTCCGACAATCCTCTTCTTCCTGAAATCCCTTCTGACTGGACAAACCTTTTAATTTATTTGAAAGAGAAAGCGGTGGAAGAGGTTCAAAACAAATATGTGAAAGCAGCAAAGAAAAGAACATAAATTTTAGGCCTGGGCGGAAGACGTGATCTCCAAGAACTTCCTTCTTCTCTCTGTGAATTGAAAAACTTATGTATCCTTGATTGCAGTTACAATAAATTGAAATCCTTCCCTTTCGACCTTTGTCTTCTTCAAGCCTTGAAAGAGTTTTGTTGTTTCAACTTTTTCTCTCTGTGAATTGAAAACTCTGAATTGCTGTTGAACTCTTCCTTTTGATCTTGGACTTTTACAAACTTAAACATTTTTATTGCAGATTCAATAAACTTTAATCTTTTCTCTTGGAAATCTTTTAAATCTCAAGACATTTCTTTTCGTTTTCTCTTTTCTCATCTTTCTCCGAACCTTAAAATCTGGTATTTCAACAATCCTCTTCTTCCTGAAATCCCTGCTGATTGGGAAAAACTTTATTTGAAAGAGAAAGCAATAGAAAGAGTTTCAAAATAAACTTTTCAGATTGGTATATCAGAGTTGGAAATCCGCATTTTAGGGATTGGTTCTCTGGATTCCCAAAAGACATTACGACTTTGGTCAAGAAAACTGATTTTCTTGAGACTGCAACAGTGGAATCACAACACTCAAACAATGTCTTTGTGCAAAAACTGTTATGATTATTCCGGTCTGGTCATCGCGTTGAATTGCGAATTTGTATTTGCGGGGAAAAAAAAATGTGAAGAATGTGGACATGTCAAACCTTTTTTCAATGAAAACGTCAAAACAACTTTTAATGAGGGATGGTTTGGTCCACCAGTTCTTTCAACCAAATGGTGTATGGAATGTGTCATCAATACGATGAATCCAACCTGTTCAACGTGTTTGACTAGAGGACATTACTCTACTCTTGTTGATGAACCATTACGTGTTTGTTGTGAAAATTGTGCTCTTGATGACCCAATACGTCTTTTTTCTGATTTTGTTGATTCAGAAAAAAAACTAGAACTAACAAATCTTTTTGGATGTTGAGTGATCGAGGTAAATTGTAAATTGTAAATTGTAAATTTACAATTCAAGTTTCTATAAAATTTTTCTCGAGACTGCTGCGTTGGAATCTAACACCAAACATAACATGAAAAAATTTCTGTTCTTTTAACATTAACAGTTCTTGATTGTACAAATTGTAATCTTCAAAAACTTTTTCATCTGAAAAACTTTGTATCCTGAATTGCAGTATGAATCCTTTTAACTCTTTTCCTTCTGACCTTTATCTTGCTCAATCCTTGGAAGAATTGAGTTGTTCCATTGTGCTCTCAAAGAACTTTTCTTTGAATTGAGAAACTTAGATATCCTGGATTGCAGTTGGAATGTCTCCAAGAACTTTTGACATTGGACTTTGCAAGCCTTGCAAGTGTTTATTGCTACAATCAACCTAATTTTTTTCTCTTGGAAATAACAATATCACAGGGGATAACCCGTAAGCCTCTTACACCATCTGATTAAATATTTTAATTCAGATGGCTAAAACCTATATTTTATTTTAATTCAAATGGTATAAGAGGCTTACGGGGATATCCCGTAATATTCAACATCAGATATAATTCCTATGGAAACGCCGAGAAATTGATTATTATTTGTACATTGTTGAAAGAACAACATGTATACTATTAACGTTAACACCATTGATCAGAATTTATTCAGACTCTTTATCATCCCAAAGGATGGCCAAAAAAGAACAAACAAGAAAATATTTGTCATTGACACTTCTGGGAGTATGTCTGGAGAACCGATAAGTGTAGTTGAGAAAATTGTACGAAAACACTTGAGCAAAGAGACAAAGGAAACAATGCTAATCTTTTTCAACGAAACTTGTAAGGTTATATCGGCCATGGAGAGCACAATGGACTCGTCATTTTTCTCTGCGCATGGAAGAACGAATTTTGAAAGTGCAACCAACAGCCTTGTAGATATTTTGACGGAACATGTTGGAGAGGAATTTGACATTTTCTTTTTGACTGATGGGGTTCAAACGATGGGTAATTTTAATGTCTCAACAGAGACTACAAGAATCAAGGCGGTTTTGGGAGATTCAAACCTTTATGTCATTGCGTTTACAGATGATGCGGATGTGTTGTTTTTGCAGTCAATTTCATCAATCACGGACAATGGAGTTTTCCTGTATGCAAAGGACATTAAAGAACTGTCAACTGTTCTTGATTTGACGACATATATTGATGTGAAAAAGGCCATTGTCAACAATGGAACCGAATCCATTGAATTAAAAATGATATTGGAGAATAATGTATATACTTGTCTTTTCAAAATGTCCTTTACAGAAAAATTTGAGGTAAAGATTGGGGGTGAAAGTTTTTCCGTTTCTCCTCAACCCATAACCGATGAAGAAGAAAGAATCTTTTTGAAATATGTTTATATTATTTCACAGTTGAAAGAACAAATGTTGAATTCTACTCGGAAGATTGCCCAATTAGAGAGGTCGGAAGTATCAAAGAGGCTTTTAAGAGTTATTGAACTTTTGTCAACCACTTTTGACATTGATGTGTTCAAAATTTCAAAAATGAAACGAGAACAACTCATTGAGGATGTTTCTCTGATAAGAGAAACTATTGCATCTTTTATTGAAACATTGACAAAGACCTCTTTTCAAGATAGTCCCCATGAGTTTTCACAAGTTCTGACCTTGTCATCCTCGTCAACACCAGCCATTCGTTCAACAAAAACTAAAAGACAATGTCTTAAAATGTCTTATGGAACAGAAAGAGCCAATGTTTTGGCTCAAAAATATACTAAAGTGTTGAACAAAAAGAGAAAAAAAGCAAAGAATATTGGAAACAGAACTACATTTGAAAAAACAATGCAAGATGAATACATTTGCCCATTGTCTCGAGAAAATATTCAAACCGAGGTTCGAAATGGAAGTTGCTTTGGGATCTGCTTGGATGTTACCAGAAAGAATATGAAAATTGTTGTTAGTAGATCATTTGCGAGTGTTGATTCAGTTATTGATTACATTACTTTGAATGGTCCAGAGTCAAGTTTTAGAGGTATTGCTGCAGAAAATATCAACGCTATTTTCCCTCTATACATTAATGAGGCTCATTGGAAGGTGGCAAAAATCAGATATAATGAATTGTGTAGTTTTATTGAAACTGGGAAATGTGATCAATGGACTATTTCCCAGCAGATCATGATTCCTTTCAAAGTCTTATTGAGTGTTGAAAAAAATATTAAAACAGATTTTGACAAAAAGCTTTTATCAATGATCTTGGAAACGTGCAAACATATTCTGGAAATCAACCTCATAAATGGCTCAAAGTTTAATGATTATATGATAAAGAAATTTGAGAAATTTAAAAATTTAAAGAATCAGCAAGAGTTTGAAAGTATAGATGTTTATCACAGATTGGCCGTGTTTATGGATGTTCTTGATGAAAGGTTGGTTAATGCATTCTTTCTTGAGGCGAGTAGAAGACTATATCCAGCGTTGACTTGTTTAAAAGATAAATGGGATTTGATGAGAAAATTGTTAAATATTGATGAATGGTATTTTCATTCTGTGGAAAATATTAGGCTGGCTGCAATTCGATCGATCGATATTCTTTTCAAAAACAATACAAAGAGATGGACATGGGGAGGGGAGACGGGTAATATTGAATTGATAAAAAGGATTTGGAGAAAGTTTACAGATATGGAATTTCCAAGTGATAAAAAAATGTTTTCTGTAAAATTGTATTCCGTCTTATATGCAACGAATTTTGATCTTGTCAGTGCCATTGATTCAAACATCTACATTGAGCCTCTTTCAGATCCGATAAAATTTGTTGAACATTGCGCGGAAATCACAATCGATCACTTTAGGACTAATGAAAAGGAAACTATTCTTTCATTGTTTGAAAAAACAACGGATTTAAAAGTGGTTGCAGGCCTGATAAATATGTATGCCTATTATGTTGGATGTCCTTATTTGAAATTGTTTTCATCAATTGTTCTCGAAAGATGCCCATTGTCTTTGCAAAAATTGCAGTTGCTAAAGAGCGGGGAATATGAGGGAGTTAAAATTTCTGAAGGTTGGGCTCCAAGAGAGACGTATATTCATAGACTTTGGTTGTCTTACTTTGATCAAATGGATGGAGATGAAATGGAATTATGGAATACACTGTTTCCAAAACATTTACTATTTGGAGTTAAAACAAAGGAATGGGAAAATGAAAAGAATTTAAAAACCCTTAAAACCCCATTGAGAACAATGTTGCATTCATTGTCCTCGCCTTTTTCCTCTCTTCTATTCTCTTCCTCTTCTTCCTCTTCTTCCTCAGTTATGAACAGAAAAAGAAAATGGTAAAAAATGATTTATGATTATAAATATTGAAAATAACATATGGAACCAGAAGAAATTATTCGTAAAATGTTTGCTCGTGCACACATTGATCGTAAAGAGACACAGGAGGAATCTCGTGTGCAAGAATTGACAGATGAACAGGCGGAAAAGTTGGAAAAACAATTGGATAAACAAAATGCCAAACAAAATGCCAAACAAATAAATGATATTAGTAAAGTTGATTAATATCTCTCGCGGCCGCGCTATAAAACGCGGAGTGTATGAAGCGTTTTATTTTTAAATTTTTAAAATTTAAAAATTTCATAAGGGGCTTACGGGGATATCCCCCGATATTTTGTTAATAATTCATTGCAGGTTGGCCGTTTATCAGGCTCACTATGCCATCCATATGTAAAAAGGTCAGAATATTGTTCATTAAAATGAATAATATCGGGGCGTCTGGTTGGATGAAAAATAAGCCTATAGAGACTATATTCTTCTATAAAAGGGAGTGTATATTTTTCTTTAATGTTATGAGTATGAATCTCCCATAAAACTATTGTGAGCGCATAAATGTCGGCGGCCAATGTGAAAACGCTGGAGACTATTTCTGGGGCGGACCACATAGGAGTCGATCGCCAGTTTTTAAGCGTGGAATCTTTATTTTCATCAATGTCTTTGCGGCTAAGATTAAAATCGCATAATTTCAGGGTCTTCCCGACTAAATAATTTAGGCTTTTTAAATCCCGGTGTAGTATGGCGGGTTTCATATTGTGAAGATAACAGACTGCTTTTATGGCTTGTTTTCCTAATTTAAAATAGACCTCTGGAGCCAATTTTGAAGATTTTATTAAAAAGGAATATAGACTGCCATTTGGAAAAAAATCAAATAAAAATCCAACACCCATTGTAGAGTCAAAAATGCCTAAAAAGTTGACGATATATTTTGAAGAGAGTTCCTTTAAGATTTGATATTCCTTTTGGAAATCTGTCTCCATTTGTTCGGTCGAACCATTGAGAATTTTATATGCGTAATATTGTTCACCATCCGATAATTTGACTATTATACTATAAATATTATAGTTGATAAACTCTATATAGTATAGTTTTTTTCCGCTATATTTTACATTTATTGTGCAAACATCCTGTTCCGATTTTATTTTCCGGTATTTTTCTATTTTTTTCGTCTGTGTGCTGGCAGAAATTGCACGTCTCATTAATAAAATAAAATATTTATTTTATTTTATATAAATACGGGGGATATCCATACGGGGGATATCCCCCGTAAACCCCCTTACACCATATTAATCATTACGGGGATATCCCCGTAAGCCCCATTACTCCATATTAATCATTACGGGACGGGGGATATCCCCCGTAAACCCGTTACCTATATGATTAAATATGGTGTAAGGGGGCTTACGGGGGATATCCCCCGTCCCGTAATCTCGTTACCTATATGATTAAATATGGTGTAAGGGGGCTTACGGGGGATATCCCCCGTGATATCCCCCGTGATATCCCCGTGATATCCCTGTATTTAGACTTGAAGTCTGGCAAAAAAGGCAGAATAAATGACATACACAGCAACACCGATCAGAAGCGAAATAAGAATTGCTTTAATGTTGTCAAAATATGGAGCCTGATCGAGGGTCATAATTTGACCCTCCTGTAAATCTTGAGGTTGAGGTTGACTCATAACAAAGTTTGGTTGATAGAAATTCAATAATACAAATGATAACACTGTGGCGGTAAAACTAAAGCCAATCATAGTCATAAATTCGATACGTTGAGCACGTTTGGCTTTGGCCAAAATTTCCATTATTTTTGATTCTGACATTCCTGAGATTTCTGACATTACTTTATATCAATATTTTTGTAAAACTGAAAAAATTAAAGAATTTTTTCAATAAACAAAATGAAGATTAATATTCTAAAAAGAACTGATACCAAGATTGAATTTGCTATTTATGGTTGGGCTATTTACATGGCGAATGCGCTGCGAAGGGTATTGATTGCAGAGGTAGAATCTTGGGCCATTGAAAAGGTCCGTTTTTTTGAGAATAGCACGTCATTTCCAGATGAATATATTGCTCATCGACTCTGTTTAATACCTTTAAAAGAGGCCAACAAGTGTAAAAGAAAAGAGGTCAAATTAGAATTTGAAAATACCGCGTCCACAACAGAATACTGGTATAGCGGTCAAATGAAAACGGAGGATTTGAGAATCCCTTTTGAGAAAATACCTATTGTAAAGGTTATTAAAGGCCAAAAATTAAAATTTAAGGCTATCGCAATAAAGGGAACAGGGCAGGAACATTCTAAATGGACGGCAGTTTGCACTTGTTTTTTTTCTGAACAGGCCAATGGGAGTATTAAATTTATTGTCGAAACAGATTCCAGTATAGATGCGACAGAGGTTATTTTAAAAGGCATTGAAAAACTGAAATCAAAAATTATCGCGGCCTCCCCCTAAACGCGGATTTCAGCATGTTTTAAAATCATATTTGTCGGCCATTATTTGTTGAAGAGGATTTAGGCTATCAATATCTATGTCATCAACGCGATCAATTATTTGAAAAAATCGTTCGCAAAAATCACATGTGCATTGAACAGTGTCATCCTCATAGATTGCGAGTTCTATTTCTTCTACATTTTTGGACATTATGTATTGTTCGCTTACATCATCTGGAACTGCAATATTTTGTATTGTCTTAACAACGCCTGCAAGGTCCATTGAGGTAAGGTCCTTTGCAAAGCGTTTACTTCCCTCTATGACGAGCCGAAGAAAAGGGTCATCAATAGTATTTCGCTGATGGGAATACATATTTTCAATGATTGGGGTTACTTTGGCGCCAAGCCCCTCTTTGTCAAATATATGAAACTTCATTGCAATGTCCATAAATGTTCTTTTTAAATCCTCCTCCTCCTCTGGGTCATATGGCACATATAGTCCTTCTGCATCTTTTTCAACGGGTATATCTTCATCTTCTCTATAGCATATATCAGCGGCCATCTGATGACACATTAAAACAGATGCGTCTAATGAGGCAATTTTAGCTATTTCATGTAGTGCTGACGCAGCCAGACTTTTGAAAAAAATTTCTTCATTTACATTTTCCGTAAGGAGTCCACTTTTCATTTTAAACATTATTATTAGAAATGTTTAAAATGAAATATTAGTTTTTTTTTTGACCATTTGAGAGTCTGATTTGATAAAGATACATAAAGTCCCAAGATTGCCTATATTTATGCCTATTTTGAGAGGCACTTTAACTGTTTTTTTGAAATTTGGAATATAAATTTGTATTTTATTATTTAGGCCAGATATTTTTATAAACTGTGAGAACAATTTTGTGCTAAACGTATCTTCATAATCATAAAATGATGTATCTATATGCTCTTTATTTCCAAAAGAGGTCTCCCTCTTATAAAGACCTTCCGCCTCACATTTAAAAGATATAAAACTTGCCTGCGAGGAGATGTTTATAGTATTTGATAGAGTGCACATCTCTTTACATAATTTTTGAAAGGCCTGCGAAGGAATATGTATAGGATGATAATAGGCGGTTGGTATATCGGCTATAACCTCTATAGTCTTTTGTATTTTTATACCACTCTTATTTGTATTATCAAAGGAACTGGAAGATATTTGAAGTAACTCTGGCTCTGATTTTGACACATATAATTCAATTGAATTCTTCTTCTTTATGCTTTTAACCATCTTCCACAAATGTTGTAAATTAATCCCAATTTTGGTCTTTTCTTGACTTTGATATTCGTCAAAAGCTTTTGCATTCAATCGCAGGTCTAATAAAATATTAGACTTGTTATCATTGGTTGTCAAACGAATATCCTCCGGTGTCAATGTGAAACAAACATCCGTTAACATATTTTGTAATAATTCTATTAATGATTTAAATATAAATCCTTCACTCGTTTTACATCTAAAGACGTATGCCGACATTACAATTACATATTTTTAAAACATTTTTTATAAATTAAGAAATGATTTCCTTTTTTTAAAAAATTTATATTTAATAATGGATACATTTAATGCAACTTTACGTAAACTATACAGTTTAATAAATGTTGATACTGAAATAGAGATTCGGTTTACTCAAATGTTCCAACGCAAATCAACAATAAGCCCAAAAGCCTTTTTCCGAATTTTATCAATGTTTTTAATTGATAAAGAACGCTACAATGTGACTATTATTGAAACCGAGGATCATGCAATTGGACAATCTCGTTATATAAAATACAAGGATGGCCATATGTTAAAGAATACTAAAACATCTATCGGACACCCTATTGACATTGATGATCTTCTTGTTCGAATTTCTTTTGCCCGCGAAAAAATAGAGCCTATTTCGTTCATTCCTTTAGAAACAGACATCACACGAATAAAAAAACGTTTTCGTTTTGAGAGTAAAGAAGAGGATACACATAATGTATTCCTCCCATACTATATTGATCTTACAGAGGTAAAACAAGATAACATTAATAGATATGAAATAGAATTGGAGGTAAAGCCAGAATTCCGCACTGAAAAAGTTATTCTTAAAATGTGGCATCCTATGGTAAAAATGATCTCCTATATTCAGGACTCTGTGTTTCCTCTTTCTATGAACAAAATAAACCCTGTTATAGGCAGATATAACACTTTTTTTAATTTTAACAAAAACATATTATTCAACCCCATATCAAAGCCTGTTGATATTACATTTGATGCGCTTTTACAAAACCCCAATCTTTACATTACTTTCAAGGCTGATGGTGAGAGATGTTTTTTATATGTTGATGTGGATGGAATTTATATCGTTCAGCCGCCATATGATATTTTAAAATTTCTCGCAATTGATGATAAAAGTGTATTTACCCCAGATGAACAAAAATTTTCTATTAAAAAGGAAAAATGCCCATTTAATAGCCTCTATGATGGAGAATACATTTATAATAATTTTACTGGTGAATACAATGTTTTAATATTTGACACACTCTTTTATAAAGGAAAGGATGTAAGAAAGGAGAATTTTGAAAGCAGGCTAAACTACATTGAATTAAACCATTTACTTGTGCAAACAAAACGCATTTTACCCCCATCCAAAGAGGATATATATAAGAGAGCATTCAATGTTCTTTCGGGAATAAAAAAAAATAAAAAATACAAGAACGATGGCCTAATATTTTATCAGGCTGGGGACTATAATCAGCAGATTTATAAATGGAAATATCCAGAATTATTAACCATTGATTTTAAGATTAAATATGACCCAATTAAAAAGAGTTGCAATGTCTATGTAAAGGATCGATATATGTATATTCAGTATAATGTAAAGGCCAATCTCTCTGGCCTTGCTGATGAAATGATCTATGAAATGAGTTGGGATTTTGAAAATAAACTATTCAATCCAAAAAGAATCAGATATGACAGAAATGAGCCTAATAATATTACAACAGCAAATAATATTAGAAAACTTTTGGAGAACCCCATTACAGAGAAAGACATAACGGGTAATACTCTTAGACCTATTAGATTTGCACAAAATAAAATTAAAATGAAAATGTTAACGGATGTAGCAAACAAGACTATTGTTGACATTGGCTCTGGAGTTGGCGGTGATCTACACAAATGGTTCAATCTGAATATTAATACATATGCAATTGAACCAAATAAGGAGAATATTATAGAATTTAAAAAGCGCCTGACTGAACTACGATACAAGGTCATCAAACCTGGAGTTTATAAAAAGGATAATATTGTGGAAATTATACACAAGCAAGGACAGGATTTATCTCTTCCAGACCAAATAGGTGCTGTGATAGATGCTGTCACAATGTTTAATTCTCTTACATTCTTCTTTAAATCAGAACTAATGCTCGACCGCCTTTTACAGAATATAAATAGTTTTCTGAACAACGGTGGAGTCTTTATGGGCATTGTAATGGATGGTTCCCGGACAAGAAAATTATTGGAGCCATCAAATGCCATTTTATCTAATTTATGGGAGATACATGGGATATCAAATTTGAAAAATACATTTGGCGCAAAAATTTCTATTAACATGGCAGAGACAATTGTTAAACAACAAGAGGAATATCTGGTTGATTTTAACACGTTGAAAAATAAATTGTTTAAACTTGGTTTTACCCTGGATTATGAAACTCCATTGGTCGGATATCCAAATATACCCTCAACACAATTAGACCTATTTAATCTTTATATTAAATTCAAATTCATAAAAAAAACACAAATAAATATTTTACCCATTATTTTCACAATTGATGTAGTTGACAATGATTTCCGTTACATGGCAACGCAAGAAAAGTATAGGAATACATTATTTCTATTCATTGATAATACTACAGATCACAAAACAACCAAAGAAGGCCTATTTACCGCCACAATGCGAAAATTCAATAATTTTTCAAGTCTTAAAAAGCCTAAATCGGCCGGCATTATTATTGACCCCGATTTCATCTCTCTTGAAACTGCAAAAAATAAAATAGATGAAAATATAAAAGAGATTGATATTCAAATAAAGAAATACAAATATGATAATGTTGTTTACCCTGTTGACCCAAATAATGTTGACCGGCTTTGGACACAGGAAATCTCAATCCCAAACACCATAAATGAATATATCACAGCGGCAATAAAGAGCCTTGGAATACCGGTTAAATTCAGCTCTGAGATACATCATATTACTATACCAGACAAACCTGATTTTGAACCTGTTGTATTTTCTCCTTTAACTATTCTTTCACAAATGAATTTAACCATTGATGGTGATAAAGGCGAAACATGTATTCGGAACGCCATTGAAAAAGCCAATGAAAAACATATTTCCGCTAAAACAATTACAACAAATGCAATAAGACTTTGGGATCATAATTCTGGAGTTTTTTTGAACAAGACTTTTATAAATAGACGAGATGAGGCTATTTTGAGCCTTGAAAAATGTTCTTTTTGGCATTTCCTTGATGTATGGCCTATCCTATGTGATACATATAAAACGAACATCGTTGTTATCGTATTTAAAAGACCCATGGATGTGGAGGATATCTTCCTCTACAGATCGACGCAGGAGAACGATGATTATATTGTATTGATAAATATCAGCGGCGTATATGATGTTTTAAAAAATTCCGCTGGCAAAACAATAATGAAAAAAAAAGAATTATTATTTTTATAAATAATGATCTGTCCAAAATGTCGTACTTTTACCGGTTTACTTGCCTTTTTAAAAAAACAAGGAATATCCATGGAAACAATACAGGCGATGGCCAAAAATGATCGCCAACGTTTTGTCCCATCAAGTAGCACCAAAGCCGCCTATTATGATTCAGCTCTCTCTATAGGCTATAATGTAACAATTTCTCAACCCAGTCTGGTCGCATTTATGATTGATGAATTACAATTAGATGCTATTAATCATGTATTAGAATTAGGAACAGGATCCGCCTGGAATGCAGCCATCATTTCCACCCTTTTGCCTTTTGGCTCTCTTATCACGGTCGAACGAGTTGCCGCCCTCGGAAAACAAGCAAAAGAACTATTGGCCTCCAAAAAGAATACAAACGTACTTATTGGAGACGCAGTCAATATGGAATATAAACATAAATTTGATAGAATAGTTGTGACCGCGGAATTTATGAACGAAAAACAGATTAAAAATTTTGTAAAACGCAATGCAGGATATTTTTGCATCGCTATTTATCCATATGATGGTATACTTTGGAGAATGACAAAATGCGGGTCCAATATAACCCTAAAAAGGCTCAAAAGCGTTAGGTTTGTCCCAGTTATTGAAGGCTGAGCCAATCTTTCATATCATCAATCTCCTTTTGTTGGGTTGCAAGTATATTATTCATTAACAATAATACTCGTTTATCCGTTACTCGTTTATTTTGTTTAACCATATCAATGGCCATTTGATGATGCTCAATCATAGATAAAAGGAATTGAACATCATTTATCCCTATTTGAAAATATATAAAATAAGAAAATATAATAATACCAATAACGGCAAATATTAATATGCTTATATGCATAGGCTCAAACATAAACATTATTGCGACCATCCAACTGGCCATTAATAGTCCTTGATAAAGTTTATTTCTATTATGTGTTTTATTTGCTCTTAATAGAATAGTCATTGTAAAATAATAACTGACTATAAAACTCATCAGAGTCATTATGACAATGTTTTTATACTCCATTACTCTATTTAAAAAATTATTTAAATACTATAAAAAATTCCCCCATTTCGACGCTCCAAATACATTGAAAGAAGGTGGTCTCGTTGGCGCAATATTCCTCTGCGCAAGAATGTTTCTATAGGCTTTTCTTCTAAAGGGGTTGGACTCTTGTATAAAAATGAATATTATGTATCCGGTACGCCAATTTTAACATGACAACACTACTAATCATAGATAGTAGTTATTACAATTATTATAGATTTTACGCTACTTGTCTATACTATAAAAAATGCGATGGAAACCTTGAAATTCCATGGACTGAGAACGCTGAATTTATGAAAGTATTTGAAAGGAATTGGTTTTCAACAATGGCCAAACTGAAAAAAAAATTTAATGTTGAAAATTCAAACATTATCTTTGTAAAGGATGGCCATTATGTATGGAGATATGAGATTTACCCTGAATACAAAGGTAATAGAATTGTAGCAAACAATGCATGCACCAACAAACCATTTTTATTGTTTAAACACATTAACATATATTTCCACAAAAAACTAAAGGGGGCAAAGACTATTCTTTGTGATGTCGCAGAGGCGGATGATATTATTCATATTCTTACGAGACGTTTAAAGGTGCACTCAAAGATTATAATTATTACTGGTGACAGAGACCTTTTACAAATGAGTGATAGAGGAAAAGTAGATATTTATGAACTCCGCGGTGGAATTAAAAATATTACTATTGATGACCCTAAAACATTCCTATTAACAAAGATACTTGTTGGTGATCAATCAGATAATATACCGAGCATATTCAAAGGGTGCGGCAAAGTGACCGCCAAAAAATTGGCCAATGATCCACAACTTTTGGACGCCACAATTCAAAAAAAAAACTGCTCCAAACAATATGACCTCAATAGACTTTTAATAGACTTTGAAATGATTCCAGAAAATATTGTCAAAAAAATAAATGAAAAAATAGATTTGTTTAAATTTTAAAATAAAAATTTAAACTTTAAATTTCTTTTTTACGCTCTACAAGTTTTATCCCCTTTTTTTCACAAAATCTAATCCTTTTTATATTTCAAAAAGACCTAAGTATATTTCAATCCAATAAAAAAAGTTAAATATGCG